>TARA_R110000751_G_scaffold18294_5_pt1 | contig 21910 bp, 14 predicted proteins | sample TARA_R110000751 | Tara Oceans TARA_R110000751 (sample SAMEA4398001) | marine metagenome | biome: Polar Biome; feature: [MES] marine water layer (ENVO:01000295) within the mesopelagic zone...; material: water (ENVO:00002006), including particulate matter (ENVO:01000060) such as...... | reverse complement strand
CCGCGAAAACGGAGACCGGTTCGCATTAGTCTGACAGCACCGCCATCGTTATCCATTAACCTATTGATATTGTTATTCTATTTTGAATGACAGATATTTGTGCCCCGCCATACACCCCGCCACAGCGTTCCAATTGTGCTGTGTAGTAAATCTTGGCGGTTACGTCAGCCAGCTGCCACAGCCTTACAGGGGTCCGCTGCATCGTTTTCGGATTGCGCAAGCAATGTAGGTGCCGAGACCTATCGCCCGAATCTCACTTGCCGCCATGCCTTGGCCAACTGATCCGAGAAAATCTCGGCTGAGAACAAGTGGGGCGTCATTGCTCGTCTTGCAGCGTCAGGACGATACGTCTGTTCCCGCGTGGATCATCGACAATTTGGACCGAGCTCGCGCCGCCAAAACCTCCTCCGGAAATGGACAGTATCAGCATGCCGCTCAGATCACCGACTTCCTCGACCTTGGTATGCGTGTCCAACCCCCACTGTAAGACCGCATCTCGGAACTGTTCCGGTGAAGCCATCGTTCGAGCCTGCAACTGATGAGCCGGCGGAACGGATCCGACGTCGGTCTTGCTATAGATGCGGCGGTCGTCCGGCAGTGGAAAATGCTTCGGCAGCCAGTCGGGCGCTGGCAAGTTTACCCGACCGAGCAGGCGATCGGTCTCCTCATCGGTCCCTGTCTTCGCGGATCTGACGTCGCCAGGGTTTGATGCGGACTCTTTTGACTCTGGCGGAGCGCTGCCGGAACAGGCCGCAGCTAAAACGATGCCCGCCAGTAGTGCAGCTGTGGTTGCTCTTAAGGGCCAATGTATCATGTGGAATCCTTTCACCGTCTGGCGCGTTGTCTAGCGCGCTGAACGCACGCTCCATTGATCAAAACGCAAAGCCGGACCTGTCTCCGCCATATCGCAAGCGCAAGAAGCGAGAAGCAACGAGGCGCTGGGGAGAGCCGTTCGCTTCGATGGACCGGATAATTGGCGGAAACAGCGTAGCAACTGCGTTGTATTCCATGGGCCCATTTCCGGCTTGCACAAGAGGACATCATCATGCCGAAAACAGTATTCGATCGCCGCTTTTTGTTCGCGGCCTTAACACTTGGCGCTCTGGGCAGCATACCAGCCTGCATGGCCGTCGCAGACGCCCCCCTTCCTCAAGTTGGCGAGCCTGCAGAACCACAGAACGTCTCATTGCCAGAAGGGTTTCCCGAAACCATCAATTTCCCTGCTGGCAGTCGCATTGTCAGCGCGTCGGGCGGCCAGCCGCCAGAGTATGCCAGCCGGAGCTATCAGGTGGACGGGCAAGTCAGTGATACGGTTGATTCAGTCGTCGCCTTCTTTACGTCCATGATCGAAAAGAATGGATATGACATCCTGGAGGTCGAAAAAGGGAATGCAACGCTGATCCGATTTGACACGATCGGCCTGGACGACGCCAGCATCATGGTCATGGATATGTACGGCGATGGCACCGCAACATTCTCTATATCCCTGATCATGGATCCGGAACCGGAGTAGCGGCTCCGAACTTGTGATTGCATTGGCCATGCTTCTTGCATACCCGTAGAATAGCCGCGGCATTGCCCGGGGTCGTTCTACGGGGACCAGAATTTGACCAACGCGCCAAATAGTGATGCTCAAAAAGAGCCCAACAACGATGCGCTCGGCCTGTCCGAAGAATTGCTGGCCGAGACGTATGACGTTCTTCGTCGCATGGCCTCGCGCCAACTCGGGCGACAGCGTTCCAGCGCGACTCTCAATACAACAATAATTGTCCACGAAGCCTGGCTCAAGTTGTCAAAAGACAGCAGTCGGCGCTTCGCCGACCAGAGCCACTACCTGGCGACCGCGTCGCGTGCCATGCGTCAGGTGCTCGTCGACCATTCTCGGCGCAAACTCGCCGAGAAGCGCGGCTCAGGCGCCGAACACGTCAACATAGACGATTACCAGATACCGGGCAGTACGGCTGAAACCCAGATCCTGGACGTCGATGCCGCCCTCTCCGCGCTTGCCAGGAAAGCGCCGGATCTCGAACGCATTGTCGAATGCCGGTTCTTTGCGGGTCTCACAGTCGAAGAAACTGCCCAAGCACTTGGCCGATCAGTCAGGACTGTCGAGCGCGACTGGGCACGCGCCCGCGCTTACCTGGCCGAGTTCCTCGATTCGCAGTCTTGATGACCGCAAACCGGCAAAGCTACCACTTGAATATCTTGCGCACCGCCTTTGCGGCTTCGTTTCGCGCCTTCCCGCGCACCTGGCGGTCGGCTTCATTTTTTGCCGTGTCAGCCGCGTCACCAGCCACATCCCCGGCATAACCTCCAGCAGCGCCGAACACGCTGGGCATACCGCCTGCTCCCATCGACATAACCTGGTATCCAGCCGGCACTTCGAAGAGTTGGTCTGCCTGGAAAGACCGTTGCAGGCCGTTGAGGTCGTAGCTGATATTCTCTGCTCGCTGACCCGGTTCAACTTGCGTCATGCGCATGCGCACCGTGATATTTTCGGGGGTAGTCCAGACATCACCGGATGTCGTGCCGCCGCCGGACACAGTCGCCCGAAGGAAGTGATGATCTGTCATCACGCCATTCACTTTTTCGCTTCCGATGAAGCGCTTTTCAAGCACAGCCGTTTGCTCATCCAGGCCATCCAGCGGCGGTTTTGCCTGATCGGCCCCAAAGGGGATCTCCATGGCGAAGCCCTGCTGCGGCGAAATAGACCACAGCGTCTGGAGATCATCGCGCCAAATTTGAATCACGGTCTGTCCATCCATGGTCATTTCAGTGCGGTTCTTGCCGGGCTTTGAATAGACGGCTTGGCTCAAGCTCGCTTCGCTTGTCACAATTGTACGCTGCCCCTGATAGGAAACAGTCGGTGGCCCGAAGACGGCGATCTCCTGAGCCTCGGCCGGGCTGGCCACGGCAAGAAGACAGAAAGCTGTTGCGGCGGTGGCCATTGTGGATCGAAGCATGGTCTGATTCCCTTTGTGTTTGTTGTGCGTCCTATTGTGTAAAACGCATCCTCGTGCCGTGATCCGCCACATGCATTTTCGTGGCGGGTTTTCTGCGGCGGTTCCGTGAATAGTTTGGGAACATGGACGCACGCGGGCCACGCTGGCGCATTGACGACTTGATATCCGACGTCGTGAGCGGGACACTCACGACGGATCAGAAAGGCACGCCTTGGGCATCGCAGACAACACTGAGTGGAATCGTCTCGACGAGGTGTTCTCGGCGGCACTGGAGCTCCCCGAGGACGCACGCCAGGCCTGGCTGCAGAAGGAGCTGGCCGATGCGCCTTACGTTCTTCGCCGGGCGACACAGCTGCTCGAACGTGAACGCGATAGCCGGTCGCGATTTGACAGCCTGCAAACGCTTCGTTCGTCGATTCTTGAAGAAATGTCGACGGGACTGGACAGCTTCTCTGAAGACCCCCGGATCGGCGCCAGGTATGGTCCCTGGCGTATCCTCCGGCGCATAGCTGCCGGTGGTTTGTCAGTGGTATACGAGGCCAACCGGGATGATGGACGATACGATCAGACTGTCGCCCTGAAAGTCATGCGCGGCGGCATGCAGAATGGCGAGGCTGTGCGTCATTTTCTGCGTGAACGCCGTATTCTCTCCACGCTCGACCATCCGGGCATCGTGCGCATCCTCGATGGTGGGGAGACCGCGACGGGCGCTCCCTGGCTAGTCATGGACATGGCGCCGGGACGTCCCATAAAGGTTTATTGCGACGAATCCGGGCTCGGCCTGCGCGCCCGTTTTGCTCTGGTCGCCGACGTCGCCGACGCGGCGCAGTCAGCGCATTCCAAACTGATTGTCCATCGCGACATCAAGCCGGACAACATCATCGTGTCGAATGATGGCCGGGCCCGGCTGCTTGACTTTGGCGTATCCAGCCTCGCCGGCGGCCTCAGCGATCCCCATGGGACGACCGCCATGACACCCGACTATGCGTCACCAGAACAGTTGCGTCTGGAGCAGGTCACGACCGCAAGCGACATTTTCCAGCTGGGGCGCGTCCTTTCGGACCTCTGCACGGGCCTGAGGCTTCCTGTCGATATGCAGGCAGTCATTCGCAAAGCAATGGCGCAGGTTCCCGATGACAGGTATCCCTCGGCAGCAAGCTTCGCCAGTGACCTGCGGTCAGTCCTGGATGGACGCGCGCCTGAGGCAAGGCCGGATACCTTCCTGGAAGCAGGATACCGCTTCGTCCAGCACAACCGGATGGTGTCCGGACTGGCGGCCCTCCTGATCCTGGGCGTTATTGGCTGGGGCATGATGCTGTCGGCACACGGACGCGCAATGGAACGCGAGCGTGCCATTGCGATCGCAGAAGCGGGTCGGGCTGATCGCGGCAAGAGTGTTCTGCTGGACCTGGTCCGCCGGGTTGATCCATTGGAGCTGGACGGCGTGGAATCGGATGTCGGCAATTCGACATCCATACTCGAACCAACACTGGACGATGTGCGTGAACGCCTGGCGGATGATCCTGAACTTCAGGCCGAGCTCATCGGCTGGGTCGCCCGGGCAAAAGATCGTGCGGATAATCTCAGGGACGCCAAGGCACTCGCCGATGAGGCTGTCGGTCTTCTTGACACTTCAGGCGCGCCGCATGCCAGCCAATATGCGGCGGCACTGGCCTACCGTGGCTGGCTGGACATTCAGCTGGGCGATATCGAACAAGGTGCCGCTCAGATCGAGCAGGCATTGACCATCGCCCGTGCGACAGAGCAAAGCGATTTGAATGCCCTCGACACCTTCCTTATGGCTGCCTGGTCCCATGAAGGCGAATGGGTACAGCAACACGTCCTTTTCGAGGAGACTCTTCCCCGCGCACTGGCATCCGGCTCGATCAATGGCGAGGTCGAGGCGCGCTCAGGACTGGGGCGGGCGCTCGGCGAATTGGGCGAACTTGCTGCCGCCGAGGACCATATTCGGAAGGCCGTCACGTTGACGGAAGCCACTTACGGGCCAGACCACGCGCGCCTTGCCCTGCCACTGTCCGATCTTGGTCGTATACTGAGTGATCGTGGACTCTCAGATGAAGCAATTTCAACGCACCGCCGTGCACTTGCTCTGTCCACAAAGGCGTTCGGTCCTCTCAATTCGTCCACACTGTCCCACCAGAACAATCTGGCGAACGCACTTGTGAGCGCCAAGTCTTATGATGACGCGATCACCATTTACGAGACAATACTGGCATCCCGTATCCTGCTCTCAGGGGACGATGCGCTGGAAGTCGGCGAAGTTTATCAGAATCTCGCGGCCAGTCAGGCTCTTGCGGGACGCCCGTACGATGCGCTCGGCACCCTTACCAAGACGGAGGCAATATTCGATGAGAAGTTGCCTGCCGGCCACCCAAGGCTCGTATTCCCGGCCCTCACCCGCTCAGCGATCATGCTTGACCTGCATCGCTACAATGAGGCCGAGAAAAACGCGCGCCGCGCCTTCGATGCACTGACGCTCTCGCTTCCCCCCGGACATTTTGCCACCGAACTTGCCCGCTGCCGCATGGGCATGGCCCGTCTCGGGCTGGGCGACCGGAAGGCTGCCAGCACTTACATTGATCAGGCACTGCTTGCGCTGAAGACACAGGCTTCGACGCCGTCCATCCATGTTGAGCCGTGCAAGGTTGCCGGACGCGAACTCGGCCTTGCGGCTCAGCCCTGAGGAATGATGCTCAGCGAAATCACGACATGGTCACCCGCCGGGTTGACCTGCATGTGTGCGACTGTTCCGGGCGCGAGCCGATTGCCGGAGAATTGTATCAACTGCGGGGTCGCGGCCGCATCATTCCCGACAGGGCGGTATCCCGCTGCCATCAGGTCTTCACGCAGGCTCGCCGTTACGGACACACCGTCGAGATTTTGCCACGAGTAGCCTTCAAGGCTGTAGCTTGCGTTGTCATCGAATTGCAGCTTCATCCGGCTCGTTTCGAATATCACCAGGTCCTGGGGCAGCGGAATGTCCTGCGGTAACCAGGCGGGTCTCTTTGACGGCGATTCAGACCGTGCCTCGATAGCACTCTGTCCGCTCCTGTTTTCCTGAAGGGGCGGCTCCGACATACCGCAGGCCGTCAGCATCACAGCACTCGCGACGAAGACTTTGAATACGCCCCTCATCACGCCTTACTGCTCCATTTCTGCCGGATAGAGATTGATCGACACCGCGAGAAAACCGCTTTTCGGGTTCAGCTGGATCTCCCCTTTTTGATGCCCGGTCCCGCCAAAAATGACGCTTCGGATCTTTCCGCTCGAATTGTCATACAGCGTGAATCCGGCCGATTTGTAGGAAGATTTAAGCGCGCTGAAGGCGGCATCAATATCCTGCTGCGGCTTTGCCCTTCCGCGAAAGGTCGTCATCGTCTCAGACTTTGAGCAAGACTCGACGACAAACGCGTCCGGGACAGCAATGGCGTCCGGCAGGCGTTCGACGCATACCGCGTCGCCGCTTGCGACTTTCGCTTCCTGCGCCGGCGCGATCGATTCAGCACTTGTCTGGCCGCAGGCCGCCAGCCCGGCGGCGAACGCGGCAACAGACAGCATTCTAATAGGCTTCTGTTTGTTTGGTCGTGACGGCATTTCTTGCTCCGGTGATTGCATCCCCGCTCTCATCAACGCGCTCTGTGGCCCAGGCCCGCCAAAATACCTGCCACGGCCACCAAGCTTGTCCGGGGTCGATCGCAAACTTCCTTGGCGGCTTTCGCCGATGGGCTGCGTATTCAACGATAAGAGCCCTGGCTTTCGCGAATCTTGTCGCCACGGTCGCGTGCAGTTGAAGTGCGCGGTTCCAGTCAGGCTTGATCTTGCATGAAGCGATTTATCTCGAAGAGGAGAAACCGCCCTTGTCTTTCAAACTCAAGATTCTCGCTGCGGCCTTCGCCTTGTCCTCGATCTTCAGCGCCAGCGCCGCGCCACGCACCTATATCGCGCCCGCCGCGGAACGTGACTCGGCGCGCGCCATCGCCGATGCCTACAGGAACCTCGCCTCAAAAATTCCGCTGGAACTCTATGATGTCGACGGCCTGGCCGAGAGCCTGGACTATGACATTTCTGCGGCCGCGAATTTCGTTCGGGACAATATCGCCTACGACCCCTATCTCGGCGTGATGCGCGGCCCGGAAGGCACGATTTCCGCATCGGCAGGCTCAAGCTGGGACCAGGCCGTCCTTCTGGCTGCCATTATCAACACCATGGCCGGCGAGGCGATGATCGTTAAGGGTACACTTGAAAAGAAAGATGCTCAACGTCTCCTCCAAGTCAGCTTCAGCGACAGGGCACCTCTGTCAACCGGGCTCTTGGTCGAAGACGTCACGGAAGCGCTCAAGCCTTTCGTACCTATGTCTCGCCTCGATGAGATCATCGCCGACGCCCGTGACCTGGAAAAGAATGCCGAGAAGAATACACTCGCGGCCGGCCGAGACGTGTCGGAACTCGTGAAGAGTCTCTCGGCCAGCCTCAAAGCGGCAGGCGTATCAATTGCCCAGTCCGATTCGGTTCAGACAGAGCGTCTTGTTGCCCAAATTGCTGAGGAATATGTCTGGGTTCGCTATAGGAATACGCCAAATGACCCATGGGTCGATGTACATCCAGCTTTCCAGAATGCTGTCGCTCCCACGGTCGAACCTGAACAATTTATTGCCGGAATGGTACCCGATGACAGGTTGCACAAGATTGAAATCCGTCTCGAGATAGAGCGCAAGACGGGTGACAAGCTTGAGCGCATCAGCATCATGTCGCCCTATAAACGACCAGCGGCCAACCTTGCTTTGACGCAAATCGATATCGGAATTGCGCCCGACACAGTCCGTAGCGATGGTGAAGCCGCTTTTTTCATTCCGATCATGAACCAGGCGCCTGCCGAACGCGCGCAGGCATTTACATTGCAGGGTTTGACCGCATCAGCCGAGGATGTTGCCGCAGGGCCAGCGATCTTTGCCACGGTCGGATCGAAGTTTGGCGGAGCATTGGGCGGGTTGAGCGAGTCGAATGGGAAAGTCGACATGGCCCCCAGGCTGAGCGGCGTAATCCTCACTGTGACGCACATATTGCCTGGTGGGGCATCAACCCGTGTGGAACGTCGTCTGACGGATTTCCGGCAGGAAACACCCGAATTCCCAAGCCGTCTGGTGAGTTTTCAGGGAATTTTCGACGTCAATGTTGGGCGTGAAAACGGCGCGCGCGCCATGCGGGACGTAATGGAGTCCACAGCTAGCCTAATGAGAATCGTGCCCTATTTCAAAGCGGTTATTGAGGGGAAAATGACGCCAGAGGAGGCCCATTCGCATCCTGCCTTCGCCGCTGAAAATTCGGAGCCTGTCTGGTCAGAGATGCTCTCGGCGGGTAACGCGTTTAGCCCGGATGGCGACAACACGAAGCAACTCGTGCGGATTGCTCCCATGGTATCAATGCAGCGCACGCAAAACGTTGGAAGCACCGACGGTATTGTTCGAAAAACGATTGATATCCTCACTGACGAAACGATGCTTCTGGCCGAAGACCGTGGCGCTGTCTCAATCAGCCCGTCGGGCAATTTGGAACAAGGGATCCGCGGGACGCTTGTCGAACACGTGCTCGGAAAAGCTTCCAACGACACCGACTGGAAACGGCTCCAGACTGGTGCGGTGCTTAAGAATGTTGAATCGGTCGCGACGTGGAGCAATCAGTCGATAGCTTCCTTGGCATTGCGCGACCGCCTGAATGCTGACTCGGGATCAGGCACAGTACTCGTCATGCTCGAAGGTTCGGATGAACCTCTCTGGTGGCGGATCAACCCAGAAACCGGGCAAACGCTCGGCATGGGACTATACGGCGGGCAAGCGACGATCGAAGAAGCGATAATGAAGCGGATCTCCCTTGGCATAGCATTGGGCGGATGGGTAATGAGCGCCCAGAGCTGCGTGGATACCTACAAGGGCAACACGACCATGCAGAATTGTTGTGTCGTGGGAAACACAATGGTCGCGATCGGTACGGCTGGGGCAATGGGGCCGGTGAGTGGTTTCTTCAAACCCGTCGGCCGCGGCCTGGAAGCTGCAATCGGCTATATAGCAACCCAACTGACGCTTGAAATTGTTACGGCTCCCCTGGGATCAATTGCCGGGCGTCCGATCGAGTCGGTCTGCAAGAAGGTAACACAGTGAAAGTTGCGGCACAGACATGTGCGATCCATAGAAAAGCACGACGTGTGGCGACCGCGCTTCTCGTCCTGACCTGGGCTCCGCTATTTTGGGCCGGTGTCGCATGGAGCCAGCTACCCGACCTGTCCAAGCTCGGCGGAACATCAGAAGTTCCGGCTCTCAAGAGCACGCCGCTCGATTTTGTAGACGGGCTGGTCGAAGTCAAGCTCACGCTCGTTGAGAGCACGGTCTATAGTTTTGACGTCACCGACACCGCCGTCATCTACAAGATTTCTGCTGAGGCAGCCGAGCCCGTCAGCATCGTTCTCGAAGCCGATACGATCGAGCTCAATGCGCGCAATCAACCAACCGCCCGCACGAAATTGCTGAGTGATTCCACGCGTGGATTTGGAGACAGAACCGCGAGACTGCCTGCAACGACGTTCCAATCCGGACGCATCTATCTCGGGCTGGCCGCGCTCAACCCCGTCGACGTCACGCTCAGGGTCGAGCGGATTGTACCGACGCAGTCTCCCGCATCGCTCCCCGATACCGCAGCCAAGGCCGTCGCAACCGGCAATGATGTCAGTGGCACTGGCAATGGCAGGATGCATTGCGTGATCCCTGCCCTTCTGTCGGCCAACAAGATCGTCGATCTGGTTCTCGTCAGCGCGCCGGGAAGTTCCGTGGAAATGCTTGCTTCCTCTCGCAAGGGCGACCGCCTTGAGGCACGCGCGGGAAGTGGCATTGTGGCGATCTCGGGCATTCGGGCGAAGGACAGCACCGTTTGCGTAAGATCCTCGATACGATCCGGCACGATCAGCTGGCGCCTCCTGACCGAGCCCAGCCAGTATGCGGACGGCCCGATCGAGCCCAATTCAAACTTGAAATTCTCCGCAGGACCAGGCCTGGCCATCGGCGAGACTTACACGCTGCCTCTCGATGTCGCAGACGAAGACAAGTTCAGCCTGGCCAAACTCGCAGGCGCAGATGCCGTCGGCGTGCGCGTGAAAAGCGCAGTGAACGTGAGACTGTGCCTGCGAGAGACGGATACGGCAGTTGAATGCCTGGACGGTCAGGACATCAGCTTGTCGCCGTTCCGCATTTCCAGGAACACGGTCCTGACGATCGAAAATCGTTCCACTCTCGGCGGGCTCTACGACATCAGTCTGCAGCGCCTGACTGCGAAACCGGAAGACACTGTGTTCGAGCCCAATTCCGCACCGGATTTCCAGCCTCTCATCGAAGGTGCTTTTCGCAGGCAAGGTCGTCTTTCAACAAGTGCTGACACGGATACGATTGGCTTCAATACAGGGAACACCGCCCAACTCTGGCGCATCATGATTTTGGGAGAAGCTGTGCGGCAGGTCGAACTGAGCAATTCCCTGGGGAAAATCGCCACCGTCCGCCGGCAAGACGGAAACACGCGTCGACTCGTTACGCCGGATGTCTATCTTGAACCGGGCCCGGTTTACATCAGCCTCCGCGGCGCACCGGGCGACTACAAAGTCATCGCCAAACCTCTGGGGCGCCCCCGCGTGGATTCCGAACGCGAGCCAAATGACATCATGCCGCGAAGGCTATCCTTCGGCGAGCCGATAATAGGTGTTTCTCCAGAAGGCGATGACGACCTCTATTCCCTGTACTTGCCACGCAATGCGCTCGTCGAGGTGGCACTCGATGTACCCCCCGGATCCGAATATTTCGCGACGTTTTCAGCGGCGTCGCCAGAATCTTCCGCCAGCCTCGATCGGCAAATCATAAAGTCAGGCGGCTGGAAAAAAGTCGTTTCGATCCCGGCTGGTGAGCATCAACTGAGGCTCCACCCCCGCACAGGAAGCCCTGCCGAATACAAACTGTCGGCGCGCTATGCCAACCCCTTCCCTGTCACGGCCCCTGCACCTCTGAAAATATCGGTGACACGCGCCGCCGATGTGAGCGCCTATTCCGTATTCAGGCAGCGGGCGACTGTGGTGCTTGAAATCACCAACATGTCTGAAGCACCGGTGTCCGGCACACTCGACTTTTGGTTCGCCCGCCCAGGTATTGAAGTCATTCCCTACAGCGTGTCACTAACCGCCGGTGAGACCACCACAAAAATTGTCAGCTTCCTGCTTCCTGACGATCTCTACGATGGGGACCTTCCCTTTTTTGTTGCTGTGCGCGCCGAAAATGGCGCAGTCGTCGCCAGCACGCGCCACCAATTGAACGCTGATGCACGCATTGCACCCGTCGGCGCATTGCCTGCTCGCCGGGTTCCAACGGTCTTGGCTGGCGGCATCAATGTGGCCCGGACCAGCCTTGGTGCGCGTTGGGTTGAAAGTGACGGCATTGGCGTTGGCAAGGACGGCGATTATGCCCGGGGCAATGCCGCAGGCGCATCTAACCTTCTCAATCTGATCGACGGGTTCATTACGCAAGGAACCGGTCATGAAGGATTCCTCTCGAAGGGCAGCAAGCGCGTCCTCGCCCCGGTCCTGGACCTTCCCGGCAGCAAGTCCATCCCTATTGCCGGAATCGGCATCAATACGCGCCTGGATGCTGCGCACGGCCTTCTCGGATTTGCGATCGATGTTTCAAGCGATGGCCGGAAATGGAGCGAAGTACTGTCTGGAGACCACGAAGAATGGGGCCAGACTGCTTATTATCCGTTTCCCGGCGGCGCGGTTGACGCCGTGAAGGTCAGGCTGCGCGCAACGCGGCGACGCGGCGGAGACACGAGCCCTGTCTCGCTCAGTGGATTCGAAGTGATCGCCCTGCCCGGCCGCTCCGGCCTGGCAAATCTCAATATTGCTGACAAGGAACTCGGCGCGCTTGTCTCGGGCAGCCGCAACATACAGGCCGACCGCCACCTGCAGATCGATGCAACCAAAGACAATGTAACGACCTTGCCGGCAAAGGGCGGGGCGCCCACGGATTTCAACAATGCCATCACGTTCCGCAACCAGCTGGAAGCCGACATCGAAGCCATAGAGGCCGTGTATCCGGCAAGCCTTCCAGACAGCCAATGGCCGTTTGCAAGTGCCGCCATTGTCTCCGCCTCGGCCTATGGTCCCATGGGCCCCTTTCATGAAATCGGCAGGTTTGATTTACCGGCTCGGCCAAAGCCAAACCAGCAGGTGCGGTACGAGCTGCCTGAATGGTCGTCTGCGCGCGCTGTCAAGATTGAATACGAGCACCCCGACGGGCCCTACTTCCTTGCCCCGAAGATAATCAGGCTCATTGAACGGCCAGAGGACGCTACTTACCGATCGGTTCTTGGCACCTGGGGCGAATTCGCGACAGCCAAAGGCGAAGCGAGACAAGACACCCTCGATATAGCCACACTGAAACAAGCACTCGTCTCTGTGCGTGAATGGGTGGACGTGTTTCTGGGTGCCATCCTGGGGCGTGAAGGAGCGGATAAAACGGCAACGGCCTCGGACACAACAAATCGCGTTCTGGCGCCCGGCGATTCTTTCTCAGAAGGCTATGTCGAGTTCGGCGAGCGAACCGAAACCTGGCGAGTTCCGGCCGAAGGCGAGACAAACAGGCTCAGGATCACCGTGCGGGGCAGCGCGGGATTTGATCCGGCGATCATTGCGCGCGATGCTGCTGGCGACGAGGTTGACCCTATCGATGTCACCCGCTCCGAATTGCTTGACGACGTCACATACAGTTTCGCAGTCGATCCGGGCAGCTATCTCGATGTCGAGGTTTCTGAGCCGCAACGCTCGATCGTCTTCCTGATGGATCAAAGCGCGTCAATGGCATCCCAGATACCGAAAATTCGTCGTGCCATCGTCGATTTCGCCGATGACATGGTCGCTGGGCGCGATGCGGTTCAGTTCAAGTCGCTTGGGGGAGATTGGGCCCGCGATGACTGGATCACCGATGCCGAAACGCTCCGTCCGATTCTCGCAACATACGGTGGGGGGAGCAACAGCACGGGCGAATCGGCCCTCTTTGACGCCGCCAAGATCCTGGAGGCAAGGGAAGGATCGCGCGCAATCGTGATCATCACCGATGGCGATGTCGGCACGAAGCAAGACCTTGCGGCAGCGCTACACGCCGCACGGGCCAGAGTCTTTGTCGTCAAGACGCCCTCAAATTCGACCTTCCAGTATCCGTCAGTCTCACAGCCTCTCGCGATGCTCTGGGCCGGCCAAACGGGGGGCGAAGTTTCGCTTGTGCTACAAAGTGAGGACATCTCGGTCGCCTATGCACGCGTCGCCGCGCGACTGCTCGGCCCCAAGCCCTATTCCGTGAGTGCCCAGTCCGAGGTGGTCGTTCTGAAGCCCGGATTCCTTCAGGTCGATGCCGCTTTGGCGCCGGATCTCACGTCAGCGGTTCACAGCCAACTCATCATACTGGACGCCTCCGGCAGCATGCTGAAACGGCTGGGAGACAAGCGCCGTATCGACGTCGCAAAGGCAGCGCTGACCGATTATCTTTATTCACAATTGGTCCGCAGCCAGGCGGGAGAACAGCTGGAAATCGGGTTGCGCGTCTTCGGCGGAGAGCCCAATTCCTGTGACACTGACCTCGTCCAACCCGTCTCCCGTTTCGACAATGACCGATTGGCGTCTTCCATAAAATCCGTTCGCCCTCAGAATAATGCAAAAACAGCCATCGGAGCCGCCTTGCTTGGGGCGGCGAAAGATCTGCAAAACACGGCATCTCCCGCATCCATCCTCCTGATCACGGACGGAGAAGAAACATGCGGGGGACTTCCGCTCCAGGCGATACAGACCCTCAGGGCTGCAGGAATAGACGCGCGTATCGACGTGGTCAGCTATGCCTTGGAACCGGAAATCGATCGGCGCCCCTTTGAATCATGGGCAAAAGCCGGAGGCGGAATCTATGTTGATGCGGCTGATGGAGCGGATCTTGAGAACGCGCTGACAAGCACATCCCGAGTTCGGTTTACCGTCTATCAAGACGGTGAACGTGTGATAAGCGGAACTGCCGGTGGAAGCCCCGTCGAATTGGAAGCAGGAAAATATGATCTGCAAGTAGACGGCATGAAGCCAAGGCAGTTCGTGATTACCGCCTCAAAAACCACCACGGTTGGTCCTAACTGAACGCACTTCAATCGAATGGTCCGACGCTTGTGAGAGAAGGGGTCGAACTCACGGTGCCGTCACGATCAGATGAACGCCGTCATCAGTGGCAATCTGATATCCCGACTGTCAGTGACAACTGAAATACATCCGCGCTGGAGCAAATGGCCACGAACCCGTTTCGCTACTTCAAGACTTCGCCCGAGATCATCCATCTAGGCGTCTTCTTGTATGTCCGGTTTCCGCTCTCGCTGCGGAATGTCGGGGACCTGCTCCACGAGCGCGGCAAAGCCGCTGCTTTGAAATTCCTGAAGAAAGCCATGAAGCGCCACGGGAAAACGCATGTCGTGGTGACAGACAAATGCCCATCATATCGGGCGGCTATGAAAGGGATCGGGAACGAGGGCCGCCAGAAGACTGGCCGGCATCTCAACAATCGCGCCGAGAATTCACTCCTGCCCTTTCGAAGACGAGGGCGGGCGATGTCTCGCTTCCGGCGTATGCGAGGTCTGCAGAAATTCGTCTCAGTCCATTCGTCAGTGCACAATCACTTCAACTTCGAAAGGCATACCAACACCAGAGCTCGGTTCAAACAAAAGCGCGATTCCGCGCTTCGTGAGTGGCGCGACCTTCTCGTCGCCTGACACCTGCGCGTCCGCGAATGAATAATGCAGAGGGGTTCGCATTGGCCTGACAGCACTGCAAATACGCGTCGGGGGCTGCAGGTAGTGGAGACCGGGTCTGGCTTGCATGACCCACAGCGACGATCATTCGCCGACACATCCCTCGCGGATTTCAACCGGAGCGGGATTGCAAAACGCCAAGTGTTGCCATTGTGACACAGTGACGCGTTATCGCTAACACTTTCGTGATGTCGCTATTGATAGCGCAAACATTTTGTGGTCGCATCACCATCAGGCAGGTGGACCAGATACGGGGTCGACAGCCATAAGAGAAACCAAGTTCGGCGCATCCAGCATGACGTCGACGTTCAAGGGAGGAAGTCGATGACCTTTACCAAGGAAGAATCCGGCGTGCGTGGAAAGCGCTCACCGAAATGGGCGGCGCTGCTTTATGGCGCGTCAGCCATCTCACTCATCAGCGCCATGCCTGCAAATGCACAGGAAGCGGTTGACGAAGAGTCGCGCCAGGAAGTTGTCGTTGTGCAGGGTATTCGAGGTTCGCTTGAGCGCGCGATGGACCTGAAGCGCGAATCAAATGGCGTCGTCGACGCGATTTCCGCCGAAGACATCGGCAAGTTCCCGGACACCAACCTCGCTGAATCGCTTCAGCGCATCACCGGTGTGTCGATCGACCGTTCGAATGGTGAAGGCTCGAAGATCACGGTTCGTGGCTTCGGTCCGGACTTCAACCTGATCACCCTCAACGGCCGCACGATGCCGACTGCGGAAGTCAGCGTCATTGGTGAGCGCGGCAACTATGCTGCAGGCGCCGACCGTGCGTTCGACTTCTCGAACCTCGCATCGGAAGGCGTCAGTGGCCTTGAAGTCTACAAGACGGGACAAGCCATCCTGCCATCAGGCGGCATCGGCGCGACAGTCAATATCACAACCCGTCGCCCCCTCGACACGCCCGGCTTCCAGGCCTCCGCAGGCGTCAAGATCATGAACGACACGAGTGTCGAAGCCGGCGACGATTTTACGCCGGAACTTAACGGCCTCGCCAGCTGGACCGACAATACGGAACGCTTCGGCGTCGCAGTGTTCGGGTCCTATTCAAAGCGTGATTCAGGTGCGCCAACACAGCAGGTCAACGATTGGCTCGTGTTCGACCCAGCCGTTGACGGCGTGTTCGCCGACAGCGGTTACGTTCGCAGTGGTGGAGCGACCCAGGTCACCAATGCACCCGCCGACGACCAACTCTGGGCCGTTCCGCAGGACAGCCGTTATGACTTCTCGGACATCTCCCGCGAGCGCATCAATGGACAGCTGGTCCTCCAGTTCCGGCCCATGGACACGCTGACCCTGACGGGCGACGTGACCTACGCCCAGAATGAGGCCGAAGAAAATCGGTATGAACAGACCAACTGGTTTGCGACGCCATTCGATGAGGTCATTTTCGATAATGACGGTCCGGTCGCGACAGCCGTTTTCCTTCAGGAGAACAATAACGGCACCAAGGATATCGGTTTCGAGCAAACCAATCGCGCCACGAAAGACGAGCTGACATCGCTCGGCTTCAACGCTGAATGGGAGTTCAGTGACCGCGGTCGCATGATCCTCGATGCGCACTCGTCCGAAGCCACATCGGGCGGTAATAATCCGTTGGGCGTTGCAGCCACCTTTGCGACAATCGGCGCGCCGGTCATCCTGCAGCACTCCGTCGACTTCCGGGGTGGTTACCCGATCCAGAACTTCACAATCGATGACAGCGCCAGTGGCAACAATAATGGCATTCTGGACGTTGGTGACCTTGCCACACAAGTCGCTCGCTCAGCCGATGCGGACATGAAGCACCAGGTTGACGAGATTGACTTGCGCTTCGTCTGGGACTTCGGCTCCAGCAGCCTGACGGTTGGCGGCAATTATCGCGACACCGAGATGACTCGCAACTCACGGACGACTCAGCAGGACCTCGGCAGCTGGGGCTTCAGCAATCCGCGCGACGTCGAACAATTCGCACCGGGCGTCATGAGCGCCTACTGCCTGAGCTGCTTGTTTGACGACGTTCCCGTCGGCAATGCAGACACGGCGTTCAAAGGGAGCGCAACCGAGCTCTTCACGGCTCTCTCAGCCGCTTATCCTGGCAACACTGTGAACATTTCTGAAACGTCCGACGTCGTTGCCGAAGAGATCACGTCTCTCTTTGCCCAGTTCGAAATGGAAAGCGAACTGCTTGGTCGTCCGGCACGCGCAAGTGCGGGTATTCGTTACGAAGATACCAAGGTAACGTCGACCACACTGCAATCGATTCCTTCGGGCGTTCTCTGGACAGCCGACAATGACTTCCTTATCCAGCAGTCAGGCACCAAGGAGAACCTTGCCGGCGAGGGCAACTACGATCACTTGCTTCCGAATGTGGACTTCCAACTCGACATCACGGACAATATCGTCGGGCGCGCATCTTACTCCAAGACGATTGGTCGGGTCGCTTACAACAATCTGTTCGCATCGACGGCGGCCAACGCACCGAACCGTCCAACGGCACTTGGCGGCCAGGTAACAGGCACCTCGCAGAACCCGGCATTGCTGCCGCTTGAGTCGGACAATTTCGATGTCTCGATGGAATGGTATTACGGCGATGCAAGCTATGTCTCGATCGGGTACTTCGACAAGCGCGTGAAGAATTTCATCGGTAACGGTGTCGTTGATCGCAACCTGTTCGGCCTCCGGGACCCTGCCTCAGGTGCGGCGGGCACACGATCGGGCGATGCGCTGGATGTGATCAACACCCTCGGCATCGATGAATCCGAAGCGAACCTGTTCACGATGGTCGCTCTGATTGACGCGAACGGCGGAAACGTCGCGGCTGCACAGGCAGAATTTGAAGCCAACCTGGTTGGTGGTGCCTTGCCTCAAAGCTATGTCGACTCCATTCTGGGCCTGTATGATGTAACCGGAAATGCTGATGATCCGTTGCTGAGCTTTGCTGTCTCCCAGCCGATCAACAACAAGGAAGGCAATATCGATGGCATCGAGTTTGCCTGGCAGCACTTCTTCGGTGAGACGGGATTTGGCTTCGCTGCCAACTATACGATGGTCAATGGCGACGTGGAACTCGACCCGGCGTCCTCTCCTACCGAAAACCAGTTCGCTCTGGTCGGTCTGTCCGACACGGCAAACCTCACCGCGATCTACGAGAACTACGGTCTCTCAGCACGCCTCGCATATAACTGGCGCGATACGTTCCTGCAGCAAACAAACGTGGGCGGTGACCGCAGCGGCATCTATGTTGAGGATTTCGGGCAGTTCGACCTGAATGTCAGCTATGACATCAACGAGCATGTCGCGGTGTCATTCGAGGCGATCAACATCACCGGCGAAGACCAGCGCGTCTATCACCGCGTGCCGGAGCAGTTCTACTATGCCTATGAACTGTCGCCGCGTTACCTTCTCGGTGCCCGCTACAAGTTCTAGCCGTCGACAGGCTGGACGTGTTCAGGATAAACTTGAAAAGGCCGCTGCTTGCAGCGGCCTTTTTTGACCGGGCCCGGTTGGCCCGTAGCTCAGGACCGAAAGGCGCAGCATGACCAATACGGCACTGCTCAACAATATCGACCATCAGGACCTGAAAGTGATCACGGGCCATGGCCCGGACTTTGGCGACAATATCAATCAGACCCCGGTCTTCCCGACGGAGTTCACGGAGGTCCAGCGCGAATATCCCATCCTCTTTCGCAAGGACGAAACCGGGAAATTTCATGCCGTCGCCCTGCTCGGCCTGGACAAGGGCGAGAACCTCTTCCTGTCGGAGTCCGGCTGGCAGGCACATTATGTGCCCGCAATTCATCAGCGTGGGCCCTTTGTTATCGGTTTCCAGAACCAGGAAATAGATGGCGACGTCCGCCGCGAGCCGGTTATCTTTGTCGATCTCGACAATTCCCGCATCAGCAGGACGCATGGCCAGCCTCTGTTCCTGCAGCATGGCGGCAACGCGCCCTATCTTGAGCATGTCAGTCATGTCTTGCGCGTCATCAACAGGGGCGCGGAGATCGCCGAACCGATGTTTGCCGCGTTCGAGGCGGCCGACCTGATCGAGCCGGCCTCGCTGGACATCCGGCTCGACGACCATACATCCTACAAGGTGCCGGACATCTATTCGATCAGCGAGGAGCGGCTGGCGGCGCTCAGCGGGGCGGAACTGGAGCGACTGCACGCATCCGGCTTCCTGCGCGCCGCCTACCTCGTCCTGGCCTCGTTTCCCAATGTCAGCCGACTGATAGCACTCAAGAATGCGAAGCGCGCCGCATCTGCTCAAGCTTCGCCATAGGACACCGCCACGTGATGGTCGACATTAAGCGCAAGACACGGATCATTGAAGGCCTCGCCCCGGATGCAATTCCCTATGGCGACCTGATCCGGGAGGAGACGCCGGCCATCCTGAAGGGCGTGGCGAAAGACTGGCCGCTTGCACACGCGGGCCGCGAGTCGGCAGAGGCCGCGATGGCGCATCTCCTGTCCTTCTATCAGGGGCGCCCGGTTGTTGGGTATACATGCGCGCCGGACATTAAAGGACGGTATTTCTACAATGACGATGTGACCGGCCTGAATTTCGAGCGCGGGCGGGGTCAGCTCGGCGACTATCTGGACCGTATCCGCGAACACCTCGGCAATTCCGATGCGCCGTCAGTCTATATCGGCTCGACCGATGCCGATCTTTATTTCCCGGGTTTTCGGGCCGGGAACGATCTCGTCCTCAACGATCCGATGTTCGAGCAAAACCCACCGGTTGTCAGCGTCTGGATCGGCAATCGCACCACGGCGACCGCGCATTATGATATGTCGAACAATATTGCCTGCTGCCTTGTCGGGCAGCGGCGTTTCACCCTCTTCCCGCCGGAGCAAATTGCCAGTCTTTATCCAGGTCCGCTCGAGCCCACGCCGGGCGGGCAGGTCGTCAGCATGGTCGACTTCCAGAACCCTGATTTCGAGAGCCATCCGCGCTTCCGCGAGGCGCTGGACGCGGCGCAAGTCGCAGAGCTCGAACCGGGCGATGCGCTCTTCTATCCGGCGCTCTGGTGGCACCATGTCGAGGCGCTCAGCGACTTCAACACGCTGGTCAATTACTGGTGGAACACGTCGCCGGCCTATATCGATACGCCGCAGAATACGCTGCTTCACGGCCTGCTCAGCCTGCGCGACCGGCCCGACCAGGAAAAGCGCGCCTGGAAGGCCCTGTTCGACTATTATGTCTTCGGACCTGCCGACCAGGCCGGCGCCCATTTGCCAGACCATGCCCGGGGCGATCTTGCTCCGATGGACGAGACCCGCGCCAGACGCCTGCGCGCGAAATTGCTGCAGCGCCTCAATCGCTGAATCGCGGAGAAGGAGACGATCTTGGACGAACAGAGTGTGAGGAAAGTGGTTATCGCCGGCGGCGGCACGGCGGGCTGGATCGTCGCGGCGGCGCTTTCGCGCCAGCTTGGTCCGCTCCTGGATATCACGCTCGTGGAGTCCGACGAGATCGGAACGGTCGGCGTCGGCGAGTCGACGATCCCGACGCACCGGACTTTCCATCACCTGCTCGGCATCGACGAGCGCGCCTTCATGCGGGCGACGCAGGCGACGTTCAAGCTCGGCATTTCTTTCGAGAACTGGGGCGAGATCGGTGACCGCTATTTCCACTCCTTCGGCGCAGTCGGGAAATCGACCTGGATGGCCGACTTCCACCATATCTGGCTGCAGGCCCGCGAGATGGGACTCGCCAGGGAACTCGGCGACTATTGCCTCGAGCTGAAGGCCGCCGAGGCCGGGAAGTTTGCCACATCGGAACAATCGCGGCTCAATTTCGCCTATCATCTCGATGCCAGCCTCTATGCCGGCTTCCTGCGCCAGTTCGCCGAATCCTTTGGCGCCAAGCGGATCGAGGGCCTGATCGAGACGGTCGATCAGGACAGCGAAACCGGCAATATCACGGCGCTTGTCCTGCAAAATGGCGAGCGGATAAAGGGCGACCTGTTCATCGACTGCACGGGTTTTCGCGCCATGCTGATCGGCAAGACGCTGGACACCGGCTTCGAGGACTGGACCCGGTGGCTGCCGACCGACCGCGCCCTTGCGGTGCAGACCGAGTCGACGGGCCCTGCCCTGCCTTTCACCCGTGCCATCGCGCATAATGCCGGCTGGCGCTGGCGGATTCCCCTGCAACACCGCGTCGGGAACGGCCTCGTCTATTGCGGTGCCAATCTCTCGGACGACGAAGCGCATGCGCGCCTGCTGGCCGGGATCGAGGGCGAACCGCTGACCGAGCCGCGCCTGATCCGCTACCGGACCGGGCGCCGCGACAAGGTCTGGGTCAAGAATTGCGTCTCGATCGGGCTGTCGAGCGGCTTCGTCGAACCGCTGGAATCGACCTCGATCCACCTGATCCAGATCCATGCCATGCGCCTTGTCCAGATGTTCCCCTTCCACGGATTCAGCCCGGCCCTGACACGCCGCTTCAACGACCTGGCGCGGGTCGAACTGGAGCAGATCCGCGATTTCATCGTGCTGCACTATAACCTGACAGAGCGCACCGACAGCGCCTTCTGGCGCGACCGGGCCGCGATGGACATTCCGGACACGCTGCGCGCCCGGCTCGACCTGTTCCGCGATACCGGCCTGGTCTCGCAGGAGAAATCCGAACTCTTCCAGGTCGATTCCTGGCTGCAGGTGATGATGGGTCAGCGCCTCCAGCCGCAGGGGCGCCACCATCTCGGCCGCCTGATGTCGCGCGACCAGATGCAGACGGCGCTGACCGGCCTCAGCACGAATATCGCCAATGCCGTCGCCCGGCTGCCGACGCACCAGGATTTCCTCGATCAATATTTGGGCGAAGCCGTCGTCTCGTAACCTGTACCCCCGGCCCAGGCCGGGGTCTCATGCGGCGTATCCCTTTCTCCAATGGCCTGAGGTCCCGGCGTCGGCCGGGAACACGGGATGCGGGCGCGTCCGCACACTCCGCAGAATGCCCGGCCACTGGTCTGACAAGCCTGTCGGACTCAGCTTGAATTGTCCCACGTCTCCAGCGCGGCGTTCAGCATCCCCGGCAGGGCCGTGGCGATGGCGCCGAGTTCGGGGCGCAAACGATAGGC
>TARA_R110000751_G_scaffold212278_1_pt1 | contig 21987 bp, 24 predicted proteins | sample TARA_R110000751 | Tara Oceans TARA_R110000751 (sample SAMEA4398001) | marine metagenome | biome: Polar Biome; feature: [MES] marine water layer (ENVO:01000295) within the mesopelagic zone...; material: water (ENVO:00002006), including particulate matter (ENVO:01000060) such... | reverse complement strand
CCCAAACCAAGTGCGCTACCAAGCTGCGCTACTCACCGACTTAACCCGCAACGTTGTTCTCATCTCGATACGGGAGGCGCATGTTACATAGCTTATATAACCTCGTCAAACACTTTTTCAAACAAATTATTCGATTGATTATTTTTAATCCAAGGTGAGCGTTTTTTGATAAATTCACTTGTAAAACACCCCACTTTTAAAACCCTTATTTCAAAAGTGGGTGGTCTTTCGGTAACTTATTTCTTAGCCATACTGCCAGTTTATGTTTCATACTCAACAAATCTTCACTGTCAGCAGGTAATGGCGTGATCAACTTGTCGTTAGCTAACAAGCGATAAATACACTCTACTTTAGCTTTTGCAGAATCCGTCGCAGAGAAGGTCTTAAACCCTCTGTTTTTAGCATAGGCTTCGCCTACCACTAAGGCTTTTTTCAACAACTGAGTTTCATTTGGAATTTTTTTCATTTACTACATCTCTTAGTTATTAATTGTTGTCATAAATTCAACTTTTATTCTTAATTAGGCGTAAACCTAGAAGATAATGGCCTTCAGTTTGTGAATTAATTGTCATACTCAACACTATCCACCAAAGTAACATTTTGTCTACAAGACTATATATACAGAGTTAATAGAACTTCAATATCCACTTATTTCTTTTGTAGAAAATTCCAAAATTTTTTCCTACCTAGGCTATTTAAGTCAACACGTTATATCATTAACAACAAGAAATGGCTTAAGAATTATGATTGATTTTGGGATTTTTAGTTCATCTTAATTGCGATAAACCCTAGCGATATGTGACAATACCGCCATTGAATATTTTGCTCTAGGTCATTCATGCCAGCACAGAAAATTGATGGTGTTTTAATTGCCAAACATATAAGACAACACGTAGCCTCTCAAGTAGAAGCGATCACTTCATCTGGCCGAAGAGCGCCAGGTTTAGCAGTTGTTTTAGTCGGAAGTGATGCTGCTTCACATGTATACGTTAACAAAAAACGTAAAGCCTGCGAAGAAGTAGGATTTGTCTCTAAATCTTATGATTTACCAGCAACAACGTCTCAACAATCACTGCTCGATATTATCGACCAATTGAACCTTGACGATGAAATTGATGGGATACTGGTGCAACTTCCGCTACCCGCTGGCTTAAATAAAGAGCAAATATTAGAGCGTATTAATCCACATAAAGATGTAGATGGCTTTCACCCTTACAATATTGGCCGACTTGCTCAGCGTATCCCTGCTTTGCGTCCTTGTACGCCTAAAGGCATTATGAGCCTTATAGAGTCCACTAAGCGTCCTATTAAAGGTTTAGATGCTGTCATTGTTGGGGCCTCTAATATTGTGGGTCGTCCAATGTTTATGGAGCTACTTCTAGCGGGTTGTACAGTCACTAGTTGTCACAAGTTTACTCAAGATTTAAAATCTCATGTAGATCGCGCGGATTTATTAGTGGTCGCAGTAGGCATTCCTGACTTTATCCCTGGAGAATGGATTAAACCCGGTTCCATCGTTATCGATGTGGGTATCAATCGGAATCAAGATGGCAGTCTAGGAGGAGATGTTGAATATGTCGGTGCGTCCCAAAGAGCGGGTTGGATAACACCTGTACCCGGCGGTGTTGGACCCATGACTGTCGCCAGCCTAATTGAGAATACCTTAGAAGCTTATGTGAAGTACCATTCAGCCACATGAGTCTTTCTGCCCCATTTAAGGATGATGAAGTTGTAGCGGCAGTCAAATCTTGGATAGATAAGGTCATTATAGGCCTTAACTTCTGTCCATTTGCTAAAAAGGAAATGGAACGTAATACAGTGCGTTATTCCCTTTCCTCAACAACTCAAATTAGTGACGCATTGAGCGACTTGCTAGAAGAGCTGGGATTACTTGAGCAACAACCAGATATTCAAACTACTTTGCTTATTTTTCCATTAGGATTTGGCGATTTTGAGGAGTATTTAGATATGCTTGAAATGGCCAATTCGTTGATAAGCCAAGGTGGTTATAGTGGGATCTATCAATTAGCCAGCTTTCATCCCGATTATTGCTTTGAAGGTGAGGACAAAAATGATCCCGCCAATTACACTAACCGTTCACCCTACCCTATTTTGCATCTACTCAGAGAAAGCAGCATCGAAGCGGTACTGAAGCGTTATCCTGATCCAGAAAACATTCCTGAAAACAATATTGCTAAAGCTAGGGAGCTAGGTTCCAGCTTTTTAAAAGCCCTAGTAAAATAGCTCCCTTTATCGACATCAGTTAATAAGGCGATTCACCTTCATCCACAGCCTGTGGGAGTGTGTTACTCTCATTAGTTGGAGTGCTTGGTTCTGCTAAAAAGTCATCTAGGGTTTTGATCAATTGTTGCGCCGAAAAGTTAGATACTTGATAGTGCCATTTTTGCCAATACTCTGGCTGTTCATTGGCACTAAAATTCACAAAGTGTTTATCACCGAGTTCACTTACCACAACTTGAAAGGTCCGTTGCTCTTTAGTGGTTACTTCAAGCTGAGTCAATACTTTTAAGGAGTGAGAAAAATCCTCATTTGCGACCTGTAATGATTCAAAATTAAGGCTAATCAGATTACTAATAACTGAATTAAGAATACTATCGTATTCCAGCACCCTATCTTTAGGTAAATCGATTAATTGAAAATCACCACTCGCCGCTCTCGTTATTTTCCAATTTAAACTATCCACTCGTGAAACCGAACTAATATCTTGTTCTTCGAAAGGCAAAATGGGTTGTTTTAACCACGAAAATTTATCAATTGGTAACCCAATGGTTTTATCGGTCCTCCAGCTCTGGGCATCCCCTGATATAAGGACATAATGCCCTTCCCCCAAAGTGACCTCATTACCCACTAATACTTGCCAAGAATGGTCATCGGCTTTCAATGTGACTAATGTAGCCATACTGTCTTCACTTTCTATGGATTGTAACCCTAGGCGGAAAAAGTTTTTGGGCTTGTTGGTTTTTGCCTCAACTAATTTTGAGCGCATCATAGTGTCAACAAAAGTGGCAAGTTTGTCTCGGGAAATAGGATAAACTGGTTGCTCAGGATCAAAAGTAGCCAACCAAGTGTCGCCTAATTTTTTTGCACTGAACAACATGCCTTGAGCATTTTGTATTTCGACACTGTCCACTTTATTAGCAAATTTTTGTAGGTCAGCAAACAAAAGCTTAGATTCAAAGGTATCTTTAGAGGGTGATTGACTCAGCCATACAACGAGTCCAACAGCCAATATCGCAATGATAGTCAATGCAGAAATTTGTTTATTCATAAAACAGCGGCCTCTTTTGACAATACCGCCATCTTGCGAGGTTTAGTTCTAAAAATTCCTCTTATTAACACCAGTAATAAAACTAAGCACAACGGCGCTAGAGCAATATTAATCAGCTTTAACCAGTTGCCTAGACTTTCAATGTCTTTATCCAGTTGATGTCTAACATCACGAAGCGACTTTCGAATTGTGATTTTCTTCTGCATAAATTCATCAATAGCTAACTGTTGTTCTGGCGAAATGACCAACGCCCCACCTTCAACCTGTTGATTTTGTAGTTGCAATAATTGTTGCTCGGTTTCTTCTAGTTGAAGTTGCAGTATTTGTTCTTGTTCGCGAAACTTCTGCTCAGCAATAACGGTTAATTCATCTACCTTATTAAATGAGCGACTAAAGGTCCCTCGACTTCTAATACTGATCAGCGCATCGCTACCGCCTAAATTCTCAGCCGCGTTAGTAATAAAATCACCATTGTTGGCAAAAGGTGTGAAAATAGTCTGACCGAAGAAATTTGACTGCTGCACCCAAAAACGATCTGCGAGCATGTCAGTATCCCCCACTAAAACAACATTTAAGTTATTTGTAGATGAGATTATTTCGGGTTGTTCCGCACCTTCTGGAGCGATATCAAAAGCACTCTGGGCTTGTCCGGAAATTCTTAACGCTAACACATATGCCTCATTTTCTGTTTGATAGGCCTTTGCCAATTCTTCAGGGTCCTGCGTCATGGCGTATGTGGTTACGTCCATCAAATCTGCATTTTGGGTTGACTGAATCAAGGGCAACCAATTGCTTTCTGCACCTTCAACTTGGCTAAAGACACCAAATGATGCACCATTTATCACTTCTAAGTTTGAGGTGACGACGTCGTCTCGATCAAGCTGTTCAGTTGTTAAACCTACAAAACCAAAATGTCTGGTTACGCCACCATTTTGGGTGCGAATGTCTAACCCTGCCATAGCATCCAGCAAGACGTTTTCATTATCAAATTTCACGCCCCATGCACTGAGTAAAGGTTCCAAGTTTGAGCTATTACCACCACCAGGAATGGGTCCAGCCATCATGGCCATTTGATCAGATTCATTATGAGCATCAAGAAAAGCGAGAACTTTTCCGCCAGAAAGCGCGTATTGATCAATAGAAAATAACAATTCATCGCTATAACCTTTAGGATGAATTAACAGCAACACATCGGTGTTTTTTGGTACTTCTATTGTATCGCTACCCAGTTGCTCTACATTATATAATTGCTCTAATTGGGTGAGAAACGTCCAAGGAGGATCAACTTGTCCCGTCATGGGATTTTGCCCCCCCTTTATAGCAAGATCTGTTATTAAGGTAATATTAACTGGCTCAGGCTCACTAAGTTGATAAATCAGTTTACTGATTTCATATTCCAAGAAACTTTCTTTTTGTGGATCAAAAAAAGCAATAGTTTTTTGTTCGTCCAACGCATTAGTCGCCGCCAATCCCATATAGATAGCTTCCCCTGCTGCGCCAATATTGGCTGCAGTTAAACCAAACTGATCAGCTTGATCTTCTTGTTCAGAAAAGGCTTGAGGATCTAATACATGCAACTTAAGTTTGCCATTAGCAAAGGTTTCATATTCAGACAGCAAACTTTCAACCCGATTCGCATAGTTACGTAAACTGGTCATATTTTTAGAGGCTTTATCAGAGAAGAAAAAATACAAGTTGATAGGTTCGTCTATGTCTTTTAAAACCTCCTTGCTGCCCTGTGACAATGAATAAACTTGGCTTTCAGTCAAATCTAACCTAAACGAAGATAACAATTGGTTGTTTACAAACACTAACGCAATAAACACAACAACTAACAAGAATAAATTCACTGATGAGGTCAATTTATGTTGCATGACTAATCCGCCTTCTTTTGTTCGATTAATACTAGACCGGCAAATAACCAGCATAGGGTCACAAGTAAAAAGTACATGACATCATCTAACGCAATCACACCTTTGGCCATTGCCTCAAAATGAGTCAGAAAACTAAATGAAGCGACCACATCTATCACCTCATTAGGTGCCCAACTTTTAAATGCATCAAGCACAATATTGCTGCCGCTAACCACAAATACAAAACACACCACAATAGATAATATAAAAGCGATAACCTGATTTTTAGTCAGCGCCGACATACACATGCCTATAGACAGAAATGCTCCAGCCATCAACCAACTACCTACATAAGCGGCGACAATAATACCGTTATCAGGATCACCTAAATAATTCACAGTTAGCCAAAGAGGGAAAGTTAGCAATAGTGACAAACCCAAAACCGCCCAGGCAGCAAGGTGTTTCGCCAACATGGCTTGCCAAGTGCTAATTGGCAGTGTCATGAGCAGTTCAATGGTGCCGCTTTTTCGTTCTTCAGACCAGCTTCGCATAGCGATAGCGGGAACGAGAAAAAGATACAACCAAGGGTGAAAATTAAAAAACGGTAATAAATCTGCCTGTCCACGTTCAAAAAAACCACCAACAAAAAACGTAAACACACCAGACAAAACCAAAAAGATGCCAATAAACACATAAGCAACAGGTGTAGCAAAAAAGCTAGAAAATTCCCGTTTAAATAGAATACCTATATTACCCATTACGCATTGCCCTCTTGAGTAATTTCTCTAAAGACTTGGTCTAACCGACCTGGCTCAACATATAAACTATCCACTGGTAATTTACATCTTTGTGCATGAGCGGTAACTAAATGCAATATATCTGCTCCTGGTTTTGGAAACAAAGTCACTCGACCGGTTTCTAAGTCTTCTTCCATTTCTGCAACACCTTCTAACTCAGCTAACTCTGAGGAATCAGCTCTGTAACTGAAATGTAAGGTCACAGCACCATAATATTTAGACCTACGGTTAAGAGCGTTGGGAGTGTCATCAAACAAAAGCTTTCCTTTGGATATAATCATGACTCGATTACACACAGCGGTGACTTCTTCTAAAATATGAGTCGAAATAATCACTATTTTTTCTTTAGATAAATTTTTTATGAGTTGACGAACTTGATGTTTTTGATTGGGATCGAGTCCATCGGTCGGTTCGTCGAGGATCAGAATATCTGGATCGTGGATCAAGGCTTGCGCGAGGCCTACACGTCGCTTAAACCCCTTGGATAGATTATCTATGGGTTTATCTAACACTTCCTGTAGCTCAACTTGTTTAACAACCTGTTCAATTCTGACTGCTTTTTCAGTCCCTTTGTACCCCCTGACCTTGGCAATAAAATTCAGAAATTGAAACGGCGTCATATCACCATAGGCTGGGGCGCCTTCTGGCAGATATCCGATTTTCTTTTTAATCGCTAATGGGGAATGCTTTAAAGACAAATCACAAATGTTAATATCACCACTAGTAGGGAGTAAAAAGCCCGTCAACATTTTCATTGTTGTTGACTTTCCGGCTCCGTTTGGGCCTAAAAATCCTACGACTTCGCCGGGCTTGATATCAAATGAGAGATCATTAACCGCTTGGAAGCCGTTAAATGACTTAAATAAGTTTTTCACTGAGATCATAATAATCCTGTAATGACCAATATCGAATGCGCTATAGATATGGTGGTAGTCAGATGATTTTCAATATTTTTAGTCGTAGTTTACGAAAAAAAATAACGATGCGTTAAGCGTTTTTGTCATTCGAATTAAGCTATTTTTGAAACCTTCTAGCGAACTAGCTTGGCAACACAATCAATTTACATTATTGTCTGCCAATGGAACAAACCAATACATCCTTTTTTATCGCTCCTTTTAAGCAACCTAGTCGCTATTCTATATTTAAACGGATAGCGAATCTGGTTTTGGCCGTTGTAGGTTGTGTAGCCTGTATTAACCTTTGGCTTATAAGTTCCGAGCAATCCCAAAACTGGCACTCTAAACAAGCCAATCAGTTAGGTGTTAGCCTATCGACTTTGGCTGCCAACATACTGATAAGTTCGCTACTAGAAAATGAGTCAGAAAAACTCAGCCAACAACTCAGTTATATTGTTGCTGACCCTCACGTTGCAAGCGTGTCATTATTCGACAACAAAGGTAGAGTACTAGCAGATAACAACCAAACATCATCTGTAGTTGCTGCTTATAAACTAAGGACAATTACACCTTTAGTTTTTGTGCAAAGTATTACCTATAATCAACAAATAATTGGCTACTTGAGTATTGTCCTAAAAGAAAAGGAAGTGATGGCATATCATAGTGAGTATCAAAAACAACTGAATCAACAAGTACAAATGTTAATGATTTTAGCGGCCATCGGGGGAATATTGCTAACCCGAGCATTTTATAAAGTAAGATATAGACAACTTATTCGTTCAAGCAAGCAGTAAACTATCTCGCACGTTTTTGGAGCATGCTTGCAGCAGTTCATGCCTAGTTTCTTTGCGAAGAGCCAACAAAGACTCAAAAATGTCTGGTAAATATTCTGGACTATTTCTCTGTCCTTGCTTTCCCATTATAGGCATATCTGGCGCATCAGTTTCTAGCACTAAAGTATAAAGTGGCAATTGAGCAATTGTTTTTCGGGTTTTATTTGCCCGCGGATAGGTAATACCGCCACCCACCCCAATTTTAAACCCTAAATCAATGTAGGTTTGTGCTTCTTGTAAACTGCCCGAAAAAGCATGCACCACACCACCTTGGCTAAATTGAGTTGTTTTAAGTATTCGTATCAGTTCGTTATGTGAGTTTCTATGATGCAAAATGACCGGCAGTTGTTGTTCTTTGGCTATGGTTAGTTGTTGTTCGAACACGTATTTTTGTAGCTGCCAATCAACGTCAATATGAGTATCAAGTCCAATCTCGCCTAAGGCCACCACTTTGTTTTGATAGTGCTCAAGTAAGTGAGTCAATTTAACTAAATGAGAAGAATCAAAGTGCTGCAAGAAATATGGATGCACACCTAAAGCAAATCTAAGTTGTGGGAACAAATTACACAAGTCAATTTGTTTTTGCCATTGGCTTGCCTGAGTACCGGGGAGCACGATAGTGTTAATTGACAGCTTGCTGCAGTTTTCTAAAATCTGCGCTCGATCATGATCAAAACAGTTAAAATCAAGGTGACAATGACTATCTATCAAACAACCTCCAGTAAGATTAAGGCATTAAACGCTCGGTCGACCATAACCCATCTGAAGTTTTAGTATAGACAAAACGATCATGTAGCCGATGTTCGCCCCCTTGCCAAAATTCAATTTGATGGGCAACGACTCGGTAACCGCCCCAAAATGACGGCAATGGCACTTCACCCTTAACAAATTTAGCTTTTGCCTCAGCGAATTTTTGCATCAATAGTTGTTTACTATTAATAGGACGACTTTGGGCCGATGCCCAAGCTGCAATCTGACTTGGTTTAGGACGTGACATAAAATACTTAGCCACATCTATTGAGCTAAGTTGGTGAGCAATACCCACAACTTTGACCTGACGTTCCAACATATGCCATGGAAAATGTAGCGAAATTTTACTGTTTTGCTTTAAATCTTGGGCTTTTTTACTGCCAGTATTGGTATAAAAAACAAAGCCTGTTTCATCAAAATCCTTTAACAGCACTATACGTTGTGATGGCTGCCCCGAACTATCAACGGTGGCGACAGTCATTGCAGTTGGGTCGGCTAAATTTGCATCAACCGCATTTTGCAACCAACGTTTAAAGAGTTCAAAAGGTTCAGGTGTCAAATCTTCAACATCTAACCCTGCTTGAGTGTAATCACGGCGAATATCGCTTATTGAAGACATGCTTACCTCTTATTTATATAGTACCTAGTTATCTAACCCATATCCTAGGCTACGTAATGCTCTTTCATCATCAGCCCAGCCTGACTTCACTTTTACCCAAAGTTCTAAATAGACTTTAGCATCAAACAATACTTCCATGTCTTTTCGCGCTTCCATCCCAATGGTTTTAAGCCGTTGTCCACCTTTACCAATGACCATGCTTTTTTGCGTATCGCGTTCCACCAGAATCAAACCGTTTATACGATATACACCATTTTCGGCTAATAGAAATTGTTCAATTTCCACAGTAATAGAATAAGGTAACTCGTCCCCAGTAAAACGCATCAGCTTTTCACGAACAATTTCAGATGCCATAAAACGACTTGAACGATCGGTGATGTAATCTTCAGGGAAATAAAAGTCACTTTCTGGCAAAGTAGATAACACTAATTTGCGTAAATCATCTACATTCTTGCCGGTTTTAGCAGATATCGGCATAATTTGTTGAAAGTTATGTTGCTCACCCAACCATCTAAGATGCGGAAGCATGGTTTCTTTATCTTTAACGTTATCTGATTTATTGACAATCAACCAGCAAGGAGCGCCAGATTGCTGAATTTTGGTAAGTACCATTTGATCATCTTCAGTCCATTTAGTGCCTTCAACCAAAAACAGCACTAAACCTACATCACCTATAGAGCTCGAGGCGGCACGATTCATAAAGCGGTTTATTGCGCGCTTTTCTTCAATATGTAACCCGGGCGTATCAACATAGATAGCCTGTCGATTTTCTTCAGTATCTATCCCCATTATTCTGTGACGGGTAGTTTGTGGTTTACGTGAAGTAATACTGACCTTTTGACCTAATAGTTTATTCAACAAGGTCGACTTACCCACATTTGGGCGCCCAACTATGGCGATCATTCCACAATAGGTGTCGACAGGCATGTTATCAGACGGATTATTTATCATTTATTAATTTCTCAAATGCTTGCTTTGCAGCTTTCTGTTCTGCTCTTCGTCGACTATTGCCTTTACCTACCACCGCTTTTTTTAAACCTTGTACACGACATTCAACATAAAAAGTCTGGTCATGTGACTTGCCTTTTATTTCAGTCACTTCGTAATGTGGTAATGGGTGTTTATTCGACTGTAGATATTCTTGTAGTCGCGTTTTGTCGTCTTTGGAAACAGCTTCTGGATCAAGGGCTTTAATTCTAGGAGCAAACCATTCCAAAACTAAGGATTCACACTTATCCATTCCCGCTTCTAAATATATGGCACCGATAATAGCTTCTACTGCATCGGCCAAGATTGAATCTCGCCGAAACCCTCCACTTTTAAGCTCACCTGGACCTAGGAGTAATAACTCTCCTAATTCAAACTCTCTCGCCATCTCGGCTAAGGTATCACCTTTAACCAAACTCGAACGCATGCGGGTTAACTTGCCCTCAGGCTGCTTAGGAAAACGTTGGAAAAGGGCTTTTGCGACTATCATTCCCAATATAGCGTCACCTAAAAATTCCAGACGCTCGTTATGTTGTTTACTGGCACTTCTATGGGTTAACGCTTTTACTATATTTTCCTCTTCGGCAAAGGTGTAACCCAAACGCCTGTACAAAGGTAAATATGGATTAACGAGTGGCATTTATATTATGCCACCCACACGTTCAAATCGGACACCTGTTGGGATCCATGCTGGTACCCAACTGCTAGGCACGCGATCAAATTCAAAACTGATCCAAATCGCTACCGCTTTACCTACCAAATTTTCTTCTGGTACAAAGCCCCAATATCGACCATCTTCACTATTATCTCGGTTGTCGCCAAACACAAAATAATGACCTTCCGGAACAATCCACTCATCTGACTGAGTCCCAGGCTGGGAATAATATCGACTAGAACTAGCTCTGCCTTGAGTGCGATATATTTGATGGCTCACATCACCTAATTGTTCGGTATACTTTTCTAATGGGGCAAATTGTTGAAACGCTTCACCTCTACTCTCAAATTTCAAGTCTACTTTTTGCAATGGTGCACAATTATCTGTCGTGTCACATGCGGGTTTAATTTGCAGTTGTTTATTTCTATAGATAACCGTATCACCCGGCAATCCTACAACTCGTTTAATGTAGTCAAGCTGTGGCTCGGGGGGAAATTTAAACACCACAACATCGCCACGCTCCGGCTCTCCAATATCCATGAATTTCTTTCGCATAACGGGATCTTTTAAACCGTAAGTAAACTTTTCAACCAGGATAAAATCACCAACTAATAAGGTTGGCATCATTGATCCTGATGGGATCTGAAAAGGTTCATATAAAAAAGAACGCAACACCATAACAAAGGCGATAACGGGGAAAATCTGTTGGGCAGTGTCCACCAACCAAGGCAATTGTGCATCTTGATCTAAAGCTGTAGTTGTACCACCTGTACTACTAATGGCCATGCGCTCGCGACGCTTCGCTGCAAACAGCAGACTATCGAACAACCAGATCAAACCGGATGCGACTGTCAGCACTACCAAAAAAATTGAAAAATAATTAGCCATTTAGTTACCTACCTTCAATAACGCTAAAAAGGCTTCTTGCGGCAGTTCTACGTTACCAACTGATTTCATGCGTTTTTTCCCATCCTTTTGTTTCTGCAAGAGTTTTTTCTTACGACTGATATCACCACCATAACACTTGGCGGTTACGTTTTTACGTAATTGCTTAATGGTACTGCGAGCGATAATCTGATTACCAATGGCGGCTTGAATAGCAATATCGAACATTTGCCTAGGAATAAGTTCTTGAAGTTTTTCTACTAACTGTCGACCACGGGTGACTGCGTTATCTTTGTGAGTAATCATGGCTAACGCATCTACACGTTCACCATTAATCAAAATATCCAAACGAGACATATCAGCTACTTGAAAACGTTTGAAATTATAGTCTAGAGACGCAAAACCTCTACTTGTAGATTTTAATTTATCAAAAAAGTCCATCACCACTTCGGCCATGGGCAAATCGTAACTCACAGCTACTTGTTTGCCGTGATACGTCATACCGGTTTGCATGCCCCTTTTCTCAACACAAAGCGTAATGACATTACCTAAATATTGCTGCGGAACCAGAATATGGGCTTCCACTATTGGTTCACGAATTTCTTCAATATCATTCACAGCTGGCAATTTTGAGGGGTTATCCACATAAATGGTATTACCATCTTTGCTGATCACTTCATACACCACAGTGGGAGCAGTGGTGATCAAATCCAAATCATATTCACGTTCTAAACGTTCTTGGATTATTTCCATATGTAACATACCGAGGAAACCAATACGGAAACCAAACCCCAATGCAGATGAACTTTCTGGTTCAAAAAACAAAGAGGCATCGTTAAGGCTTAATTTGGCTAAGGCATCACGGAAATCTTCATAGTCATCAGAACTGATAGGAAACATACCAGCGTAGACTTGAGGTTTTACCTTTTTAAAACCGGGTAAAGCTTCTGGTGCAGGTCGTCTCGCAACCGTAATTGTATCACCTACTGGGGCACCGTGGATTTCTTTAATACCTGCAATAACAAACCCAACTTCACCCGCTCTCAATACCCCTGTATTAGTTGCTTTAGGGGTAAAAATACCCACTTTATCGGCTTGATGAATGCCACCTGTGGACATAATTTTAATTTTATCATTCTTATGCAACTCACCTTGCATAATACGCACAAGAGATACAACTCCCTGATAATTATCAAACCAAGAGTCAACAATCAAAGCCTTTAAAGGTGCGTCAATTTCACCTTCTGGTGGTGGTACTTGACGTACAATAACCTCAAGTACTTCCTCAATACCTATACCCGTTTTAGCAGAGCAACGCACCGCATCGATAGCATCGATACCCACAATATCTTCAATTTCTTCTGCGACACGGTCGGGTTCGGCTTGCGGTAAGTCAATTTTATTAATTATTGGTACCACTTCCATATTCAAATCAATGGCTGTATAACAATTTGCCAAAGTCTGAGCTTCTACGCCTTGACCAGCATCAACAACCAACAAAGCACCTTCACAAGCCGCCAGTGAGCGAGATACTTCGTACGTAAAGTCGACGTGACCTGGTGTGTCTATAAAATTTAATTGGTAAGTTTCACCATCTCTTGCAGTGTAATTCAAGGTAACACTTTGAGCTTTGATGGTAATACCCCGCTCTTTTTCGATATCCATAGAGTCGAGTACTTGCTCAGACATCTCTCTGCTGGACAATCCTCCACAATGTTGAATTAAACGATCAGAGAGAGTCGATTTACCGTGGTCTATATGAGCAATAATTGAGAAGTTACGTATGTGCTTGTGTTGCATAAAATTTTAGAAAATTACCAAGTGGTTTTGTTTCCAAGCAACTAGTTAAACAAAAATAGTCGCTAGAGTATGGGACAAAAATTAAATAGGCCGGAATTTTACAGTTTTATCAGTCACTTTGCGACACAACATGCGCATTGTTTGCGGGTTTTTGTAACAGAAAATTGATATCACACTTGTTTAACTGGAATATTTTCTATTTCTAAGGGGAAAACTTTAAGAATTCGAGGGTAAAAGTCCCCTTGATCGGCGTTGTTTAAGTAACGACGCACAAACTTAAAGGTCAGGTAACTACAGATAGTTGAGAATAAAACTAGCCAGGCTTCAGCCATTAATCCAATTAAAGGTAATAGGGTTTGTCCAACAAGAGCAGACAAAATAAGGGCAAATAATGGTAAACAGTAAACAATTGCTGACGCTTTGAGTAAGCTTTCTTCGGGTATGCCTAAACTGACCTTTTGTCCAACTTCAACCAATTCATTCAATTGAAAGCGTAACATTTCACGCTTTTTGGCAAACACTTTAGCAATCGCACCAGTACCACAATTTGATTGTGCTTCACAACTACCACAAGTCGACTTAATTTGTGTTTCAACCATAACCACTTGTTGATTGTTGTGTTGCTCAATAGCGCTAATCACTCCTATTTCTTCGATCATTTATTGATTTCTTTGTATCGATTTAGCAATTGCGTTTGCGGTAGCAGCAGGAAGCTTACCAATGATTGTTACATTTAGCTCACCATGTTCAATGGTGAGCAATGTGTCAGTTTGCACTGTCCCCACTAAATTACTCTGAGGTTTGTTATCCACACGCTCTTGCATGTATACAGATATATCAATCAATCCATCGCTTAACATTATGTACTCAACCACCTCTCCTGAACCGGACAAGCGACGTAGATCTCTTTTAACTATTGCCATACCTTTAGGAAGATAATTAATCATCCACGGCGAATTAATAGCAGATCTTGGACTAAAACTTACCACTTCAGGTAACATTCCGGGTTCTATTTTGGCAAAGAATGGATCGGGATCTTTCGTTACTTGTAAGCCTGTCACTTGTATTTGCTCTAGAAGTTGTGCATCTTCACCAATCAAATTCATTTTTAGCAACAAACCAGTTTCTTGATCAAGCCAAACATTTAAACCAAAGCGACTCTTATCTCTACTGATAATCCTAATTTGCTGTGCTGCTCGTCCCGAGATACGACTACGACCGACCATGATAAATTCATAACCCGATAATAACTTTTCAGGGCGTTGGAAAAACTCACTAGGCAAAGGCCCATTGATAATGGATGACTGCAAGCTATAAGGGGGAACGTTAGGTTCAAAGTAGCTCACTTTATTACCAATACGAACAACTTCCCTTCCTGGGCCATTTAACAAATTAAGCTGTTCCATTTCGAGGCCATCTTCATTCACACCATGGCGCCAAAGATAAGGTTGCGAATCTACTCCTGGTTTTAACAAAATGAAAGAAACTGTGTAATTGAGTGATTTAACGGCATTAGACATCTTAACTAACCATGCTTGAGCACTGTCAGATGGGTAAGAATTGGATGTCGTGTCGTTAGTTGCTGGTTCTTCCTGTGCGAAGCTTTGCAAAGGAAACAATATAACTATTAGCAGAGACAAAATGACTCTGCTAGATATTTTATTGAGGAGTGTTTTCAACAATGTCTGATTGCGCCTCTTCATTTTCAATATTCTGCTCTAATTCCGATGTCTCATTATTATTCAATTGCATAGTTTTAAAACGTAGTTGCTGTTTATGATCTGTTAAATATGCATTGATTCGGCGTCTTTGTTCAACACCATCAGAGTTGGGTATAGCCCGAGTTTGATCAAAGCTCACAGGTGATAAACCACCTTGAATACCAGGAATAGGTGGAGCCGCATTAAAAGGTTGATTTACGTCAGACTGATTTAACTGCTGAACACCAATAATCATTGCAACTGCCACCGAGGCAGCAATCGCCATTTGCCCACCTTGTTTAGCAAAAGGTACAACTTTGCCAACCAAAGGTAAATCACGCCAGGTTCTTTTTGGCGCCAAAATCACAGGCTCGGATTCTAATGCTTGAGCAACCTTATCAGCAATATCAAAGTTAATATCTACAGGAAGTTCTTTACGTAAACCATCACGAATTAGGTGATAACTTTTCCATTTTTGCTGCAATTCTGCATCGTTTTTAACCGCATCCAACACATGACTACTCGATGAGACATTATCATTATGCTCTCCATCGATTAAGGCTGACAAATTTTCAAATTTCTGCGACATACAATATGGTTCCCGCTAATTTAATTTCAACTTTGATAAAAATATCAATCATTCATCAATAATGGTTGAATAACTTTATCTAATGCTTCTCTAGCCCTAAATATTCTCGATCTTACGGTTCCAACAGGGCAATCCATAACATTAGCAATATCTTCGTAGCTTAAACCATCTAGTTCACGGAGGCTAATAGCCATACGTAAATCTTCAGGTAGCTTGTCCATTGTGTCAAACAGTAGCTTTTCCATTTGCTCTGACATTAAACTTTTTTCCGGTGAATTATTTTCTTTTAACGCATCACTACCATCATAATAATCGGCTTCATCGGCATCTACATCACTTGCCGGTGGTTTTCTACCTTGTGATACTAAGTAATTTTTGGCACTGTTTACGGCTATTCTGTATAACCACGTATAAAAAGCGCTATCACCTCTAAAATTGGGGAGGGCTCTGTAAGCTTTAATAAACGCTTCTTGCGTCACATCAGCCACATCCCCTGAATTTTTTACATACCTGGAGACTAAATAGGATACTTTGTGTTGGTACTTTGTAACCAACAACCCGTAAGCGTTTTTATCTCCGCGCTGTACTCTTTCAACAATTTGTTGATCTGCTATCTGCTCGCTCATTCGAGCCCTTACTCCTGTGCGAAAATATACTACGGCTCATGCAAGCACTAATATTGACTCTATGAAAATTGAAAAGTTCGAATAAAACACACTTTTTTTCAAAATAAATCACTGAAGTATAATTAATTAACCATCATTAATAGACATTTATATACATTCAACTATGAAAAGCATTGTAATTTATAATCTGTAAATTAGTATTGCCCGACAAACTCGCTACTTTTACCTAGTTTACCCTATGCACAACACAATTGAACATCAGTGTGACGTACTTATTATTGGAAGTGGCGCCGCAGGACTTAGTCACGCTTTAAAAATGGCAGATCATTGCCAAGTAATAGTCTTAAGTAAAAGTGATATTTCAGAAGGCTCAACAAAATATGCTCAAGGTGGCATAGCGGCAGTTTTTGATGAAAATGATTCTATTAGGTCACATGTTGAAGACACGCTGTTAGCTGGTGACGGTTTATGCGATCAAAATGCGGTGGAATATACAGCTTCACAAGCTAAAACATGCATGCAATGGCTTATAGATTTTGGAATGCCATTTGATCAAGAACCATCTGAAAGTGGTGAAACTCGATTCCATTTAACCAGAGAAGGCGGACATAGTCACAGACGCATTTTACATTCTGCAGACGCCACAGGTGCGGCAGTACAAACGACCTTAATAGAAGCAGTAAAGCATCACCCCAACATTCACTTATTTCAGCGTTATAATGCCATTGATTTAATTAAAAGCAGCCACACAAAAAATCACTTATTAGGTGCTTATGTATGGAATAGAAAGCGAGAGCAAGTAGAAGTCATCCGCAGTAAATTTGTGTCATTAGCGACAGGTGGTGCAAGTAAAGTCTATCAATATACCTCTAACCCAGATGTATCAAGTGGTGATGGTATAGCTATGGCGTGGCGTGCAGGATGTCGCGTAGCCAACATGGAATTTAACCAGTTTCACCCTACATGTTTGTACCATCCCGAAGCGAGAAATTTTTTGATTACCGAAGCCTTACGAGGAGAAGGTGCGAAACTTTGTCACCCTGACGGCACCCCTTTTATGCACAAATTTGATGATAGAGGTGATTTAGCATCCCGAGATATAGTTGCACGAGCCATTGATTTTGAAATGAAACGCCTAGGTGCTGACTGTATGTACCTAGACATAAGCCACAAGTCTAGCGACTTTATTGTGAAGCATTTCCCCAATATTTACCGAAAATGTCGATCTCTCGGTATCGATATTACTCAACAACCCATACCTGTTGTACCGGCAGCACATTATAGTTGCGGTGGTGTCGTCACCAATACTGATGCAAAAACAGACATTGCCAACTTATATGCAATCGGAGAGGTGGCATACACAGGACTCCACGGAGCAAATCGAATGGCTAGTAACTCAATACTTGAATGTATTGTTTATGCCCATTCTGCAGCCCAAGATATTGCGTTAAGGTTAAATGAAACGATTCAACATGAGCCAATAAAAGCCTGGGATGAGAGTAAAGTAGGTGACTCAGATGAAGAAGTCATCATTCAACACAATTGGCATGAGTTGCGCTTATTTATGTGGGACTACGTGGGTATAGTACGAACCAACAAACGTTTAGAGCGCGCACATCATCGTATTGAGTTATTAAAACAGGAAGTTAATGACTACTATTCAAATTTTAAAGTCAGTAATAATCTTCTAGAACTAAGAAACTTGCTTACTGTTGCCGAGTTAATAGTGAGGTGCGCAAAACAACGCAAAGAGAGTCGAGGACTCCACTTTAACCTAGACTACCCCAATAAACTTGATAACCCCCAACCCACTATTATACAAAATAACTTCAAATAGGCTGAATATTGCCTGTTAAGTGCAGAGGCTGGTGTCCATTAACAGGTTTAGTTCCTACTACCTTAAAATGCAGCCCTTCACTTAAACTGTTAGAACCCGAAGTTTGACTAAAAATTTCTATCTGATTCGGTAAATACAGAGGTTGCTTAAAAGCGCTGTTAACCAAGTAAGCATGGTTAAATATTTTAGGATTATGCTTCTGCAATTCAGAAATACAATATGACTTAGTCCACATTCCATGAATAATATGCTGTTTAAAACCAAATAACATAGCCGACCATTTACTTAAATGAATGGGGTTGAAATCACCAGACACCTTTGCATAACGTCTCCCCAAATTGGCCTCCAATTGCCAACTTGTATTTATATCGTAACTAAAATTATCTGTAGATTGCTGGACAATAGAGTTTACCTGCCGCCCATGTTTGGTCAAAAACAAATTTGTGCTAATACTTTTCCAAACAAGCTCTGACCCATTATAAAATTCGACCTTAATTGAAAATAACCAGCCTTTGGGATGCAGTTCTAACTGCTCAAAACAACTCGTTACAGATAACCTCTCACCCTTCTTGATTGGCCTCTCTTGAATAATTTGATTGTTAACCTGTACTAAACCCAATAAAGGAAATGGAAACTCTGGTAACAAAAGCAACATCATGTGCATAGGAAATGCTAGTGAATGCAAATAGCATGGATGTAAACGATCCGAATCTAGGTCCCAGCCTACAACTTGATGAAAATTTCTACAGCGCACTTCATTTAACGCTATTCCCTCAAAACAAAACTTTTTAATAGGCAATGAGACAAGTCCAATTTGCTGCGGATTATAACTAGCGTTCTTAAATGCGGCCTTTAACAACAAAAATTTAGTATTTGGAATATTAGTCAGGTTGAGAGCCCCCGTTGTAGATAAGCTCATGAATTGAATCCCTTAGGATTTTGTTGCTGATAAATAACCGCGCAGCATAGGCGTCGGAAATCTCGCTCGGTAACTTGGTCTTTATATATTAAACACCATTTTGAATGACGAGCATTAACAGGAGACATCAAATGAATAAATAAAAGAAGATTACTGACCCTAGATTTGTCAGTAATTACCCAGCCAATTTGCCCATCTTTATTGGTTTCTAACCACTCCCCTTCAACGGAAAAAGTGACTGGAGCATATATTTTACGCCTATTGCGAATAGCTGATCTGAAAATAAGAATTGTAATCATGGATACAATCAGTATTTCTAAGGGTAATTGATAGTGGATTATCTCAGATTGCCAACTTAAGACAGATAAAACCATTATGCCACATGTAACTAACTGCAAAATCAGCATTAACTTAGATGATTTAAACTCAACTCTATACTTTGACACGACTCAAAATGTGTTGAATCATTTGGTTAAACTCCTGATTTTCACAAGCTTGATGTCCCATGAACCAAGCATACAGATCTGGATCATCACAGGTTAATAAGCGTTCAAAAACTTCTTGCTGCTGCTCAGATAACTCATTAAATCCCGTTTCAGCGAAAGGCATAAAAAGCACATCAAGCTCTAACATCCCACGGCGACATGCCCACTTCAATCGACCATATCGTTTTTTATCAAACATTTGTCACCTCATTCACAGACATCTTTCTCACTTAACTCTGATAACATTGCCCTGCCAAGTATTAATAATAACAGTAATAACCCCTTGTTTTCAGATTTTTCCTTGCTATATCAATCTCGTACCCCATATTATTTGCACGCGCTGATTAGCAAAAGAGTATAAACACATGTCACAACAACCAATAGAAGATTCTGTAACCACACAGTATGTTAACAACCTAAAACATTACGGAGTGATCCAGCTCACGGGTGAGGAAAGAGCGACGTACCTCCAAGGACAAATAACCGCTGACATTAATCAACTAGATGGCAATAACGCCCTCTTTGGATGCCACTGTGACTTTAAAGGCAAGGTCTGGAGCATCTTTTATATTATCCATTGGAAGGATTCCATTTTACTAATCACACATAACTCTGTGTTAGAAAAGTCTCTTACTGAATTAAAAAAATACGGTGTATTTGCCAAAGTGGAGATCACTAATCAAAGTGATAAATGGCAATTAACTGGTGGTTCTGGCCCTTTATATGAAAAGGCCTTACAGGAGGTCTTTGGCGAATTACCTAAGGGTGATAGAACAATCACTTCAAATGAGTGTGGTGTAGCGATGTCAATTGAACAACCAGAACAACGTTATCTCGTTTTACAACCCAATAGTGTTGACAAACAGTTGTGCACTAACCTTGCTGAAGATAATGACCTTTGGGAAATTGCAGATATAAGAGCTGGTATTGGTGAAATCCGAGAATCGTCTATAAACGAATACGTCCCCCAAATGTTGAACCTTCAAGCTTTAAAGGCCATCAATTTTGAAAAAGGCTGTTACATGGGGCAAGAAGTTGTTGCCAGGACAAAATACTTAGGCCGAAACAAACGCGCAGGCTTTATTTTAAAAACTGAATCAGAGCACAAAGACTTAAGCGGGGAACAACTTGAGTATCAAATTGGAGAAAACTGGAGGCCCGGCGGTAAAATACTCCGTAGCGGTACAAACTCAGGACAAACTTGGATATTTGCCGTTTTAGCCAACGATACCGAAGTTGGTAGCACTTTTAGAGTTAAATCTACCCCAAATACAATCTTCGTTGCCCAAGCGCTTCCTTATCCTTTACAATAAAGTATAAAATTTTAGACTGGAATAATATGAATATAGCTAATAACACTGTAGTGACAATCCATTTTACTGTTTGCTCATCAGACGGAACTCAAATTGATTCCTCTAGAAATAGTGAACCTATGGTTTTCTTACAAGGTAGTCACTTTTTGATACAAGGCCTAGAAAATGAATTGGACGGCAAAACAGTGGGTGACAAGTTTGTTATCGACATTGCTCCAAACTTGGCCTATGGCGAACGCCATGAAGAGTTAGTTCAAGCAGTACCAAAATCGATGTTTGAAGATATGGATGTCACCCCTGGCATGACTTTCAGGGCAACAACAGATGATGGTGAACAATCAGTTATGATTATCGACGTTGATGACGAAAATGTCATAGTTGATGGCAATCATCCTTTGTCAGGCCTGACTCTTAACTTCGATGTTGAAGTACTAGATGTAAGAGAGGCCACTACAGAAGAAATTGCCCATGGACATCCTCATACTGAAGGTGGATGTGGACATACTCACTAAGCTAATAAGTGACTATTAAGGCGTTCACATGAACGCCTTTTTTTATATCTGTCTATTAATGCTATTTCGCTAAACTTAGTTTTGATCTAAGCGTTGCTTAATACCCTATTTCCGATTCTATAGGGCGCCACGGGATATCATATCGAACCTATTCTGAAAAACAAACGGTAACCTGCTACCAAACCAATTGGCGCGCAAGCCAAATGAATAGACACGTTCACTAAATTTCAAACATAAAATAAGGGCCACCCTTACGGATAGCCCTTTCTTAGAATGGGAATCTGCCTGGTATCGAATACGGGGCTGGCCTTCCAGCAATGTGCAGGACACCCTAACCGGGCGTCCCCGTGCTACTCTCGCATGGGGGTGGACGTGGGGCTTTCAGAAGCACTGCTTCTGCCACTGGAATGAACTAAGCTATGCTTGTGTCCGCTAACCGCGTTATGGGGATCCACTTTGTGCGGGGCTGGCCTTCCAGAGGTTGACTGCAAGGTAGCAATGCGCATTTTCGCTTAGAGTAAGGGCTATCCGTACACATTATCAGGGAGTAACCAAATTTATTAAATCGCAGATGCAAAAAAGGGCCACCCTTACGGATAGCCCTTTCTTAGAATGGGAGTCTGACGGTGTGCTACTCTCGCA
>TARA_R110000751_G_scaffold4549_1_pt1 | contig 21990 bp, 19 predicted proteins | sample TARA_R110000751 | Tara Oceans TARA_R110000751 (sample SAMEA4398001) | marine metagenome | biome: Polar Biome; feature: [MES] marine water layer (ENVO:01000295) within the mesopelagic zone...; material: water (ENVO:00002006), including particulate matter (ENVO:01000060) such as...... | reverse complement strand
TGATCTGGAAGGATACGAAGTTTATTTTTCCACCGAAACCCCTCCAACTACTCTGATAGGCAAACTAACATCAGGGAAATCCGATCTAAAGGTAAGTGTTGAAGCCAACACCGTTTATTACTGGAGAATAGTTACCATGGATAGGGAAGGAAATACCGCTACAAATAGTATTTCCGAATTTAAAGTACGCTAAAGCCATTAGGTTCCGTTGTATTCGTTCATTGTCCTATTTACCCCGGAAAGTACAAATGAACGGATAAGCGCATTGACTCTTTCATATCGTTCACCCAAAGCATCCTTTTCCTCTTGGTTCCATTCTCCCAAGACATAATCTATTTGTTTTCCTTTTCCAAAATCGGACCCAACACCAAACCTCAATCTATTGTAATTGGTAGTAAGTAGGTACTGCTGAACATCTTTTAAACCATTATGGCCTCCGTCACTTCCCTTGGTCTTTAAACGTATGGTCCCGAAAGAAAGATTAATATCATCTGTAATGATAAGTACATTTTCAAGGGGAATATTTTCCTTCTCCATCCAATATTTTACGGCCTTTCCACTTCTGTTCATATAAGTAGATGGCTTAAGACAGATTATACTCCTTCCCTTGACCTTAAAAGTACCCACATCTCCCAACTTTGCAGTTTCAAAGGTAAAAGCCTCCACTGTGGATAGGGAATCCAATATTTTAAAGCCAATATTATGTCGGGTTTCCGCGTATTCCTCCCCAATATTGCCCAATCCTACTACTAAAAATTTCTTCATGCCGTCTTTTTCATCCAACAATGTACTGTTCAATTTAAAAAAAGATTCTAAAAACCGGAACATAGCACCGTAATTGAAATTCATAAAAATACAAAAGCATCCCGCAGATACGGGATGCTTTTACACTTATTTTAGATAAAATCTATTCTTCACCACCTTCAGCTGGCGCTTCTGCAGCAGCTTCTGCTCCTTCTTCTCCTTCTTCATCCTCTTCATCTGTCAAGACTGCATTACGTGCAGCTTTAACCTGAACAACCACAGTGTTTTCTGGGTGAAGAATGGTAAACTCATCTTTCAACAATGTAGATACGGAAATATTTCCTCCGATTTTCAATTTAGAGATATCCACATCAAAGAAATCTGGCAAATTGTCCGGCAAAGCCTTAATGGCAAGCTTTCTTTTTCTAAACAATAATCTACCACCATTTCTAACCCCTGGAGAATTACCCAACAACCTTACAGGAATGTCCATAGTAACTTCCTTATCCTTGAACAATTGATAAAAGTCTACATGTAAAATGCTATCGGTTACAGGGTGAAATTGAATATCCTGCATTACCGCATCGTACTTTTTACCACCTTCCAAATCAACCACAACGGTGTGTGCGTTTGGAGTGTACACTAAATCTTTGAACGATAGTTCTTCTGCTGCAAAGTGTAATGGTTTTTCCCCTCCGTAAATAACGCAAGGAACCTTTCCAGCATTACGTAAGGCCTTTGTTGCTTTTTTGCCTACGCTTTCTCTTTCTGATCCTTTAATTGTAATTGACTTCATTGTATTTATTAAATATTAATTAAATTACTTTCCTATAATAAACTTCTACATTAGAAACTTGGAACTAATGGAAGTATTGTGATGCACCCTGTGCATAACATCGGCAAACAACTCGGCACAGCTGATTACCCTAATTTTTTTACTTTCCTTTTTTAAGGGTATGGAATCGGTTACAATAAGTTCCGATAATTTTGATTTTTCAATTTTCTCATAGGCATCCCCTGATAGAAGTGCGTGGGTAGTAATTGCCCTTACGCTTACAGCTCCCCTTGCCATCATTAAATCTGCCGCTTTGGTCAAAGTTCCGGCCGTATCTACCATATCATCTACCAAAACCACATTTTTCCCCTCTACATCACCAATAAGTTCCATGTGCGAGATAACATTGGCCTGTGCCCTTTGTTTGTAACAAATAACAACATCACAACCAAGCGCCTTGGAATAGGCGTAAGCCCTTTTAGATCCACCCATATCCGGCGAGGCTATGGTAAGGTCATTAAGGTTAAGGCTGTTCAAATAAGGTAAGAACAAAGTGGACGCAAATAAATGGTCCACGGGCTTTTCAAAAAAGCCCTGTATTTGATCGGCATGGAGATCCATGGTAATGATACGGGTAGCACCTGCCGCCTCCAACATTTTAGCTACCAGTTTGGCCGCTATTGGCACCCTAGGCTTGTCTTTTCTATCCTGTCTGGCCCAGCCAAAATAGGGCATTACTGCAGTTATGTGCCGTGCCGATGCTCTTTTTGCAGCATCCAACATCAACAACATTTCCATCAAGTTTTCAGAACTAGGATTCGTAGAACCAATAATAAATACACGCATTCCACGTATAGATTCCTCAAAGGATGGCTGAAACTCCCCATCGCTGTATCTAGAAAAAATAACATTGCCTAAATTGGAACCAAAATGCTCGGCTATTTTTTCTGATAGCTTGGTACTTTGGGTACAGGTGAAAATTTTAGGCTCCGGTACTTGATATGGCATTGTTAATGTATTGTTTATTAGTTTATTGGAACTCCTTTTTATAAGGAGGTGCAAATTTAGAAATTAATTTGGGTTGCTAAAGTATAAATGTTGTTATTTTTTTGGTGATATAAAGAAAATATTTTTTAGTTTTGCAGTCTCAAATGAAACTGGGAGTTAAAAGAACAACCGGGGAAAATTGAAAACTAAGAAATAATTACCTTGCTCGAGTGGCGGAACTGGTAGACGCGCTGGATTCAAAATCCAGTTCTTCGGAGTGTGGGTTCGATTCCCACCTCGAGTACTTAAAGGCCTTGACAGAAATGTTGAGGCCTTTTTTATTGCCCAGGTACAACATAGGTACAACAATTTAACTGGAACTATTTCTGGATGATTTAATATGAATAATTTTTATTAGAAAAAAGTGACTCATAATCAAGTTGTCCCTAGTTCGAGCCCAAGCGACCATTTAATCACCTATCAGCTACAGTGAAATTATTGGAAATTTAGGCAATTCGGAAATAAGATGGGTATGCCGCCTACATTTCGAAATCCAAAAATTTGACAACCATTTTGACCATTAAACTTTTTTTTAGCTGTGGACCGATTTAAAAATCCAGGGAACATGGCTTATTGATCTTTCATTTTGAAAGTTGCCTTTCCACCCTATAAAATGAACTTTTACTTATTTTAGCCTTGATACATGCAATACCAATCGCTACATCCATATGGTCGTAAAGATGCTTGGCATAATGGTATTTTTCGATAGTTTCCTGATTTGATCCAGTAGGCCTACCCAAAAGCTTATTACGTTTACGGGCATTGTTCAAGCCAACTTTTGTTCTCTCACTTATAAGATTACGCTCGAATTCGGCAACAGCAGCAAAAATTTGAAGTAAAAATTTACCGTTTGCTGAATTAGTATTGAATTCGGGTTCGCTAAGACTTTTAAAATGCACTCCAGATTCATTGAACCTGTCGATAAGTTGTACCATGTTTTTTAGGGAACGGAATACCCTATCATTTTTATAGGTCAAGATAGTATCCCCTTTTCTCATATACTTCAGCATTTCATTCAAGCCCTTTCTATCGTCCCGAGTTCCACTTGCTATATCCGAATAGATTATTTCGCATCCGTTATTTTTCAACAGATCTATTTGAGATTCCAATTTTTGTTCCGAGGTGGAAACCCTTGCATATCCTATTACCATATTTAGTGCCGTAAAAGGTTAATTAACGAAACTAATAAAAAAGACCAGAAATGGGACAATACCGTCCAAGATTTTCCGCTCTGTGAAAAGTGTCACGTAAATTGGCCGATTTATGGGATAAAGAGATTTGAGATATTCGTTCCTTATTATGGTTTCTACCGGAACCATTTTATTTAATACAATATTGAGCTCCTGTTTTTATGAGTAGTGGCCTCTTTGAGAACAATCTAGAATTGATAGCGGATTCCCAAAGCAATGTCCAAATCCAAATCATCGGAATAATTGTCGTTGAACCCAAGTTCGGGCCTTATGTCAAGGGATAGCAACAAGGGGATTTCAAAATTGTATTCTATTCCAATATCCCCAGCCAATAGGGCAAACACCCCATCATTTTCTTCTGTATCAAATGAACCGATACCTGCCCCAGCACCTACGTACCAATTGAAATTGCCATCCAATGGAAATACCCATTGGTAAAGCCCTACCAATTTGAAAGCATCGACATTGTCTGAATCCCTCCACCCCAAATCAAACTCTAGGCGGTTGTTCTCGGAAAGATACTTTTGGTAAGAGATTTCGCCACCGAAGCCATCGTTGTCCCCAATGCGTAAGCCTAAGGCATTCTTGGAGATGGACTGACCCGAGGCCGCAAATGTGAAGGCCATTATCAAAATAGAAAATAAAAGTGTTTTTTTCATGGACTTAGGTTTTAAGAAGGCAAATATACAATTATTTTATAGGTGAGTTTTTATTGATATTCAATTGGGGTCTTCCCAACAAAAACTCCTATGAAAAGCCTTAGTCCAGTTCCTTAAAGATAATTAATATTTCCTTTTTGCTTTAAACCACCTTTTTTCTTTTTATATAACTTGCTCCCGCTCCTATGTGTGATACACCTTCTTCAAGGGTTCACCGGCATCCGTATGATTATAAATTATAATAGAACAGTTCACTTGCTAAAAATGTGATCCTGAAAACAGGTCACGGGTTTTGTTTTGTGATACGGTTCTTACTACTATTTCAGAGCTATGTTATGATTCTTAGTCTTGTATGTTGTTCTCTTATTATTCAATCACTCCTATGGTATAAGGGACTTCGGTTTTAATAACGGCCAAGGTTCTACTCAGAAGCTTTCTGGCTACTTTGATAATGATACGCTTGACATTCTTTCCTTGATGTTTTCTATAATAGGCCTGCATCACCGGGTCTGCACGGATAGCTTGCCAGGAAGCCTCCACAAAATAACTCCGTACTAAACGATTTGCCCTAGGGGTCATACCCATCGTTCGTTGATGATCTCCACTTTGATGTACACTTGGTGCCAAACCAACATAACCAGCTAAATGTTTAATAGTATTGAACCTTCGTAAATCTCCTAATTCGCATAGAATACCGCAGGCTACTATACCTCCGATACCAGGAATACTTCTAAGTAAGAGATAGTCTTTCTTATAATGAACCTTGCAGTATCTTCTAAGTTGTGTGGAAACATCGCGAAGCTCTTGATCTACAAAACGGAAGAAACGCATTCGACTTTCTAAAGTAGCCTTTGCCGTTGGGTATTCAAAAATCATATCATCCAACCAATTACGATACTTATGACTCCAATGGTCGTTATCGAATTCTTCAGGTTCCTTGATACCGAAATACAACAATTGCATCTTGGTATAACTCTTAACCCTTCTAAAATCTTTCACCAAATCATTCCTGCGTCTAAACAGACTTCGAAGTTCCTCTCGCTTTTTATCTGGAATTAAAATACTCGCCAAACGACCATCTTTGAGTTCTCTGGCAATTAACTGTGCATCTATCTTATCGGTCTTGGTATGGCGTTCTTTGCCCTTTCGATAAATGTCGGCAGGGTGCACTACCAAACTTCGCCAACCATAATTCTCGAAACAGCGATGTGCGTAATAGCCACAACAACCAGTCTCATAAGCAGTCGTAACTTCATAATCAGGGAAATGTTTTGATACGTAAGTTCGTAATTGCTCTGGATCAGGAGACATACTAAATGATTTGCCTGCAAACAAATCCGTTGCACAATGTACTTTCCAACTTCGCTTGTGAATGTCGATGCCAATATATAACTTAGGTGTGGCAGTAATTTGAGTGTTCATATCTTTAATTTTTAGTTCATCTTAAAGATACTCGACTTACTGCTTTTTCATCAATGCTAAAATGGATTTTGCTGTGTTATCGAAGGTGAAAAACTTCGAAAATTGGCCCAAAAAAAAGAACCTTCAACGGACGATGAGTCTCCTAAATTACCTTTTGAGAAATCTTCCATATTAAAACTGAACCTGTGTTGGATATAATAAAAACAAAGAAATGGAGTTTTCAAGTAGGGTAAAGTCATTTACAGTTGTTTAAGTAGTATTAACCCAAATCCAAATTATTATGAACAAGTATTCTTTTATTAAAAAATCCTCACTTACAGCACTGTTATTCTCACTGCTTCTTGTAGGCGTGGGTTGCTCTAAAGAAGATGAGAGCGGCTCAAATATGGGCAAACTAAGTGTCAGTGCTATGGGCAATACCGGAGGCACTTCTTCTGCCAAAGGGCTCTCGGCCAAGACAATCAACAATGATGTCATTGTTACCGATTTCCGGATGAATCTCAAGGAATTTGAACTTGAATTCGATTTTGAAGAATCAGATGACGATTACGACGATGATGACAATGAATATTGGGATGATGATGGTTATTTTGATTTTGAAGATGAAATTGAACTTGAAGGTCCATTTGAACTTGACCTATTGGCCGGTCAGATCGACTTTTTGAACGTAGACCTTCCAATGGGAAATTTCGAGGAGCTGGAATTCAAATTTGACAGGAGCACTGATGCTACAAGTGATCTGTTCGGAAAATCTGTACTTATACAGGGCACCATCCAAGGTACGCCCTTTATATTCTGGCATGACTTTGAGGATGAGGTAGAGGTGGATTTCGAGGATCCTACGTTTGATATTATCGTATCGGAAACTCCTGAAGGCATCGTAATATATTTTGATTTGAGCCTGATATTCAATGCCACTATGGGTGTAGATCTGACCCAGTCGACCGACAACAATATGGATGGAATCATTGAAATCAGCCCTGTGGATGATGACGGTAACAACGAATTGGCCCAAGGTATTCGAAATGCCATCAAGGCCCATATTGATTTGTTGGACGATTAATACGAAAACATTAATTGTGCTGATTTACCACCGTGAATTAGCCAAATCTTAAAAATCTGAATCGTAATGAACCATCTAAAGGGATTTGCCTTTAGATGGTTCATTAATTTTAAATGGTCTTAAGCTATTAATAATTTCCACAGAGTGCAGCCTACTTTTTGGCCCTAGTGGGGTCTATTTTCTTTCTTTTTCAACCTCCATTCGAGTAAGCCGGGGTATTCATCAAAATACCTCCAGAGGATGGTGATCACCTATTGTTTTTTGGCTTCAAAATGACTTCTCCTGTATGGTGTCGGGGCGAAAGACTTTGAATATAGGTAGCAGAGGAATGTTAAGGAATTGGTCGCTGTGAAGAACATCAACCTGACCAACACCTTTAGGATTATCGTTGCCCGTGAGCATGAATCATATACTTCTAGTGTTTTTTCTTATTGGTTCCTTATTTATTAACTTGGTATCGGTAGATTGAATATAGGGCACCGCGCGGCCTACTATACTCTATAGCGATAGCTTGCGGGTGATATAGTCTATATCCTTATTTTAATCTTATTTGCTCCTTGCCGTTATATGTGTCAGGGTTCGCCCGGATTACTTTTAAAAGTTCGTGGGAAACAACAAAAGTAAGAGTAGTTGTTCAATGACATTTTAAAGGACTGGAGTATGAATATTGCAATATACTGCCATGTATATTTCAACTGTATCTCCATATAGTCGATTATTGTTTAGTTTTATTCAAAGTGTAGATTCCACCTACAAAAAAAATCACTGCCGAGACTAAATAAATATAGCCTTGCTGTTTTTCAGTTTCGTTAGAAATATCAATTTTCGTATCGAAAATTTTAATAGAAGTATCATTCTCCCTAACCTTATCAACGCCCTTATATCCCAAGCCCAAACTACCAACTATTAAAACTATGCCAATAACCTTACGTTTACTCATGATTCGTATATTTTGATAGAAATTCTATAGATGGTCCTTCGAATTTTCATATTTGTTTTATGCTCGGCATTATATTCTTATAGTACATCGGCGTAAAATTCCAATTCCACCCGCACTAACTATTTTAAATCTATAATTGCCAATAATGACGATAATTTATACTTACATGCCAGCTGTCGTTACTTAAATAAAGATACACGCTTTTTTGAATTTGAAAATAGAAATTTTGACAGGAAAATAAACATGTCTGGTTTTGGATCTATATCTATAGTTACTCAATTTGAAGAACCTTTTGATTTTTCCTTTCCCTTAATGAACTACCTCGAGGCAGAGCCGTCGAGGTATCAGAACAAACGTAACTGATTCTTATGTATCTTTTTATAATCATCTTCAGGCTTACCTTGGTTTTGAAGGTATTTCTTTATCACCTCTTCATTCGCATATTGTCCCACCGTGTTGACATAGTAGCCACTTGTCCAGAATTTCCCGCCCCAAAGATGCTCCTTGACCTCTGGATGAAGCCTGAATATTTGCTTTGCCGTTATACTCTTCACGGCTCCAATAATCTTATTTGGAGCGTTCGATGGCATGCTTTGTATCAAAAAATGCGCATGATCACCATCAAGACCGATTTCCAGAAAATGGATCTCATACCTCTCCTCTATACCCAGGCAAACATCTCTCAAAGTACACGAAACATTATCATCAAGCACATTTCGCCTATATTTTATAGGACACACAAAATGATACAAGAGCAAGCTCTTGTTATGGCTCCTGTGGATATGTTCACTCATATCCACAAAAATATAACATCACGAAACACCCGAGGCAGAGCCTCGGGGAATTCTAATGATTAAAGGTTAGATCCAATTCAAGTGGTAAATGTATTTGGCATATACAAATGGGTTGTATTGAGTAATTGTCTGAAAGACCGGCCAAAACCAATCTGTAAATGAAAGAAATACCTAAACCTGACTGTTGGATTGGGAATAAAAGTCAAGTCCGGCAGCGGAAATCTATTTTTTCTATGGGTCTTATAAGATTTATTATTCTTTCCATATTTTTGTTGGAACAAATTAGGGCAAGGAAGAAGCACAATACACAATTGATGTAGCCAAATCCGATGGGTCCGATTTACTCCTACTTAATAGAAATAGGTGTAAAATTAACAGTGTAAAATCAATTTTAACCTGTAGCCATATTTCAGGACAAGACACTTAAACGAATGAATATTAAAAGCGTAATCAAAGTTTTATTTTTAGTATCTTTTTTTTTCCAATCCCAATTATTCGCACAAGTTTTGGTATCCGGAAAGGTAATCGATGACGAAAGCAAAGAACCCTTGGTAGGGGCCCAAATTATTGTAGATTCCGAAGGTGGCGCAGTCACGGATAATAATGGGTTTTTTACACTGAGGTTAGAAGAGGGGAGGTATTCTGGGGCCGTAGAATATTTAGGGTACAGGGATAGGATAATTCAGATAAACACCAGCAATCCAATGTTAGGAGTAATCCCGTTGCGTCTTCACAATACTACTTTGGATGAGGTGATAGTAAGTTCATCCCCAAAAAGCTATAGAAAGGATTTTAAGGGAAGTAATTTTAGAATTACACCACTCGCTTTGAAAAATAGTAACCCTATAAGCACAGAAGAAGTATTGAGAACTATACCTGGCGTTAATATTGTTGGGGATATGGGATTATCCAACCGACCAAACATTAGTATCAGAGGTTCATGGGGCAGACGTTCCAAGAAAGTGTTGCTCATGGAGGATGGATCACCATCGGCACCTGCACCTTATATTGCACCAGGGGCATACTATAATCCCGTTAGTGATAGAATTACCGCGATCGAGGTATATAAAGGCGCGGATATGCTACGCTTTGGCCCTAACAATATGTACGGTGCGATTAATTACATAACGGCACTTCCACCTCAAAAACCGGAATTGAGAATTAAATTGGTTGGCGGACAGCGGAACTATACGACCGGGCTACTCTCTTACGGAGGTACGTGGAATAACCTTGGTGCCTTAGTTGAAGGAGTTTATAAAAAATTCGATGGATTTACGAACAATTCATCGGTCGAACTGCTCAATCTAAATGCTAAAGTTTTTGCCAAGCTTTCCGACACCCAATCCTTATATTTTAAGGTAAGTGGCCAATTTGAGGACAATCAAGCATCGCTTAGTTCCATTACCCCATTTACTTTTAGTATAGATCCCGAACAAAACCCTTTGGACGCAGATCAATTTACAATGCGTCGCTACGGAATGGATATTATCCACAAATGGCTTGCTAATGCCAATACCAGTTTCACTTCTAAGTTATATGCTTCCGACTTTGAAAGGGATTGGTGGCGGCAGACCACCGCAAAGGTAAAAGCTGAGGATGTGCAGAGCTATGTTGGTAATACCATTTTTAATGAAAGGTATAGTTATCTGAACGGGGTCGATGTCGGTGAAGAGGACTATGTTATTGTCGGGAGGGTACAGAATGGAACAGAGAGTACTACGGACAGCCGGTGGGCCTATACAGTTTCCGGTCTAAAGGAAAACATGGAGCTAGATTGGAATGCTTTTGAAAAAAAACAGCATTTGGAGGTCGGTCTTAATTTTCATCGTGAAACCTTTAAGGACCGTTTTTTGGTAGCGGAAAACTCTCGTTGGGCAAGACATGGTGATATTACCACGGATTTATGGTACCGATTATGGTCTATAAATTCCTTTGTGAGGAATGAATTTAATATAAACAAATGGAGCATCACCCCGATTATTCGATTTGAACATGTGGATATGTTCCGACAGAATTTGATAACAATCTCGGATAATCCTGATTTAGGAGGGACCAAAGAAGGTAGGGAACCAAATATCTATAGTCAGCTCTTGCCCGGAATAACGGTGGATTACAGACTTCCAAAGGGACAGCTTTATGGGAGTATTTATGAGGGTATGATCGCACCCTCCAAGGTTTTTGGATTTTTAGTCGAACAAGATGGCATTGTGACCAATCCATTTGTTGGTGAAAGCATAAATATAAAGCCTGAATTGAGTTGGAACAGGGAAATTGGATGGAGAGGTAATTTGATAAACAATAAACTGAACGGGCAAATTACTTATTTCAACAATACAAGTAGAAACTTTTATGCAGGCGGACGTAATGAGGTATTCGAAGAATTGGGAAAAATAAACGTGCAGGGGCTTGAAGTGTCCTTTAATACCGAATTATTTAAAAACGATTCCCATAGTTTAAGCTTTTACGGGAACCTGACCATACTCCATTCAAAAGTGTTGGAAGGTAAATTATTGGATAAAGACCTTTTTTCACAAGTGGTACACAGTTCAGCTACACGTACGGAATTTATTGATAAGGTAAATGCGAATCGAGGAGCTTATGAACTATATGTTTCCGATGGAACCGGTGGAGAAATGCTTCTTACCGAAGCAAACATAACCACGGACGATTTTGAAAATATAACAAAGAGCGTTGTCACTTTGGGCGAAGGTGGAACTAACAAAACCGAAGCTCCATATACGCCGAGCATCAACTTGAACAGTGGTTTTAATTATAATTGGGAAAATCTTTCGGGAGGTATCAGCGGACAATATGTTGGGGAACAGTACACGGAATTCAATAATTTCGAAAATGAATCGGCCGATGGAGCCATTGGAAGGCTACCGGCGTATTTTACCATGGATGCTTTTCTAAACTATGATATTGGTATGCGCAACGGAACTCAACTTAAAGTTTTTATAAACGGTAAAAACCTTACCAATGACATTTATAGGGCATCACGTTTGAACAGGGCCACTTCGGGTGTTTTTCCTGGCGGGTTCAGCCAGATTATAATCGGTGCCAACATAACGATTTGAAATAATGCCATACACTATCCCACTAACTGTATAAGTTGAAAATAATGTAGGTTCAACTTTTATCCAAAGCCTGCCCCTTTTTTCATAGATCGTAAGGGACTGGTTTAGTTTGATACCTCGGTTCCTGATGTGTACCGACCATTTTTTGGTGGCCTCCCTTATGGCCAAATATACGGATTTCATCACCGCATCTTCCGTTGGGCAAGACTTGGCAACAATAATATAAGTGTGATTTACTGGTACTTTAAAACCAACGATTTTTCGGACACTACCTAATTTCTTATCTCGCTCTTTTTATTGGCCGTTTTATAGAGCCGATATTTAGTCCTTTTCAGACAATTTATGAGGCCAAAAAAATCCCGGAAATAGTAAAAGGCCACCGATTTGGGGAATGGGGCCTTTTACTTGAACAACTTTAAGTAAATATATATGCGCCAAATTAGACCACAAAGAGGCAAGTAGCAAAGTTTTTGTTACGAAATACATTGTTTATGTGGTATACGGGCGCAATAGTGAGGTGTCGCCAAAATGATCATCTTTTTTATTCCGTTTAGACATTTAAATCTTCTTTCAGAAATAATATTTAAATTTCCAAAAATTTATTAGAAGTAATATGGCCACATATATCGCCGAGTACCTTGCCACCCATAAAATAATCATGATAGAAGAACACTCCTGTTTCATCTGGAATCAAGACGTTGGGGAAATAGATGTTGAAATGCTTAGGGGAAAGATTATTAGGGAATCCTCCGTCCACTTTTATAAGTTGTTGGTGGGAAAGAATTATAACGTGTCCCTAGAGGACATAAAAGTAGATATAATAAAGACCCAGATGTTCAATGGATGATCAAGGATCTTGTGTTAATGTCGCCTGCATGAACTGGAAGCTGACGAACAATTTTTCGGTATCGTTCTTTCTGCCTTGCCTACCTTTAAGTTATGGATTTCCGCACATTGGTGAAAGCAAAAATTGCTATTTTTAGGAGTTCTGCAACAGTCACGAACCTTTTTTGGGACAGCCCCCTTTTCTAAAATCGTGTCATTTATTGGTCGTTTAAGGGTACTATTATTATTCGCGAAAAAACATTAATTTGATAAACGATCATTCAGCTACCTTTGGCGGTAATTAGAAATACTGCACCTATGAAAAATTATCATCTATATTTCTACTTACTGCTAGTTCTTACAACTTGCACAAAGCCTAAAAATGTACAAATTTCTGGTGCGTTCTACCCAGATTCTACAGATCACATATACATTTATGCCCTTAATTATTTTACAAATAATGACGGAGATTTAATCATTGACTCTATAAACATTCAAGCTGATAAATCCTTTTTTTATGCATTAAGGCAAGAACTGCCTAAGTTACTTTATCTATCTACAACAAAGGTAACTCCACCCACTGTTAAGTTCTTAAAGGATCATCCGGAAGCTTACTATTTTTCCTTTTGTAGTAATTATTATTCTAATGGTGTTTATTTATACAGTGATCCAGGAAACTCCATTTCTATAAACTGGATTAAAAATGATGGGTCTAAAGATTCCATTATCTATGGAAGTACTAATGGAGACACTCAGCAATTCCTTAGAGACTTTTATGTAAAAGTTGGTAATGAAGAGTTTGATGAGGAATTAAGAATTGATGGAGGCTTCAAAAAGCTAAATCCGAAAAAAGCATTTGAATTGATACATTTAGCAAAAGAAAAAATGAAAGTGTATGCATGCGATAAAATGCCTCAAAACGCATCAACAAGATTTAAAAATTATATCGGAACTGAAATTGAATTAGGATCATTAAATCAGTTTCTCAACTGGTATGAATATGTGTATTCCGAAAATTTAGCTAAAGACTTTAAATCAAAAAGTTTACCTAAATTATATACGGATTGTTACGAGAATGCGATCTTGAAAAATTGGGATACTAATAGTATAGAATTTTACAAGTTTGTAGAGAAGTATATAACCTTCAAAATAAATTTGGAAAAAGGCTCGTTCAAGGAGTATTATTCATCGGAAGACTTGAAAACCCAGCAGGCTGCTAACTTACCCAACGAAAACATAAGGAATTTGTACCTTAGTAAATACCGTTAGTAATCGAATAGACAAGTATGCCATTAAATGACGGACTGCGCGAACATAGTCTCTTTAAACGAACAATTTTTGGGATCATAATATAATTTTAGAAGCTTGTTGAACTAAAAAGTAATTACCCGTTCCACAATCGAAGAGCCAAGTTTTAATTTCGAACATATTTGATTTTTAACCAGTGCTTATAGATGGCGTTCAAAATCCTGTCTCTGACCCAATATGCGGACTACAAAAATGCCCTTTTCCGTTGGTTCGTAAAAAATTGTATGGGCTTTGTAATTGTATCTTTTTAGGAGCGGTGCATATTCGGCGGCACTTCTGACAAGATCTGGTTTATCCGCTAAAGATTGAAAGCATTGTAAGAACCCGGCAAGATAATCCCGAGTCTGGTTTTTCCCCCAAATCTCCAAAGTATAATCCGTTATATCATCAAGGTCATTGTCAGCCCTATAGGATAGCGCATATCTATGCATTCTGTTTTCCTTGCGTTTTGTCCGTTCGACGATTAATTGCGGCTTTCATAATCTCGTCAACGGTTCTGACCTTGGGGCTTACACCGCTATCATAGCCCGCCTGTATAGCTGCTTTTGTAATTAAAAATTCCCTATTGCGTTCCTCGTCCAAACGTATTAGATGCCGCATATATTCGCTATCGTTGGCGAAACCTCCAATTTCAATTTGCAGTTTGATCCATTGCTCTTGGGCTTCGGTAATGGTCAATGATTTTCGGACTGTAGCCATAATTTTATTCTTTTAAACATATATTATACGCAATATAGCATATTATCAGCGTATTTTTAAAAGAATTAGGTGATAATAACGAAAATCACTCCATTTTCAACCGACATTAGGTGTTAAGGATAACTTTTACCAAGATGCGTCCCATGCTCCATTACAACTTCTAGGAGGTATTTATATAATTGATGGTATTGGTAAAACAATTAACTCCATTAAACGAAACTTTTAATCGACCAATTATCCAACTAAATACGCTCAAGTATAAACGTCAATAGGTGCATTTAAACCCATGTTTATTTAGACTTTTTTTTGGAAGCTATTCTCATAGATTATTCCCAGCCCCTGCGGAAGTTGAAAATCCTCCGCCTCCATTCCTCCCAAGCGGACGACTATCCTCCGTCCACTTTCGGTCATCTTTCCAAGTACGGTTTTTCAACCCCCTCGGTACCGCTGAAAAGCACAAGCGGTGAAAAACCACTTGCCCTTTCTTCCCCCTACCCACAAAAAAATTGGTTATTTCTATTTTTCTTTAATTTATCGACCACCAAATATGACCAGATAAATCGCTTTACTGTATCCATATGGTCTGGTTTGGTTCTATATGATTTTGAACGTTAAATAATTGATTATTAGGTTGTTATAATCCATTTTGATTGCCTATATTTATCCGTGAAACGGATAGCAAGTTGTATTCTAAGTAACTTAGAATTGTCTACTTCTTGCGAAGTGTTTGCCTTAAAAAACAACTGAAATGGAACCAAGGAAAAGAGGCCGAAAACGATTGGGAAAGAAGAAACGGTACCATAATGTAATGCTCCGGTTCAACGATACGGAATATGAGAGACTGAAGATAATTGCTAGGTCCTACGACCTGGACATTTCACAGCGTGGGACGATAAGCCCCCTTCTAAGAAGATTGGTCCTGCATATGGGGTCGGAGGAAAAGGATAGGCTTCCGAGCACCTCGCACCTTGCCTACCATATCAACAGGATCGGCAAGAACATCAACCAATTGGTCAAATTGGCCCATTACAAGAATTTGAGAAGCCCTAACAGTAGTTTGGTAAGTGAGATTCAAAAGGCGAACGGACTACTATATAAACTTATCGAAATCACCATGGAAGGACAAAAAGGATGATCGGAAGGATACTATATCGGGAAAGCTGCCAGGGAATGTTGAACTATGTGTTCGGCAAGGAGGGCATGTGCATACTCGGTTACGGGGGCATGTACTCCCAGGACATATCACAAAAGTTCTTCGGGAAGGTACTCCATTTCCAGGGACAGCGCAACGCCACCAAGAACCGTTATGCCCACATTACACTTAACCTTCCCCATGGGGAACACCTTGATGATAAGACCTTCTATGAGGTCTCAAAGGAATACATGCAGCAAATGGGCTACGGGGAACAGCCCTATGTTGTGGTAAGGCACAACGACACCGAGCACGAGCATGTCCATATTATAACAACCAATGTAACCGGTTCGGGAAAGGTACTCGGAATCTTCAATAGTTTCCGACGGAACATGGCCACTCAGCAATACCTTGAAAAAAAGTTCGGCCTAGCTCCATCTCCACTGACAAAACAGCAAAGGGAACTCCCTCTGTACAGATTGCCCGGGCTACAGTTCGGCATGGACCCTGCCCAAGGGACGAAGTACTATCTGCAGGACGTAATGAACAGCATCCTACAAAAACATAAGGTGCGGAGTTTTAAAGAACTGGCAAAACTCATTGAGCCCTATCATATTGAAATAAAGCAAACTAAAAACAGATCAGGAAGGATAGGGGTGGCCTTTGGCCTGGATAATCAAAAAGGGTACCGGACAAGGTTCATCAATGGCTCCATCGTACACCCAAGCTTGAGCGGTCCGAAACTGCAAAAGGTATTCGATGCAAATTCAAAATCGAAGCTTTTGCCGATGCACCGGAAACGCCTGCTGAAACAGATAGAGACAACCTATGGTCTTTTCAAGTCCATAAGGCCGCACGACCTCCCCGAAGTACTTAAGGAATATCAGGGCATCGATATAAAACTTGACATAAAAGGGGATGCCGTCAAGGGGTACACCATCCATGACAAATCGGGATATGTGTTCAAGGAAAGCGAGCTGAGTCCAAAAATAGGGATGGAGAAACGTCTTGACATTTTCGGGAACGACGACGGACCCACGGAGATCGATACCGACAGCAAACAGTTTACATTGGAAGTCCAAAAACTCATAAAAGAGGCATTGCGGAACTCCTATCTGAAGTCCCACGACCGCAACGGACTGTTCTCGGAGAACATAATGGCCAGGAACCCAATGGATATCCTTCCGCATATTAAAACATCAAAAAACTACATTTTTCTTGAACGCTACCTTCCAAGAAATCAAAAAAATTTGTTGATGGAAGCACTTAAAAGAGAGTTCCCGACGGTGAGGGACAGGCTTTACCAATTGGAGGAAAAAAAGGAAAAAGAAACCTTGGAAAGCAAGTTCCGGCTTATCGGCAGGATATTGGAAAACTGCATTTTCGATGTAGGGAAGGAAAAGGGGAGTGTCCATCGCCTGTTCCGGTCCCTTGGAGTAAAGTACAACGATAACCGATTGTCCTTTTCCAATTCCAACAAACATACGGTCCCTGTTCTTTTGGGCGACCTGCCCTTCCCCAAGGCCATGGACACGTATGTATCCACCGGTTTTGTCCGTCAAAACCATTCGGTGCTGGAAATGTTGACGGCACGGAATTCCGATATTGGCCCTGAACTTACGGCATCCTCCTTTTTTCTGCCTATGGTCTTTCCAAAACTTTACGGGACCATGGAAATAGGTTATAGGCAAGAATTCGAGAAGGCCGCATTGGGCCGTTATGTAAAACATGCCGAACGGATGCACGCGCCTTATGAAAAATCCCCGAAGGACTATATGGCCCTTTTCAACGCCAAGGGATTCTATTTTGTAAAGGGGAAGGACGGATTAGAGGTCAGATCTATTTATACGGACCATAGGACAAGTTGCCCCTTGCCCAAAAGAACAGACCTATATTTGAATTCCATTCCCGATGTCAGCGCAACATTATTGGAACAGCATACCATCATCAACAGCCTTGTCAAAGATGGCAGGAACGATCTCAAGAACCTTTGGGCGGGCCATCTAATGGAAAGGGGAATGTACGATAGGGCCGCCTTTATGCTGACAGGGGAAAAGGTCTACCCGAACCTGCATGGCTGGCAAGCACAGCACCATATGGACAACGGACTTCGGAAAAGCATAAATATGGCATTGGAAAGGAAATCCACCATCGAGCAAAACCGTTTGCTGCGCAAAGGCGTATATGCCATCAGTTCGTTATTGGGCAAGAGGGGCAAAAAAGGGCAAGAGGAGATTTACAATGGGTTCAAGGATGAACTCACGGATTGGTCGAAGTACAAGGGTAAGGGGATTTCAATGTAACTTTTAAAGAAGTGATTGAGTTATAGAAATTGACACCGCAAAAGGTACTTTTTTCGTGGATAGGGAGAAAAATTAAAAATGCGCAAAGTATTAACTTTCCTTTTTTGCTGAACTTTTTGAAACTTTGAAAATTTAGAAATTAATAACCTTTTCCAAAGCATCATCAGTCTCTTTATGCATAAAATTGGCTTGATAATTTATTGTAGTTGTAACGGTGGAATGACGATATAGCTTTTGCAGCATCTGAATAGGAATTCTGTCGCCTGAAATATTGCCAAAACTGTGACGGGCAATGTGCATGGTGAGCTTTTTGTTTATTTTCGCTTTATCTGCGATATGCACGAGATATTTATTAAATTTTTTGTTGGCGGATTTTACTTTGTTAAAAACATCTTTCGGATTTTTGAGGTCAGCATTGTTCATTTCAGGAAAAACAAAATCCTCACTGGATCTCCTGTCCTCATAATATCGTCTTAAAAGTGATGTAATTTTCTCTGGTAATTTAAAGGATAACAATTTTTCGTTCTTCCCCATACGATAGTGTAACCGGCCATCGTAAATATCGCTCCACTTAATCATAAGAACATCACCAACACGCATCCCTGCAAGATAAAAACTAAACAACCAAACATTTCGCGCATGAGATTGCTGTTCCGTTAAGTCCTCCAAAGCCTCGATTGATTGAATTTCTTCTATGGTAAGCCCAACTTTTTCGGATTCGGGGAATTTGATGCGTATTTTATCCGCTCCAAATGGATACAATTTTCTGTCAACAATTCCTAATCGTATAGCTTTATTGTACAGGGTTCTAATTACAATTAAGTTGTTAATGACCGAGCGTTGAGATACTTTTCGTGCAGTTTTCAAATAGAGTGAAAAACGACGCAATAAAGCCTCGTCAATTTCTCGAAAACTTAAATCATCATTATCGACAAATCTTATAAAATGACCGACTCGCGCTTTATCGGATGATAAACGCTGTAGTTTATTTGTTTTTTCTAAATTATCTAAATAATTATCGGCAATTTCTTTAAAGCTAGTTTTGGTAAGCGGAGTTGCAATTTCCTCTTTTATCTGTTTTGACGAGATATCATTTTGATGAGTCTGTAAATCAATTAAGGTTTGATTCGCTTCAGCCAACTTCTTGATAAGAAGATTGTTTAAGCGTATGGAATTGGGATGCGATTTTCGCACCTCGCGATTGCCTTCATCCCAATATTTAATAGCAATGTAATGCCCTATATAAAGATAGGTCGTTTTTCTGTTTTTAGTTATGCGAACCGCTAAAGGAAAAAGACCTTGTTTGTTCGCTTTCTTGCGAAGAGTTACCTTTATACTTGACCCCATACTTTACTATTTATACTAAAGATACGAATTCTAGGTACAACATAGGTACAACAAATGGTGGTTTTTTATGGTTTTATATGGTCTTTATTGTTTTTTGTAAAAATGCAAATAGCTTAATATGAGCTATTTAACTACATATGACATCAAAATACTCTGAATTCAAAATCCAGTTCTTCGGAGTGTGGGTTCGATTCCCACCTCGAGTACGATTTGAATATCAAATTCAATCAAAACCCTGTAAATATCAATATTTACAGGGTTTTTCATTTTATTAAACCCCATTTGATATCATTTAATACCATCCAAAAAGTGTCCCATTCGGTGGCACCAATAAATCATGATTTAGTGCCACCGAATTAACCACAAACACCTTATATACAGAATATTACAATGTATTCTTTTATTTTTATTTTACTATATTTAAGTAGTGAAATAATCAAATTCATGCAAGATTTATTGTCAATACTGTTCTATATCCGAAAAAAGGGGGTAAGCGACCCAACCCAAGCAATCATCTATCTACGTATTACCTACAACGGCAAAAGAGCTGAAGTTAGTACCATGAGAAAAGTTGCTATATCTAAATGGGATGCCAAGGCGAACAAGGTAATAGGCTACACCAGGGAAGCCAAACAAACCAACCGTCAACTGGATATCATTAAAAATCGCATATATGAGATCTATCAAAAGTTTTTGTATGATGATAATAATTATATATCGGCAAAAGGAATCAGGGATGAATTTATAGGGGCAAATACCAATAAAAAATTGATCTTGGAAATGTTTGACGAACATAACCAAAGAATGGAAAAATTGGTAGGAAGAGAATTTTCCTTTAGAACACTTCAACGTTATAAAACCACCAAGAAGCACCTCCAAAAATTTATTATATCGAACTGTAACTCCGGAGACCATCCTGTACATCAGGTAGATGTTAAGTTCATCAACAGCTTTATCTACTATCTAAAGGCCGCTCAAGGACTGTCACATAATTCTTCCTTAAAATACATAGCCTACTTCAAAAAGATAATTCGCCAGGCCTATGCCAATGGATGGATCGATAAGGATCCCTTTTACAATTTTAAGCTTCGCCCAAAATCAATTGACAAGGAATTTTTAAGCAAAGAAGAAATAAATGCCCTTATGGAAAGACAATTCTCGATTTCAAGATTGGAACAGGTAAGGGATATTTTCATTTTTAGTTGTTATACTGGTTTGGCCTATATAGATGTTGCAAAACTGACAGCAAGTAATATTGTAATAGGAATAGATGGGAAACGATGGATTAAAGTAAAACGAACCAAGACCAAAACTTTAAGTAGTATACCTCTATTACCGATTGCCGAAAGAATCATCACTAAGTATTCCTCTTCACCTTGTGATAAGGATCAACTATTACCTGTATATAGCAATCAAAAAACAAACGGCTATCTTAAAGAAATAGCCGACTTAACTGGAATAACCAAAAACTTAACCTTTCATGTTGCAAGACATACCTTTGCCACGACCATAACTCTAGCAAACGGCGTTCCCATTGAATCTGTGAGTAAAATGTTGGGGCACAAATCTTTAAAAACAACACAGCATTATGCAAAAATACTAGACACCAAACTTGCGGAAGACATGAGTAATCTTCAATTGAGGTTTGAGAATAAAGACAATTCCACCACCCACATGGAAACTGGAAAAAATATCAAGGTACTCTGTTAATGGTCGGAAGTTAAAAAAGGATAACGCAATTGTCAAATTTTCAATTGGGCCATATCCAAACATTAATGATTACGAACCGAGGTTTTTAGAAACCAAAACATTGAACCAAATGTAAAGGATAACTTAATGCAGATTTATGATGTGAAATGACCATTAAAATACTTTCCAAATATAGGACAGGAAATTAAGTCGAAAATTGAACTTGTCAATATTAAAACACCCAGAATAAAATTCATCGCATTTTTCAAGGCCAAAGTGGCTATTAATACGATCAAAGAGCAGACAATCCGATCTAATCTTGCCGCCAAATTTGAAATATATCCTGCCCAAATCTCCAATTGGAAGCGAGATTTTTTAAAAAATGCTGATCTGACCTTCATTGCCTTGACAGCAAGAGTTCCTCATTATTTTATTGCCTTTGGATGGCTATATCCAGGTTGTGGCTAAACTGCTCAGGCTATGGAATAATCTATGTCGGTTACAGATACCCAATTTAAAACTAATCCATATATGACGGCAGCAGAAGTTACAGAAGCATTTGATATTAATATGACTTCGGCAATGGAAGCATATCTTGGGTCTGGGGCTGCGGTTTCTTACAATGCCTATTATAAAAGGGCTTAACCTCAAGTTGAACGAGATAAATCTCGGTCTTGTCCTCTCCGGGTTCAACGTCCAAAGAGTGAAACATCCCTAGTGGCAGGTATACGGGTATCTGGCAAAACCTGTATTTACCGATAGCCCTTTGGAGATGGAAGTTTAGAAAAAGTGCAAAAGCACCTACCTAGTTACCTAATGGACCATGACCTCCCCAACAGCGGGAGCTACCTTCAGGTAGGATACATTCACCACTAGTTACCTAGGTATTACCTAACCTACCTTTTAGGGTAGGATGGGTAACATCAAAATAAGTACTACCTAGGTTCTTAACCTATATAAACAGGGACTTAGGTAA
>TARA_R110000751_G_scaffold83533_1_pt1 | contig 22351 bp, 20 predicted proteins | sample TARA_R110000751 | Tara Oceans TARA_R110000751 (sample SAMEA4398001) | marine metagenome | biome: Polar Biome; feature: [MES] marine water layer (ENVO:01000295) within the mesopelagic zone...; material: water (ENVO:00002006), including particulate matter (ENVO:01000060) such as...... | reverse complement strand
AATATTTTATGAATTTGTGAAATCTGACGAGTTTTTTAGTGAGCATCCTAAAAGAATTACTTTAAAGGACGTAGAAATAGGGGTAGATTATGTTATGATAATTACTACCAATGCTGGGCTATGGGCGTATAATCTAGGAGATACTATTCGGTTTATTTCTACTTATCCTTTTAAAATAGTAGTTTCAGGGCGTATAAAGCATTTCATCTCAGCATTTGGTGAACATGTTATTGCCAAAGAAGTAGAAGAGGCAATGTTAGTAGCAACCAGTGCAACTGATGGTAGTGTAAGTGAGTTTACCGTTGCACCACAAATTACGCCACAGGAAAATGAATTGCCTTTTCATGAATGGTTTATAGAGTTTGAAAAAGAACCTAGTAACATGACTCTTTTTATAAAAGAATTAGATTTGGCGCTTCAAAAACAGAACAGTTATTATTATGATTTGATAGTGGGTAAAGTTTTACAAACGCTAAAGGTTACCTCAGTTAAAAGTGGAGGGTTTTTAGAATACATGAAATCAATTGGGAAGCTTGGAGGTCAGAACAAAGTTCAGCGATTATCTAATGACCGTAAAGTGGTTGATGGTCTCTCTGAATTTAAAAAGCAAAACAGCTAGTTTTAAATAACTAATTATAAATCGTAATTTTGTTTGAAATCATCAATGGGAAAAGCAATTACTACAACTAGGGCACAAGAGTCTACAAATGCAATAGAACGCATGTATATTACTATGCGTCATCTTTTTAATAGAGGTTTTTATAAACCTAACGGAGTTTCTGGTGAAGCTTTAAAAAATGCATTGCTGCAATTGAGACCTGAAATATACGGTTCGGTTGGTGAGGAGAAGGCTGAATTAAATGGTCTTATTTATGTACTTGAAAGGTTGCCAGAAGGTATAGAACAGTGTTCGTTTATAAACCTGACTTCTGATGAAGGATACGGTATTTCTCATATTAATCCAATAATTCCACCTAAAAGAAGAAGAAACTGCTACCGTATAGACGAAGAGCAGATGAATATAGAAATCACCAGAGGTAGGTCTGATATCTATGATATTCTAACACACTTAACTTTTCTTTTCATTGAATCGGAAAAAATATGTAATCGTGTATTAATAACCGATACTAATAGAACCATTAGAGATTGGGCCAAACTAGAAAGTGCAGTTCAAAAGGATGAATTGACTCAAGCTGAACGAGAAATTGCTCTAATACATACGGCAAACATTTTAGGAAGATCTTTTGAGGAAATTTTAGATGTCTATAAAAAATTCTCGACGAAGAATAATCCTGATCGTTTTTTAAATGTTATTTATTGGTTGGGTAAGTTAGCTTTAGATGAGGAAATTTCTGGAGAGAAAAGAGCCGTTACTTTTAGTGCATTACTAAGAGAAAGACTAGGTCACCATATTCATGGAGAAAGGTGGGCTAATAATATTAAAGAGGTTTTAACCAAAAATAATCTTTTACATAGGCCTATTCATATCATTTCGGCCAATATGCATAGTGTGATGAATTCATTGTTTGCGAAAGTTGCTTTAAAAAGTGAATTTCCAAATACAGATTCCTTAGAAATTTACGAGGCGCTAAGTAGTACTGGCAATGTTGCGCTTAGAAAAAAGGTTATTGATTTGGCAGAGAAAAACGGTATGATTTCTATGGATGATACTTCAGGAACAAATATTGATGTGCAGATTTTTGATACTGCAAAAATCAAAATCAACAATTGTTCGTATGAATTTTCTGAAAAAGACATTGATAAAAAACCTGTTATATTTGTAATGGATTACGCATTTGGTGAGCAAGCGTATGAAACAATTGATGAGTTATTGAAACCATACAATACCAAAAAAAACAATGTGTCTTTGATAAATGTCGATTCTGTTTCAATAATGGGAAAAGCAGGTATTCTAGAAGGTGGAAAAGGAGATTTAATGATACCGTCTGCACATATTTTTGAAGGTACGGCAGATAATTACCCGTTTAAAAACGAATTGTGTGCCAAAGATTTTGAAGGTTACGGCTTAGAGGTTTTTGAAGGTACCATGGTAACTGTTTTAGGAACATCACTTCAGAATAAAGATATTCTCAAGTTCTTTCATAAATCAACTTGGAATGTAATTGGTTTAGAGATGGAAGGTGTGCATTATCAAAAAGCGATACAGTCGGCCTCCAAAATTAGAAAGAGTATAGGTGAAGATGTAAAAGTGCGTTACGCATATTATGCATCAGATAACCCGTTAGAAACAGGTAGTACATTAGCTTCAGGAGGATTAGGTACAACAGGCGTAAAACCAACATACTTGATAACAGACAAAATTTTAAAGCAAATATTTAATACATAATGGCAAGCAATCAATCATCATATACTCAAAACAATTCTGATGAAATTGATTTGGGGCAATTATTTCAATTAATAGGAAGGGGCTTTAATGCTATTTTTCGTTGGGTTTTAAGAGTATTTCTATACCTTAAAAAGAACATGCTTTTACTTATTGGTCTTGTCGTTGTTGGACTTGCAATTGGATACGGTTTAAACCAAATTATATCTAAAAAGTATAAAACTGAGGTCATTGTTAAACCTCAAATTGAAAGTAAAAACTACTTGTATGATGTTGTAAGTGAAATACAATCTAACATTAAATCAAAAGACACTTTGTTTTTTAAGTCAATAGGTGTCGATAATATTGATTTTGACGGTTTAAATATTGAAATATCTAGAGTAGCAGAAGTAGGTGGGTCTGAAAGTGATATTAAATATTTAGAGTTACTTCAAAGTTTTGAAAATACAGATGCCATAGCAGATATTGTTAGGGCAGAGTTACAGAATAAGAGTTCATTTAATCATAGAATTACATTCTACTATAAAAACGCCGATTTTGGAAGAGAATTTGCTCAAAAAGTATTAAACTATATTAATACTAATACGTATTTCAATAGACTTTTAGAAGTTCATAAAAGTAATGCAAACGATCGCATAGTAGAAGATCAAAAGCTGTTGGCTCAAGTTGATCAAATTATTACTAACTATACGACAGGTTTAGCAAGCAAAGGGAGTTTCTCTTCAAATGATAGAATTGTTTTAGACAATCAAGAGCAAGTCAATATCGCCGACATTTTTGAGTATAAAACGGGTTTAATTAGAGATATTGAGACTAAGAAGTTAGAATTAGAAGAGCGAACAGTACCGGTGAGTATTATTAACTTAGGTCAACCTCAAGTAGAGCAAAAGTCGTTTTTCGGTGAAAGTCTTGTGTTGATACCTATTATATTTGTTTCGGTGTTTTTCATTCTATCTGTACTGGTTTATTTAAACAAAAAATCAAAATCTATAGTGTAATTTATGGTGGACCACCAATCTAATAACACAATTCTAATTACTGGTGGCGCTGGTTTTATTGGGAGTAATTTTATTCCTTATTTTTTAGATAAAAACCATAATATTAAGGTCGTTAATTTAGATGTATTAACCTACGCCGGAGATTTGGGTAACCTAAAAGAAGTTGAGAAACATCCAAACTATACATTTATCAAAGGAGATATATGCGATAATCTTTTGGTTAAGCATTTATTTGAGGAATATAATATTACTGGAGTTATAAATTTTGCAGCAGAATCTCATGTAGATAATTCAATAAACTCTCCGAGACAATTCATAAAAACAAATATAGAAGGTACCTTTAATCTTTTAGAAAATGCCAGAATTTTTTGGAATGGCAAAAACAATAAGTTCCATCATATATCAACGGATGAAGTATATGGTTCTTTAGGTGAAAATGGTTTTTTCACAGAGGAATCGAACTACCAACCTAATAGTCCTTATAGCGCATCTAAAGCATCTTCCGATTTTTTGGTCAGAAGCTATTATCACACGTATGGCATGACTGTGGTGACCAGTAATTGTTCCAATAATTATGGTCCAAAACAGCATGATGAAAAATTGATTCCTACAATAATTAGGTCTGCTATAAATGGAATAAAAATTCCCATTTATGGGAATGGAAAAAATATAAGAGACTGGTTATTTGTTAATGATCATTGTACAGGTATAAACTCCATTTATCACAAAGGAAAAGCGGGAGAGACTTATTTATTGGGGGGGAATAATGAATACGATAATTTGACTATAGCGACGAAGATTTGTGAAGTTTTAGATTTAAAAATTCCTAAAAAAATGGGAAGCTATAAAAATCAAATTGAATTAGTTGAGGATCGTCTAGGACACGATTTCAGGTATGCAATTGATGCGTCAAAGGTTTCAAAAGAACTAAGTTGGAAAGCCAATGAAAGCTTTGATTCTGGTTTAGAGAAAACTGTTGATTGGTATTTAAATAAATATCAACTTTAAATATATGAAAGGAATCATACTTGCAGGCGGTACTGGATCACGTTTATGGCCATTGACAAAGGCTTTAAGTAAGCAGCTCATGCCTATTTATGATAAACCAATGATATATTACCCATTGTCCACTTTAATGACAACTGGCATACGAGAAATTTTAATTATTACTACTCCTGAAGATTTGCCCTTATTTAAAAAGTTACTTTCAGACGGCAGTCAGTTAGGTTGTAGATTTAAATATGCCGTTCAAAATGAACCTAAAGGATTAGCGGAAGCATTCATTATAGGTAAAGATTTTATTGGCTCTAGTAAGGTTGCCTTAATTTTAGGGGATAATATTTTTTATGGTAATGGTCTTGAGAGATTGTTGAAGGAAAATTATAAGCCAGACGGTGGTATTATTTATGGGTACCATGTAAATAACCCAGAGAGATATGGGGTAGTTGAATTTGATAATGACGGAAAGGCTATTTCAATAGTTGAAAAACCAGAAACACCGAAATCTAATTATGCTATACCAGGAATCTATTTTTATGACAATGAAGTAATTGAAATTGCTGAAAACATAAAGCCAAGTAGCAGAGGAGAATTAGAAATTACAGATGTTAATATTGCTTATTTAAAAAAAGAAAGGCTACAAGTAAGTGTACTTGATAAAGGAATTGCATGGCTAGATACGGGTACGTTTAGTTCTTTAATGCAAGCCTCTCAATTTGTTCAGGTAATAGAAGAACGACAAGGATTGAAAATAGGTTGTATAGAAGAAGTAGCTTTTACCCAAGGTTTTATTGACGCCAAACAGCTTGAAGAGCTGGCTGAACCTTTGTTAAAGAGTGGTTATGGCGAGTATTTAATGAATTTGATTAAATGAAAATAACCGAAACAAAATTAAAAGGTTGCTTAATTTTAGAGCCTCAAATTTTTGAAGATAATAGAGGGGTCTTTTTTGAAGTTTTTAAAAAAAAAGAACTAAGTAATTTTTTAGGGTATGAAATTGATTTTGTTCAGGAAAATAAATCTCTTTCTAAAAAAGGTGTTTTAAGAGGACTTCATTTTCAAAAAGGAGAAAGTGCACAAGCCAAGTTAGTTTCAGTTCAAAATGGCAGCGTAGTCGATGTTATAGTTGATATTAGACCTGATAGTGTAACTTTTGGCAAACATATTAAAGTGCATTTATCAGATGTAAATAATAAAAGTATTTTTATACCAAAAGGTATGGCTCACGGGTTTCTAACCCTTACTGATAATGTAGTATTTACGTATCTCTGTGATAAGTATTATAATCCCAAAATGGAGTCCGGAATTTTATATAATGATTCTGACTTAGCCATAGATTGGGGTATTACTTCGTCTGAATTAATAGTTTCAGAAAAAGATTTGATATTGCCAACTTTCAAAGAATTAATGCAATGAAGAAGGTTTTAATTACGGGATCAAATGGACAGCTAGGACAATGTTTACAGATAATAGCTTCGCTGTATAAAAACTTGGAATTAACTTTCAAAAATTCTAAAGATTTAGATATTACAGATGCAATTTCAATTAAAAAAACCTTTGATCTAGTTGATTTTGACTATTGTATTAATTGTGCAGCATATACCGATGTTGAACAAGCCGAAAAAACACCAGATATAGCATTTAAGGTTAATGCAGAGGGTGTCAAAAATCTTGCTTTTGCGTGTAAAAAACGTCAAGTTAGTCTAATTCATATTTCTACAGATTATGTTTTTGATGGTGAAAAGAATGAGCCATATACCACCGATGATATACCGAACCCCATAAATGAATACGGAAAATCTAAATTAATGGGTGAGAAATATATCCAAGAGTTAATGGTTGACTATATTATCATAAGAACTTCATGGTTGTACTCTGAATTTGAAAAGAATTTTTATACTTCAATTTTGAAGAAAGCTAAGTCAGGGGAGAATCTTTCGGTAACAGATAGTCAGACAGGCTGTCCTACGAATGCAAATAATTTGGCAAACTATATTCTTACTATATTATCTAGTAATGATAAATTCCAGGGAATTTATCATTTTACGGACGGTGAAATCCTTAATTGGTTTGAGTTCGCTGAGAAAATTCTGGCGAATAATAATTTAACCAAAAATGTAAGACTAGAGAAAGTGAAGAATTATCGTACTTTTGCTAGAAGACCAAAATATAGTGTTTTACATATTTTATAGTAATTGGTCCAATTGTGAATTATATTACTATAGTTAAACTTTCTAGATAAAATAATATTAATTAAAATGTTTAAGGTAAATCTTAAAAATGGTAAAAGTTTCCTTGGTGATTCTAATAAATCAATATTAGAATCTGCAATTGATTCTGGAATTGTATTAGAACATAGTTGTAAGACTGCAAGATGTAGAAGTTGTTTAATGCGGGTTGAAAAAGGTGAAATAGAAAATATTCATCAGGATAATATTCTTTCTGATATAGAAAAAGAACAAGGTTATGTTCTTTCATGCAATGTGAAACCATTAAGTGATTTACTGTTGGACGTAGAGGACTTAGGAAATATAGAATTATACAAACCGAAAACATTTCCAGCTAAAATTCAAGAAATCAAAAATATTACGGATAGTTTAATAGAGGTCAAACTTCGATTACCTCCTAATGTAAATTTCAATTTTTTACCGGGACAATATGTAAATATTATTAAAGGTAGTATACGTAGAAGTTATTCAATTGCGAATAATCCAATATTTGGAGAGTACTTAGAATTTATAATTAAAAATTACTCTAACGGTATTATGAGTAACTATTGGTTTAATGAAGCGAAAAAGAATGATGTTTTGAGAATACAAGGTCCACAGGGAACTTTCTTTTTGCGAAATAGTCTAAATAAGGTGATTATTTTTTTGGCAACTGGAACTGGTATTGCACCAATTAAGTCAATTTTAGAGAAAATTGCCTCTGAAAATATGGATAATAAACAGATATTATTATTTTGGGGAGGTAGATACTCAGAATCTCTTTTTTTAGATAGTTTACCATTAATTGGTGATAATTTTTACAAGGTAGTTTCAAGGCCAAATGAAAATTGGAAGGGTCACATTGGTTATATTCAAGACATCCTCCTTTCTGTTAAAAAAGATTTATCTGATTGCGTCGTTTATGCTTGTGGGTCAAATGAAATGATAGCTTCCTCAAAAGAGCTATTAATAAATAATGGACTTAAAGAAGCGGATTTTTTTTCTGACGCCTTTGTAAGTTCTAATTAAAAAAAATAAAAAATGAAAGCAGTAATTCTTGCCGGAGGTTTAGGTACAAGATTAAGTGAAGAAACAGTGTCCAAACCGAAACCTATGGTTGAAATTGGCGGCAAACCTATTCTATGGCATATTATGAAGATATATTCATATTATGGTATTAATGATTTTATAATTTGTTGTGGATACAAAGGGTATGTTATAAAGGAATATTTCGCAAACTATTTTTTACATCAATCAGATGTTACTTTTAATATGAAAGATAACAAAATGATGGTTCATGAAAAAAGAGCAGAACCTTGGACGATAACTTTAGTTGATACAGGTGATAAATCGATGACTGGAGGGCGATTAAAACGTGTTAAGAATTATCTTGATAATGAAGAAACATTTTGTTTTACATATGGAGATGGTGTAGCGGATATAGATATACGTTCTTTGATCGAGTTTCATAAATCTCATGGCAAAGATGCTACCCTAACGGCGACTTTCCCTCCAGGTAGATTTGGTGCTTTAGAAATAGTTGATGGTCAGGTAAATAAATTTCAGGAAAAACCAAGAGGTGATGGCGCATTAATAAATGGCGGGTTTTTTGTTCTCTCACCAAAGGTTATTGACAGAATTGATGGAGATGAGTCAGTTTGGGAGCAAGAACCATTGAAAAACTTGGCTACAGATAGTCAACTAATGGCTTATAAACATACTGGGTTTTGGCAGCCGATGGATACTTTAAGAGATAAGAACCATCTAGAAAATTTATGGGATTCAAATAAAGCACCATGGAAATTATGGACGGAGGAATAGAAGGAAAAGTTGATTCGTCATTTTGGAATAATAAACGCGTCTTTTTAACTGGTCATACCGGTTTTAAGGGAGGTTGGTTATCTATTTGGTTAAATTCTATGGGAGCACAAGTTAAAGGGTATGCACTTGCTCCTAATACTTCTCCTTCACTTTTCTTGGAAGCAAAAATTGAAACTTTGGTAGATTCAAATTTTGGAGATATTAGAAATTTGAACGAGTTAAAGAAAAGTATGATGGAATTTAACCCGGATATTCTAATTCATATGGCTGCGCAACCGTTGGTAAGATTGTCTTATACTGAGCCAGTTGATACCTATGCTACTAACGTTATGGGTACGGTTAACGTATTAGAGTCGGCAAGAAGTTGTACCAACTTAAAAGCTATAGTTTCGGTAACTACAGATAAGTGTTACGAAAACAAAGAATGGGAATGGGGTTATAGAGAAAATGAACCAATGGGAGGTCACGACCCTTACAGTAGCAGTAAAGGGTGTGCTGAGTTAGTAACTGCCGCATATAGAAATTCTTTTTTTAATAAAACTGATAGCGCGTTTGTTGCTTCTGCAAGAGCGGGCAATGTTATAGGAGGAGGAGATTGGGCAGAAGACCGTTTGATTCCGGATATACTAAAAGCATTTGAAAAAAATGAACCTGTTATAATTAGGAATCCGTTATCCACTAGGCCTTGGCAACATGTTTTAGAACCTTTGGCTGGGTATCTAGTTCTTGCACAAGCTTTATTCGAAAAAGGAAACGACTTTGCTGAAGGATGGAACTTTGGTCCATCTGATGATGACTGTCAACCTGTTAGTTGGATTTTGGATAAAATGGTAAATAGTTGGGGAAAAGGCGCGAATTGGAAGCTAGATAGTAACAACAACCCTCATGAGGCCAATTTTTTAAAACTAGATTGTTCAAAGGCAAAAAAGAAACTTAAATGGCAACCTAAATGGGGTCTTGAGTATACTACAGGTTTAATTATAGATTGGCATCAGAAATGGATGTCTTCAGAAAACATGCAAGAACATTGTTTAATGGAAATAAAAGAATATTTAAAATAGTAGAATGGAAAAAAAAATATCCAAATCAGACTCTTTAAGACAAGAAATAGCAAATCTTGTGGAAAAATTTGCGAATGAGAAATATAAATCAATAGCATTTGAACCTGGTGTTTCTGTAATACCTCCATCTGGTAAAGTTCTAGGTAAAGAAGAACTTTTAAATATGGTAGAAGCATCATTAGATGGTTGGTTAACGACAGGTCGATTTAATGAAAAATTTGAAAAAAAATTGGCTAACTTTTTAGGTGTTAAACACTGTTTATCTGTAAACTCAGGTTCTTCAGCAAATTTAGTTGCCTTTTCAACTTTAACATCTCCAAAATTGGGAGACCGAGCTATTAAAAAGGGAGATGAAGTTATAGGGGTTGCAGCTGGTTTTCCTACAACGGTTAATCCTATAGTTCAATTTGGTGCTATTCCGGTATTTGTTGATGTAGATTTCGATACACACAATATTAATGCAGATTTAATTGAGGCAGCAATTACTCCTAAAACCAAAGCTATTATGTTAGCACATACTTTAGGAAACCCTTTTAACCTTAAAAAAGTTAAAGAAATTTGTGATAAGTATAAGTTATGGTTAGTTGAGGATACTTGTGATGCCTTAGGTGCTACTTATGAGGGAAAATTGTGTGGAACATTTGGTGATATCGCAACATTGAGTTTTTATCCAGCACATCATATTACTATGGGTGAAGGCGGTGCTGTTTTTACAAATAACTCAGAATTAAAAATGATTGCAGAATCATTTAGAGATTGGGGAAGAGATTGTTATTGTGCACCTGGTTGCGATAATACATGTGGTTGTAGGTTTGAACAAAAGCATGGAGATTTGCCTTATGGCTATGACCATAAATATGTATATTCTCATTCAGGGTATAATTTAAAAATTACAGATATGCAAGCTGCTTGTGGTTTGGCACAAGTTGATAAAGCTCAAGGATTCATAGATTCTAGACGAGAAAATTTTAAATATTTACACAATCGATTACAATCATTGTCTGATTTTTTACACCTTCCTGTAGCCACCCCAAATAGTAATCCATCTTGGTTTGGATTTCCGATAACTCTTAAAGAAGAAAGCGGCGTTAGCAGAGTAGACTTACTACGTTATTTAGATGATAACAAAATAGGATCAAGATTGTTATTTGCAGGTAATTTAACCAAACAACCATATTTTAAAGATATTGAATATCGTGTAGTAGGAGAGTTAACTAATACTGATATAACAATGAATCAAACTTTTTGGGTTGGTATATACCCTGCGTTGAATGAAGAACATTTTGAATTTGTGGCAGAAAAATTGGAAGAATTTTTCGGATTAAATTTTTAACGATGGAGACAATTTTATTGACTGGAGGCACTGGTTTTTTAGGAAGTCATCTTCTCAAAAGCTTAGTTTCTAAGGGGCACAAGGTTGGTGTTTTAATAAGATCTACTTCTAATACTTACAGAATTGAACATTTAAAACCAAATGTTCAGTTTTATAATATAGATAAAGTCACTTTAAGAAAAGTATTTGAAGAGTTTAACCCCAATATTATTGTTCATACAGCTTGTGCTTATGACAGGAAAAATACTAAGATGAGTACCATTGTTGAGACAAATGTTCTATTTGGAATACAATTATTGCAAGAAGCCTTAATAAATAATGTAGGTACTTTTATAAACACAGATACTTTATTGCCTAAAAATATAAATAATTATAGTCTTTCTAAATCTCAATTCCGAGATTGGTTAATAAAATATTCAAAGGATATTAAGATAGTTAATATAAAGCCTGAACATATGTATGGGCCTTTGGATGATGATATGAAATTTTTTCCTTGGTTGATTGGGAGAATGTTAAACGATGAAGATGATATAAACCTTACTTCTGGTGTACAGAAAAGAGATTTTGTATATATAGATGACGTTATAAATGCTTACAATATTATTTTAAAAAATAGAGATAGCTTAACTGGATTTAATGAATTTGATTTAGGGACTAATGAATTTACGCCTGTAAAAAAAGTTATAATTACTATAGCCAAGCAAATTGAAAAAAAGACAGGATTAAAAGTGGTATCTCGTTTAAAATTCGGAATTATCCCTTACAGAGAAGGAGAAATAATGGAGCCAATTTTGGATATTACTAAATTGTCAAAGCTTGGATGGAAACCTGAAATTGGTTTAGAAAAAGGAGTGCAAAAAATTTTAATATAAAATAATATGATATATTTAATTAATGGAGGGTGTGGTTTTCTAGGAAGTAATATGGCAGCTGCAAAACTTAAGGATGGTCATGAAGTTATTGTTTTTGATAATTTTTTTCGTTTTGGTACGGAAGAAAATTTAAAATGGCTTTCTAGTTTAAATAAAAAATTAAATTTTATTAAAGGTGACGTCCGTAATATTTATGAAATAGAAAAGGTAATTCAAGTTTATAAACCAGATGTTATATTTCATTTTGCGGGTCAAGTTGCTATGACTACATCAATTGAAAATCCTTATTTAGATTTTGAAATCAATGTTAAAGGCTCTCTTAACGTATTAGAAAGTGTAAGAAAGTATTCTCCGGATTCAATAGTATGCTTTTCATCTACTAATAAAGTGTATGGTGATTTAGAGCACATTAAATATACAGAATTAGAAACACGTTATATCGCTGAAAATTATCCAACAGGTTTCTCAGAATTGGTTCCATTAGATTTTCGCTCGCCCTATGGTTGTTCAAAAGGTGCCGCTGATCAATATATGTTAGACTATTCAAGAATATTTAATTTAAAAACAATAGTTTTTAGACATTCTTCTATATTTGGTGGAAGACAATTTTCTACATATGATCAAGGTTGGGTTGGTTGGTTTTGTCAGAAAGCATATGAAATTAAGCACAATTTAAACAATGATAAATTTACAATTTCAGGAACTGGTAAACAAGTTAGGGATGTTTTATACGGAGATGACCTTATTAATTGTTATAATTTAGCAATTGAGAATATTGATAAAACTAAAGGTAAAGCATATAATATTGGTGGGGGTATGGACAATAGCTTTTCACTTTTGGAGTTGTTCGGTGTTTTAGAAAAAAACTTAGGAATTGAAATGAAATATATTCAAAAACCTTGGAGAGAATCTGATCAAAAAGTTTTTGTTGCAGATATTTCAAAAGCGGAAAACGATTTTAATTGGAAACCTAAAGTAGATAAGTACACTGGTATCAAAGAAATGTATAATTGGATTGAAAAAATAAATCTAAATTAAAAGTGAATTATATATTTGTTCAACCCAGAGTCAATTTTAATCACTTAAATTTTAATGCATCTATTCTTAATAATTTTGTTGCTGAAAATATTACTTATATCTCCTTTCAAACTAACGTAAAAAAAATAAAGCCCAAAGTACACAATAAGAATGTCAATTTTGTTGAACTTTCTAAAGAGGAAAGTAAATCCAAGTTAGGTGAATTTATATCAAATCATAGTTATATAGATTTATTTCATAGGAGGTTGAAAAAGTTATTATTATCTAAAGATGGGGATAAAACCACAATCATTTTTTTGCAAACAACACCCAAAATTATTCATTTTGTAAGAAAATCAGGAATTGAATACAAGGTTTTATATGTTTTTCATCGAGCCTTTAATGATAGATCATCTAAAGAATATTTAAACCCATTAGATACATTAAAAAAGGGTAGTGATTCCATTTTAAATAGATTGTTTAAGTATGTGTATTATGGGGGTAAGTATTTTCTTGAAAAGAATTATCTTAAATATTTTGATTTTTTTGAAACCCTAAGGAGGAATGAAAATATAATTGTTTTTTCTGATTCTAAAAAAAGTAAAATTATACATACGTTTCCTAAAATTGAAAAATCTATTAAGGTATGGCCCTTTTACTATGAATTCCAGAAATTTGATTTTGAAACTATTATACAAAAAAGATTAGAAGTATCGGAAATATCATTAATTAAGTTGGGTGTAATTAATAGCAATAAAGGAATTGAAGATCTAAAAAAAGTGATTTTGGCTACTACTAATTATAATATTAGATGGTATGGTATTGGACCAATGATTCCATTAAACTATATAGGATCTGATTTAACAATTTATTGTAAAAACAGCAATCAAAGACAGTTTCAGTTTGAAAATGAAATTTTAAACAAAACGTTTTCCATCATTTTGCACAAAAATGAATTTATTGAAGAAATAGTAAGCGGCACATTTTATGATGCTATTAATTATGGTTTACCTATAGTTTGTGTTAAAAATAATTTTTTTGAGAACATCTTTGAAAATCATGGAGAAATAGGATATATGTTCGATAACCTAGATAGTTTAATTTTATTTTTCAATGAATTTACTTTTGAAAAAGAAAATTATTTACATCAAGTAGATAGTGTTTTAATGTTAAAAAAGCATTTAATTCAAGAATTGAATACATCTAGTTTGAATATAGATATCTCAAGCTAGAATATTATGAAGACCCAAAAAGCATTTAAAAATGTTTTCTCTGGAATTTTTTTTCAGATAATTTTAGCACTAGTTCAATTTATAGTTACTAAATATTATATAGAAGTCTTAGGTGTCGAAATTAATGGGTTAAATAGTTTATATGTTCAAATACTAAATTATTTTAATTTAATTGAAGCCGGTATAGGTGGAGTACTCTTATTTAATCTCTATAAAACTTTTGCAAACAATGACATTGAAACCACAAAAGCTTTAATTTATACGGCAAGTATAAAATTTAGAAAATATGGTATCATATATCTTTTATTCACTTTTCTTTTTTCATTGGTAATACCATTAATATTCACAAGTGTGAATATTTTTGATAACTATTTCATTTATGTTAGCTTTTGGATTATGACAAGTGCAACTTCGTTGTCCTATTTTTTTTCCATACCCTTACTAGTTTTCCACGCAGATCAAAAAGGATACATTGTCAACATAATTAAGAACGTTTTTAAAACTATTGATTGTTTTGTTAGAATAACAATTCTCTTTTACTATCAAAATTATATACTATTATTAGTCATATCTTTTATTTTTGAACTTACCTACTATTTAATTTTAGTTAAACTTTATAAATCTAGGTATAAAGAATTTAGAGTTACTAAAAAGGATTATTATAAACCTGAATTATTCAAGGAGAATAAATTTGTTTTAATTGATAAAGTATTAATTTTAATTGTTTTTCAGACAGATTTAATTATTCTTGGAATATTTAAAGACTTAGAAACAGTAACTCTTTATAGCAATTATATTTTACTCTTTACTTTTGCTTCCTTATTTTTTTCAAGTGTATTCAAGCAATTGACACCTAGTTTGGGAGCACTTATCAATGAAAATAATTTAATGAAAATAAAGAGTTTATATGGAGAGCTTCGAAGTCTTAATTGGTTTTTAGCATCTATAATTACAATAGTTTTGTTTTTTACTTTTGATTATATTATAATATTTTGGTTAGGTAAGTCTTTTGTTCTTAAAGGTGAAATACTCGCCTTGTTATTATTGAATTTTATATATATAACTTCAATTCAAGTTTCTACATCTTTTGTAAATGCCAAAGGAGATTTTAAAAAAAGAATATTTGGTTCGGTTATGGAAAGTAGCGTTAATATTATTATTTCATTACTGTTAGTTGAAAAATTAGGGATTTTGGGAGTTCTTATTGGAACAACTATCGGACATTTTTCATCCAATTTTTGGTGGATACCTAGAATAGCTTATTCCTATTTTAATGACAACTTAATAAGCTACTTTAAGTCGATTTTCTGGCATTTTTTAATATTGCTGGCAGTATTTTACCTTAATTATATTTCTATTGCCTTAATTGACTTTAAAGTTAATAATTTTAGAGAATTAATTATTTTAATGATTAGTTTGAGTGCTGTAAATTTTATAATGTGTTTTGGGGTTTATCATTTGTTTTTTCCTGAATTTAGAAAATTTAATAATAGAATAATGAACCTTTTAACCAAAAAATAGAAATATTGATTCTTTATTTGTTATTTCTTTTTAGTCTTTTTTGTTTTAGTGTACTTACCGAGGATAGAATTATTAGAAAGTATTTCAATCTAATTTTTATTATTTGCTGTTTTCTTTTCTTAATAAGCTTAGTTACTTTTAGAGGAGGAATTAGAAATGACACTGAGGTATACATTGCATATTTTTATGATTCTGCGGATTCTATTAAGTCACTGGTAAAAAATTTTGTTAATAGTAGGCATGAGCCAGGTTATTTGACAGTGGAATTCCTAAATAAAAAAATCATCAATAATCATGTATTTCATTTTTTTATAATTGGTTGTATATCATTAATTTTTTTGTTCAAATCTCTAAAAGAGTATACAACTTATTTTTATTTAGGATTGTCTTTATATTTTTTACGTTTTTTTTTCCTAAGAGATTTAAATCAAATTAGGGCAGGTATTGCGTTATCAATTGTACTTTATAGCATAAAATATATCAGCACGAAAAAAGTTGCGCCATTTTATTTTATAATATTGTTAGCGGCATCTTTTCATAAGACAGCTTTATTAATTATCCCATTTTATTACATAAATAATTATATAATAAAAAAGCCTTTCTCTAATAAAAGATTATTTTTTGTTCTTATAATAGCATTTTGCATTTCATTAATCGAAATAAAGAAAATTGTTGGGGGACTAATAATTAAATACATCCCATCATCAGCATCCTATGTAAGCGGCTATTTGTCAGAAAGTGGCAATGTTTTTAGTCTAATTGTACTTTATCAGGTTTTAATTTTTGTATTATTTGTACTATTTGAAGACAAATTAAAAAACAAGCAATGTCATTATTATACAATAAGAAATATGTTATTTTGTAGTTTAATTTTGTTATTTGTTTTTAATGATTTTGCCATTTTATCATCTCGACTATCAACGGTTTTTGCGACAGTTGAGATAATTGTATTACCAAGTTTTGTCTTATTATTTAGGAATAAAGTACTTGTAAAAACTCTCTATTTTTTCTTTTTCTTTTTCTTGTTTTATATAAATGTGTACAAGAGACTTGGGGAAGAATATATGCTCTATTTTTAATAATTATTTATGAAAAATCTTTGTTTCGTTATATCTACTTTCAAAAAGTCAGGACCTATAAATATTGTATTTAATATTGCAAAATTTTTGGACAAAAAAAAATTTAGACTTTTTATTATATCTCTGTCAAAAACTACAGGAACAGATAATAATTCTATTCAAGAATTCAAATCACTAGGTGTCACTACCCATGAATTAAGCAATGGTAGAATTACAGGACTTATAAAAAACAAAAAAGAAATAAAAGATTTCATAAAGAAAAATGAAATTGATATTATTCATACTCATGGTCTAAGACCAGATACTTTGGTTTGTGGGTTAAACATAAAAGCAAAACAGATATCTACTTTACATAATTTCCCTTTTGATGATTACACCATGAAATATGGAACATTAAAAGGAAAACTTATGGCATATTACCATATTAATGCAATTAAAAAAATTGATAATATTGTTGCTTGTTCTAAGTCACTTTCAACTCTTTATAAGAATCGAATTGGTCTTCAGGTTAAATATGTTCAAAATGGCGTAGATTTATCAAGATTTACTGGAAGTGTTGATAAATTTGAACTGCGTAAGAAATTAAAATTACCGTTAAATAAAAAAATTTTCATTTATATTGGTAGTTTAATTCCAAGGAAAAGCCCTGTAGAAACAATCAAGAAATTTATAGAATTAGAAATCTCCAACGATTATTGTCTTTTAGTTTTGGGTGATGGTTTCTTAATGGATGAATGTAAGCATTTAGAGGGGCGTAATATAATAATTGAGGGTAATGTACATAATGTTTCAGCTTATCTATATGCGTCCGATTATTTTATATCACTCTCAAAATCAGAAGGGCTTCCAAATACAGTAATGGAAGCAATGGCAGCAAAATTACCCGTAATATTAAGTGAAATTCCTGCCCATTTAGAAATATTGAATATCGATAGTCATGCAGGAGTAATTGTTAATCAAAATAATTTTAATTCTAAATTGAAAGAGTTAGTTTCAGCTGATTATGAAATATCCTCAAGTGCTTCTTATAAAATTGTTTTAAATTCATTAAATGCCGTGAATATGGCAGATAATTATGAAAATGTTTATTTAAACTTATATTAATGTCAAAATTCAGTTCAAAAGAAAGAAGTGTCGCTAAATTTTTGAATAAATATCCTAAATTAAAAGGAAAGCTTAAATACTTTTATCAATACTTTACGTTTCAACTTCATAAGAAAGCCTATAGTTTCCAGATTGATGAAAGGGTTTCTTTAAAAAAGATATCTAATGATGGTATTTCATCTTTCTGGGGTTATTATGATAAAACGCCAAATTCTGGAGATAATTATTGTTATCATGCATTGTCAGACAATTTAATAAGAAAAAGAAATAGTTGTACTGAATTAGATATATATCTTAATAACCATAAAATCTCATCTACTACGTCGTGGAACTGGCAGCAAGGAGCTATGCTAACATGGCTTTCAGAATCTGAAATAATACATAATTTTCATGACCCAGCTAATGGCTATAGAGCGAAAATTATAAATGTTCTTAATAAAAATGAGATAATAATTAATTTTCCCATTTATTCAGTTCATAAAGAAAAAAGAATCGCCCTAACTTTAAATTTTAAAAGACTGGCTAAGTTAAGACCTGATTATGGTTACTTTTGTGAAAAGTTTGATCAAACTACCAAAACTGATTTTAACGATGGTATTTCTGTAATAGACCTTGATAGTAAAGAAGCAAAATTAGTTATAAGTTTTAGAAAATTATTAAACTTTCATTCAGACCAAAGTATGAAGAATGCTTGGCATAAGGTTAATCATATAGATTTTTCTCCATCTGGCGACCGGTTTATGTTTCATCATAGATGGTTTTCAGACGAAGGGATAAAAAAATCCAGATTAATTACAGCTAATATTGATGGTACTGACCTTCATCTTTTAGCAAATGATGGTATGGTTTCACATTGCACATGGCGAGGTAAAGATGAAATCGTTGGGTGGATGACAAAGAATGATTTGGGGGATAAATACTTTTTGCTTCAAGATAAAACCACCGATTTTTCTCCATTTGCAGACGGATTATTGTGTGAGGATGGGCATCCAGGTTTTTCCTCCGATTTAGAATGGATGCTAACTGATACTTATCCGGATAAATCAAGAATGAGTTCGATATTATTATACAACCTTAGTTCTAATAAACTATATAATATTGGAGAATTTTTTTCCCCATTAAAATTTACCGGCGAATTAAGATGTGATTTGCACCCTAGATTTAACCCTTGTGGAAATAAAATCACATTTGATTCGGTACATGAGGGAGTTAGAGGTCTTTATGAGTTAGATATTACAAAAATTGTAAATCAATGATATCAGTTATAATGTCCGTTTACAATGCGGAAAAGTATTTGTCTGAATCAATTGAAAGTATTCTACAACAAACTTATCGACATTTTGAATTTATAATAATCAATGATTGTTCTAGTGATTCTTCCCTTGAAATTATTAATAAATACGGTCTAATCGACAATAGAATAATAATTGTAAATAATTCAACTAATTTAGGATTGACTATAAATCTTAATAAAGCTATTAGTTTAGCTAAACATGATTTTATAGCAAGAATGGATGCTGATGATATTTCTATAAAAGACCGTTTTGAAAAACAAATTAACTTTTTAGAAAACAATCCTGATATTGATGTATTAGGGTCCTTTTGTAAAGATATTGATGAAGAGGGGAATATTATTTCAGATAGGACTGTGCCGATAGCCAATTCAGAAATTAATAAGTTAATTCATATAATTAATCCTATTTGTCACCCTACTGTTGTATTTAGAAAAAATAAGCTTCAAGAGTTAGGTTTTTATAATGAAGAATATAAAGTAGTACAGGATTATGATTTGTGGTTAAGATGTGCTGCTAAAAATGTTAAGATGTATAATTTGCCTGAATTTCTTTTAAAGTATAGGGTAAATGATGGGTATCACAGCAGAAAATCATGGAAATATAGAATGACTGATTTGAAAATTAGATATTATGGTTATAAAAAACTTCAATTACCATTTTATAAAAGAATTTATTTGATTGTACCAGTAATTTTAGGAATATTACCTTCTTGGCTTTATAAACTTCTCAAAGAACGAGATTTTAGGAAAACTACTTAATTATAATATGTTAAAAGTATTATTAAAAGATATTGATTTAAGATATTGGAGCCTGATATTATTGGCGCTTTTTCCAGTATTGCCTTATGCCTTTATAAGTATAATAACGATAATTTTATTATTTACTTTCACATATTATTTTTGTATTAATTCTAAATCACAGATAAATAAACACATAAATATTAAAGGGTTCTTTATTTTTTCCGGATTCTATTTAATTCTTTGTTTTTCTTTGTTTTATAGTAATAACATGGGAGTAGGTTTTAAAACCTTGGGTAGAATGCTACCTTTATTGGTGTTTCCTTTGATTGTTTTTATTCTTTCTGGAGATTATAGTTTGAATACACAAAAGGTGAGGATAATACTTAAAGTATTTGTCTTTTCATCTCTTTTACTTTTGGTATACGTTTTATATTTGGTATTTTTTACCATCAATGATTTCCATAGTCATTCTGTTAGAGATAAATTATTGGATACCTCTTTTTTAGATTTACATAGCACCTATATTTCAATGTATTTTTCTTCAGCTATCTTTATAATATATTCTTTTAATAGAAGAGCTAAAAATTATTGGAATATTGTTCTTATTTTACTTTTTATAGTTGGTCTTCTTTTAATCTTTTCAAGAGGAGTAGTGTTCTCCATTTTGATTATGTCCGTTGTTATTTTTTTTATTTTAAATAAAAGAAAGCTAAGGCAAAAGATTCTAGTAGTTTTAGTAGTTGCTTTTATTACCGCAATAGTAGTTTATCAAGTTCCTTTTCTGAAATATAGAATTTCTGAAATATTTCAATATGGTTTTCAACCAACTGAAAATAATAGAAGATTATCTTCAACAGCTATGCGTTTGGCTGTTTATTCTTGTACTTCTGAGATAATTATAAAAAATCCTCTTTTAGGTTTAGGAGTTGGGGATTTACAAGATGAATTACAATTGTGTTATCAAAGTTTAAATTCACCAGATTTTTCAAAAAAAAATCTTAATACACATAATTTTTATTTATATATTCTAGGAACTACGGGTGTAACTGGTTTGTTATTTTTTTTATTTTCTTTACGCATGCTTTTCAAAAAAGCATGGGATAGTAAGAATCTGTTGTTTTTAAATGTTTTTGTATTAATCTCGTTGATTTTGTTTACTGAAAACTTTTTAAGTCGATCTTATGGACTAACTTATTTTTGTTTCTTTACGATATTGTTTTATTTATTAGACAGAAATAACAAAGAAAATCCTTAATTGTAATATAGTATTATATTTACTCTTGTAACTTTACAAAAGATAAATTGATTTCTATGTCTAAACCTACTATACTAAATTCAATAGAGCGTAAATTCATTCTTTTAGTAGGGGATTTGATAATTATACTTGCAAGCCTTAATTTATTTGTGAATAATGCGATAGATGTTAAATATGTATCGTTAAAATTAATGGTTATTGTTACATTGTTTGGCGTGTTGGCTTTTTTAACGCTTTCTTATATTTTAGATCTATATAATCTTCAAAGAACTTTAAAAAGAAAGTACGTAATATCTCAAGCGTTATATATAACGGCATTATTTGTTTTTATAGTTTTTATTTTTTCCGTTTTGTTTTTTGATACAAGTTTCTGGAGAATTCCTTTGTTGGTATTTCTAATACTGACCCCAATTGAAATTGCTCTTTGGCGTTTGTTTTTTGTTAATGTTTTTAGGGTTATACCAACTACTAGGAATGTATTATTAATTTATGATAAGGAAACAGAAAAACATTTTAGGGAAGTAACCTCTTCTATTGACGGTGAGGATGTAGAAACATTTTATAAAGTCAAATTAACGTACAACCTTAATCAACATAGTGAAGTAAGAAAAAAGTTTCTTGTAGCAACTGAAAAAGTTGATTCTTGGATAGTGAACATTAAAAATTATAGTGACTTTCCAGATGATTTAGAAAAGATTTTACTAAGATCTATTTTGAAAGGAAAGGAAGTTATTTCGTATACCTCTTTCTATGAAAATACTTATGAAGCTTTACCAATACAATCTCATAATGATAGTTTTTATGAAATTCTACAATTTAGGAATCGTAAAATTAGGTATTTACATACTATTTTTAGCTTCATCATAAATTTTGTTCTTTCATTATTGGTAGGCATTGCTCTTTTAATTTGTATTCCGTTTGTTTTTGTTCTTAATCTTTTTTTTAACAAAGGACCATTGTTTTATACTCAAAAAAGGGTTGGGTTACATGGTAATGAATTTAGTATTTATAAGTTTAGATCAATGGTGGTTAATGCAGAAAAGGAAGGTGCAAAAATGGCTGTTAAAAATGATGCTAGAATAACTCCATTTGGAAGAATATTAAGGGTTTTTAGAATTGATGAATTACCTCAAATTTTATCTGTTATAAAAGGAGATATGCAATTTATTGGTCCCCGCCCTGAAAGAAAAGTATTTGTCAATCAATTAAATTCACTCGTACCTTTTTATGGTACTCGACATTTAATTAAACCGGGTATAACGGGTTGGGCTCAAGTTAAATACAAATATGGGGAAAATTTAGAAGATTCAATTAAAAAATTAGAATACGATTTATATTATATAAAAAACCGTTCTATTACTTTAGATTTACGAATTGTTTTTAAAACCGTAACAACAGTTTTATTTTCCAGAGGTGTATAATAGGAAATATGAAAAAAATATTAATTACAGGTGCCGCTGGCTTTTTAGGTTC
>TARA_R110000751_G_scaffold4210_16_pt1 | contig 22399 bp, 24 predicted proteins | sample TARA_R110000751 | Tara Oceans TARA_R110000751 (sample SAMEA4398001) | marine metagenome | biome: Polar Biome; feature: [MES] marine water layer (ENVO:01000295) within the mesopelagic zone...; material: water (ENVO:00002006), including particulate matter (ENVO:01000060) such as...... | reverse complement strand
GTACCAGGGCAGGCCCGGCATCGGGGTGAGGAGGCTGAACATCGCCGCGCATTATACACCGGGTGAGGGAGGGGGTGGATAAGCCGCCTTCCGTCTGGCTTTCTATCGGGGCATCCTCTCTCGGAGGTGAGGCAAGACGCCTAGATACGAAGCCATGCATTTATGCTAGCGGGGTAGCTAAACACCCGCAGTCAGGCATGGCATGAAACCAAAAATCCTCACGACACTGCAGACCTATTCCTGGGCTTTGTTCCGGGCCGATCTGATGGCCGGCATCACCGTTGCGATGGTGGCATTGCCGCTCAGCCTCGCGATTGCCATTGCGTCTGGCGCCGATCCGGCCAAGGGCATTGTGACGGCCATTGTCGGCGGGTTCCTGATCTCTTTGCTGGGCGGCAGCCGGGTGCAGATCGGTGGGCCGACAGGTGCCTTCATCGTTGTCGTTTTCAGCGTCATCGCCGAACACGGCTATGACGGCCTGGTGATTGCCACGTTCCTGGCCGGCATGATTCTCATCACGGCAGGCTTGCTGAAGGTTGGCAACCTGATCAGCTTCGTGCCGGAGGCGGTCGTGAACGGTTTCACGATTGGCATCGCAGTTATCATCGCGACGAGCCAGGTGAGGGACCTGCTGGGCCTCTCCATGTCGGCCCTTCCTGCCGATTTCCTTGAGAAACTGCCTGCCCTGTGGGAGGCGCGCGGCACGTTGAGCCTGGCCGCACTGGCCATCGGAGGCGCCACAATGGTCCTGATTGTCGGCCTGCGGCGTGCTGCGCCCCGCGCGCCGGGCTTGATCATTGCCGTGGCTGCGACGTCAGCGGTCGTCGCATTCATGGCTTTACCCGTGAATACGATCCAGTCGCAGTTTGGCGCCCTGCCAAGCCATTTGCCGATGCCGTCGTTTCCGTCGCTTTCAGTGGACCGTGTCCTTGAACTGTTGCCCTCGGCCTTCGTGATTGCCTTCCTCGCCGGTGTCGAATCGCTCCTGTCTGCCATGGTGGCCGACAAGATGAGCGGCGGACAACACCGACCGAATGCCGAAGTGATCGCACAGGGTTTTGCGAATGTGGGCTCGTCGCTCTTTGGCGGCCTGCCAGCCACGGGCGCCATTGCGCGGACGGCAACCAATGTGCGCGCGGGCGGAAAGACGCCGGTCGCCGGCATCATCCACGCGCTGACGATCCTGATTGCGATGCTGGTGGCTGCGCCGCTCGCAGGCTACCTGGCGATGCCGGCGCTGGCCGGATTGCTGATCCTCACCGCCTGGAACATGAGTGAACCGCACAAGTGGAAGAGTTACCTGTCGGCGCCACGGGCCGACCAGTTTCTCCTGCTGCTCACGCTGGTCCTGACGGTAGTTGCCGATCTGACCGTTGCGATTGGCGTCGGCGTGTCCGCCGGACTGGCGATTCGCCTGCGGCGCCGGAACGTGCCGCCTGCCGATTGGGAAACACCGGAGCGCTAGGGTCGGTACCCATGCCGGAATTCGCCGGTCTCGGTGATGCGGACAGCATGGTGGACGAAGTCGACGAGAAGGGGGCGGGTGTCACGCGGGTCGATGATCTCCTCCGCGAGGAAGCTTTCGGCCGTGCGGAAAGGTGAGCGGATCGCTTCGAACTTCTTGTAGAGCGACGCTTTTAGTGCCTCGGGGTCTTCGGCTTCGGCAAGCTCCTTACGGAAGGCCGCCTCAATGCCGCCGGCCATGGGCAGGCTGCCCCAATCGCCGCTCGGCCAGCAATAGCGCCACTTTGTCTTCGACTGGTTCATCATCGTCGAGCCGGCAAGGCCATAGGCCTTGCGGATGACCACGGAACAGACCGGCACATTGGCCTGGTAGATCGCGGTCATGGCGCGCACGCCCGCGCGGGTGACACCGGCGGTTTCCGCTTTCACGCCGACGGCGAAACCGGGACAGTCGACAAAGTGCACGACCGGCAGGTGGAACATGGAGCACAGGTCCATGTGCCGTGTGACCTTGTCGCAGACATCCGCCGTCCAGGCGCCATCAAGGAAGAAAGGGTCGCCAGCGAGAATGCCGACAGGATGCCCGTCGATCCGGGCGAAGCCACAGACCATGCCGCGTCCCCAGTCATGTCCGATCTCGAAGAAGCTGTGCCGGTCAACGGTCGCCTCGACAATCTTGCGGGGCTTGTAAGGCGTCTTGCCATCGGTCGGAACGATCGACAGGAGGAATTCCTCCTTGCGCTTCGGGTCGTCCGTCGGCGGCGTGCGTTCCGGTAATTCATGAACCGACGGCGGAAGGTAGGACAGGAATCGGCGGGCGGCCTCGAAGGCGTCCGCCTCGCTGTCGACCACATTGTCGACCGTGCCGTTCTGGCCCTGGATTTTCCAGCCGCCGAGTTCTTCCTTGGTGACGTTCTCGCCCAGCGCGATGGCGACGGGCGGGCCGGCGACAAAGACCTGGCTGAGTTCCTTGACCATGACCGAGAAATGGCTGGCAGCGACGCGGCCGGCGCCCATGCCAGCGCAGGGACCAAGCGCCAGAGAGACGAAGGGCACCTGCGTCATGCCATGGACGATCTCGTTCCAGCCGGGCGTTTCCGGAATGTAGGTGCGCGGATCCTTTTCGAGGCTCTTGACCGACCCACCGCCGCCCGTGCCGTCGATCATCTGGACCAGCGGCATCCGGTATTCGGTCGCCATCTTGATCATCTGGACCATTTTCTGCCAGATCGCCGCGTCCGACGCGCCGCCGCGCACGGTGAAATCATCGGCCAGGATGACCGTCGATTTGCCATTCAAAGTCGCGCGTCCGGTGACGGATGTGGACGGCGTGAAGGCTTCGAGTTCGTCATCGACGCCATAGGTTGCCTTGCCGGCAATCTTGCCGATCTCGTGGAAGCTGCCCGGATCGGTCAGGAAGGCGACGCGCTCGCGCACGGTCAGCTTGCCCCGGCCGCGCTGGCGCGAGACCGGCTCCTCGCCGCCCATCTTCTCCGCAAGGCGCTCACGGCGCCTCAGCTCCTCAATCGATTTTTCCCAACTCATGCCTCCATCATTCGGCCGTGCAGGGCCACCTGGTCAAGGCCTTCCGGCGCGCAGGCCGGGGATGCCGCAGGGGCAAGGCCGGATACCGGATTGACGTTAGACCAACTAGTTGGTATGTGAAAAACCAAGGAGACAGAAACGCATGGCCCCACGGCAATCCCCGGCAAAAGACAAACTGATCGGTGCCGCCGTGAAGGTCGTACGCGAGAAAGGTTTCCACGCAACGTCGGTGGACGAGCTGTGCGCGGAGGCAGGCGTGACCAAGGGCGCCTTCTTCCACCATTTTCCGACCAAGACGGATCTCGGCATCGCGGCGGCTGAGGCCTGGAAACGGCACGCCAATGACCTGTTCGGCTCGGCACCCTACATGGCGCACGAAGACCCACTGGACCGTTTCCTTGGCTATCTGGAATTCCGGCGCGACATGCTGGACGGGCCGGTCAGCGAATTCACCTGCCTGGCAGGGACCATGGTGCAGGAATCCTACGAGACGCTACCGGCGCTGCGCGAGGCCTGCCACGACTCGATCTGGGGCCATGCGCTGACGCTGGTCGACGACATCGATGCGGCGCGTGCGCGCCACGGCGTGGCGGGCGACTGGACGTCGGAGAGCCTCGCCCTGCACACCCAGGCCGTGCTGCAGGGCGCCTTCATCCTGGCCAAGGCCGACCACGGAACGAAGGCCGCCCGCGACACCGCCGACCACCTGATCCGCTATGTGCGGATGCTGTTCAACCTGCCCCCTGAAGTGAAGGAGTAGAACAATGCCCAGTACCGTCCGGCTGCACCGTGTCCTCACGGCACCCTCCGAGAAAGTCTACCGCGCCTTTCTCGATCCCGATGCGCTGGCCAAATGGATACCGCCGAATGGCTTTATTGCGAAGGTCCATTCAATGGATGCGAAAGTGGGTGGCGGATTCAGGATGTCGTTCACCAACTTCACGACCGGCAACAGCCATAGCTTCGGCGGCGCATATCTTGAGCTGATACCGGGCGAGCGGCTGCGGTATACGGACGTGTTCGACGACCCGAACCTGCCCGGCGAAATGCAGGTCACGGTTGACCTGAAGCCAGTGTCGGTCGGCACCGACGTGCGTATCGAACAGGCCGGCGTGCCGGATGCGATCCCGCTCGAGGCGTGCTATCTTGGCTGGCAGGAATCCTTGCTCAGCCTCGCGCGGCTCGTGGAACCCGACATTCCCGACTGACCGTCAGGCGCTTACACCCGCAACGCTTCAAATGGAGGATATCATGGCTGACCCGACTGCAAACGAAACCCCGCCCGTTCACGACCTGTCTCCGCCTGGCGTTCCCTTCCTGGCGCCGCACCTTGTCTGCGATGGCGCGGCCGCAGCCATCGACTTTTATGCCAAGGCATTCGGTGCGCAGGAGATGATGCGCCTTCCGGGCCCGGACGGACGCCTGGTGCATGCGTCGGTGATGATCAACGGCGCGATGGTCATGCTGGTCGACGAGATGCCGGAACATGGCATGCGCGGGCCGAAGCTGCTGGGCGGAACACCAGTCACGCTGCATCTGGCCGTGCCGGACGCCGATGCCGTGGTCGCGCGGGCCGTGCAGGCCGGGGCGACGGTGGTGATGCCGGTGGCTGACCAGTTCTGGGGCGACCGCTATGGCGTGATCGCCGATCCGTTCGGGCACCACTGGTCGGTGGCGACACCCGGCAAGGATGCGCCGCGCACCTCCGAAGCGCTGCAGGAGGCGATGCGGCAAGGCGCGCCGGAACAGGCGTAGCGCGTGATGCACGCGATGATGAAAATGGTTAAAATGGACGTCGCGGCGCGGGGGGCCGCCTTTGCAGGCTAAGGAAAGGAAAACCGAAATGACCTATGTGGATGGATACCTGCTGGCCGTGCCGACCGCGCAGAAGGACCGCTATCTGGAGATGGCGCGGGAGACGGCCGCGCTGTTCAAGAAGCACGGCGCCCTGCGCATCGTGGAAAACTGGGGTGACGACGTGCCCGATGGCAAGATCACCTCCTTCCCGATGGCGGTGAAACTCAAGCCGGATGAAACGGTCGTCTTCTCGTGGATCACCTGGCCGTCGAAAGCGGCGCGCGACAAGGGCATGCAGGCCGCTACCCAGGAGATGGGGGCGCCTGACGACATTCCCTTCGACGGCCAGCGCATGATCTTTGGCGGGTTCGAGACCATATTCGAGGCCTGAACTGGTGCCGGTACCGGGATGGCGGCGGCGCTGAACAATTGCGCCGGGCTTCAATCTTTCCTTGCATTTCCCTGTGTCCCTCTGCTTTATCCCATTCAGACCCATTCCAAGGAGGACCCATCATGGATCTCGCAGAACTCACAACCAAGGCTTCGTCCGCTGTCCAGCCGGGCGGCGATTTCACCAAAAAGGTGAAGTTTGATTTCGGCAGCGTCGGCAAACTCTTCATCGACGGCGTCGCCGGCACGGTCGACAATTCCGACGGCGCAGCCGATGCGACGATCAAAGTCGACTGGGATGACTTCCAGAAGATTTCCGGCGGCCAGATGGACCCGACCATGGCGTTCATGCAGGGCAAGCTGAAAGTCGAAGGCGACATGTCGGTTGCGATGCAACTGCAAAGCCTGATGAAGAAGTTCTCGTAGCATCCGCGACGGCTTACCAATCCAGAAGGGGCCGCCCCGGGGAAACCTGAGGGCGGCTTTTTTTCATGACTGACAAGACCGCCCCAGCCAAGGCCGATCAGCGCAAGGACTTTGTCATCGTGCCCGGCAATCCTGCGCCCGACGGCGCCGAGATTGTCTGGTTCGAGGGCAGTGCCGGGCGATCACTGCGCGCCTGTATCGCCCCGGCGTTGACCTATAACAATCCGCGCGGCACGGTCATTGTCTGCCCGGGCCGGACCGAATTCATCGAAAAGTATTTCGAGGTCGCCCGCGAGCTGCAGGCCATGGGCTTTGCCGTCGTGATCATCGACTGGCCGGGCCAGGGCCTGTCAGACCGCCTGCTGGACGATTCGAAAAAGGGCCATATCGACCGGTTCGAGACATTCATGGGCGCGCTCGCCAAGGGCCTGGATAAGCTCGATGACAGGCTGCCACGCCCTTACGTGTCGCTGGCCCATTCCATGGGCGGCGCGATTGCGCTTGCGACCATCGCGCAGGGCCTGGTCAAGGTCGAGGCCGCCGCCTTTTGCGCGCCGATGTGGGGGCTCAAGTCGAAATTCCTCGGCATGAGCTATCTCGTCTGGGCCATGCGTGTGACGGGGCGGTCGGACAATTATGCGCAGCAGCCGGGTCCGGCGGAGACGTTCGAGACCAATATCGTCACGCACGACAAGCGCCGCTGGCAGATGCAGCGCGACCTGTGCGATGCGGCGCCGGAACTGGAACTGGGGCCGGTGACCTGGGGCTGGCTGGGCGCGTCGCTCAACATCGTGTCGACCTTCGGCAAGGCCAAGGCGCTCAATGCCGTGAACATCCCGGTCTTCATCGCGTCGGCCGGCGAGGAGAAGCTGGTCGACAATGCATCGCACGCGGCCGTCTGCGCGCGCCTGCCCGATTGCGAGCATGTCACCGTCGAAGGGGCGCTCCACGAAATCCTGATGGAAACGGACGAACGCCGGGCCGAATTCTGGGAAGGCTTCCAGCGCCTGCTGCAACGCGCCGGCATCTGATGCGACTGGCGACGGCATGACAGACGGGCTATGCTGACGGCCACAGCATGGGAGTGAGGACGCGATGGCCGACAAGACACTCGTGGAATTCGTCAAGCAGAGCCTGGAGCACGGGCAATCGCGCAGTGCCATCCTCGACGCGCTGACCAAGGCGGGCTGGCGCAAGGCCGAGGTGGATGCGGCGCTAGAGACCTATTCCGATGTCGCCTTCCCGGTCGCCGTGCCCCGGCCGCAGCCTTACCTCTCGGCGCGCGAAGCCTTCTTCTATCTTCTCTTCTTCATCCTGCTGGGCATTGTCTCGTTCAGCCTCGGCTCGCTGCTGTTCGCCCTGATCGAATACGGCTTCCCCGACAAGGCCGACGTGAACGATTATCGTGTGTTCAGGCTGGAATCGCAGGTGCGAAGCGGCGTGTCGGGCCTGCTGGTGGCGACGCCGCTCTTCCTCTGGCTGGGCTATATCCTGCGCGGCGCACGCCGCCGGAACCCGCAAATGCAGCGCTCGCGCATTCGCAAATGGCTGACCTATATCAGCCTTGTCGTTGCCGGGTGCACGCTGGTCGGCGACGGCATGTCGCTCGTGTACAATTTCCTCGGCGGCGACCTGACCGTGCGGTTCGTCCTCAAGTCGGTGGTCGTGGCCGTGATCGCCGGGGCGATCTTCACCTATTTCATCGGCGATGCGGAGAAGGGAGACAAGGGCGATGTGGACACCCCGTGAATCCGGAGACTGGCTGGCCGTCGCGCTTGCCGGAGTCGCCATGGCCGCGATTGTCGCGGGCCTTGCGATCATTGGCGGGCCGGGACAGGCACGTGATGTGCAGCAGGACGAGGCTCGCCTGCGGGCGCTGGAGGAGACCGCCATGGCGCTCAATTGCTATCGTCGCGGGATCGGTCCCCTGCCGGACGACATGGAGAGCGTCCGGTCCGCGATAGGCGATTCAGGTTCCGCAGCGCGGCTCGCGGCGGGCTGCCGCAATGCACGATGGCAGGATGATCCGATATCAGGCGAGGCGTTCGAGATCGTGCACGTGGACGAGCGGCAAGCGCAGATCTGCGCAGTGTTCGCCCGGCCGGGAAACCGCCAGCCAAGTCGAGCGTATTATGGAGCCGGCGCGGATTATATCGACCTGGCAGCGCCGCGCCCGGAGGCCGGCCGGTTTTGCTATACCGTGAATCTTGTCGCGTCACCGGACTGATCTGCTTGACTTCCCTAGCGTCGCCAACCCACGTTCGGGCAAAGCGAAGAGGAAGCGCCCAATGAAAACAGCCGCCGTCAAAAAGCCCGGAGGTCCCGGAAACCTTGTGATCGAAGACCGCCCGGACCCGAAACCGGGCCGGGGCGAGATCCTTGTCCGCGTGAAAGCCAGCAGTCTCAACTATCATGACTTCGTTGTCGTGATGGGCGGCATCCCGACCCCGGATGGCCGCGTGCCGATGTCGGACGGCGCCGGCGAGGTTGTTTCCGTCGGTGAAGGCGCGAGCCGGTTCAAGCCGGGCGACAAGGTGCTCAGCCTGTTCTTCCCGAACTGGTATTCCGGCGCGCCGCAAATGGCCGGCTTTGCCAGCGTGCCGGGCGACGGCGCCGACGGGTTCGGCGCAGAACTCGTCGCAGCCCCCGAGACGGCGTTCACGCGCATGCCGGATGGCTATACGTTCGAGGAAGCCGCAACGCTGCCCTGCGCCGCGCTGACGGCCTGGCGCGCGCTGATGGTGGAAGCGAAGATCAAGCCCGGCGACTGGGTGCTGACACAGGGAACGGGCGGCGTGTCGATCTTCGCGCTGCAATTCGCCAAGGCGGCGGGCGCGCGGGTCATTGCGACCTCCTCGTCGGATGAAAAGCTCAAGCGGCTGAAGGCCCTCGGCGCCGATCACCTGATCAATTACAAGACCACGCCCGACTGGGGCAAGAAAGCCAAGGAATTGACCGGCGGACGCGGTGTCGACGAGGTTGTCGAGATTGGCGGGCCGGGCACGCTGGCCCAGTCGATCGCGGCGTCAAAAATGGGTGGGCATATTTCGCTGATCGGCGTGCTGACCGGCGTGTCAGGCGAAGTGCCGACGGCGGCGCTGTTCTCGATGAACATCACGCTGTCGGGCATCACGGTCGGTTCGGCGACGATGCAGGAAGACATGATCGCGGCGATCGAGGCGAACAATATCAAGCCCGTGCTGGACCAGACATTCCCGCTCGACAAGATTGCCGACGCGTTCGCCCATCAGGCGTCGCAAAAGCATTTCGGCAAGATCATCGTCGCGATCTGAACCGGGCCTAGTGCCGGAAATGGCGCATGCCCGTGAAGACCATGGCGAGACCGGCATCATCTGCGGCGGCGATCACTTCGTCGTCGCGGATCGATCCGCCGGGCTGGATCACGGCGACGGCGCCAGCTGAGGCGGCCTGGAGCAAGCCGTCCGCGAACGGAAAGAACGCATCGGATGCGGCGACGCAGCCCTTGGTTTTCGGCACGTCCCAGCCGGCCACTTCGGCGGCATCTTCGGCTTTGCGCGCCGCGATGCGGGCCGAGTCGATCCGGCTCATCTGACCTGCGCCGATGCCGACCGTGGCACCATCCTTCGCATAGACAATCGTGTTCGACTTCACATGCTTGGCAACGCGCCACGCGAAGAGGAGGTCGTCGAGCTGTTCCTCGGTCGGGGCGCGGCGGGTGACCACCTTGAGGTCGGCGCGCGTGATGCGGCCGAAGTCACGGTCCTGCATCAGGAAGCCTCCGGCGACTGTCTTGACGAAATGACCGGGCGAGGTCGGGTCGGGCAGGCCTTCGGTGATCAGGAGCCGGAGGTTTTTCTTCTTTGCAAAGATGGCCTCGGCGTCGGCATCGGCGCCCGGTGCGATGACGACTTCGGTGAAGACCCGGCTGATCTCGTCAGCGGTCGCGCCATCCAGCGGGCGGTTGAGCGCGACGATCCCGCCGAATGCCGAGGTCGAGTCGCAGGCGAGGGCCGCGCGATAGGCCTCGATGATGGTCTTGCCCTGGGCGACGCCACACGGGTTGGCGTGTTTGATGATGGCCACGGCGGGCGTGTCGGCGCCCAATTCGCCAATCAGTTCATAGGCGGCGTCAGTGTCATTGATATTATTGTAGGACAGCGCCTTGCCTTGCAGCTGTTTCGCTGTCGCGACGCCCGGGCGTTTTTCGCCGGTCACATAGAAGGCGGCCTTCTGGTGGGGGTTTTCGCCATAGCGCAGGGCTTCCTGCAGCTTGCCGCCGATCGCGGCCCAGTCGGGCGCCGTGTCGCCAAGCTGGCGCGCGTACCAGCCTGAAATGGCGGCGTCATACGCGGCGGTGCGGGCATAAGTCTTCGCGGCGAGCTTGCGGCAGAGCGTGACCGGCACCTCGCCGTCATGGCCTTCCATTTCCGCGATCACGGCATCGACGTCGCCGCCATCGGTACAGACGGCCACGAAGGCCCCGTTCTTGGCGGCGGCGCGGAGCATGGCGGGGCCGCCAATGTCGATATTTTCGATACAGGTCTCAAAATCGGCACCGGAGGCAACCGTCGCCTCGAACGGATAGAGATTCACGTAGATGAGATCGATGGCGCCAATGCCGTGCGTTTCAGCGTCCTTCACGTGGGACGGGTTGTCGCGCAGGTAAAGCAGGCCGCCATGCACGGCGGGGTGGAGCGTCTTGACGCGTCCGTCCATCATTTCCGGGAAGCCTGTCAGGTCGGCGACGTCCTTGACGGCCAGTCCGGCGTCTTTCAACAGTTTAGACGTGCCGCCGGTCGAGACCAGTTCGACACCCATGGCGGCAAGCTTGCGCGCCTGATCGACGAGACCCGTCTTGTCAGAGACAGACAGGAGGGCTCTGCGGATGCGAACGGGCGCTCCGCGGCTGGCATCGTCGGTCATGGGGGCATCCTCTGGCGGCTGGCTGAACTACCCGGCGGGGTAGCACGACCGGCCGGGGCGTCAAGCGCTGTGGCGCCGGTCCCGTACGGCCCGGTTGGCGCCATATTCGGGCACGAGCACACCAAGCAGACGCAGCGCCTCACCCCGATCCCGCCGGCCAGCCGCTTCGAGCAGGGCAGCAAGTTGTTTCTCGAACAATTCGCCATGTCCGTTCGGCGAGGCCACACGGTTGACGCCGTCGACGGAGGTGGGGCTGACCTGTTCATGCCCGTAGGTCAGCGCTTCGTGCATTTTCTCACCGTCCCGCAAGCCAGTTGTCACGATCTCGATGTCCTCACCCGGGACGAGGCCCTTGAGGCGGATCATGGTCTCGGCCAGCTGCAGGATCGGGATGGGCTCGCCCATATCGAGCACGAACAGGTCGGCGGCACCTTCAAGAGCCTGGAGGCCGGCCGCCTGCAGCACCAGCGAAGAGGCCTCTTCGACCGTCATGAAAAAGCGCGTGACGCCCGGATCTGTGAGCGTGACAGGCCCGCCAGCGGCGATCTGCCGCTCGAACAGCGGTACGACGGACCCGGACGAGCCGAGCACATTGCCGAAGCGGACCATGGAGGCCGACATCCGGGAATCGGCAGCTATCCGGCTGACCGCGATTTCCGCAAGGCGCTTGGTGGCGCCCATGACATTGTCCGGATCGACAGCCTTGTCGGTCGAGATGAAAACGAACCGACGGGCGCCCACAGCGACAGCGGCGCGCGCGGCGTTCACGGCACCGCCGACATTGGTCAGGATGGCTTCGCAGACATTGTGTTCCATCAGGGGAACATGCTTGAGCGCGGCTGCATGGATCACGAGATCCGGCTGGGCGCGCTGGAAAACATCTGCCATCCGGCTGACGTCTCGCACATCGCCAAGGCGCGATATGACCTGAACGCCGGGCGCGGATGAACCGAGCGCCATGTCGATGCTGTAAAGGTTGAATTCGGACGCATCGAGAATTGTGAGGCAGGCCGGGTTGAGCGCAGCAACCTGCCGGGTCAGCTCGGCTCCGATCGTGCCGCCGCCGCCTGTCACGAGCACGTTGGCAGAGGCGACGATATTGCGAACGGGCGCGATGTCGAGCTGGCGTTCCGGACGGGCGAGAAGGTCTGCAGGATGCACGGGTTCGAGCTTCTGCGCCGCCTCGTCACCGCCAAGCGCCATGATCTCGGCGCCATGTCTGGACGCGATTTCGAGGATCTGGAGCATGCCTTCGCGTGACCGCGCAACACCGGTCACGGCGAGCCAGGGGGTTTGGCCATAACGCACGCGCAGCACGTCGATGACATTACCGAGGTCGTCCAGCGACCCCATGATCGGAATGCCGCGGATGGCACGGCCAGGGTCCGCTCCGCGCATTTCGACAACGCCGAGCACGCGCACCTTGCTGCCCTGCGGCGCATTCTGGAGCCTGCGCAATACAGTGACACAGTTCTCGGCGTCGCCGACCAGGAGGACAGGCTGTCCCGACCGCGAGACGGGGCTGAAAATCTGCAACGGCATGTGCGTCGATCGCGACAGGGCAAACATGCGGCCGGCGAATATCAGGATCGTCCAGAGCAGGGTGGCGACGAGGAAGGTTGCCCACGGCGCAACGAGCCTGCCATTGAGCAGAAGCATGACCGGCAAGTAGATGAGGCCCGACAGGCCGATGGCCTGCACGGTCATCACGGCATCGGGCCAGCCCATGTGACGCCAGACCTGCTTCTGAACGCCGCGGATCATGAACCCGGCGACCACGGCCAGGACGAAAAAGCATGTGCCCGTGATGACGGACACAATCGAAAACGGTCCGGTGACGGCGTCTGACGACCAGACGAGGACGGAAGCCATGATCATGGCGATCGCCGCCATGGTGACGTCGAATCCCAGGGTCAGGACCATGGCTCTTCTGGCGGCGCGCTGCGGGGTCATGCTGCGGATTCCTTCAGGAAGGCCCAGCGGACACAGTTGGGCGGCTCATTGCCGTCGCTGTTCGGATCGGCATAGCCTGCCATGACGATCTGTTCGGGCTGCTCGACGATACCGCGTGCGAGGTAGACGGTCCGTTCCAGCCGTGTGCCCTCATGGCTCGTCTTGAAGCGCCAGACCGTACCATTGTCGCAGATAAGGCGTATGGCATCACGCGACATCATGGCCGTGACAGTCGGATGAAGATGGAAGCGGATCTCGAAATTGATGAATTTGGAATCATCCGATCGCGATTGGGAAATCGGACGCACCAGTGAATCTTCGCCGGTCAGGCGGCTGCCGTCGCCCGACATGAACAGGCGCCGGCGGTGCAGGAGGCCGCACGCTGCCTTGTAGCCGCCATGTTGGGCATCAAGCCAGGTTTCATCGGCCTCCTCGAGGCGTTTCGCCGAGATACCTTCGGGACCCATGGCGGCGAGCAGCCGGGATTCTTCGTTGACCACGAAACTGGCCGAGTCGCGTCCTGCGAGCACAAGGGTTGAGTGCGCGCCGGTGCGGCGAACGGCGGCCTGCCAGTCGACATTCACTTCCGCGCTATAGCCACAGGATGTGACCAGGCGGGCCGGCCCGTCCGACAATTCGAATCCGAGCGCGCCGGCATGGGCAAAATCGCCGAATGGCGGCGGCGGGGCTTCGCCGCAATCGAGCACGAGGCGGACCGGACCTTTTTGAAGTTTCTGGAATCCGGACTTGGGGGCAACGGTAAAACGGCGCGGTGGCCCACCCAGGCGCGCCAACGCGGCGTTCACAGCTTCGGGCCGGCCTTCGTCGCCATCATTGAACGGGTTCAGCGCGCCGTCTTCCGTCTGGAAGAAGGCCAGCATGGCGCCCATGCGCGGGATCCATTTCCCGAAATAGTCCGGCACGACATGTCCCGCTGACTGCAGGACCTCGCGCAGTGTGAGCAGGTTGAGCAGTGCCGACAACAGGCGTGACGGGCTGCGGCTGACATGGCCGCCATCGGGAAGGATCTGTGCCGTGCATTCGCCATCCAGCCGCGCCAGTGCCTCATCCAGCCCGTGCGCCCCGTCAAGGCAGACAGACCGGGCCACCATGACGCAAGAGCCCATCCAGCGGGTCTTGGGGTCGGTCGTCTGGTCCAGCGCATCTGAAAGGAAGCGCAATTGCCTGACCAGGCATTCCATCCGCTGGGGCCTGGCGTCCGCCGTGAAGACGGCGCTGGCGCACCGCATCCAGTTCCAGATGCGATTCGCGGTCGGCTCGGCCCGCCAAGCGAAACCATTGAACGTGCCGAATGTGTCGATCCAGGAGTCGATAAACGCCCCGGCCCGGCCTGCCCCGGCGGGGCCTTGCGAGACGAGGTCCGGCAGCCAGTCGAAACGGTGCAGGCGGTCGGCGAAGTGCCGCGATGGCAGCGGCACCGACCAGGGTGGCTGGGCACGCTCAAGTGTCAGGCGCTCCATGCCGATGCGCCAGACATCGCGCATCAGGGCTTCGCCGCGCCATGTGTCAGGCGGAACGATATCGGGCAGATTGATGGTGAATTTACCGGGCACCGTTCCCGTCAGTTTCAGCCGCTGGCGCGCGCCGATTCGGGCATCTTCGCCGGCGACGCCGCGAAATCGGCGCCAAAGGGCTGCGTCGTCGGCGCTGGAACGCGTGCGGTCAGCTCTGAATTCGCTGTCTCCACCACCCAAGGCACGCCCCATACTGAAACCTACTATACTTGAACGCTCGGCCTGAGCGCCCGGATATTGTCACCATAGGCGGAAGGTCCACCCTTGAAAACGGCGGAGCCCGCAACAATCGCAGTGACGCCCGATGAAATGGCCCGGGGCGCATTTTCAGGGTTCAGGCCACCGTCAATTTCCAGGACGATGTCACGGCCTGACTGGTCGATCATGTGCCGGAGTTCTTCGACCTTGCGCAACTGGCTTTCGATGAAGCTCTGTCCGCCGAAGCCCGGATTGACCGACATGACGAGGATCAGGTCGAGATTGTCGAGCAGGGGTTCGACGATCGACGCTGGCGTGCCCGGGTTGAGCGCCACGCCCGGCCGCATGCCGGCCGCCCGGATCGCCTGCAAGGTGCGGTGTATGTGCGGCCCCGCCTCCGGATGGACGGTGAGGATGTCTGCGCCCGCCTTGGCAAAGGCCGCGATGAACGGATCGACCGGCGCGATCATGAGATGAACGTCGAAGGGCTTCTTCGAGTGGGGCCGAAGCATTTCGATGACGGGCGGTCCGAATGTCAGGTTCGGCACGAAATGGCCGTCCATCACATCGATATGGATCATGTCGGCGCCGGCTGCATCAATTGCGCGAATTTCGTCTCCCAGGCAGGCGAAGTCCGCCGAGAGAATCGAAGGGGAAATCAGGACCTTGCTCATCCTCTCTCCCTAAAAGGGAACAGCCGGCCACACAAGGCGGCCGGCTGTCCGGTAATCAAGTTTTAACCACGTGCCCGGATTCGGGCATGCCGGATCAGTAGCCGCCGCGGGGAACCAGCTTCCAGCCGTCAGCGCCGGCAATGATGTCGACCTGCGTGCCAGGCGCGATGTAGACGTCGGCGCCCTGAACGATTTCCTTCACGTCGCCATTGCTGAAGCGAACGATGTAGGCATAGCCCTGCTTGGTGCCGATTGCCTTGCCGGCTTCGTTGCCGACCACGCCGCCAGCGACGGCGCCACCAATGGCGCCTGCTGTCTGGGCCTTGTCGCCGCCGCCGAGTTCGGAGCCTGCGAGGCCGCCGAGGACGGCGCCCGTTGCAACGCCGATGATCGAGCGGTCGGGCTTGATGGTCACGGCCCGGACGGAGGTCACGGTGCCCTGGTAAACGGTCGACGCCTGGCCGACGGACTGCGTGCTCGTCGTTCCAATGCCGGAACTGTTGGCGCAGCCGGCGAGGGCGAGCGTGAGCGCGGCGAGCGCGCCAGCGATGACCTTGCCAGGAACAGCGCGGGAGGAAGTAATTGCAGACATATCAGTGCTCCTTGCACATTGAATGGACGTTTTTTGCGCATATTCAGCTGAATAGCAGATGAACCCGTATGAACAATTTCGGGGTGATCGGTGGCAATTCAATGGCAGCGTGCGCAGGATTTCCCCGTCAGGACGCGATGTCGCAACCCGTGGTTAACACGTATTTACGTTCGGATTGCCCGCGCCGGGCGCAATCCGGAGGCGGATCAGGTCCTGACCAGCCGTGCGATGAAGAATGTGTCGTGATCGCCGGCGATGCCGGGCAGGGTCAGGACGTCACCCTCCGGCGTGATCGCGTTTTCAAAACCGGGAATCTCAGCGGCGCTGACCGGCGCCCGCTGGACGCGGCCGTGCGCGATCGCAGCGTTGATGATGTCGACGCCTTCGGCTGGCAGGGGCGTACAGACGCAATAGACGAGCGTGCCGCCGGGCTGCAGCATGTCGAGGGCCGCTTCGAGCAGGCGGGCCTGGGCTGCCGGAAAGCGTGCGACGTCGGCGTCGCGCTTGATCCAGGCGCCTTCCGGGTGCCGGCGCAGCGTCCCGAGCGCCGAGCAGGGGGCGTCGAGCAGTATCTTTGCGACGGGCGCGTCCGGGCGCCACTCGTCGGCATTCGCCGCGATGACGTCGGCGGAAAGGCCTGTGCGGGCGAGGTTTTCCTGCAACAGGCGCAGGCGCGGCGCAGACCGGTCGACGGCGATCACGCTGGCGCCAGACGCGGCGAGCTGGAGCGTCTTGCCGCCGGGTGCGGCGCAGAGGTCGATCACGGTGTCGCCCGGATGCGGGTTCAGCAGCCGCGCGGGAATCATGGCCGCAACGTCCTGGACCCACCAGTCGCCAGCGGCAAACCCGTCCTTGTCCTCGACCGATCCGCCCGGCACCCGCACAGCCCCGCCGGGCACGACTTCGCCCCCGGTCTCTGCGGCGACTTTGTCGGGGTCTGATTTGGGTGTCAGGTAGAGCACGGGCTCGGAGAGCTGTGCCTTGGCGAGAGCGATTGCTGCCTCTTCGCCGAGCGCGTCGGTAAAGGCTTTTTGCAGCCAGTCCGGCCAGATCGTTACCGGAGACAGGGTCGAGAAATCAGGGCGCTCGCGGTCGGCGCGGCGCAGGACGGCGTTGAGGAAGGCGCCGCCCGAGCGCGCTTCCGGCCAGGCCTTGGCGGCTTCCACGGTTTCGCCGACGGCCGCATGGGGCGGCGTATCCATCAGCCAGAGCTGGGTGACGCCGGTGCGGAGCAGCGCCCGTATGGGTGCAGTGACGGCGGGGAGCGGGCGTGACAGGAGGGGGGTAAGGGCGTGGTCGATATGCCCCAGATTGCGCAGGGCGGCGCTCGCAATGGCGCGCGCGAACCCGCGGTCGGACCCTTCCAGCGTGTTGAATATCTGGCTCGTGTCCATCGCATCGTCGAGCGTGCGACGGCTGTCCAGCGTCAGGGTCAGGAGGTCGGCTGCAGCGCGGCGAATATCGGCTCCGCTCACGTCCTCAACCCCACGGGCCGGCAGCGCGCCGGGCAGGGGCGGCGTCAGCGGTCGAGGCGGATATCTGGTCGCCGGCCATGCGGCGCAGGGCGGCGACCCGGCTGGCTGTGGTCGGGTGGGTCGAGAACAGGTTGTCGGCGCCGCGGCCGCTGAGCGGATTAGATATGTACATATGGGCCATGGCGGGATTGCGCTCGGCCTGGACGTTCACGGACGCACGGGCGCCGCGTTCGATCTTTTCGAGCGCAGAGGCCAGCCAGAGCGGATTGCCGCAGATTTCGGCGCCCCTGGCATCGGCGACATATTCGCGCGAGCGGCTGATCGCCATTTGAACGAGGCCCGCGGCGAAGGGGGCGATGATCATGATGGCGAGCGAGCCGATCAGGCCGTTGCGGTCGCGCCCGAAGAAAAGCGCGAAATTCGCCAGCATGCCGATCGCGCCCGCAATCGTTGCGGTGATGGTCATGGTCAGCGTATCGCGGTTGCCGACATGGGCGAGTTCGTGGGCCATCACGCCCGAGACTTCTTCCCGGGTCAGCATGCCGAGCAGGCCGGTGGTCGCAGCGACGGCGGCATGCGATGGATCACGACCGGTGGCAAAGGCGTTCGGCTGGGGTGTTTCGATAATGTAGACTTTCGGGGCGGGCAGGCCGGCCCGTTCGGCGAGCGAGGCAACGTCATTCGCGAAGGTGCGCAGCATGGGTGTCATGGTTTCCGGCGTCAGCTCGCGTGCGCCCTGCATCTTCAGGACGATCTTGTCGGCATTCCAGTACGAAAATGCGTTCATGCCCGCAGCGACGACGAATGCGACCGTCATGCCGAGCATGCCGCCAACGAGATATCCGATCGCCATGAAGAGGGCGGTCAGCATGGCAAGGAGGATGAAGGTTTTCGCAGTCCCCATTGGACCTGTACTCCACTAATACGGCAGTTCGATGTTTCTACGGATGGTACTGCCAACTATATGGTGACCGTTAACGAATTGAGGAGTCTGCTGGCACATGGACCAAGAAATACCAAACCCTGACAGCAGTCAGGACGAGACCGAGCGCCGCAAGCGTTTGACGCCTGAAGCGCGCCGGGCACTGGAAGAAGCGGACGCGCGCCGCGCGGCAGCGGATTCTGGTGCGGCAACCCTGCCCGAGGGCGAGAATGGCGGGCCCCGCAATATCGAGCCAACGCGCTATGGTGACTGGGAGCGCAAGGGAATTGCCTACGATTTCTGAGCGCCAGGCGCGTCAGACGACACCGGCGTCTATCAGGCTCTGCGCACCATCAATGATGGCTTCATTCGCAGTACGTGGCGTCCAGCCGAGAATGGTTCGTGCCTTCTCGTTGGAGATCTGGCGCTGCCGTCCGAGTTCGGGAATGACCTGTTTCAGGGCCGGGTTGAAGACGGCGACAATTTTCAGCATGAAATCGGGCATCGTGCCTTTGGGAAGTTTTTTCGCATAGGCGGGGAAGGCGTCGCGCAGCACGTCGGCGACATCGCTGAACCACATGAAGGGTTGCGAGACGAGGAAGCGCTCGCCGGCTGCGCCCGGCACGGTCATCGCGGCGACCTGCGCTGCGGCGACATCCCGGACATCGACAATGCCGAAGCCGATGCGCGGTACGGCGGGGATTTTTCCCGACAGCGGCATGGTCAGGAGTTCAAGCGAGGCCGAGAGATCGCCGCTCATCACCGGGCCAAGCACGGCAGCAGGATTGATGACGGCCAGTTCGAGGCCTTTGCCTTCGCCGTTGACATAGTCCCAGGCTGCGCGCTCGGCGATGGTCTTGGACCGCGTATAGGCGGTATTGTCTTTCAGGTTGTCGGGGTTGGACCAGTGTTCCTCGGTGAGGACAGCAGGGCGGTTTTCGCCCCAGCCATAGGCGATAGCCGCCATGGATGAGGTCATCACGACGCGTTTCACGCCGGCGGCCCGGGAGGCCTTCAGGACGCGCAGGGCGCCGTCCGTTGCCGGTCGGATAAGTTCGTTCGGATCCTTCGGGACACCGCTCGGGAAGGGCGAGGCCACATGTTGGACAAAATCCATTCCGGCAACTGCCTCTGCCCAGCCGTCGTCGCGTTCCAGATTGGCGGCGACCAGGTCTATCGCGATGGGCCGGCCAGCATATTTGCTGAACGTTTCGTTGAGCCTGGCGGCGCTGCTGGCCGAGCGCGCCGTGCCGCGCACTTCATGGCCCGCCTCCAGCAATTGAAGGATGACATGACCGGCTATGAATCCGGTCGCGCCCGTGACGAGTACCTTGGCCATCGCAGCCTCCCTGATCTTCGTGAATGATGAGCGCTCTCGCCATCTTTCACAAGGGAGGCGCGATGGCCTTGCCGCTCATCCGGTGCTCGCGGAACGTGATGTAAAATGTTGCCGAGATGATGATGGCCGTGCCGACCCAGGTCCAGGGGCCGGGCAGGAGATGGAACAGCAACCAGTCGACGAGGGCCGCCATTGGCAGGCGCAGATAGTCGATGGGCGAGAGGAAGGATGCGTCGCCAATGCTCATGCCGCGAATGTAGAGATATTGCCCGACGGCGCCGCAAAGGCCCATGATCCCGATCAGGCCCCAGTCCTGCAGCGATGGCGAGATGGCGGGCCATTTCCAGATGGCGAGCGGAAGCAGGAGGATGGATGACAGGAGGTTGGCCCAGATCAGCAAGGTCATCGGGCGGTGGAGACGCGACAGCACTTTCACCAGCGTGATCGCACCGGCCATGCAGAAGGCCGCGCCAAGCGCGAGGAGCGTGCCCAGGCTGACGCCAGACTGTGGTTGGGTCATCACGAGCACGCCGACAAAGCCCGCCAGCGTGGCGCCCCAGCGATGCCATCCGACCGTTTCGCGAAGGATGAGGGCCGCGATGACCGTGATGAACATGGCGCGGGAAAAGCTGATCGCGTTGAATTCCGACAGGGGCAGGCCGACGGCGTCGGAGACGGCATAAAAGCTCAGGATGAATCCAAGCGTGCCGAAGGCGCTGCGCACGAATATCATGCCGGGCTGCTGGACCCGCAGGATGCCGAGCCCTTGCTGGAAAATGATCGGCAGTGTGATCATCAGCGCGATGGCCGCGCGCCAGAAGGCGAGGAAGCCAGGATCGTAATGAGCGGACTGGAGCTTGGACAGGGTCAGGAAGGCCGTGAACACGACGCCGGACGCGGCCATCCAAAGCGCACCTTCGAGGTTGCGTACACCTTGCGGGCGGGTATCCTCGCGCGCTGCAGATGAATTTGGACTAGCCGGCATGGAATGTTTCACCGCTTCGGAAATCGACGAGATCGACCGCCTGTGGCGGCGCCTGCCGATCGAGCATATGTGGACCGGTTGGGCAACTGCAGGCGAGGCACCCGAACACGTCTGGATATTCCGCACGCGCGCCCACTGGCGCCGGTTTCCGCTGACCAAGACGGCCAGGGGCTATGTGCTTGCCGACGAAAACGGCCGCCGCGTGTTCCGGGCACCGACACTGGCTGACCTGCTGCAGGCTGTTGAAGCGGTCCCGGGTCTGGACGCGGTGATTCAGGACTGAGCGCCGGCCGCCTGGGCGAGCCGCATCTGTTCGGCCTGTTCGGGCGTGAGGCCCAGCGCTTCGAGAAGGGGCCCGGCCGCTTCTTCGTTCCAGCTGTGCGCAGGGCCGACGGTCATGCCGCCATCGACGAGGAATTCACCACCCGTGATGAATCCGGCTGCGTCCGACGCGAGGAAGGCCGCCATCTCGGCGATGTCCGCCCCGCGCCCGACGCGCCCGATGGGCTGCATCTTGCCGCCGTTCTGGGCGACCATTTCGGCCATCTGGTCTGCCTGTTCCCGCGAGAGGCCGAGGGAGGCGCCGAAGATCGACGTGGCAATGAAGCCCGGCAGGATCGAATTGACCCGGATCTGGTACTTGGCGAGCTCGGCGGCGGCCAGTTTCGAGAAGTGCGCGACGCCTTTCTTGGCGACCGAATAGGTGATCGGCGCATAGCCCGCGCAGACGGCGCTGATCGAGGACGTGTTGATGACCGAGCCTTTGCCGCGCGCCTTCATGTGGGGAATCGCAAACCTGGTGCCTGCGAAGACCTGTTTCAGGAGCAGGTTCATCGTGGCGTCATAGCCTTCGAGATCGAGGTCCTCGACGCTGGTCGGCGTGCCGCCATGCCCGGCATTATTCCAAAGGATATCAAGGCCGCCAAAGGCATCGACGGCGGATTGCATGAGGGCTTCGAGCTGCGCCATGTCGGTGACGTCGCAATGGGTGAAGCGGACCTTGTCTGATCCGAAGCGCGTTTCCAGCGCCTTGCCCTTTTCGTCCTGCACGTCGCCGGCGATGACTTTCGCGCCTGCGGCGACGAAGACTTCGACGCCCGCAAGGCCGATGCCGCTGGCGGCGCCCGTGATGATGGCGACCTTGCCGCTGAGATCCGTCATGATGTTATCCTCCCGTTTTTCGCACCATGCGCCGGGCTTCCGCCGGGGACGTCAAGGGACGGCGAAAAAGATTCGGGGCCGGGCCGCCTAGTTCGGTTTGCGCAGGCCGAACCGACTGGCGAAAATCCTGTCGAGCCAGCGTTTCGGCAGGCGGGTCGGGATCGTGAAATTGGTCAGTTTGTTGGGCACGGGCGCGTAGCGGGCCTTGGGGCTTGGATCTTCCAGCGCGGTCTGCACGACCTTGCCGATCTCGACCGGATCGAACCCGGTGCGACCGCCCTCGAGCATGACCTGCTCGAATGTTTTCAGCGGTTCGGCCCAATCGCTCTTGGCATAGGGCTGTTCGTCATTGGCCGCTTCCGCCTTGTCCCAGATCGGCGTCTTCACCGAGCCGGGACCCACAGCAATTGCGTCGATTCCGTAGATCAGGAGTTCGCGGCGCAATGTGTCGGTCATGCTTTCATTGGCATGTTTCGTGGCAGTGTAGGCACCGAGGAAAGGGGCCGCAATCCGGCCGCCGACGCTGGTAATGTTGACGATGCGGCCAGGTGGGCCGGTCCGGAACTTGTCCGACCCGAGCAAGGGCACGAAGGCCTGCGTGACGCGGAGCATGCCGAACACATTGACCGCAAAGTGGGCCTCGAAATCGGCCAATGGCTGGATCGCCAGCGGTCCCATTTTCGCGATGCCGGCATTGTTGACGAGACCCGCCAGCCGGGCATTGCCGAGCGCCTCGGCGACGGTCTGGACGGCCGCTTCGACGCTGCCGGGCTGGGTGACGTCGAGCAGGATCGGGCGCAGGTCGCCCGTGGCGCCGTCTTTCAATTTGTCACCGTCGGCCGGTTTGCGCACGCCGGCAAAGACGCACCAGCCCTCTGCGGCAAGGTGGCGGGCGGTTGCGGCGCCTATGCCGGTCGAGGCGCCTGTCACGACAACCGTGCGGAGGGAGGTAGGGGTCGTGTCCAGTGCCATGTGTCGCCTCTTGTCCGGGGGAAAGGGTCAGTCGTCTGCGGCCTGCTTGCCACCCTCGATTACCCG
>TARA_R110000751_G_scaffold26092_1_pt1 | contig 22456 bp, 27 predicted proteins | sample TARA_R110000751 | Tara Oceans TARA_R110000751 (sample SAMEA4398001) | marine metagenome | biome: Polar Biome; feature: [MES] marine water layer (ENVO:01000295) within the mesopelagic zone...; material: water (ENVO:00002006), including particulate matter (ENVO:01000060) such as...... | reverse complement strand
GGTGATCGGCGAAATCCTCGCCGCCCGGCGCGCAAAGGATGGGAAATGATGAACGACGAGACCAAGACCGGCCAGAACGCCAACATCGATCCGAATGCCTCACGGGCCGACCTCAAGTCGGCGGCCGATGACTTGTTGAAAAACGCCCGGGCCCAGGCGGCGGAAAGCATGGAAGCCGAGGCCGATTCGGAAATCTCGCCGGAACAGGAAGCGATGCGCCTGAAAATAGAGGCCGAAGAGCTGCGCGAGCAATTGCTGCGCACGCTGGCCGACCTCGACAATACGCGCAAGCGCGCCGAACGGCAGGTCTCCGATGCCCGCGTCTATGCCATCGAACGTTTCGCCGGCGACCTGCTCAGCGTCTCCGACAACCTCGCCCGCGCCCTCGCGGCCCTGCCCGACGACGACCGCGCCAACCTGTCGGACGCCGGCAACAACCTGCTCAGCGGCATCGAGATGACGGCCAAGGAACTGGAAACCGCGCTCGGCCGGCATGGCGTCAAACCGATTGAAGCCGCACCCGGATCGGCCTTCGACCCGAACCTGCACCAGGCCGTGGCGCAGGTCCCGTCAGACCAGCCTGCCGGAACGATTGCCTCGCTCTTCCAGCCCGGCTGGAAAATCGGCGACCGCACATTGCGCGCCGCCATGGTGGCAGTGAGTGCGGGTTCGGCGAACTAGGCGCTGAACGCGCAGCGGCAGCCTATTCCTTGACGAAAATGTCGCTGCCGATGCGTGTGGCGGCCCAGAGGAATTCGGCTTCGTTTTCCTCCTTCACGTCAGCGCCGTGCAGGAACTGCGCTTCGATCCGGGGATAGCCTTCCTCGCCCGTCATCTGGCCGACCCAGGCGATGACCGTTCCGTATTTTTCGTAGCTACAGGTGAACGCGATCCGGTCGCCATTAGCCCAGCCGATGACCGGCACTTTCATCACGCCCTCGTCGGCGACACCGGAATCGAAGGTTCCCGACAGCGACGCGCCGTCCTGTTTGAGTTCAAGCACCGATTTGCGCGAGCTGACCCATTTTCCCGAAAATCCCACCACGTATCCTCCCGATTGAAACAAACGCATCGCACCCGCATGGCGCAGGCCGTCGCTGCCTGTTTCAACTGTCGCGCATTTGCGACGGCGCGAGCTTGACCTCAATCAACCCGGTCGGAACGGACAACGCGCCAGGCCGTCACGGTGCCCGGCTGCCAGTTGGGCACAATCACGGTATCGCCGAATATCTTGAGGTCATTCTGAAGGATTGGCGTCTCGTCGCCTGTCGTGTCGATCAGCGTGGTCACGGTCCCGTCCTCGGCGACATAGTGGACCTGCCCGGGCCATGACGAGACAAGGTAGCCCCCGCCCGGCACAAGGCCGATACCATCCGCATTGATCATGCCGGTCGCAATCTCGGTGATGGTGCCGTCGGCGGTGACGCTGAACAGCGACCCTGTATCCATGGTCGAAACCAGCAGCCGGTCGCCATCCCCCAGAACGCCATTGATGCCGCCGAAGCGCGCGTCCTCGAGCCAGAGTGTGGCCACGCCATTCTCGATACGGTGAATACGGCCCGTGCCGGAATCGGAGACATGGATGGCACCATTCCACGCCGTGACGCCATTGAGAAAAACGGCGCCGTCGACCGGGATTTTCTTGCCCAGCCCGCCCTCCGCCGCATCGAACACCATGACGACGTCGATGTCAGAGGCGTAGAGCTTGCCGTCCTGGATCGCGAGCCCCTTCGGCCCGTTGATCTTCGCGGCCCAGTACCTGTCGATCACCTTGCCTTCGGGCGACATTTTGGAAATGAAGCCGTCGCCATTTTTCGCGTCACCGTCATCGATCCCGACATTCGAGACGAGATAGTTCCCGTCGGGCGCCACGACGACGCTCTCAGGCGCGGCGAAACTGTCCGCGACCCAGAGCGGTTCGAGTTCCGGAACAGCAGCGACCCTGGCAGGTGTCGCGGCGCAGGCGGCCATCATGGCAAAGGCTGGAAAGGCGAAAAAGCGCAGCATCGGTCATGTCTCCCTGACTGGACGTATCCGCCATCTTGCGGGCGGGTCAGTCCACTATGCCGATCCTTGCGCGCGAGGCCAGACCCGGCGCCTGGCCCAAGGCGTCGATGCGCAGAAACACGCCGCAAGCATCATCGCAGGCCTTGAGCCGGGGCATGTCGCGTCCGGGGGATGCTTCGAACGCGCGCAGCGCCGCCACCGCGCCGCTGAGTCCCGTGCCGGCGACAAGATCCATGAAGCGCTCCGGCGTGTGTGTCGCATAGGGCGACACCAGCCGGTACAGGCCGTCGCTCATCAGGCAGATCGTATCGCCCGGCTCAAGCCCGACGGCCTGGGTCTGCAGGTTCGACGCCGCGTGCGGGTCGAGCCCGAAACAGGTGCGGTTGGCATTCGAGCGGCGCCGGTCGGTCTGCAGCTGCGCGAGGCGTTCTTCGGGCGACACGGCCAGCAGGCGGCGCGCTGTCACCGTTTCCTCCTCCGCCTTGCCCGGCGACCCGATCACGGTCACGCTCCCCCCACGCCGCAACAGCGCCAAGCAGTCGCCAAGCCAGGCGAACACCGCCTGGCCGTTTACCACGTGCATCCACATGCCCGACGCGATGGGCCGGGCTTCTCCGGGCAGGTCGTCAAGCGGGATGCGTGTCGAGCGCTCCGCACGCGCGCGAACATCCGCCAGGACTTTCGCGAAATAGGCTTTAGGCGATTCGTCAGGCGATGGCGGCACCATCAGCCGGGCACTGAGTGCCTCGGCCATCCAGGCGGCCCCGCTCTCGGCGTCCGGGAAGGGCCTGAGGTCGGTGACATCGGTTGCCCCGTCAAGCGCCCAGGCCGTCCCGGCAGCCTCGTCAAATCCGAACCGGTCGTCGCCCGTCCGGCCCGGCGTGCCGGGATCGTTCACGGCCTCCAGCACCACAAGTCGCACGTCCGGCATCAGACCTGCCCGCGCCGGTCCATGCCCTGACGGTCCAGCATCCAGCCCGGATATTCCGGCGCCAGCGCCGAAATATCGTCCAGCTTGGCGAGGTCCCCAGGGCTGAGTACGACCTCCACGCTTTCCAGATTGTCCTTCAGCTGCGCGGCTGTGCGTGCACCGATAATGACGCTGGTCACATGCGGCTGGTGCAGCAGCCAGGCCAGCGAGACTTGCGCCACACTGACACCGCGCTCGTCGGCCATGGGGCGCATGGCATCGATGATGTCGAAGCCCTTGTCCTTGTCGACGGGCGGGAAGTCGAAAACCGTGCGTCTGGCGTCATTCGGCCCGGCGCCGTCGCGGCTGAACTTGCCGGAGAGGAAGCCGCCGGCCAGCGGACTCCAGGGCAGGATGGCCAGTTGCTGGTCGTTCGCCAGCGGCACGACCTCGCGCTCAAGATCGCGTCCCGCGATGGAATAATACATCTGGCAGCTCTCGAAGCGGCAGAGCCCACGCCGCTCGGCATAGGCAATCGCCTTCATGATCAGCCATGCCGGCATGTTGCAGAGGCCGACATAGCGCGCCTTGCCGGAGCGCACGACCGCGTCGAGCGCCTCGACGGTTTCCTCGATCGGCGTCAGCGGATCGGTCCCATGCACCTGGTAGAGGTCGATATAGTCGAGGCCGAGCCGTCGGAGGCTGGCATCGACACCGTCCATGATATGTTTCCGCGACAGGCCGGAAATATTGCGCGCCTGCTTTTCGCGCCGCTCGGCTTCAGCCTTTTCGGCGTCTGATGCCTCCTCGGCTACAACCGTCGAGACCCGCCCGAAAACCTTGGTGGCCACGACAATCTCGTCGCGGGGAAGGTTATTGTTGCGGATGGCCTGGCCCAGCATCCGCTCCGACACGCCGGCTGAATAGACGTCCGCCGTGTCGAAGAAATTGACGCCAGCATCAAAAGCCGTCCGGACAAGGCCGTCGGCCTCCTCCTGCTGCTGCTTGCCGATAAACTTCCAGATTCCGCCTTCGCCGCCAAAGGTCATCGTGCCGAGGCAAATGCGCGAGACAACAAGCCCCGTCCGTCCGAGTTTTGTGTAAATCATGGGGCCGCCTTCCCTGCTGTTTGGTCCAGCGAAGATGGGCTGACGGCGGCGCTGCGGCAACCGGCGGGCCCCGACAATCGGGCCTATTCGCGTTTCAAATTGGTAATGCCTGCTGGAATGGCTTCCCAGACACCGTTGATACTGGTCAAACCACGTGTAAAAGCGCCGCATTACCCCTTGAGCGGGGGGATCGGCTCACCATATCGCATCTGAACAGGCGAACGGGTTTAAATTCCGTCCTCGCCGTCTCATATGAACCCTTGAGAGCCACTGGCTTCCGGGGCTGCTGAGCAGACCGAACCCAAACAAGGCCCGTGGCGGCTAACAGAAGAGAGACATGCAATGAGCAAGATTATCGGTATCGACCTTGGGACCACGAACTCCTGCGTCGCCGTCATGGAAGGCGGAACCGCGAAAGTCATCGAAAACGCCGAGGGGCAGCGCACAACGCCGTCCGTCGTCGCCTTTACGGAAAGCGGTGAACGCCTGATCGGCCAGCCGGCCAAGCGCCAGGCCGTTACCAACCCCGATTTCACCTATTACGCCATCAAGCGCCTGATCGGCCGCAAGTATGACGACCCAACCGCCCAGAAAGACAAGGCCATGTCGCCCTTCGGCATCGTCGAAGGCAAGGCAGGCGATGCCTGGGTCAAGGGCCGCGACCAGGACTATTCCCCGCAGGAAATTTCCGCCTTCATTCTCACCAAGATGAAGGAAACGGCTGAAGATTATCTCGGCACGCCGGTCACGCAGGCCGTCATCACGGTGCCTGCCTATTTCAACGACGCCCAGCGTCAGGCGACGAAAGACGCCGGCAAGATTGCCGGACTGGAAGTGCTGCGTATCATCAACGAGCCAACTGCAGCTGCCCTCGCCTACGGCCTCGACAAGGGCGAGAACAAGACAATCGCGGTTTATGACCTTGGCGGCGGCACATTCGACGTCTCGCTGCTCGAAATCGGTGACGGCGTGTTCGAAGTCCTGTCGACCAATGGCGACACGTTCCTCGGGGGTGAAGACTTCGACCTTCGCATCGTCGACTTCCTCGCAGCCGAGTTCAAGAAAGACCAGGGCATCGACCTCAAGACTGACAAGCTCGCCTTGCAGCGCCTCAAGGAAGAAGCCGAGAAGGCGAAAAAGGAACTGTCGTCTGCCAACCAGTACGAAGTGAACCTGCCCTTCATCACGGCCGACGCCACCGGCCCGAAACACCTCAACATCAAGCTGACCCGCGCCAAGCTCGAAAGCCTTGTCGAAGACCTCGTCAAGCGCACTATCGAACCGTGCAAGAAAGCCCTGAAAGACGCCAGCAAGACGGCAGCCGACATTGACGAAGTCGTCCTCGTCGGCGGTATGACCCGCATGCCCGCCGTGCAGGAAGCGGTGAAGAAATTCTTCAACCGCGAACCGCACAAGGGCGTGAACCCGGATGAAGTCGTGGCGCTCGGCGCCGCGATCCAGGGCGGCGTGCTGCAAGGCGACGTCAAGGACGTGGTCCTGCTCGACGTCACCCCGCTCTCGCTCGGCATCGAGACGCTCGGCGGCGTGTTTACCCGTCTCATCGACCGCAACACGACGATCCCGACCAAGAAAAGCCAGATCTTCTCGACCGCTGACGACAACCAGGGTGCCGTGACGATCAAGGTTGCCCAGGGCGAGCGCGAAATGGCTGCTGACAACAAGCAGCTCGGCCAGTTCAATCTCGAAGGCATCCCGCCGGCCCCGCGCGGCCTGCCGCAAATCGAGGTCACGTTCGACATCGACGCCAACGGCATCGTGTCGGTCTCGGCCAAGGACAAGGCCACCGGCAAGGAACAGGCGATCACCATCCAGGCGGATGGCGGCCTGACGGACGAGGACATCAAGAAAATGATGGCCGATGCCGAATCCAATGCCGCTGCGGACAAGGCCCGCCGTGAACTCGTCGAAGCCAAGAACCACGCTGAAGCCCTGATTCACCAGACCGAAAAGCAGGTGGAAGAGCACGCCGACAAGGTCTCCGCGGAAGTGAAGGCCGAAATCGAAAAGGCCGTTGAAGAGCTCAAGGCCGCGCGTGAAACGGACAATGTCGGTGATATCCAGGCCAAGCACCAGGCCCTGATGACCGCCGCCATGAAGCTCGGCGAAGCAATCTATGCCAACCAGCAGGAAGCGGAGGCCCATGCCGATGCGTCTGCTGACGCCTCAGCCGACAGCGACGATGTCGTCGATGCCGACTTCGAAGAAGTCGACGACGCCAAGAGCGCCTGATCTTCAGATTCCTCGCAGAATCAGAAAACCCGCCGGAGCGATCCGGCGGGTTTTTGTATTGCGGGGCCCGGGAGGCGGGCTTTGCGTTCAGGCGCTAGGCCAGGAAGCGCACACCGACCATCGTGCCCTTCTGCCAGGCCTTCAGGCAGGCATGGCGCTGGGTCTTGCCATTGTTGGGGTTCAGGACGAGAAGACCGAATTCTGCCGGCGGCGTCCAGATATCCTTGAGCAAGAGAAGCGCGCCTGTCAGCGACATGTCACGGATGGTGACATCGATTGTGCTCTCCTGATTCTTCAGCTCGATCCGGCCCGATTTCAAGGTTCGGCGACGCGCCTGGTCGCGGGCCTCAAGAGGCTGATCATCTGCTTTGATTTCTATATCGCGTTTCATAGGTTACTTACGTGCAGTCACATGTTCGGTTCCGCACCAAATGCGGTCGCTGCCGCGGGCCTTGGTCCTAGCCGGCCTGAACGGCCGTCATCCATTGCTGTATCAGGCCTGGCAGGAGCGGTCGGGCATGTTCAAGATCATCGGCATTCCGAATGGTTACAACGGCGCGAATGTCCGATGTCCATTCCAGCAGGCCGGTCGTGTCCTCCAGGATCGGCGGCGCGCCTTGCGTCTCCTTGCGCCGCGGTCCGCAATGGAAGATCAGCCGGATGCTTTTCTTGTCCGAAAAGTCGAAGGTCAGCACATGCTCGCCACCGACCGTATAGCTCGGTGCGTTCCATTTCAGGGATTGGGGCATGTCCGGCGCCGTCGCCAGTATAATGTCGCGCAGGGCCTGCGCCTCCGCCTTCCGGGGATGGTCGAGAACGTCCATGAACCCGTCGGGCGTTTGCGCAGGGGCCTTTGCCATTACATTGTCACCACGACCTTGCCCATCGCCTTGCGGTCCATCAGCTCACGGATCGCGTCAGCCGATTTTTCGAGCGGATAGGTGTTCGACACGTGCGGGCGGATCTTGCCGTCCGCATAGAGCTTGAACATCTCGGCGCAGTTCTGCGCATGGGCTTTCGGATCGCGCGCCACGGCCGCGCCCCAGAACACGCCGCGAATATCGCAGCTTTTCAGCAGGGTCAGGTTCAGCGGGATTTTCGGGATGCCGGCCGGGAAGCCGATCACCAGATAGCGCCCTTCCCAGTTCATCGCCCGCACGCTCGGCTCGGCATAGTCACCGCCGACCGCGTCATAGATGATGTCGACCCCGCCGCCGCCGGCTTCCTTGATATCGTCGGACAGCTGTTTCTGCTGCGCCCGGCCAAGCCTGCCAGTCGGATAGACGATGCCCTTGTCGGCGCCCTTGGAGAGGCAGAAATCCACCTTTTCCTGCGTCGAGCAGGCTGCGATCACGGTCAGGCCCATGGCCTTGCCCAGTTCGACGGCGGCAATGCCCACGCCGCCAGCGGCGCCGAGCACGAGCAGGGTCTCGCCCGGCTTCGGATCGGCCCGGTCCTTCAGGGCGTAATAGCTGGTACCATAGGTCATCAGGAAAGCGGCGGCTTCCTCGAACGGCATGCCGTCCGGAATGGCCATCGTGCCGTGCGCCGAGGCGACGACATATTCCGCCATGCCGCCATTTCCGCATGAAGCCAGTACGCGGTCACCCGCTTTCACATGGGTCACGCCTTCGCCAACCGCCTTGACCACACCGGCAATCTCGCCGCCGGGGCTGAACGGGCGCGGCGGCTTGAACTGGTACATGTCCTGAATGATCAGCACATCGGGAAAGTTCACGCCGCAGGCCTTCACCTCGATCAGGACCTGGTTCTTGCCGGCTTCCGGCATGGGGACATCCTCGACCACGAGCGTCTCCGGCCCACCCACTTCTTTTGACAGCACAGCTTTCATGTTCCGGCGTTCCTTACCTTGTTGTTTCTTCTACCAGACGGTAGCGGTGTGGCAGGCATAATCCAAGTGTGACGTAAGGGAGACGGGCAGAATGGCGAACAAATGGGCCCTCGTCCTGCACGGCGGTGCCGGGCCGATCTTCGGCCAGGACTATTCCGCGCAGGAAGAACACATTGCCAGCCTGCTCAAGGCAGGCGGCGCGCGCCTCGCCGCCGGCGAAACGGCTCTCGACGTGGTCGAATCCCTTGTCGCGGCGATGGAGGCCTCCGGTCTCTACCTTGCCGGCAAGGGCGCCGCCCCGAACACCGCCGGCGAATACGAGCTCGACGCCGCCATCATGGATGGACGCACCCGCAATGCCGGCGCTGTCGGCGCGCTGCAGGGTGTGCTGAGCCCGATTGCGGCGGCCCGCCTCGTCATGGAGCGCACGCCCAATGTCCTGATCGTTGCTGCGGGCGCCCGCCGCCTCGCCGATGCCGCAGGCCTCGCCACAGTGGACGATCCGGACGCCTATTATGTTCCCGTCGACGAGCGCACCCGGCAGGTCGGCGCACCGGACGTCGGCACGGTCGGCGCCGTCGCCCTCGACCGCTATGGCGACATGTCCGCCGCAACCTCGACCGCCGGCATCATGAACAAGACGCCTGGCCGTGTCGGCGACACGCCGGTGATCGGCGCCGGCACCTGGGCCGATGAACGCTGCGCCATTTCCTGCACCGGGCTCGGCGAATATTTCATCCGGGCCAATGCCGCCGCCGACGTCTCCGCCCGCATCCGCTATGGCGGCGCCGCGCTTGAACCCGCCGTCCAGGGCGCCCTCGACGACGTCAAACGCCTCGGTGGCGAAGGCGGCATGATCGCGGTCTCGGCCGATGGCGGCATGACCGCCCTGTTCAATTCCGGCGGCATGAAGCGCGGCATGACCGATTCCGATGGCCGGTTCGAGGTGGCGACGTTCCTGTGACACCGCTGTTCTGGATATTGCTCGGCCTCGGCCTGTTCGCCCTCGTCCTGGCTGTGCAGATGCGGATGATCGTCTCGGTCGCCCTGCGCCGGGCGCTCGCGGCCAAGTTCGGCGGCCTGCCGACCGATACGGCCTACCGGCTGGCCGTGGTCGAAGCTGCCGCCCTCTCGCCTGCCAGCGAGGCCGCCCTGCACCTTGCCCACACCTATCCTGCCCCTCTCTCGCACCTGCGCCTCGCCCGGCGCACCTGCCTCATTGCGCCGCTCTTCATCCTGCTTGTCCTTGCAGCGGGGCGGCTTGTTCTCGGAGTGATCTGACATGCGTGGATATTTCTCGATCGGCTCGGAACGCATTTCCAAGCCCATGAATCTCGGCGCCCTGATGCGCACCGCCAATGCCTTTGGCGCAAGCTATGTTTTCTCGATCGAGGCTGGGCATCGCCTGCGCGACGCTTACCAGGCCGACACGTCGAAGTCGGCCGGGCAGATCCCCTACTACCAGTGGGACTCAATTGACGAGATGCAGATGCCGCGCGGTTGCCAGCTGGTCGGCATCGAACTGACCGACGACGCCGTCATGCTGCCCACCTTCCGCCACCCGCCGCAGGCTGCCTACATTCTCGGACCCGAGAAGGGTAACCTGTCGGACGAGACGCTTGCCCGCTGCGCCCATGTCGTGAAGATCCCGACCAAGTTCTGCATCAATGTCAGTCTGGCCGGGGCGCTGGTCATGTATGACCGCCACCTCTCGATGGGCGGCTATGCGCCGCGCCCGATCATGCCCGGCGGCCTCGGCGGCGATGGCAAACCCGCCGGTCGCGGGCGCGGCTGACCCTGAAAGCACGGGACAGTCCACACCTTTTCTGATAATGGTCCCGTACGAATTTTTCGGGGGGATTATTCAATGCCAAGTACGATTGACTGGCCGGTAAAGGCACGTGAGCTGCACAGCCATCATTTCGATTCAACCATCTGGAACGATTTCAGGTTCCGCGATGACGACATCATCATCGCAACCTATGGCAAGGCCGGCACCAGCTGGACCCAGCAGATGATCGGCCAGATGATGTTCGGCGGCGACCCGGAACTGGCCGTCGCCGAAATGTCGCCCTGGCTCGACCTGCGCGTTCCGCCGAAACAGGTGAAACTGCCCGAAGTCGAAGCCCAGACGCATCGCCGCTTCATGAAAACCCACCTGCCCGTCGATGCGCTCGTCTTCTCGCCCCAGGCCAAATATATCTATATTGGCCGCGATGGCCGCGACGTTGTCTGGAGCCTCTACAATCATCACGCCAATGCCAATGACCTCTGGTATGATGCCCTCAACAATACACCCGGCCGCGTCGGCCCGCCCATCGAGCGCCCACCCGAAGACATCCGCCAGTACTGGCAGGACTGGATGGACAGGGACGGATTCCCGTTCTGGTCATTCTGGGAGAATGTCCGCAGCTGGTGGGCGATCCGCGACCTGCCGAATGTCATGATGATCCACTTCACCGACCTGAAACGCGACATGCCGGGCGAGATGCGGAAGATTGCCGCCTTTCTCGATATCGAGATCGACGAGACCCGCTGGGACACGATTGTCGAATATTGCACCTTCGACTGGATGAAGGCGAATGCCACGAAAAGCGTCCCGCTTGGCGGCGCCTTCTGGGATGCCGGCGCCGAGGTCTTCATCAACAAGGGCGTCAACGGACGCTGGAAAGACACGCTGACTGCCGAAGACAATGCACGATACGAGGCCATGGCAAGATCGGAACTCGGCGACGCCTGCGCACAATGGCTACAGACCGGTCAGCGCGCCTAGCGCCGCCCGAGAATGCGTTGGACCACGCCGAGGACGCCTGTCAGGCGAAACGCACCGCCACGCACGATCAGGGCGAAGCAGACCTCGCCTGCATCGCCGACCGGCTGGTGCGTATCCCCCGGTCCTTTCACAGCCAGATCGCCCGGCCCGAAACTGCCCGACGCATCCGTGTACCCGCCCGAAACGACCAGGGTGTATTCCTGTCCTCCATGCGAATGGCGCGGAATGGCGGCATCAGGCTGGATGCGATAGAGTTCCACCTCCATCTGGCTGCCGACATCCAGGGAAATGCGGTGAATGCCGGGTGCCGCCGTGCTCCACGTCTCGCGGTTCCCGGAGGCGGCGAGGGCGTGCCGCAGCGGCTCTGGCAGCAGGTCCATCTCGCCGTCCTCGTCCGGACGGGCCGCGCGGTCCGTCGTCGCGGACGCCTCCAGGGCATCGATCTGCGCCAGCGCGCTTTCCAGGGCCCCGGCGCGCATCGGGGCCGGTTCCGTCATTTCCAGGATGGCGCCTGACACGGCCTCGCTCTGCGCCACGGCGTCTTTGATGTCGGCCCGCAGCGCGCTTTGGGTTTCGACAAGCAAGGCAAGGCCCGCATCGAGCGTGCCGGCCGCATAGGCGCTGAAAAGTTCGCTGAACGGAAAATCATTCTGGCGGGTCATGCGGCAGCTCCAGGTGTCGGCGCGAAAGTGTTATTCAGGATCATCAAGGACTCCCCGCAGGCGGGCCAGTGCCAACCGGATGCGGCTTTTCACCGTTCCGAGCGGCAGGCCATAGGACCGGGCGATTTCCGAATGCGAAAGGCCGTCATAGAAGGCCGCCTGCAGCAGGGCCAGCTGTTCATCTGGCAAGGTGGCGAGCTGGGACCGCACCTGTTCTTCCATCTGCATCCGGGACACGGCGCTGTCGGGTTGTTCGGCTTCGGCCGGTCGCAGCATCGGTTCGTCCGGCTCCAGCGGCGGCTTCGACGTGCGCCGCTGGACATCGATCCGGCGGTTTCGGGCAACCCGAAAGATCCAGGTCGAGACCGACGCCTGCTTGCGATCATACATGCCCGCCTTGCGCCAGACCGTCATCATCACGTCCTGCGTCAGTTCCTCCGCTTCGGGTTCGGCAGCCCCAAGGCGCAACATGTACGCCTTCAGGCGCGGGGCAAAGAATGCGAACAGTTCAGCGAACGCCTCACGCGATTGCTCAGCCGCGATACGTTCCATGCAATCAGCCTGGCGTTCACGCTGCTCCAGGTCAGCGGTATGGACAATCGTCGCGCTCAAGTCTGGTCCCCTTGGCCCATCAGTCAGGCACTATCGGTGGTGGGCTGGCCCGGCGCAACCGCATGGCCTGTGATTTTGCATGGATGCGATAGGTGCGAAAACGTCGTAGTTTGGCCTTAACTCTGATGCCATAAGACTCGGCCTGAAGCTTGCCACGGGGATTAGGTTTAAACCATGCGATATCATCTGCCGCGCCACAATCGACTCGCCGCTCTCGCCGCACTGGCCGCCATCACGATCCCGTGTGCCTCCGCCGAACCCACGGCAATCGGCCGCTATAATGACTGGTCCGTCTTCACGGAATCCAGCGGCGGCGAAACCGTATGCTATGCCGCCACCACTGCCACCGACAAGGCGCCCCGCTCGGCCAATCACGGCGAAGTCTGGTACTATGTCACCAGCTGGAAATCGGGCCGCGCCCGCAACCAGCCGAGCCTGAAGGTCGGCTTTGACCTGCGCGAGGACATGGCGGCGAAAGCCAGCATTGGCCGCTCGTCGTGGACGCTGTTCTCGGTCGGACCGGAAGCCTTTGCCGATGATTCCGACGACCGGCGCATTGTCGATGCCCTCAAGAAAGGCTCCGAGCTCCGCGTCGAAGCTGTCTCCGCGCGCAACACGCAGGTCGCCTATCACTTCTCGCTGAAAGGGTCAGCCGACGCCATCGACAAGGCCGCCGCCATCTGTCGCTAGTCGGACTCGGGCATACCGAACCGGCCGGGCCTGCGGCCCTCGGCCGTCGCATAGGGCGCGAGAATTTTCGGCAGGTCGGCGGCATAGTCGCCACTCGTTGCCAGCGGCCCGGCGAGTCGCACCGTACGCTTGCCATAGTCGAGCACCGACATCAGCAACGGCACGCCAGCCGATTGCGCGATATGGTAATAGCCGCTCTTCCAGTCTGTATTGCGCGATCGGGTAGCTTCCGGCGCAATGGCCAGGAACAGGCTGTCGGCAGCGTCGAACGCAGCGCGCATCTGCGAAACCACATCATTTGACTTCGACCGCTCGACCGGGACACAGCCGCTGCGCTTCACCAGCCAGCCGAGCGGCCCCGTGGTGAGCGACTTCTTGCCCATATAGCTGAGTTTCACCCGGTACCAGCCTGCCACGGCCAGCATGTCGAACCCGTCCCAGTTGGACGTATGCGGCGCCGCAAGGACGACCATTTTCCGGTCCGGCGGCCAGTCGTCGAGTAGGCGCCACCCGCCCAGCCACAGGTAAAATCCGCACAGAAGATGTACGATTTCAGATCCGATTCCGCGATAGGGGGCCGGGCGGCCGAACCGCTTCGTACTGGAATTCGAGAGAGTGTCCGGATTCGGCATCGCGACACGTTCCACACTTCGACCCCGATTGGCCAGAGCGAATATGGCCAGCGCTGGCCTATTCCTCTATGACCGCAGCGAAACTGCACGGAAGGCGCACCCCATGAAAATCGGTTTTGTCCTGTTCCCGAATGTCACCCAGCTCGATTTTACCGGACCATTGCAGGTGCTGCACCGCATGCCGGGGGCCACTACGCATATCCTGTCGAAGACGCCGGATCCCGTGCCCAGCGATTGCGGCCTGTCACTTGTGCCGACCGGCACCTTTGCCAAATCGCCCGCGCTCGACATGATCGTCGTGCCGGGCGGCTTCGGCGTGGTCGACGCCATCGGCGACGCCGAGACAGTCGACTTCGTCCGCTCAGCCGGCGCGGCCGCGACCTATGTCACCTCGGTCTGCACCGGCGCGTTCCTGCTCGGAGCGGCAGGTCTTCTCGACGGCAAGCAGGCCACCACGCATTGGGCCTATACATCGCTCCTCCCGCTGGTCGGCGCCACGCATGCACCCGGCCGCTGGGTGAAAGACGGCAATACCTATTCCGGCGGCGGCGTGACCGCCGGCATCGACTTCGCATTCGGCATCATCGCCGATGTCTGCGGCCGGCAGGTCGCCGAGGCGATCCAGCTTGCCGTGGAGTATGACCCGGCCCCACCGACTCATACCGGCCATCCGTCCCGCGCCAGCGACAAGCTGATGGCCATGATGAACAAGCGCTATGGTGGCCCGGTCGATGCCATGCGCGCCGCCATCTCCGGCTAGCGCCACAAAAAATAACGCCCGCCAGCGCGAAGCTGACGGGCGTTCTGTCTGTCGGCCTTTTAAGGCCCCGGATCAGCTTTCGGTGATCGGCGTCAGGATGATCTCGACGCGGCGGTTGGCGCGGCGGCCAGCTTCGGTCGAGTTGTCGGCGATCGGCTGGGTCTCACCCATGCCATAAGCCTGGAGGCGAATCGGGGTCACGCCCTGGTTGATCAGGTAGCCTTTGACCGAATTCGCGCGGCGCTCGGACAGGGCCTGGTTATAGGCATCGTCACCGTCAGAGCTGGCATGGCCGATAATGTCGACGGCGGTCGACGGATAGTTGACCAGCGTCGTCGAAACATCGTTCAGCGACTGGTAGAAGCCGGGCAGGATTTCGGCGCTGTTGACGTTGAATGTCACGTTCGATGGCATGGTCAGGGCGATCTGGTCGCCATTACGGGCCACTTCGATACCGGTACCGGCAGTGGCAGCGCGCAGTTCGCGTTCCTGCTTGTCCATGTAAGCGCCTGCGGAGGCACCGGCAATGGCGCCAACAGCTGCGCCGATGGCGGCGTTGCGGCCATCATCGCCACCTGCGAGTGTACCCAGGCCAGCACCGGCGATAGCGCCTGCGGCCGTGCCGATCATGACGCGGTTGCTGGGGCCGGTTTCACAAGCGGCAGGGATCATGGCAAGCGCGAGCGCGCCCAGAACGAGATGTTTCATGGAGTTCCTCCAGTTTTTGGGCGTCGTTTCGCAGTCAGCCCCGTTGATAGCGTTTATACGCGTAAGCGGGGCTTTCGGTTCCACGTGTGGCGAATTGAAGGCTGCCAGATTAAATCGTGTCCACATTGCCCTGCCCTCGGCGGTTCCTGCGCCGATGGCCTCATGCTATAGCGCGATTTCATGACCACGACACTTGATCTTTCGCAGCGCCCCAGCCAGCCTCAGGGACCCAAATCCCTGGCCGGCATGCCCTTGCCCGCCCTCAAGGCAGAGCTCGAAGCTATCGGTCTCGACCCGAAGAAGGCGTCGATGCGCGCCAAGCAGATTTCGCGCTGGAGCCAGTATTTCGGCGCCACCGGCTTCGAAGACATGACCGATATCGGCAAGGAGCTGCGTGCCGAACTGGCACAGCGCTTCACCCTCGCGCGCCCCGACATCGCCGACCATCAGGTCTCGAAGGACGGCACCCAGAAATGGCTCGCCCGTTTCGCGCCCGGCGTCGAAGGCGAAAGCGTCTATATTCCCGGCGTCGGCATGAGTGGCGGCGCGCTCTGCGTGTCTTCCCAGGTCGGCTGCACGCTGAACTGCACCTTCTGCCATACCGGCACGCAGGCCCTTGTGCGCAATCTCACCGCGCAGGAGATCACCGCCCAGGTGATGATTGCCCGCGATGCGCTCGGCGAATGGCCCTCCTCGACCGAAGACCGCAAGCTCACCAATATCGTCTTCATGGGCATGGGCGAGCCGCTCTACAATCTGGATAACGTGGCGGCTGCCATCGACACGATTTGCGATGGCGACGGCATTTCCATCGGCCGGCGTCGTGTCACCGTCTCCACTGCCGGCGTCGCTCCGAAGCTCCAGGAACTCGGCGAGCGCACCAATGCCATGCTCGCCATCTCGCTGCACGCCACGAATGACGACTTGCGCAACGAGCTTGTGCCGATCAACCGGAAGTACGACCTGAAAACCCTGTTCGAGGCGATCCGCGCCTATCCGGGCAGCGGCAACTCCCGCCGGGTGACGTTCGAATACGTCATGCTGAAAGGGATCAACGACACGCCAGCCGAGGCGCGCGACCTTGTCCGCCTACTGAAGGGCGTGCCGGCCAAGATCAACCTGATCCCGTTCAATCCCTGGCCCGGCAGCCCATATGAATGCTCCGACTGGGCGACGATCGAGGCCTTCGCCGAAATCGTGAACCAGGCCGGCTATGCCAGCCCCATCCGCACGCCGCGCGGCCGCGACATCGCGGCGGCCTGCGGCCAGCTGCGCTCGGACAGCGTCAAGAAATCCGCCGCCGAAAAACGCCGCGAAGCCCTCGCCGCCGCCGAGGTAGCACCCGGCGCCTAGTGAAGCTTCGAAATCTTCAGCTTGTCCATCTTGGCCCGGGTCTGGATCGACTCCTTGGACCGGGTCATCGCCTTGCTGATGGCGTTCAGGCTCATGCCCTTGCCGACCAAGAGGTGCAGTTTCTGCACTTCGTCGGTCGTCCATGCCTGGCGGTGGCGCTCGAATTTCTCTGCCATGGCGGCCTCCCTAGCGGCCGCCTCCGTGGCGGCCCGGGATCTGCCTACACCATCACGGCCCGAGGCGCGATGATCTCTTTTGCCCCGGCAGCTAGACGGCCCGCCTGAGCGCGGCCGGCGCAGGCAGTTCCATCACGTCCGCCGCGCCGTCGGGTCCGCCCGCAACTGGGCGCCGCTGCAGCAGGCCTGCCGCGGCCAGCGCGTCGGTCTGCATCGGCCGGCTGAAATGATAGCCCTGCAGTTCGGCGCAGCCCTCGGCCCTCAGCATTTCCGCCAGCGTCTCGGTCTCGACCCCCTCGGCGGTGGTGCGCATGCCAAGGCTGCGGGCCAGGCCGACGACGGACCGCACGATTGCCAAGCATTCCTCGCTGGTTTCCATCTGCTGGACGAAGGACTTGTCGATCTTGATCTTGTCGAACGGGAAGATACGCAACAGGCTGAGCGACGAGAAGCCCGTCCCGAAATCGTCGAGGGAAATGGTCACGCCGAGGCTGTGCAGGGCATGCAGGGCGCTCAGGCTCTCTTCCGCATCGTCGAACAGCGCCGTCTCGGTGATCTCGAAATCGACCCGTTTCGGATCGACGCCGCTCTGCGCCAGGGCATGCGTCACCGTCGTGATCAGCGATCGGTTGCGCACCTGCAGCGGAGACAGGTTGATCGATACCCGTATGGACTCGTCCCAGCGCGCGGCCTCGCGCAGCGCCTCGCGGATGACCCAGTCGCCCACGGTCGTGATCATGCCGGCCTGTTCAAGGATTGGCACGAACGTATCGGGGCCGACCTCCCCGCGTTCCGGATGCGTCCAGCGGATCAGCGTCTCCATGGCCCGCAGCTCGCCGGTGCGTGCGCTGACGATCGGCTGGAAGTCGAGCCTGAACTGGTTTTGCGACAATGCCTGGCGCAGGTCGTCTTCCATCGCGATCCGCTCGCTGACATCGTCGTTGAGGTCGGTGTCGAAGAAGCAGGCCGTGTCGCGCCCTGCACCCTTGGATGCCAGCAGCGCAAGGTCGGCAAATTTCAGCAGCTCGGCCGGCGTGCCCGCATGGTCGGGGAAAACGGAAATCCCGATACTGACGCTGGACTGGGCATTCGACCCGCCGATATTGACCGGCTCGGCCAGCGCCTGCTGGATCGTGACGGCCATCGCCATCGCCTCGCCGCGCCCGCTGATACCCTTTTGCAGGATCACGAATTCGTCCCCGCCGAAGCGAGCGACGACATTGTCCGGGCCAATAATGTCCTGCAGGCGCTGCGCCGTGGCCTTGAGATAGGCGTCGCCGACCGAATGGCCGTAAACGTCATTGATCGTCTTGAACCGGTCGAGGTCGAGGGCGTGCACGGCGAATTGGGCCGCGTCGCCCGCCGGCGCGCTGACGGCCGCCTCGAGCGCGTCGAGCATCCTCTCGCGCTTTGGCACACCGGTCAGGGTGTCGAAATGTGCCAGGTTGTAGATCTGTTTTTCGGCTTCGTACTTTTCGGTGACGTCCGACGCGACGCCGCGATAGCCTTCGAACACCCCGGCCTCATTGTGGACCGGCTTGGCCGATATGCGCCACCAGACGGTCACCCCGCCTTTCATGCGCACCGGCAGGCGGAGATTGTTGATCTCGCCGCTGACTTCGAGCGCGGCCAGCAGGGCCTGGAGGGCGGGCCGGCCTTCCATATTGGTCCCGTCGAAGAAACTGGCAATGTGCTGGTCGTCCAGCTGGTCGATCGTGAAATCAGTCCGCTCGGCAAGCACGCTCGACGCCCGCACGACCCGGTGCCTCTGGTCGAGTTCGAAGAGACAGTCGGAGGCGGCCTGTTCGAACTCGTTGAGCAGGAGGCTGATGACTCCCTGCTTCCTCTTGAGCTGCAAGGCCTGGTCCTTGAGTTTCTCCTGCTGCAGCCATGCCGTGACATAGTTGCGATGGTTCCAGAAGGTGGTTCGGATCATGACCACGGTGAAGCAGACCAGGAGCGCCAGGAGCGTAAAGCCTCCCGTACCCGCATTCGACCGGAGGATGCCCATGGCCAGTCCGAAGGAAACGGTGACGACGAACGGGACGGCTGCGCTTGGCAGTGTCGAGAGGACATAGGCGCCGCCAGCCATCATGCCGCCGCAGACGCAGATGATCAACGCGAGGTCGAACTCTTTCAGTTCCGGCAGGAACAGGAGCGGGCAAACGGCCCAGGCCAATCCGAGAAGCGTCGATTCCGTGATCGGCCGCCAGACGGCGCTGACCGGGCGCGGCCTTGGCGCGTCGCGGCGGTGCGAGGCCCGGATGCTGGTCCGCAAGCCCACGAGGCCCATGAGCAACATGACGCCGGCCCACATGATCAGCGCCATTGACGGCGCATGCGCGGCCATGAAGGCGACCGTCACGGCGGCATTGAACGTGCTGGCGATCAGGCCGTACGGCACCAGCGATCTCAGCGTATGAAGCTGCATCCCCCGAATAAAGGAGGCGTGTTCGGCGGACATGTCTTCTCGCGCCCTGCCGTCAGCCAGCAACATGTTCAGCATCCGCTTCAAGTGAGCCACTCCCGGTCTGATTATCGCAGGGCCCTCGCTCCCCGCATGCTTTTCGTCCCGCTAGGTCTATCAGGCGGGATAAAATATTCGTTTAAGTAGAGAGAACAAAATTACCGGATCGTGTCGGGTTTTAGCACCGGACCCGCGCGGAATGCACGGGACGCGTCTGGAATTTGCCACGAACGCCCGGTAGCGTCCGGGCATGCCCCGTGAACACGCCCGCCCCCGCCCCGGACTCCCCTTCAGCGCCCTGGTGCTGGCCCTGTTACCCGCCTGCGCCGCGCCGCCCGCGCAGGCCTGCGCGCCCCTCACTTTCGACGACGCGCCCTATACGGTCTGCGCCTATGATGTCGCCACGACCGATATCCGCCTGTTCCTCAATGCTCCGGATGGCGCGCCCTATGCCCAGTTCGACCGCCTGGCCGACCAGTTGGAATCTGAGGGCAAATCCCTCGCCTTCGCCATGAATGGCGGCATGTACCATGACGACCGGCGCGCCGTCGGCCTCTATGTCGAGGAAGGCAGCCAGCTCGCCCCGCTGGTCAGGTCCGCCGGCCCCGGAAATTTCGGCATGCTACCCAACGGGGTTTTCTGGCTCGATGGATCGGCTGCGGGCATTGCGGAGACCAGCGCCTATGACGCGCGTTTCCACGCGACCCGGCCCCGCTTTGCCACCCAGTCCGGCCCGATGCTGGTGCTCGATGGCGCGCTGCATCCGGAGTTCAACGCGGACGGCCCCAGCCGAAAGCGGCGCAATGGCGTCGGCCTCAGCGCCGATGGCCGGCAGGTCTATTTCGCGATCAGCGACGTGCCGGTGAACTTCCACAGTTTCGCCCGGCTCTTCCGCGACCAGCTCGGCACGCCGAACGCGCTCTATCTCGACGGTGTCGTCTCGCGCCTCTATGCGCCGGGCCTGCAGCGTGACGAATCCGGTCTCGACATGGGCCCCATCGTCGCCGTCGTGGAATCGCGTGCCGAGGCGCCCTGACAGGCTTCGGCAAGCGCAATGATCCATGTTATCGTCCCATTGCAACAGGAGCAGGACCCATGATCGCCGACACGGCTTGCGTTATCTTCGGAATCTATGCCCTCGCCGCCGGGCTCGGCATGGTGATCGAGCCGGGCCGGGCCACCCGCGTACTCGACGAATTCGATACCAGTCCGGCGCTCGTCTATGTCACCGGCGCTTTCATGTTCTTCCTCGGCGCGGCCGTGCTCGCCTTTGTCGATGATTTTGACACGGTTACACGAGGCATCACGACACTGATCGCCGCAGGCATGATCATCGAAAGCCTGCTGATGCTGGCCTGGCCAAAGCCGATCTTCGCGCTGGCCCGCTGGATGGTGCCGGAAGACGACCATGTGCGCGGCTTCGGCCTCGTCACCATGGCTTTCGGACTGGTCATTGCCGTGCTGGGCATCATATAGGGGCCTGAACCCTGACAGGAGCGCCGATGTCCAACGCCCCCCTCACCCTCTACGGCCTGAAGAACTGCGACACGTGCAAGAAGGCCATGGCCGCCCTCACGGCGTCGGGCCGCGCGGTCGCCTTTGTCGATATCCGCGCCGAGGCCGACCTGCCAGCGCTTGTTCCTGCCTGGCTGAAGGCCGTCGGCGCCGAAAAACTGGTCAACCGCCGCTCGACGACATGGCGCGGCCTCACCGTCGCGCAGCAGGCCACAGGTCTCGGCGACAGCGCGGCTGTGCTCCTGATCGAACACCCCACCCTGATCAAGCGCCCCGTCATCGACACCGGCGCCGACATCCTCGTCGGCTGGGACAAGGGCACGCAGCAGGCGCTCGGGGCCTGACAGGCCCCCTTTCCATTCCGGTCCAATGACCTTATCGTGAAAGCATCCGAGGGGTGTCCGGCATGGTGCCGGGCTGAGAGTTACCCTTTGAACCTGATCCGGCTCATACCGGCGCGAGGGACGGAGAATTGAATGACGCTCGACGCGTTCACGGCCTTCTGCAAATCCCTCCCCCACTCGACCTATGTCTGCCAGTGGGGCGGCAGCCATGTCTGGAAGATTGGCGGCAAGGTCTACGCCATCGCGGGCGACGAAGACGGCGAAATCACCGGCGTCTCGTTCAAGGTCACGCCCATCGCCTTCCATATCCTGAAAGACCAGCCCGGCTGCCGCGGCGCGCCCCACCTTGCCTCGCGCGGCATGAAATGGATCCAGCGCACCAGCGACGAGACCATGTCCGACGCTGAACTCCTCTCCTACCTGCGCGACAGCTACCGCCTCGTCGCTGCGGGCCTGACGAAGAAGCTCCAGAAAGAACTCGGCCTCTCGCCGGCCGTGCCAAAAGGCTTCCCGTCATGAGCCGCCTGGCCGCGCCGCCCGCGCCCGCCAATGTCCAGGCCGCCTTCGACGCGCTGCCCGCCGCCCCGCGCGCCTATCTCACCCGGCTGCGCGACCTCATACGCGTCACCGCCGCCAAGACCCCCGGCGTCGGCCCGCTTACCGAGACGCTGAAATGGGGCGAGCCCGCCTTCCTCACCGAGGCCACGAAAAGCGGCACCACGATCCGCCTCGGCTGGAAACCGGCCACGCCCGGCACCGCCCAGCTCCTCGTGCATTGCTCCACCACGCTGGTGAACGAATGGCGCGATCTCTATGCCGGCACGCTCGCCTTCTCAGGCACCCGCGCCATCCTGCTCGATATCACCGCGCCCCTGCCGCGCCCCGAACTCGCCCATTGCATCGCCATGGCCCTGACATACCACTCCAGAAAGCACGCCTCATGAACAAGCCCGCCGACCAGTCCGCCTTCGAGACGCCAAAAGTCACCACCGGCCCCCTGCCCGCCAGCCGCAAGGTCTACACCCATCCGCTACCGGACATCGCCGTGCCCCATCGCGAGATCGACCTGCACCCGTCCGCAGGCGAGCCGCCTTTGCCCGTCTACGACACGTCCGGCCCCTATACCGACCCGTCGGTCACGATCGACGTCGAAAAAGGCCTCGCCCGCGACCGGCGCGACTGGATCCTCGAGCGCGGCAATGTGGAAGAGTATGACGGCCGAGACGTCCGGCCGGAAGACAATGGCGGCGCCAATGGCAAACACCTCGCCCGCCAGTTCCCCGTCCGCCACCGCCCCCTGCGCGGCCTGCCCGGCCAGCCCGTCACCCAATATGAATTCGCCAAGGCCGGCGTGATCACCAAGGAAATGGTCTACGTCGCCACCCGCGAGAACATGGGCCGCGCCAAGGCCCATGAAGACGCCGCCGCCACCATTGCCGACGGCCAGTCCTTCGGCGCCCATATCCCGGAATTCATCACGCCGGAATTCGTCCGTGCCGAGATCGCCTCCGGGCGCGCCATCATCCCGTCCAACATCAACCATGCCGAGCTCGAGCCGCAAATCATCGGCCGCAACTTCCTCGTCAAGATCAACGCCAATATCGGCAACAGTGCCGTCACCTCGAGCGTGGAAGAA
>TARA_R110000751_G_scaffold937_6_pt1 | contig 22512 bp, 19 predicted proteins | sample TARA_R110000751 | Tara Oceans TARA_R110000751 (sample SAMEA4398001) | marine metagenome | biome: Polar Biome; feature: [MES] marine water layer (ENVO:01000295) within the mesopelagic zone...; material: water (ENVO:00002006), including particulate matter (ENVO:01000060) such as...... | reverse complement strand
AATTGTCAAGTTATCACCTGGCATTACCATCTCAACACCATCAGGAAGTGAGATGTTACCTGTTACGTCAGTTGTACGTACATAAAACTGAGGACGGTAGTTATTGTGAAATGGAGTGTGACGTCCACCTTCTTCTTTCTTAAGGATATAAACCTCTGCTTTAAATCTTGCGTGAGGAGTTACAGATCCTGGCTTAGTAATTACCATACCACGAGAAATTTGAGACTTCTCAATACCTCTTAACAAGATACCTGCGTTATCTCCTGCTTCACCTCTATCAAGGATCTGACGGAACATTTCAATACCTGTTATGGTAGAAGTCAACTTCTGTGCACCCATTCCAATAATCTCAACAGGATCTCCAGTGTTAGCTACACCAGTCTCAATACGACCAGTTGCAACAGTACCACGACCTGTAATAGAGAATACATCTTCTATAGGCATAAGGAAAGGCTTGTCCATTTCACGTACTGGCTCTTCGATCCAGCTATCAACAGCAGCCATCAATTCAAGTACAGAATCAACCCATTTTTGTTCTCCATTAAGCGCTCCAAGAGCAGAACCAGAAATAACAGGACCATTGTCACCATCATATTCATAGAAACTTAATAGATCACGTACTTCCATATCCACTAATTCAAGAAGCTCTTCATCATCTACCATATCCACTTTGTTAAGGAATACAACCATACGAGGAATACCTACCTGACGTCCAAGAAGGATGTGCTCACGTGTCTGTGGCATAGGACCATCAGTAGCAGCAACAACAAGAATAGCACCATCCATTTGAGCAGCACCAGTAACCATGTTCTTTACATAATCGGCGTGACCAGGACAATCTACGTGTGCGTAATGTCTGTTTTCTGTTTGATACTCTACGTGTGAAGAGTTAATTGTAATACCACGCTCTTTTTCTTCAGGAGCGTTGTCAATTTGATCAAAACTTGTCGCCTTAGAGAAACCAGCATCAGCAAGCACTTTAGTAATTGCTGCAGTAAGTGTAGTTTTACCGTGGTCAACGTGACCAATAGTTCCTACATTCAGGTGGGGTTTCGAACGATCGTACGTTTCTTTAGCCATAATTTATAATCTTAGTTTATATTAGTGTTCAATTTTAAAATAAGACAGACACGGAGCTAAAACCAAATCAGTCTATACTAGTAATGGCCTCTGTTGAGACCTATTTTTATTTAACAGAGCCAATGATGAGATTTGAACTCATGACCTCTTCCTTACCAAGGAAACGCTCTACCCCTGAGCTACACCGGCAAAACCCTTATTATAAGGAAATGGACAAATTGACTTTAAACCCAATAAAAATAGAGTTTAATCTAGAGCGAGAGACCAGGTTCGAACTGGCGACATTCAGCTTGGAAGGCTGACGCTCTACCAACTGAGCTACTCTCGCATTTATTAGTTTTACAACTAAAAGGTATTCATAATTTCAAATTATCTTCCCAGATAATATCAAGTGGGGAGAGCAGGATTCGAACCTGCGAAGGTTTCCCAACGGAGTTACAGTCCGTCCTCGTTGGCCGCTTGAGTATCTCCCCTAAAAGTCTTTTAAGACCTCACTATTTTAAAGAGCCGATGGAGGGACTCGAACCCACGACCTGCTGATTACAAATCAGCTGCTCTAGCCAGCTGAGCTACATCGGCTTTTATACTTTTTTAGCCATAAAAAAAGCCCGCTATTTCTAACGGACTGCAAATGTAAGCCTATTTTTTAATTACCAAAATATTTTTTAATATTTTTTTCAGTGCGCAGCTAACTTTTCTTTTCTTTTTATCAATTGACGCTCTAAAGAAGCCACGCATTCATCTATACACTGCTCAAAAGTTTTACAAGTCTTCTTTACTACCATATCATCTCCCGGAACAAAAAGTCTTATCTCAGCTATTTTATTTTCTGGAGCAGAGGTCTTTTGCACCTTTAAATATACATCTGCATTAATAATTTTACTGTAGAACTGTTCCAGCTTATCTAATTTGTTTTGAGAGAAACTGATGAGCTTTAAATCTGCGTCAAAATTGACTGCTTGCATGTTTACCTTCATAATACATAGTTTTAGATTAATTATTTTTTGGACCTAGGATGCGCATTACCATAAACACCCTTTAATGTCGCCATACTAGAATGCGTATAAATTTGTGTTGATGATAAACTAGCGTGACCTAGCAATTCTTTAACAGCGTTTAAATCTGCCCCACGGTCTAGTAAATGAGTTGCAAATGTATGTCTCAATACGTGTGGGCTTATTTTTACCTTCAAAGAAACCTTACTAAAATATGATTTTATCACTCGATAAACAAGACTTGGGTACATTTTAACTCCTTTAAGAGTTGTGAATAATTCATCCGTTACTGGTTGCGCTATAGACTGGCGCAAGACTACATACTGTTCGATATGATCTTTTATCGAATAAACTAAGGGCACTATCCGCTCTTTATTCCTTTTACCTAACACTTTAATCGTGTTACCAGCGACATCGACATCCTTGAGCTTTATATTGATCAACTCTTCTCTTCTTATGCCTGTCGCGTAAAAGAGTTCGATGATTAAAAAGTCTCGTGACTCCACAAAACTAGTGGTGTCGTAGGGTGAATCTAGTAATTTCAAAACCTCTTCTGTTGAGAAAGGTATTTGTATCTTTTTAGAAATTTTAAGGCTCTTATAAGAGGCAGCAGGACTTGAAGTTATCTCACCCACTTTAAGCAGAAATTTAAAATATGACTTTAAGGAAGACATCTTTCTATTCACTGTACGATTAGAACCTCCGTTCTCTAGCAAGCTAGTAACCCAACTCCTAATCAAACTGTAGTTCACCTCATTTACCTCCTGCACCCCTTCTTCTCTCAGGAAAGAATTAAATTGATTTAAATCCTTTTCATAAGCTAAGATGGTATGAGAAGAATAATTTTTCTCAAGTTGAAGATATTCTATATATGAGGTAAGATCCATAAAAAAACCGCTAATTGTAAATGTATAAATTTACAACTAGCGGTATGATATTCTAAAGGAAAAATTCTTTAGAGGTTTTCTGCGTCACGAAGTCCTTGAATGTAAGAAGCTTTAATGTTTTGAGCACGTTTTGCAACAGATGGTTTAGTAAACTGCTGTCTTCTACGTAGTTCGCGCATTTTTCCTGTACGATCAAATTTTCTTTTGAAACGCTTTAGAGCTCTGTCGATATTTTCTCCGTCTTTAACTGGTATTATTAACATAGTGTCATCACCTCCTTTCTTTGGGATCGCAAAAGTACATATTATTTTACAATCTCAAAGATATTTATTTAATTTGATATGCGTGTTATTTTCGCTTTCGCGAAAGCGGAACACTTAGACTACTTTGCAGCAGGTTTATAATCCTTACCGTCAAGAGTCATTTTTGCGATAATCTCCCGCATAATCTCACTCGTTCCACCACCTATAGGCCCTAAACGACTATCACGTGACATTCTAGCCAGTGGGTATTCTTCTATATAACCGTAACCACCTAGGTACTGAAGGCATTTATAAATAACTTCGTCTGCAATTTTTGTAGAAAGAAGCTTAGACATGCTTGCCTCTTTTACAGGGTAGAGCCCTTTATCCAGCTCTTCTGCAATGGAATAATTAAAGCATTTTGACATTTCTACCTCGCTCATCATGTCTGCAAGGTTATGACGTAAGGCTTGATAAGTGTCTAGTGACTTACCAAATGCGGTGCGATCCTTCATATAACCAATGGTGTACTCAAGGGCATATTCTGCGCGGGCATGAGAATTAATCCCCATGATCAAACGCTCTAATGCAAAATGTTGCATGATGTAAGGAAAGCCTTTCCCTTCTTCTCCCATCAGGTTCTCAACAGGGATACGCACATTATCAAATCCTATTTCTGCTGTATCACTTGCTCTCCATCCTAGTTTATTCAACTTAGTCGCACTGATACCTGGTGTCTCGCGATCCATTACAAAAATAGAGATGCCTCTACCTTTTGCTTCTAAATCTGTTTTTGCAGCGATCACTAGGTAATCACTGTAAACACCGTTTGTTATAAAAGTTTTTGAACCGTTAATTACGTAATGATCGCCATCTTTTACGGCTGTAGTTCTCATTCCCGCTACATCACTACCTCCAAAAGGCTCTGTAATACCTAGACATCCTATTTTCTCACCCGTAAGTGTAGGAACTAGATATTCTTGCTTGATGCGCTCATCACCTTCTTTCAATAAATGTTGAGCTCCTAAAAATGCCTGTACCCACATTGCAGCGGCAAAGCCACCAGAATTGATACGTTGCATTTCTTCTAGAAAAATAACCGTGTAGAAAAAATCTAAATCAAGACCTCCATACTCTTCAGGATAGTAAAGACCGAAATACCCCATCTCTCCCATTTTCTGAAAAATCTCCCGATCTATATGACCGGTTTCTTCCCATCTTTCAATATGAGGAACGGCTTCTTTGTTTAAGAAATCTCTAAAGCTTTGTCTGAAGGCTTCATGCTCCTCAGTAAAATATTTTGAATACATACAGTTGTTACAATATAATTATTGAAAAACATTTAAAATCAAATTTTAAATGTGAAATTCTCAGTTAAGACTGATTTTATCAATCTAATGACAAATATAGCTGAATTAAACCTAATTTTTCCTGCGGAAACCTAGATGTTAACATGACTTTATCCCAACTTTTAAAACCATCCCTTAAAGTTCTCTGCTCCACAAGCTTTTCTACCAGATAGTCGTCAAAATATGGAATAGATAACAACTCTTCTTCAGTAGCCGTGTTCAATGCTATTTTTAAAAACCCTGATGGCGGGGTCACATAGAAATGCTTTTTTAACTGAATCATGGTCGAGTCCGTAAGTCCGTAAACACCTCTTACCTGTGAGATATCGATAAATCCCTTGAGGCGTCCCCTTTCTTGCAGTATCCTGCTAGATAGCGCTGGGCCTATACCGTATACTTTTTTGAGCTCCTCCTGACTTGCCGCATTAATATCTTTTGCCACCACTTTGCGACCCTGAAGCCATGTGTTGTCGTTTTTGTAAGAGTTCTCAGGCCTGGTCACCCAATCTGGAAATTTAAAATAAGGAGCTATGCTATCCAACCACTGATTGCTTACTTGTGTGACTTGCTGGAAATCTTTCCTAGAATTGATAAATTTTCCGCTTTCGCGAAAGCGGTGCAATCGATCTATTTCTTCTACATTAAGACCTAGTTTATAACCTCTATAATCTGTAATATAATTGGGATTGAAAGGATAAATGGTATCTCTCCTTCTTTGTTGTACTGCTGCAAGAGAGTCTACTTTACTCTGATAGGTCGTTGTATCTTTTAAACTCAAGACTTCTTTAGGCTTTTGTTTTACGTAAATAAAAACAGCCAGCACGACAATTAAAAGTAGCATTAACACAAAAATCCCTCTTTGCTGTTTTCTATCAAATGCAAAGAGGGATTTAAAATTTTTCATTATATATACTTAATCGAGAGCTTCTCGTTTCAATTTGATTGCGTTCATATACTTAGTCATTTCTTTCTTGACCTTAGGCGCAAGAAGTACAATACCTATCATGTTAGGAACCATCATAGAAAAGATCATCGCATCAGAGAATCCGATCACGTTTCCTAAACTAGCAGCAGAACCTATTACTACAAATATACAGAACAAGATTTTGTAGGTATACTCCGTTCTAGTCGTTCTTCCAAATAGGTAAGCCCAAGCTTGGTATCCGTAATAAGACCAAGAAATCATAGTTGAAAATGCAAATAATACCACTGCAAGAGTAAGTACATAAGGGAACCAACTAATCACCGATGCAAAAGCATCAGATGTTAAAAGGATCGCATCAGCATCTGCAAGTCCAGCATTTTCTGGATTAACGTTACCTGTAATAATCAAAACTACTGCGGTCATGGTACAAACCACTACCGTATCAATGAACGGCTCTAGCAAGGCTACCAGACCTTCACTTGCAGGATATTTGGTACGTACTGCAGAGTGTGCAATGGATGCAGATCCTACACCAGCCTCATTTGAAAAGGCTGCTCTTCTAAAACCTTGTACTAAAACTCCTATCGCACCACCGGCAACTCCTTCTGGACTAAATGCTCCATCAATGATTTGCATAAAGGCATCACCTATCATGTCATATCTTGCAATAATTACCCAAAGGGCAGCTCCTACATAAGTCACTACCATAAAAGGAACGATCTTATCGGTAACCTTAGCAATAGACTTAATACCTCCTATGATAACAATTCCAACGAATATGGCCATCAAAAGTCCAAAGACCCAACGGTAACCATACATAAAGGATTCGGTTCCACCAGTTATATTTTCTACCATTTGCGCAGCTTGGTTAGCTTGGAACATGTTACCACCTCCAAAAGAACCACCTATACACATAATGGCAAACAAAACAGCAAGTACTTTACCTAGACCCGCTAGACCCATAGACTTAAGTCCTTTGGTAAGGTAGTACATAGGCCCTCCGTAAATAGTTCCATCAGGACCTACATCGCGGTATTTTACACCTAACGTACATTCTACAAATTTAGAAGCCATCCCTAAGAATCCTGCAATGATCATCCAGAAAGTTGCTCCTGCACCACCTACAGAAACTGCAATCGCAACTCCAGCAATATTACCTAACCCAACCGTAGCAGAAAGTGCAGCGGTCAAAGCCTGAAAGTGAGTAACCTCTCCATCAGAGCTCTCGTCTCTAATAGTATCCTTGATGTCACCATCAACGCTAATTTCATCGCTCACTTCCTTTAAGTGCTCTTCTAGGCTGTCTACTTTATTTATGTCGACACCATTTGCAATACCATCTTCTCCGTAAAGCATTTCAGCACCGTGTTTCTCAATATCTTCATATTTACCACGTACCACTTGGATAGCTCTCCATACTCCTGAAAAGTTGACGAATTTAAAATATACTGTAAAGAATAAAGCTCCTAAGATTAATGGGAACAATACCCAGTAGATTCTTGTAAAAGGAGCATAAGCAGTTACTTCAACTTTATCCCTAAAGGACACATCAGCTTTAGCAATCTTAAAAACACCTCCAGTAACGATAATTTTATTATTTGGAGTTTTAAATTTTAGCTCTTCTGCCACCTGTTCTCCAGGAAGAGAAATACTACTTACCCTCAAACTGTCTTGTATCAATTCATACTGAACACCGCTATCGGAATTATAAGTAGGAATAGCATCAGGGTCTCCTGCGTCTATAATGGACAATCGGTCAAAAACATCCAACTCGATCGTCATGTCATGTTGAACAGATCCAAATGGAATTTGATAAAAAACGCCGCTAACGTAGTCACCAGTAGCCCAACCGAAGGCATCGTCTATCTTTTCATCTATTCCTTTTTCATCCTTTTGCTCTTGCGCAAAAACAGCTGTTGATAGCATAATAGCTAGCAATGACAAGAAAATTCTGTTTAGATTTTTCATCAATTATTATTTGGGTTAATATTAAGGCGGCAAGATGCACAAAAATCTTGCTGTTTGAAAGTTTTGGGACTATTTATGTAACCTCATTGTTTATTCTGTAGACTCTTTGCAACTTTTGAATTTGCTTTGTATTCCCAACAACAATAATCTTAGAACCTGGTGCTAGTTGCATTTTAGGATCTGGATTTACCGTATAATTACCGTCGGGCGCTTTGTACCCTATGATCGTACATCCTGTTTCCTTTCTTAAATTCAGATCTATAATGTTGCATTCTCTTATTTCGTCAAACATTTGCTCGTAAGAAATCTGTTCTAAATTCACTCCTTCACTACCTCCATAACTGAGATTATCCCAGAATTCGATCAAATCTGGACTCACAATTAAGGAAGCCATGTGCTGTCCACCTATAGTATCTGGAAGAATTACATTATCAGCTCCAGCGAGCTTTAATTTTTTATAGGAGTTCTCTTCACTCGCGCGCGAGATGATCTTAAGGTCCTTATTGAGTTGTCTTGCGCTGAGAACTATAAATAAATTATCTGTATCTTTTGGCAATGCAGTGATCAAAGTAGAAGCTCTTTCTATACCCGCACTTATTAACACATCATCTTCATTGGCATTCCCTCTAAAAAAGTTTTGCTCGTCAAGAGACGCATCATCTATAACCTGTTGATCTTTTTCTATAATAATAAAATCTCTTTTATAATCTTGTAATTTTTGAACAGCCTGCTTTCCATTACGACCATATCCACAAACGATAATGTGATTTTCCATAGATTCTAAATGTTTAATTTTTCTTTTCTTCCTGAGGTCTGCCTGATTATCCCGAGATAACAAATATTCTGAAATAGCAGATACCGCGTAACCTACGACAATAACACTAATGAGAATAAAGAAGACTGTGAATAATTTAGCTGCTTGAGAGGGCTCTGCTATTTCCCTGTAACCTACGGTCGTGATCGTGATTACGGTCATATACAAGGCATCTATCCATGATAGCTCCATGGATAATTTAAAGCCCAAAACTCCTGCAAAAAGCACGAGAAACAATAAAGCAATTGCTATTCTAAGTTTACTAGGCACAGATTATAAGGTTAAAGGTCAAAAACAGAGCTGCGTTTTGTATAAACCAGGTCTTTGATTTTGATCCAAAAAGCCATAATCAAATACACTGCAAAACCAGCACCTAATGTCGCAAAGGTAAAATAGATAAAAGTGATGCGCACACTGCGAGCTTTCATCCCTAGTTTTTCCGCCACACGAGTAGATACGTAAAAACCGTATTTTTCCATGATAGTGCGCAAGTATGTAACTATTCCCATTGTGTAAATTTAGGCAATAGCTTTGATACTTTATAGGTCTTATTCAAGATTTAGAAAGTGACTCGATTAAGGGCGCAGTAATGCGACTCCTATATCGCAGCTCAAGCATTTATTCACATCACAGTAATTGGGCTTTAGCTGTAATAAAGATTGTGTTTGCAAGGCGTTTTCTACCTTAAAAAGCTTTCTAAAACCAGTTGTAATCGTATTCTTCTCTGGTTTCAATTGGTACATTAATTCCAGCAACTCTTCTGTGATATCTTTTGCGATAGCTCTGGCATGCATAAATTTTATAGGTACGATACAGTTGATAATTAATAAATCGATAAAATCTGTAGTAAGTACTTTTTCTCTTTCTTCGGTTTTTTTATCAAATACATGATGCGTATCCCAATACTTAGATGCTTTTACTTCAAAAAGTTGGTGGATTTCTGTTCTGGATTTAGCAAGAAGAAGGGCTCCAAAAAGAACTGGATTTTTTTGATACAATCTCGCGAGCTGTGAAATCCTGATGGTAGGATAATTAGCCGGACGCAGCCTAAAGAATTTCACAGGGGTTAAAGAGACTTTTAAGTTGTGTTTCGCTTTCGCGAAAGCGTACTCATCAACCAACTCTTTATAATAAGGATCTTTTTTACTTTCCTGCAACAAGCCTGCCTGACCTAATAAGGCGGCTTCTAACTGGAATGCATCTTTTGCTAATTTGCGTACCACGGCCTGATCCATACTACTGGCGAGCTGTTCAAAGGCATCGGCATTTATGTTTGTGCCAAAACTTCTCGACAGCAACTGAAAAAAAGCAGCTTCCCAATCGTTATTATTTTGGTCCAACATGTGTTTTATACGATCAGACTTCTGCGCTAATCTCTCAAAAAATAACTTTTCTAACCACAAGTCTCGCTTAAAAGAATCTATACGGGAAAACTGACTTTCACAGTTGATGAATTGGTTGTTTTTTACGGCAAAAAGTTGGTTGTAGGACTGCACTAAATCTGGAGCAACGTACTGCGATACTTCCAATACAGGGATGTTGATTCCATCTCTTCTCGTAATTTCTGCATCATGCATCCAGACAACATGCAGAATAACGTTATCATAAGCCGGATCATCGTCATGACCGTGAAGATACCAGTCACTTGCTTTGATGTGCATCTCTATATTGCCAGCCCAATCCTGACCATCAATTTCTACACGACCGTTAAAGAAGTCTGGTCCAGAAAAGAAATTATGTGTTCCCAGAGATTTTATTTTCACCTGTTTCCCCTCAGTAGTAAGCAGTTCCTGACCGCTTAACTTCTTAAATTTCCAGAGGTAATGTATAAAATCTTCTTGCATACGGAAAGATAGAAATAAAATATAACATCTTAATAATCAGAGTTTATACACCTTTTTAAAATTTAAAGTAGAAAAACAAAAAATCCAACATCCTTTGGCCTTTCCGACTACATTACTGCAGGCTTCCCCTTATCTGCATCAATTCATAAATGGTACAGACTAAAAAAACCTCAAAAGCGATACGGTTTTGAGGTTTTTTTTAGCTTTAATAGCTATATCTGTGTGGAAATACTGAATATTTAATTTCTAAACACCCCAGCACTTCGTGTTTTATTCATCGTCTGGATGGTACGTCCCATCTTCTTTTAACCAGCCTTTAGAACGCATCCAGTCGTCATTAAAAAACTTACCTACATAGCGACTTCCATGATCATGATAGAGAATCACTACGACGTCGTCTTTGGTAAAACCTACTTCTTCGTGAATTTGTTTTAATCCTTTGATGGCAGCTCCGGCACTGTTTCCTAAAAACATTCCTTCTTCTTTTGCCAGTCTCCTTGTATAAACCGCAGCATCTTTATCGGTTACTTTAGTAAAGCCGTCGATGATTTCAAAACGAACATTGAGCGGCAAAATATCTTCCCCTATTCCTTCTGTTACATAAGAATGAATCTCGTTCTCATCAAAAATTCCCGTCTCATGATATTTTTTAAACACAGAACCATAAGTATCAATTCCCCAAATCTTAATGTTAGGATTCTTCAATTTAAGATAAGAGCCTACTCCAGAGATCGTACCTCCAGTTCCTACACCTACCACAAAATGAGTGATCTTCCCTTCTGTTTGCTCCCATATTTCAGGACCAGTACTTTGGAAGTGGGCTTTACAATTGGAGGGGTTATCGTATTGATTCACATACCAAGAGTTAGGTATTTCTTCACTCAATCGCTTGCTAGTTGAATAATAAGATTGTGGATCGTCAGGAGCTACGTCTGTAGGACACACATAAACCTCAGCACCTACTGCTCTCAAAATATCCATTTTTTCATTAGACTGTTTATCACTCAGTACACAGATTAACTTATATCCTTTAATGATTGCAGCAAGAGCAAGTCCCATTCCAGTATTACCACTAGTTCCTTCAATGATGGTTCCACCAGGTTTTAAACGACCGTCTGCCTCAGCATCTTCGACCATCAGTAACCCCATTCTATCCTTTACAGAGTTACCTGGATTAAAAGTCTCGTATTTTGCGAGTACTAAAGCTGGAATATCTTCTACCAGTTTGTTCATTTTAACAAGTGGCGTATTACCTATAGTACCTAATATATTTTCTGCGTAATTCATGTAACCTAATTAGACTGCAAAAATAGGATTTTAGAAGTGTATGAATTAAAAATATCTCTTAATCTCCCAGAATATTTTAATTATTCTGATTTCTGGTGTTTTATTTATAAAAAATTGGAATTTGATGTGGCACTTTCTTTCACCGAGTTTACCTACACCGAGTAGCTCAATAACTTCGACATCAACGGATCAAAGTATTCCAATGCCCAATTGATGCGGTTTCAAACCATCTTGAATCTTTATAGATCCAAAAATTTAAGACCTAACACGTTCATAAAAAGTCTTTTTTGCCTCTTGATCATTTCCGAAAAGCCATTGCACTACATTCTCATCCCACATATCATCGGCCTCCTCTGAAGTAATGATGTCGCGTTCCATAGCGAGGTCTATTATTTTGCCAGGATAACTGCTCTGTTTTTCACTATCCATCTCTCCAAGCGGGTAGGGGTCATCGAGACCAACAAGAACCTGCTTTGAACCTTGATTTTCAACTAAAAGATGTAAGGAACCCGTATCATGAACAAGCGTATCAAAGAAAATATTAGGATGCCCCACTGATTTTCTAGGATGTGTTTTCCCTTCAAATAAATCTGGTCGCCCATCAAAGCCTTGAATTCGACGTCCTAAATTCATTTGTGCCAGTTGTCCACCATGCGCAAAACACACCCGCATTCCTGGATATTTTTGAGCATACCCGTTTAAAGTTAGAAAGTGATACGCATCTGCACATTGAGCCAGCATCCAGATCAAATGAAAACGCCAAGAGGTGTTTTGAAGTTTAATAAATTTCTCTCCATCATAAGGATGTATTTCTACAGCGAGATTTAACTCGCTGGCCAACTCAAAAATAGGCTCGTTTTCTTCATCAAAAATGCACCTCCATTGACCTATGGTATCCATATAATGAGTAGGTAAACAAAGTAGTTTCATCCCTAATACCTTTACACAGCGCTCCATTTCCCATAATGCGCCACGCACATAGCCTGGATGTACCACAAAACCACTGGTAAATTTTGAAGGGTGATCACGTTGCACTCCAGCGTTAAAGTCATTTTGAAAACGCAGGGCTTGTTTCATCTCCTCTAGACGCAAGCCATTTCCGTATAATTGACTCAAATTGAGAACAACAGCATGATCTATCTTATACTTATCCATCCACTCCAACTTTTCATCTAGAAAGAAACTAGAGTCGGTTACTGGACGTGACCAGTCTTTTTGTAACATATTTTTACGCTCAGGATCCACCCAAAAAATCCCCTTTTCTCGCATGAAATCCGGAATCTGCTCCGGATAAGGAAGTAAATGTGAGTGACCGTTGATACGTAGTTTTTTATTCATTTTTAAGTACTTAGTTACTATTAAGTTTTATTCCCCAACTGTACTGCGGTCGTCTCAAAAAGAGAAGACTATTCAACATGATTCGACTAAAAATTCAAATTATGATTTTACTTTTATTTTTATTCGAATCATGTTAAAGACTCTTCGTTCTTCCACCGTCTACTGGCAAGTTGACACCGTTGATATATCCAGCTTTGTCACTGGCTAAAAATGTAATCGCATTAGCTACTTCTTCTGGCTCGGCAAATCTTCTTGCAGGCACATGACCTTTCATGATTTCGGCAGCTTGTTCTTCACTCTGCCCAGCTCTTGAAGCTTTTCCTGAGATAATTTTATCCAATCTATCGGTTGCGGTAAAACCAGGTAATATGTTATTTACAGTAATGCCGTGAGGGCCCAACTCGGTCGCTAGTGTTTTTGCCCAGCTGGCCACTGCTCCACGTATCACGTTAGAAACACCTAAGAATTCGATAGGCGCTTTTACACTGGTAGAAATCACATTGATCACCCTTCCATAACCGGCCTCTTTCATTCCTGGAGCACAAGCTTGAATCAATACCTGATTGCATTTTACATGTTGTGTAAAAGCTTGTTCTAAGGCATCGACTTCTGCATCGATTAAGAATCCTGGTGCAGGGCCGCCTGTATTATTGATGATGATGTGGATGGGGTTCGCTTTCGCGAAAGCGGAAACCACAGCTCCCACTTCCTTATAATTAGAAAAATCAGCAACCAAATACGTATGGTCATCGCGCTGGCTTTTATCTAATTCATTGAGAACTTCCTGAAGTTTATTTGGATTTCGCGCCAGTAAAATTACGCGAGCACCTGCCTGAGCAAACTGTATGGCTGTTGCTCTTCCTATTCCTGTACTGCTCCCACAAACCAGAGCAGTTTTATTTTTTAAGTCAATGTTCATCTAGCGAATTTAAGAAAAATAGAAAGAAGTTTAAGAATAGAAAACAGCCTTTGTCTTGCAATGTTTCAATAATAGGCAAGCCCCATTGTCCTGCGGACATTTCCCCAAAGGAAAAAGCTCCAAGTTCTAGATCTATAGATAATCAAATAATACGTATATGAACGATTCCAAGCGATTCCGCTCTAAAGTGCAATGAGCATTTAATAAATGAATCATTCCTTCTGTTTACTACAATCAAATTTTCTGGGATCACAACCTACTTTAAAGACAAATGAAAGTATAATAACTACCTTTGTTGCTTTCTATAAAATATGATCGTAACAAAGAATAAAGAAGAGCTAGAAATCATGCGTCGTGCGGCGTTAATGGTAAGTAAAACCTTAGGGATGATTGCTGCCGAAATCAAGCCAGGAGTCACTACACTAAGACTAGATACTCTTGCAGAACAATACATACGTGACAATGGCGCCATCCCTGGCTTTAAAGGATTGTATGATTGTCCGAGCACATTGCTTATTTCTCCTAATGAAGAAGTTGTTCACGGAATTCCTAAAGAAGTAGCAATCAAAGAAGGTGATGTACTTTCTATAGATTGTGGTGCCATCGTAGATGGTTTTTATGGTGATCATGCCTATACCTTTGCCGTGGGAGAAGTACCTCAAGAAACGATTGATCTTCTCGATAGAACAAAAAACTCTTTATACGTAGGAATCGAACAATTCAGAACTGGAAACCGAGTTGGTGATGTAGGTTATGCGATTCAGGAGTATTGTGAATCTTTTGGTTACGGAATCGTACGTGAACTCGTAGGTCATGGACTGGGAAAAGTGATGCATGAGGATCCACAAATGCCTAATTACGGAAAACGTGGTCGAGGTAAGAAATTTGTAGAAGGAATGACCGTGGCTATAGAACCTATGATCAACTTAGGAACTAAAGACATCAAGCATTATCCCGACGGCTGGACGATCAAAACCAAAGACATGAAACCTAGCGCACATTTTGAGCACAATATAGCTATAGTAGATGGCGAGCCTCGCTTGTTGAGTACCTTTGATTATATCTATGAAGTGCTAGGAATAACTTCTAATGAAGAAGACCCCTACCGCTGGAAAGAGTAAAAATAAAATCAAAAGTAAAATCAAAATCAAGTAGAAAGCCCAACACTTTTTGATTAAGAAAAGAAAAACTCACCCTTCAGGGTTGGGGAAAAAGACCTTAGAGTTAAACTAAAGTGCAGATAGAACAAGCAGATTCAGCATCAAGTGCGGAATGACAAGATTAAACATGAAAAAACTCTTTAAATTCTTTCTCAACCTCATCCCCAGACCTTGGCTTATAAGTGCCAGTTATTATGTGCGCCCATTGATCACCTGGTGGTATCGTGGCGAGCAATATGAAGACCCTATTGATGGAAAGACCTTTAAAAGTTTCTTGCCTTATGGCTATGAAAAGGTGCGGGAGAATGTGCTTTCTCCATCCACACTTTCATTAGAGCGCCATCGACTGCTTTGGCTGTACCTGAAGCACAAAACCGATTTACTTAGCAGACCACAAAAGTTGTTGCATTTTGCTCCAGAGCAATGTTTTTATAAACGCTTTCGCCAAAGCAAGACCATCAACTACACCACCACCGACCTTAATTCGCCACTTGCTGATGTGTCTGCCGATATTTGCAACCTACCATTTGCTGATAATGAATTTGATTTTATTCTTTGCAATCACGTCTTAGAACATATTCCAGACGATTTTAAAGCCATGCAAGAAATCTATAGAGTTCTAAAACCTGGTGGGAAGGCGATTCTACAAATACCATTAGACAATGATCGCGATCTAACATTTGAAGATGATTCTATCACCGATCCTAAAAAACGCGCTCGTATTTTTGGACAATACGACCATGTGCGTGTTTATGGAATGGATTATTTTGACCGGTTAGAAAAAGCAGGTTTTACAGTTGCCGCAGTGGATTACACCAAAGAACTAGGGGCTCAACAAGTAGACCGTTACCGACTTGCCGCTGGGGAGTTGATTCCTGTGGTGAGTAAATAAACCTTATTTCTTAAATTAAAATATGATGCTGGAAGAACAGGTTTTCCCTAAGGGTAATATTAATTCTACCCTTAGGGAAAACAAAGCCTTGATATGCTCTTACCTTCACTTTAAAAAATAATATGTAATTTTATTTCATGTCTAGAAATAATCTACAACTATACATCCATCTAGTTTTTGTGACCAAATATCGTGATTACTTAATAACCGACAGATTTGAAAAACAGTTGCATCAATTTTTATAGAATAAGTCATTAGAGCTAGAACTAACGCCGCTAATGATAAATGGAATGCAAGATCATATACATTTACTTTTAAAAATTACATCGACAATAACCATAGCATCTGTGGTTAAAAATTTAAAAGCACCCAGTTCTAGGTTTTTGAACGAGTTAACTCAAAGTGACTTTTTTGAATGGTCTAGAGGATATGGAGCTTTTACAGTGAGTAAAAAAGATGTAAGCTTTATTGCAGAATATATTAGAAATCAAAAAACACATCCTGATAAAGGAACCGTAAATCCTGAATTAGAAAATTAAGCGCTTTTTTACTTTCCAAAGGGTAGAATTAATTCTACCCTTTGGAAAGCGGCATATTTACGCTTTACAAAGTTAAATAGGTTAAAATCTACCCAGCCTTTTTTACAAACCTCTCAAAACCTGGTGTGGTTTCAAACCTCAATAAACCACTCCTATCCATATACATAATAAGCACCTCCAGGTCTGGTAAATCCTGAAGCAACTCTTTAGACTTCTCTAGTGGCATAGCCATAAAAGCAGTCGCAAAACCGTCAGCTAGTGTGCAGTTTTTTGCGATCACATTAACGCCTAGAACCTCACTGGGTTGCGCCATACCTGTCAACGGGTTTACCGTGTGCACAAACTCTTGACCGCTTTCTGGATCTATTTTGAACTTGCGGTAATTACCGCTTCCAGCCATGGCTTTATCTGATAATTCCACCACAGTGATGTACTGGCGTTGCATAGGTTTTTGATTGGGATCGTCTATACCAACAGACCATTTTCCATTGCGCTCTAGATTCATTCCTTTGGTAACTACCTCTCCACCTACTTCTACCAAATAATTTTTAACTCCCATTTGATCTAGTAATCTGGCCATGTAATCCACCAATGTTCCTTTTGCGATAGCGTTAAATTCTAGGTACATTCCCTTTTGATCAGATTTAATGTAAAAAGAATCTTTTACTTGAGAAGGAAGCAATTGCATTTTGTAAAAACCTACCAGTTGCTTGAGGCTGTCGATTTGCTTTTGAGAAGGTATTCTTTCCTGTGTACCGTCAGCGCCAAAACCATAAGCATTCACTAGATTCCCAACCGTGGGGTCAAAATAACCACCTGTCTTGCGATATACTTCTTGCGCTTGTTCAAATACTTCTTTAAAAGGCTTGCCCACGAGAACGCCGTCTTCTCCTGCATTTATTCTATTGATCAACGAGCCTTTTACCCACGTACTCATTGAATTATTGAACATATCGATGATGCTATCCACTTCTGCTTTTACTTGTATTTCTTCGTCTGCAAATAACTTTATAGAATAGGTGGTTCCTATCGCATTGCCCACAAATTGTTGTGCTTCTGGAACAAACACATCAGCCTCTTTTTCTTTACAGGAAAAAAGCAAAAGTGACGCTGCGATAACTAAACAAAATCTCATATTATATCTTTTAAGTTTCAAAAAAACCTTCTTCACCTACTCGTAAAGATGTTTATACTATATTCTTTAAGCGACTGGTGTTGAGCAAGAGCCGCTGTCGCAGTAAGCAGACCTTATTCTAAGCCGCAAGGCTACTTGATTTCTATCAATCCTGCAAAATTCACCACATAATCATCCTCGTGGTGCACCGGCATTTCATAATCTCGAGAATTAGCTAGACCTACTCCAGCATAATAGGTAGTGGCTTTGTATTTATCTCCATGATCGCGCATCATGTGGAGTAATTTCTCATCATAATGTACTGGGTTTTCAGGGTAGGTCACCGCACGCACCACCACAAAATGTAAAAATTTGTCTTTTAATGCCACAAACTGCGGGTCCTTTTTAGGTTTAGAATTGATGGATAAAAACTCAAATCCCAACTCTTCCATTTCTTTTCCTACGATATTCATCGCCAATTGGTGTAATTCCTGTTCTGATAGTGGTGTAAGCATCCTACAAAGATAAAGTTCATAGTTTAATTAAGAGTTAAAGTTATGCCGCTTTCGCGAAAGCGGTATTAAAGTAAACTAAGAAAAACCTTTTCCATATCTTTAGCCTTATACGTGTACAGCCCTATGAAAACTATATTTTACTGCTTTTTAATTTTTATAACAGCAACAATTTCCAGCTGCACGTCAGATGCTAAGATCGACTCCTCCCCTGCCATCGCAGACCGACCACTGACCGAATATGTCAATACGTTTATAGGAACTGGCGGCCATGGGCATACCTATCCTGGAGCAACTATGCCTTTTGGTATGATGCAATTGAGCCCTGACACCCGTCTTGACGGTTGGGATGGCTGTAGCGGTTATCACTACAGTGACGATGTGATTTACGGGTTTTCACACACCCATTTAAGCGGCACTGGTGTGAGCGATTATGGAGATATTCTTCTCATGCCTACCGACAAAGCCGTCTACAATAACGGCGCCGATGGTAAGGAAGGCTACTCCTCTAAATTCTCTCATGATAAGGAGAAAGCCAGTCCTGGGTATTATGAAGTGCATCTGGACGATACCGATATCGATGTGCGATTAACGGTTACCGAACGAGCAGGAATGCATGAATATAAATTCCCCTCTTCAAAGAATCAATTTGTGATGCTGGATTTAGAGCATAGAGATAAATTATTACAGCACGATTTACAATTGATATCAGATACTGAAATTATTGGGAAGCGTTTTTCTAGCGCTTGGGCAACAGAGCAAATGTTATTTTTCTACATAACAACCTCGCACCCTATTAAAAACTGGAATACAAAACAGGAGGTAACGCCTAAAAAAATAGCTCTAAATTTTGACAACCCTAACAACGAACCCGTCAGCATTAAAATAGGAATTAGTGCAGTAGATGAAGCTGGAGCAAAACAAAATCTAGAAACCGAAATAGGCAACAAAGATTTTGAAACCATTAAAAAGCAAGCTAACCACTCTTGGGAAAAGCAACTGAATAAAATTGTAATAGAAGATGACAATTACGATAACAAAGTCAACTTTTACAGCGCTTTGTACCATACCATGATAGCTCCTAATTTGTATCAAGATGTGGATGGACGTTATCGCGGTATGGATCTAGAAATTCATAAAACTAAAGACTTCGATTACTACACGGTTTTCTCCATGTGGGATACCTACAGAGCGGCTCACCCTTTGTACACCATTATAGAACAAGAACGCACCAACGATTTTATCCATACACTAACGGCCAAATACGATGAAGGTGGTATTCTTCCTATTTGGGATTTAAGTGGCAATTATACCGGTTGTATGATAGGTTATCACGCCGTTCCCATCATTGCAGATGCTTATTTAAAAGGAATCAGAGATTACGACGTAGACAAAGCTTTTGAAGCCATGCTTCACAGTGCTAATCAAGATAAACTAGGCTTAGAATCTTATAAAAAATACGGCTTTATTCCTGTAGAACTAGAAAGCGAGTCGGTTTCTAAAACACTAGAATATGCCTATGACGACTGGACCATCGCACAAATGGCCAAGGCTATGGGCAATGAAGAAAAGTACGCTGAATTTACTCGCAGAGCACAAAATTATAAGAATATGTACAATCCGGCTACTGGGTTTTTACAAGGTCGTTACCGCAATACATGGTTTGCTCCTTTTAAACCAGAAGAGGTCAATTTCAATTATACAGAAGCAAATGCCTGGCAGTACAGTTTGTACACGCCACAAGATATTTCTGGGCATATCGATCTGATGGGAGGTGATGCCGCTTATGAAAAGCACCTCGATCATATGTTTACTGCAAAAATGGAAACCTCTGGCCGCCATCAAGCCGATATTACCGGATTGATAGGTCAATACGCTCATGGAAATGAACCCAGTCATCACATGGCCTATTTGTATAACTTTATAGGCAAACCTCATAAAACTCAAGAAAAAGTCCATGAAATTCTCACCACTTTGTACCACAACGCACCAGATGGCGTATCTGGAAATGAAGACTGTGGACAGATGAGCGCTTGGTATGTGATGAGTGCACTAGGATTTTATCCGGTGACTCCAGGAAGCAACCAGTATATTATTGGAACGCCATTATTTGACAAAGCGACTATTAACCTAGAAAATGGCGAGCAGGTTACTTTGATTAAAAATGGAGTTGGGAAGTATATAGAAAGTATTGATTATGATAGTGCCTCTTTAGCAAAAGCAGAACCAATTTCAAGTTCCTTTTTAACCCATGACATCATCACCGAATCTGGAACGCTCGTCTACAACATGAGTGCACAACCTACATCTTGGGCAACAGCAGTGGAAGACCGACCAGTGAGCGCTATTACTGAAGAGCTCATTACTGCAGTTCCTTATATAGAATCTGGAGCTATTTCTTTTTCTGATACAACCACAATTACACTAAACACCATTGACGCCGATGCCGAAATATTTTACAGCATCAATGGCAGCGAATTTGAATTATACGAAAGCCCTATACCTATTTCAGAACCTATAAGCCTCTCGGTTAATGCGGTAAAAGATGACAAAATTAGTCATACCCTTACTACCGAATTTTACAAATACGACAAGAATATGTCCATCGTCTTAGAGCACACCTATGCAAACGAATACAGTGCTGGCGGTAACGATGCCTTGATAGACGGGATGAAAGGAACCCAAGATTTCCGTTCTGGATCCTGGCAAGGAACACAAAAAGAAGATGTGGTAGCTACAGTAGATTTAGGAAGTTCCAAAGAGGTACAACAAGTCCGTACCAGTTTCTTAAAAGACCAACGCAGCTGGATTTTCTATCCTAAGAAAGTCATCTTTGAACTCTATGATGAGAATAAAAAACTCCTCAAAACAGTATCAGAAAAACTACCTGAAACTGGCAAAGAAGAAATCGTTGCGATTCATAATGTCAACTTGAAGACCGCAGTAAAAAATGTGCGTTTTGTAAAAATGCGAGCCCTTACTTATGGTAAATTACCAGAATGGCATTTGGGGCATCCTTATGATGGCAATGCTTGGATTTTTGTGGACGAAATAACAGTGAAATAATTAAGAGTTAAGAAAAAATGGACATAAAAAATTTCATCAATAATGAAGAGCAAATCCCTTTATCAGGATTTTGGTTGGATAATTATGAACCTGCATCAGGAACTATTTATGGGGAGATACCCAATTCTAACGAAGATGATGTGGAGAAAGCTTATCAAGCCGCAAAAGCAGCTTTTCCATCTTGGTCGAACACATCAATTGATGAGCGCTCTAAAATCATGTTGCGCATCGCAGACTTGATAGAAGAAAATCTAGGAGCTCTCGCTGCAGCAGAATCTCGTGATAATGGGAAACCTGTATGGCTGGCTCAAGCTGTTGACATACCGCGAGCGTCTTCTAATTTTAGATTCTATGGTCATGCCATTACTCAATATGCTACTAAAGCTCATGAAAGTGTTGGCAAGAACACCATGAATTATACAATACGCAAACCTATAGGTGTCGTAGGTTGTATCTCCCCGTGGAATTTACCTCTGTATTTATTTACCTGGAAAATTGCTCCAGCCATCGCCGCTGGAAATTGTGTGGTAGCTAAGCCTAGTGAAGTGACGCCTGCCACCGCTTATTTATTGGGTGAAATCGTTGAAAAAGCTGGTTTACCTGCTGGAGTTCTCAACATCGTTCATGGAAATGGAGCGAGCTGTGGTCAAGCAATTGTCGCGCATCCAGATATCAAAGCCATCAGTTTTACTGGAGGGACCACAACTGGCGCGCACATTGCAAGAACTGCTGCACCTATGTTTAAGAAACTTTCTTTGGAATTGGGAGGTAAGAACCCCAACCTCATTTTCGCTGACTGTGATTATGATAAAATGCTAGATACCACAGTGCGTTCCTCCTTTGCAAATCAAGGTCAGATCTGTCTTTGCGGCAGCCGTATTTTTGTGCAGCAGGAGATTTACGAGCGGTTTAAAACAGACTTTGTTGATCGTGTGAAGAACCTGAGAGTTGGTCATCCAGACCAGTCTAGCACCAAAGTAGGTGCAGTGGTCAGTGCTGGTCATAGAGAAAAGATTGAGGAGTACCTCGCTTTCGCGAAAGCGGAACCAGAAAACTACCGAATCTTAACCGGCGGAAACCGTGTCATCGTAAAAGAATATGAAAAGGGTTATTACCTAGAACCCACCGTAATCGAAGTGTCCTCCAACGACTGCAAACTGAATCAAGAAGAGATCTTCGGACCGGTGGTGACCATCATGCCATTTACCGACGAAGCTCACGCACTAGAACTCGCAAACGGCACTAAATACGGACTCAGCGCGACTTTGTGGACCAACGATTTATCCAGAACCATGAGAATGACGCAAGAAATCGAAGCCGGAATAGTATGGGTCAACACCTGGCTGAATAGGGATTTGCGCACCCCTTTTGGCGGCGTAAAAGACAGCGGCGTAGGTCGTGAAGGTGGCTTTGAAGCTTTGGACTTCTTTACCGAACCTAAGAATGTTTGTATTGAGTATTAAAATATCCTTCTGATCCAGATGATGCCAATACAGATAGTTGAAAGGTCAATTCTCCTTTCTAGAAGCTGCTAACACCAATAGTTGGCATGTCGGGTCTTAATTATCCTTTTTAAATTAG
>TARA_R110000751_G_scaffold2632_1_pt1 | contig 22564 bp, 23 predicted proteins | sample TARA_R110000751 | Tara Oceans TARA_R110000751 (sample SAMEA4398001) | marine metagenome | biome: Polar Biome; feature: [MES] marine water layer (ENVO:01000295) within the mesopelagic zone...; material: water (ENVO:00002006), including particulate matter (ENVO:01000060) such as...... | reverse complement strand
GATCAAGCTGTTCCACGCCTTCTGCGCCGAAACCGGCGTGATGACGGATGAACTGCGCGAGAAGATCCGCGAAAACTGCCGCACCGTGGTCGCGCTGGAAGACAAGTTCATCGAACTGGCTTTCGAGGCCGGAGAGATCGAAGGCATGACGCCCGACGATATCAAGCAATATATCCGCTATATCGCCGACTGGCGTCTCGGCCAGCTCAAGCTGGAACCGATCTACGGCATCACCAAGCACCCGCTGCCCTGGCTGTCGGAAATCCTCAACGGAGTCGAGCACGCAAACTTCTTCGAACAGCGCGCCACTGAATATTCCAAGGGCGCGACCCGCGGTGACTGGCACGGCGATGACGGCGTCTGGACAAACTTCGACAAGCGCAAACCTGCGGAAGTTCCTGCCGAATAGGCGGCTCTATCCGAGCGCACAATTCCCAAAGGCCCCACCGAAAGGTGCGGGCCTTTTTGCGTCTGTGCCTACGTGTCCGCAACAAACAGGCGTTGCGCCACGTCCTGCATGTGCTTGATATATTTGCGCTGTGACCATTCGCGGTCGATGCGCAAATGTTCCCAATTGCGTACCGACAGCAGTGTCCACAACAGGTCGCTGGCATCTTTCACGCCATAGTCCGGGTTCAGCTTGCCGTCGGCCTTCAGCGCTTTGATCGCGGCCTCGCATCCTTCCCACATGTCCTGCATGCGCTGGCGCCAGGCGGCTGTGGCCTCCTCATCATTCATCGCCATCAGGGCGCGGGCCACGCCATAGATTTCGGGGATGTAATCGGTCCACGCGGCGATATAGGCCTCCAGCCGGGCGACTCCGCTGGGTGCCGCGCGGCTGGCGGCCAGGCGGTCATCAGATGATTTCAGCTCGTCGACATAAAGCGTTACCGCGATAAGCAATTCCGTCCGCGTGCGGAAATACAGGTACAGCGTCTGGCGCGTGACGCCGGCCTCCTTCGCTACATCGCTGACGCGCACCGTGTCGCCGTCGGCGGACTCCATGCGTTTCAGCGCGGCGTTGAGAATACGAATGCGGGTTTCGGGCACTTGATTTGACATGGTGTAAGATTAATGCAATTTGACACGATGTCAATTGACACGATGTAAAATGAGAAAGGATTTCCCATGTCTGTCACCCTTGTCCTGACGGCCTTTTCCGTCATCGCCTGCGCCCTTGTCGCCGGCGTGTTCCTCACATTCTCCGATTTCGTCATGCGCTCGCTGGATCATACCGCCCGGTCAGGCGGCATCGAGGCGATGCAGGTCATCAATCGCGAAGTGTTCCGAACCCTGTTCATGGTCTTGCTCATCGGCATGGCTTTCGTCTCGCCCGTCCTGATGGCGCTCGCGATGTGGCAGCTTTCCGGCGCCGCGCAAATGCTCGTCCTGTCGGGCGGCGCGCTCTACCTCGCCCTGGTCTTCGGCGTCACGGTCGCTGGCAATGTGCCGCTCAACACGCGGCTTGAGGCCCTGTCGCCCACCAGCCCGGATGCCGGACCCTTCTGGTCAACCACATTCTATCCGCGCTGGACCCGGTTCAACCATATCCGCACGGTCGGCGCGGCGGCGGCGTCCCTCTGCTTCCTGCTCGCCTGCCTTCTTCCCGTTCACGCTTAGCTTCGTTGGAAAAAGACATGTCAAAATCACTGATTACACGCGGCGTTCTCGTCCTTGCGGGCCTCATCGGCCTGATCGTCGGCGCAGGCATCCTGTTCGCACCGGTTGCCTTCCACGCCACCAGCGGCATCCATCTTGGCGGCGACGTAAATCTCGCCAATGAAATGCGCGCGGCGGGCGGGCCGCTGATCGCGGGCGGCCTGTTCGTGCTCGCCGGCGCCGTCTGGCAGCGGTTCACGCTGCCGGCGCTGGGGCTCGCCACCGCGCTCTATCTTTCCTATGGCGCGGGCCGCCTGTTCAGCATGGCTGTGGATGGCATACCAAACCAGGAACTTGTCATGATTGCCATGCTGGAATGGGCCATCGGGGCGGCTTGCGGATGGGCGCTTCTGGTCCAGATCCGCAAGCGCGCCGTCGCTTCAGCTTAATTCGCCAGTTTGAATTCCAGTGGGTATTCAAGTCCGGTCACGCTCACGAACTGGCCGTCGACCAGTTGCGGTGCGAATTCGGCCTTCAGCACAGACCGTTCGGCCTCGCTCTTGAACACCGCATCCGTGCAGGCGGCGGTCACATTGAACGGCTTGCCGCGCGTATCAATCGCAAAGGCGACATTGCAGGTTCCCGACAGGCCGCGCGAAGCTGCCTTGCTCGGATAGGTCGGCATGGGTGGGCGGATCACCTGATAGCCGCGAGACGACACCACAACCGGGGAAATGGTCGGCAGGTTCATGCGGACGGGCAGCATTGAAGGCACCGCGCCTGCGATCACAGGTGTCGGCAGCATGACGTCGCTCTTGGTCGCTGAAATCGCTGGCGGCGGGGGTGGCTTTGCCGCGTCGTCGATCATTTGTGGTTTGGGGCGCTTCCGGATCGCGTCATTCGTTTCCGGCAGTTGCGGCGTGATCTTGGTTAGGACGTAAGAACTGGGTTTCGCCAGCATCACCTCTTTCACCGTGATCAGTGAATTCATGATCAGGAACAGGCCATAGGCGACGGGCAGGGCGAGCAGGGCGGCCATCGGGGCGCGCGTGGCAGGTGTATTCAGCATGCATACTTCCTCCATTTTTATCAGGCCGGCCTTACGGTCCTGTACAATATTGTAATGTAATATTGTTACAAAAATGGCGCGCGTCAATCAAAATCGGGGCACGTGGTCCCTGCCCACTATGCTCAAGCGGTGTGTTTCAGGCCCGCAGCCTTGGCCGGCTTCCACAGGGCAGCATCCGGCCGGGCGAGGAAATAGCCCTGGCCCTTGCGCACGCCCAGCAATTTCAGCGTGTCCAGTTCATTCTGCGTCTCGATGCCTTCAGCGATGACCATCGCACTTGTTTCGCGGGCATAGAACATCAGTGCACCAACCAGGGCGCGGCGGGCCGCGTCCGTGTCGACATCGCGGGTCAGGCTCATGTCCAGTTTTACGATATCAGGGCGCAATTGCACGATATGGCGCAGTGAGGAATAGCCCGCACCGGCATCGTCAATGCCCAGTTTCAGGCCGCGCCGGCGAAGCGGCTCCAGCGCGTCCAGCAAAATGGCATAGTCATCGACCTGCGCATGCTCGGTGATTTCCAGCAGGATGCGGTGGAGCGGCTTGTCGTCGAACAGCTCGGCGAACGCGGGTGTCACGATCGTGGCAGGTGATGCGTTCACGGACAGGTACTGGTCACTTGCCAGGTCTGGCAGCTTGGCCAGCGCAAGCGCCATCGCGGCGATCTCCAGGCGTTCGGCCATGTCCACTTCGGCGGCTTCATTGAACCAGATATCAGGTGTGCGCGGCGGTTCGGCGGAAAAGCGGCTCAACGCCTCATACCCGACAGGTGTCATCTGGCCGAGGTCGAAAATCGGCTGGTAGACCAGCGAGAAGCCGCCACTCGACAGCACGTTTTCGATCCGGGCGCGCTTTTCGGCCCGCTGCCTGTCTTCGGCCACATCATTGTTGATCTGGCGCGTCGCAAGGTCTGCAAACACACGCATCGTCTCAAGGTCGCGTGCATTCAGCGTTTCATTGGGCTTGCGGCTGATGCAGCAGAACATGCCATAGGCGCTGCCATCCTTCAGCCGGATCGGGATGCTCATGTGCGAACCGATCGGGATCGCCGCCGTGATCGGCATCGACGCGGCCAGCGGTTCATTGGCCGTATTCGGGATCAGTTCCGGCAGGCGCCCTTCCAGGATGTGCTGGCAGTACACATCGTCCAGGCTGTGACTGTCGCCCACCTTGGCCAGCGCTTCCAGCCCGGGGGCGTCAACGCGGCGAAAGACAGACCGTCCGTCAACGAACTCCGACAGATAGGCGACATCCATGCCCAGATGCTTGCGCACGGCGGAAAGGGCCGATTGCAGAATATCGACGGGGCCGTCCGTCTGTGGGTCGATGTCGGACGTCAGTAGGTCTAGCGAGGTCATGGGAGATTCAGATCCTGTGTGGAAATAATCCATCACAGATGATGCTTGAATTGCCGTGAACCCGGTCGGGTAAATTTGATGTATCGTCTTGTCGACAGGTCAAGTGAGGGACCGCCAGTGGCCGTCGACGGTCCCTCCAACGCACAAGACCGGGAGGAAATGGCCTAGCGTTGTTCCGCGTCAGCGAGAACCATGACGTCATTGCTGGCAAATGTGCCTGACGCTGCAAGGCCTTCCTGTGCCTGCAATTCCTTGATCTTCGACACTGCCGACGCCACGAGCGACTTGGCGCACTTGGTGTCAGTGTAGAAGCCGGATGTACTTGCCGAATAGGTCGTGCACGCCGCCTTGGCCTGGGATTTGATGCTCTTCAGCACCTCGGCTGCGCCGGCTTCAGTCGCCAGCATGGCCTTGTCATAAGCAATGTCCACCGTGATCGGTGTTGTTTCCCGGGCAGATGCCATGGGAGCAAGCAGCACGGCAGCCGCGACGAGGGATGCGATTGGTTTCATCATGGGTATAGCCCTTTAGAAGTTAGCGTCGGAATAGTCCGACAGGAAACTCCCCCCGCAACTGAGCCTTATGATCACCGTCCCCGGCAATGCGCACGTGTGCGTATTGGCCAACCGGGAACAGCCAACTCATGCTGCACTGCAACAATGACCTCGCATTCGCAGCATGGCAACCGACGTTTTGCGAATTTTCGATCACGGCGCGTCCCTGCAACGGCCATCGCCTGAATAGCGGGCGCAATTGCCCAAAGCTTCATCTGAAACGGGTCAGATCATCCTGCCTTTGTCACATCTGCTATGCATTTATGACGCAACGGAGCGGCAGGTCGGGGGCGTTGAATAGTATGATAGTCATTATATTACAGTGCATTGGGGCGAATCGCGCCCTTTCTCCGGGAAAACGGCCGAATTTCATCCGCCACCCCCAGCCAGTCATGGCCGGTTGTCCCCAAACGTCATCTGCCATAGATTTTGCCAATAGCAGTCTGGCGCGGGTTTTGATTAGTAATTGAGAATCATTCGCACTATATCAATGGTATCAAACCGGAGTCACCTGATGCCCCGCAACCTGCTGAAAACTCTCACCTATAGTGCCATGCACCTGACGGTCGCCGTCACGGTGGCCTACGTGCTGACGCAAGACTGGCGCATCGCCCTTGGCGTTGGCGTGATCGAGCCCCTGGTCCAGACCGTCGCCTATACATTTCACGAACGACTCTGGCAGCGGGCAGGCAGCGGCGTTTCCCGGTACAGTCCTGCTGCTGCCTGATCGGCTGGACGGTCTGGGGCCGGAACAAGCCGTCAACAGCAGCGGGCGATTGACGTCGCGTCCCATTTCCGCCAATTGGGTGCATGACGAAACTCACTACACCTGAAGCCGTTGTTGATGCCCTCGAAGGCCTCTACAGCGAAGCCGTCGAGGCCCTGTCTGGCGCGCTCGATCTCTACCTCCACAAAGGCACGCCGCCGGATGCCAAGCTGCGCGACAGCGGTATTTTCTGCTATCCGCAAATCCGACTGACCTATGATCCGGATGGCCCACCGCCACCGATCAGCCGCGCCTTTGGCAAGATGTCGGAAGCCGGCACCTATATCTCCTCCTTCACCCGGCCGGATTTCTTCCGCGCCTACCTGATCGAGCAGCTCACCCCGCTGATGCGCGACTATGAGATCGACGTCTTTGTTGAGCGCTCCGGTCAGGAAATCCCCTACGCCTATGTCTGGGAACAGGGGCAGGCCGAAGGCCTTGAGGAAATTTCCCCGGCCGAACTCGCCCGCTGGTTCCCCAGCCCCAAGCTTGAGGACATTGGCGACGAAGTTGCCGATGGTGAATTGTTCGAGCCTTATGACACCCATCCGCTCGCTCTGTTCGATGCCCCGCGTGTCGACCTCTCGCTCAAACGCCTCCAGCACTATACCGGCACACCGGTCGAACATTTCCAGCACTATGTCCTGTTCACCAATTATCACCGCTATGTGGATGCCTTCTGTGACTGGGCCCTGACCCAGATTGACGGTGACAGCCATTACACATCGCTGTCCGTACCCGGCGGTCTTGAAGTGTCCACCGTCACCGATACGACCCGTGCGGAAATTGACGCCACCCCGTGGCGCCGTTTCCAGATGCCCGCCTACCACCTGCGCGCACCGAACGGCGCAGGCATCACGCTGGTCAATATCGGTGTCGGCCCGTCTAACGCGAAGACGATCACTGATCACCTCGCCGTTCTGCGTCCGCAGGTCTGGCTCATGGTCGGTCACTGTGGCGGCCTGCGCCACAGCCAGTCCATTGGCGACTATGTGCTCGCCCATGCCTACCTGCGTGAAGACCATGTCCTCGACGCCGTGCTGCCGCCGGAAATTCCGGTGCCGCCCATCGCCGAAGTCCAGGTCGCCCTGCAGGAAGCGGCTGCCCGCGTCACCGGCGAAACGGGTGATGCCCTCAAGCGCCGCCTGCGCACTGGCACTGTGGTCACGACAGACGATCGCAACTGGGAACTACGTTTCACCGCAACCGCCCGCCGGTTCAACAAGTCGCGCGCCATCGCCATCGACATGGAAAGCGCCACCATCGCCGCCAATGGCTATCGCCTGCGCGTGCCTTATGGCGTGCTGCTCTGCGTGTCGGACAAGCCGCTGCATGGTGAAATCAAGCTGCCCGGCGCGGCCAATCGCTTCTACGAGCGGGCCATCGGCGAACATATCCGTATCGGGATTGAAACGCTGGAACGCCTCGCCGCCGACAAGGGCGCCAAGATCCACAGCCGAAAACTCCGCGCCTTCGACGAACCACCGTTCAGGTAGAGTCACACCTCCCATCGCGCAGCGATGGGAGGTGTGGGCCGTCTACACCGCCGTTACAATCGCCCGCGCTTCATCTGACAGGAGCGCGATCAGTTCCGGTTCGCCCAATGCCTGCAGGTATTTGACGAAATCCCGCCCGCTGCCTTCCTTGGCCCCGGTCACCACGATCCGGTCGGCTAGCGCAACGAAATCATCAAGGTCATCCTTGAAGAAAATATCGCGCATGAATGTGTAGCGCCCCTTGTAACAACCAATCACAACCCACCGCCAGAACAGTAGTACGTCCTTGTCCTGCAACACGCCGGTTTCGATGGCCCGCATGATGCGCCGGATCCATCCGAGATAGAGTTGCAGGGCCGACACGCTGACTTCCGCGTCGGAGCTTACCACTGTGGAGGTTTCCACGAAGGCCACGGTCCGCTCGCCATCCCGGTATTTCCAGTCGCGCTCTGTCCCGGCGCGCCACTGGGTGTTGCGGTCCATCACGCTGATCAGTCGCACACGAACCGGCGCGCCGCCTGAGGCCTTGTCGACCACGCCTTCGGATTCGAGCACTTGCACGATCTGTTCATCCAGCTCCGTGGTCAGCTTCAGACGTTCGATGCTCAGCTGCTGTTCGGCCTGCTTCTGCTGGTTCCGCATCACCACGAGATACGCAAACGAGGCGACCCACGCGGTGCCCATTGCGGTGATGCCATAGTTGAGGATCGTGAAGGAAATCTCTTCGCGCGAATTCGGCTCGAACGACGCTAGCGCCATGGTTTGCTTTGCTGGCCAGGTCAGTTCGAGGAAGGCATGGAAGAGTTCATTGGTCAGGCCACTCAGAACGGCCGCGCCCAGCACGATGAAAATGAACGTGATAAGGCCCAGAAGGCCAACCGCCACCCAGCGAAGAATCCATTCCGGCATGCTGCTATCCACCCCATGTCCCATAATCCCGATGGAATATCAGGTGGAAATTGCTGGCCGACAACAGAAAACTGGCGGGCACCAGAATGATGGCGCCCGCCCGTCGATTACTTCTTCAGTTTGGTGATCTTCGTGCCTTCGATGCTGACACCGGCCATCAGACCCTTCTGGTCGAAGATGAACGCATAGGCGTCTTCCTTCAGCGTTGAGGTCGACAGGTTCTCGGCCACGCCGGCATTGACCAGCACGACTGTCGGGCCGACGCCGATTTCCCAGCCATCGGAATCTTCGACATATTTCACGGCATCATCATTCATCAGGAACACGGCATAGCCGTATTGCTGCGCTCCGGCCTGCAGGCCCCACGAGCCGGTGAAGGTGCTGTAATAGTCGGTCACGGCGCCGCCCTTGCGCATTTCGCCCTCACCAAACGCCCCGCCAACGCCGAGGCCGGCTTTCACGATTGACGGGAACACCAGGACAGCGCGTGACTGGTTGGCAATCGCGCGGGCCGCCGAATTGTCGGCTTTCAGCTTGTTGAGTGCCTGCGTGCTCTGCGCGTCGATGTCCTGACGGCTGACTTCATCGGGCAGGCTGGAGCATGCGGTGGCCAAGACGGGCATGCCAACGATAAGGCTGGCTGCGAGAAGTGCGGAACGGAATTTTGCCATGAGGGAGCTCCTGTTGAGGCATATGTTTATCTGTACTGCTGAACGCAGGTCCACACAACTTGTTCCGCCTATTCAAAGGGTTCCGTTGAGGCGCTCTGGACGATCACGCCATCCCGCGCTAGCTCGTTATCCATGAATAATCGCATCCTCCCGTTCGACGGTGTTCGCAATTTCCGTGACTTCGGCGGTTACGCCTCGCGCCATGGCGGCACGGTCAGGCGCGGCCGCCTATTCCGCTCTGGCCACTATGCCGAAGCCACCGAGGCAGACCTTGAAAAGATTGCCGATCTTGGCATCCACCTGCAGGCAGACCTGCGCCGTCCTGACGAGCGCGAAAAGCAGCCCGGCAAATGGTCGGCCCCGAACACGCTCACCCATGATGGCGGCCGCGAGACGGATGCGCCTCACACACGTTTCCTCACCCAGCTCGAAGTCGATGCCGATTCCGCCGATGGCTGGATGAACGATTATTACCGGCTGGCCCCGTACAAGCCCCACCATACAGAGCTGTTCTCAGACTGGTTCAGGCATCTTGCCGGCCTTGAAGGCGACGCCGCTGGCGTTGTTAATTGTGCCGCCGGCAAGGACCGGACCGGCATCCTGTGCGCGCTGACGCATCACGTGCTCGGCGTCGGCGACGAGGATATCCGCGACGATTATAACCTCACCAATGAGGCCGTGAACGTGTCGCTTTTCCTTCCGGATGCAGCCAAGTATTTCAATGATATGCTGGGCAAGCACCATGATGTCGAAGTCTACCGGCCGTTCCTGGGTGTCCGTCTCCACTATCTCGAAACCGCCATCGCAACGATCAATGCGAATTCCGGCTCGATCGATGCCTATCTCTCCGACACACTTTTCGTCGACGATGCCATGCAGCAGGCGATTCGCGAGCGGCTGATTGAGGCCTGACCCAGCTGACGGCCCGTCCGCGCGGCACCCCTTGCTTTGTTTCCTTGCCGCCCGGCGGCGATAACCGCTAAAGTCCCCGCGATGAGCGAATCCGATATCCCTGAGCGCGACGATCAGACCTTCTCCATGTTCGGAGAAGAGGCCCCGTCTGAATCGCCCAAGGCCTATCAGGTTCTCGCCCGCAAATACCGCCCGCGTCTTTTCACCGACCTGATCGGACAGGAAGCGATGGTCCGCACGCTTTCGAACGCGTTCGAGACAGGCCGTATCGCCCATGCCTTCATGCTCACCGGCGTGCGAGGGGTCGGCAAGACAACCACGGCGCGCCTGCTCGCGCGCGGCCTGAACTACAGCCGCGACGGCGCCGATGCTCCGTCCATCCATCTCGACCCACCAGGCGACCATTGCGACGCCATCATGGCCAGCCGCCACCCGGACGTGCTTGAGCTCGATGCCGCCTCGCGCACAGGCGTGGCCGACATGCGCGACCTGCTGGACGGCGCCCGCTATGCGCCCGTCTCGGCGCGCTACAAGGTCTACATCATCGATGAGGTTCACATGCTGTCGACGGCCGCGTTCAACGCGCTGCTGAAGACGCTGGAAGAACCGCCGCCGCACGTGAAGTTCATCTTCGCCACCACCGAAATCCGCAAGGTGCCGGTCACGGTCCTGTCGCGCTGCCAGCGGTTTGATCTCAAGCGTCTCGATTCGGTCGAACTTGCCGCGCACCTCAAACGCATTGCCGACCGTGAAGGCGCGAAAGTCTCCGAAGAAGGCCTCGCCCTCATCGCCCGCGCCGCCGAAGGCTCTGTGCGCGACGCATTGTCAATTCTCGATCAGGCCATCGTCCAGACAATGGATGGCGGCGAGGTGACCGGCCCTGCCGTGCGCGACATGCTGGGCCTCGGTGACCGGGGCCGCCTGCTTGATGCTTTCAGTTTCGCGATCAATGGTGATGCCAAGGCCGCCCTCGGCGAGATCAAGGAACAAGTCCATGCCGGGGCCGATCCGGCTGTCATCCTGAAAGACCTGATGGATATTGCCGCCGATGTCTCTGTCGCGCAGGCGACCGGCGGTGACTATGATCCTGGCGGCCCGGCTGACTGGGCCACGCGCACGCAGGCCCTTGCCCAGAAGCTGACGCCTGCTCAGGCCTCCCGCTGCTGGCAGATTCTGCTCTCCGGGTTCAACGACCTGCAGACGGCGCCTGATACGGCAACCGCACTCAACATGGTGATGCTGCGCCTGACAGCCGCCAGCAGCTTGCCGTCGCCGGAAGAGGCCGCCCGCATGATCGCCGCGGGAGGCAGCGATTCGCCGGGAAAGCCTGACGCCCCCCAAGAGGAGCCGCACCATCCCGGCGGCATCGCAAGCTTTGCCGATATTATCGCCCGCCTCGACGAATTGCGCGAAGTGAACCTCCAGGTCGAACTCGAGAAATTCGTGCGTCCGGCCGCGATCACGCCCGGCCATCTCGCCTGCGAGCTCGAAGACGGCGCGCCGGCTGGCCTTCTGTCGCGCCTGAAGAAATTTCTCGAATACGAAACCGAAATGGACTGGACGGTCGAGCAGGTATCGGGTGGCGGAGAGACTGTGCGCCAGCTGGAAACCCGCACCCGCGAAGAGCGCTTTGCCTCAGCTGCCGCTCACCCGGCTGTGCTGGCTGCGCTGCAAAACCTGCCGGGCGCAACCATCGTCGATGTCATAGAACCGCTTGAATCCGACGCGCCGGCTGACAATGTGATCAGCCTCAGTTCCCGGCGCCAGTAACAGGAAGACCCCCATGAAAGACCTCGCCAAGATCATGCAGCAGGCCCAGGAAATGCAGGCCAAGATGCAGGAAGCCCAGACCAAGATCGAAGCCACCGAAGCCGATGGCGTTGCCGGTGCAGGCCTTGTCCGTGTCCGCCTCAAGGGCAAGGGCGAACTCATTTCCGTGCAGATAGACCCGTCCCTGATGAGCGACGATCCTGAAATCCTCGAAGACCTGCTCAAAGCGGCCCATTCAGACGCCCGCAGGCGCCTGGATCAGGCCATGGAAGAGGCCATGAAGGCCGCCACCCAAGGCCTCGGCAGCGGCATGCTCCCCGGCTTCAAGCTGCCGTTCTGATCGCAACGCATGTCCCAGCGCTCTGCCGGTCCTGAACTTCTACGTCTTATCGAGCTGATGGCGCGCCTGCCGGGCCTCGGTCCGCGCTCGGCCCGGCGGGCCGTCCTTTTCCTGCTGAAGCGCAAGGACCAAATCCTGTTGCCGCTGGCCGACGCCCTCCGCGAGGCAGGCGAGAAGATTGATCGCTGCAATATCTGCGGGAATTTCGACACGATCCAGCCCTGTGCCGTCTGCCAGGCCGCAGGCCGCGACGATGGCATCATCTGCGTCGTCGAAGACGTGCCAGACCTTTGGGCGCTGGAGCGCGGCGGGGCCTTTAGGGGGCGTTACCATGTGCTTGGCGGCGTCCTGTCAGCCATTGACGGCGTCACGCCGGATGACCTGAACATAGGGCCACTCGTCGCCCGCGTCGAACGCGGCGGCATCCGCGAAGTGATCCTTGCTCTCAACGCCACCGTCGATGGCCAGACCACCGCGCATTATGTCGCTGACCAGCTCGAAGGCATGGGCGCCGAGATTACCCGGCTTGCCCATGGCGTGCCGGTCGGGGGCGAGCTTGACCATCTGGACGACGGCACACTGGCCGCCGCCCTCAGGTCACGCCGCGATGTGAAGAACTAGCGCCTATTCGGCAATGTCCAGACGATAGATGCCATCCATGTTCCTGGTGGCAACATACAGGTGCCCGTCCGGCCCCTGGGTCACGTCGCGGATTGGGTAGCCTTCTTCATCGCCGGTCAGCAGGTCTTCCCGGCCGACCACAATGCCGTCTTCCATGTCGATGCGCACCAGTTTCAGGCCTGCCGGGCCGTTCATGCCGCCGGTGAACAGGTCACCCTTCCAGCCAGGATAGATATCGCTGGTCAGCTGGGTCAGGCCCGATGGCGCAATTGAGGGCACCCAATATGTCAGGGGATTTTCCATGCCTTCGGCTTCGGTCTGGTTGGTGATGATCGTTCCGTCATAGTTCACGCCATAGGTGATCTTCGGCCAGCCATAATTCGCGCCCTTGCTGATGATGTTCAACTCGTCACCGCCTTTCGGGCCGTGCTCGGTTTCGTACAGCGTGTCAGTGCCGGCATCATAGAAAAGGCCCTGTGAGTTGCGGTGGCCATAAGACCAGACCGCCGGATGCCCCACTGTGCCATCCGCAAACGGATTGTCCGCCGGGATACTTCCGTCGGCATTGATGCGGATGACCGTGCCATGGGTTGTTTTCGGATCCTGCGCCAGATCCATGAAGGCAAAGCCCTCGCCCACAGTCGCGTAGAGCGTACCATCCTTGGCGAATTGCAGGCGCGAGCCATAGTGCAACCCGGTATTGCGCGTATCGCCCGCGAAGATTTCGGTCACATTCTCCAGCGCATTGCCGTCGTCGCTCAGGCGGGCCTGGACAATCGCGGTGGTATTATCCTCAGCAGTGCCTTTCGAGTAGGACATGTAGACAAGGCGATTGGTGCCAAAATCCGGGTCCAGCGTCAGGCCGAGATAGCCAGCTTGCTTCTCGGTATAGGCTTCGGGCAGGCCGCTGACCGCAACTGGCGCGCCTTCGCCCCCAGCCACGCGCTTCAGGCCGCCTTCCTTCTCGGTGAACAGCAGGTCGCCATTCGGCAGGAAGACCATGCCCCACGGAAACTCGGCTTCGGCAACCACCTGGGTTAGTTTGACCTTGGTTTCGCTGGCGACGTCCGGAGTCTGGACCTCCGCGCTGCCGCAGGCGGCGAGGAAAAGGCCGGAAGCGAGGCTGGCAGTGATGGTGCGCATGGATCTCAGGTCCTTGTGTTGGAATGTCTGCTGCAAAGGATAGTCCGGTGCGCCGTGTGAACCAAATAAAAAAGGGGCAGCTCTCGCGAGCTGCCCCCAGTTCTCTGCCGTCGCGGATCTTTCAGCCCGCGCCGGATTTGGATTGGACTACCAGGACTTCCGGACCGTGATGCCGTAGAGAGCAGGCTCGGTCAGGAAGACGTTGCTGAACAGGCCCGAGCTGTCATCGGTCAGGTAGGCACCCGTGATGACTTCTTCGTCGGTGATGTTCTTGGCAAAGGCTTCTACGCCCCAACCGCTTTCTTCATTGGCCAGCACAACCGACAGGTTGAGGTTGGTCCAGCTGTCCAGTTCGTCGCGCTGCGTGTTGAACACGCGGCTGTAGCTGTCAGCCTGGTAGTAGAAGTCGCCGCGCACGGTCATGTCCCAGTTTGAATTCTGGAACGAGTTGAACGTGTATTCGGCGGCCAGGTTCAGAGTCATTTCCGGTGCACCTGGCAGCGCATTGCCGTCCAGATCCTTGGAGATGCCGTCGAACGGTGTCAGGGCGCCGATCGTCTGGGTGACGCCATTGCCGTCGACATAGGTCACGTTGCCAAGACCGAAGGCGGCCTCCTGGCCTGCAAAGGCACCCGCGCACAGTCCGCGTGAGTCGCCATTGTTGAGCAGGCCGCCCTGGATCGCACCCAGCACAGTGGCATAGCCCTGAGCCGACACAACACAGTTCGAGTAGGTTGATGCGTTCTTGATCGTGACAAAGTTCGGATCACCATTCGTCCGGTCAAGCACATCGATACCTGTGGTGCCCTGCAGTTCTGAGTTCAAGAGGCCGAGATTGGCGGTCAGTAGCCAGTTGTCCGCCGGTGTCCAGAGGTACTCCACTTCGAGACCGGAGATCTTGGCGTCGACGTTGAAGTTCGCCGATGTCCGGTTGACGATCTGGGTGATCTGATAACCCTGATAGTCATAGTGGAATCCGGTCACGTTGAGCGACTGGGTGTTGTTGGCGAACGTGTTCTTCGTGCCGAGTTCGAATGCGTCGATGAATTCCGGCTCGAAGGTTTGCGGGAACAGGTTGGCGCCCGCTGGCTGTGGTGGGTTCAGACCGCCACCCTTGTAGCCCTTGGAGTAGAACGCATACACCAGCGTATCATCCGTGGCGTTGAGGGACGGTGACCAGTCAAGACCGATACGACCGGTCGTTTCTTGGAAATCAGCCTGAAGCAGACCGATTGGAACGCCCGCTTCCGGCAGCGCCGTCACAGGTGTGAACAGAGCCGAAGGCACAATGTCCTGCTCTTTTTCATCGTTCGTGTAACGCAGGCCGAGCGTGAATTTCAATTCGTCCGTCACGTCATAGTAACCCTCACCGAAGAAGGCTTTCGACTCAAGGCGGTAAGGCGACAGCGAGCGGTAATAGTTCCGGCCGAAGCCTTCCGTTGAATTCAGCACATTGCCGTCATCATCCGGGTTGGACGTGTCCAGTGGTGTCAGGCCACCGAAGATCGCGCCGCCCAGAGCGTTGTTCAGCTGGGTCAGGGCGGTCAAGGAGTTCGACAGCACATAGTAACCAGCCTGATTGTCCTGCGGATCGATCGACTCGCCATCAACATAGATCATGCCGAGGTTGAAGTTGAACGGTCCGTCATAGTCGGACTGCAGGCGGAATTCCTGGGTCGTCGTTTCCGATGCGCCACCCGAAATATCGAACGTGCGGAACAGGTTTGACACACCGAGTTGCGGATCAGACACGACACCGCCCGGGAACAGCAGCTGGTAAAGAGGCGCAAGCGCCGGATTGCCAAGCGGAACGCCAGCCGTGTTGAATGCGACGGTCGGTGCGATCTTGTTATAGTCGTCAACCGAAACCTGGTCTGTCTCGTTGCGGCTCGTCAGCGAAGTCAGCTTGAGGCTGTCGCCAATGTCGAGTTCGAGCTTGAGCGTGTAAAGGTCCTGTTGCGCCTTGTAGACAGGCTCGAGGGCCGATTCGATGTTGCGCAGGTTTGGATCAAGCGGATCGGTGAACGCGTCGCCGTTGAGCAGGCCAGCCGTGATGCCGAGACCGCCACCGAGCGTACCGGCAGAGTTCACACGGTCATAGCTCTGGCTGAGAGGTGCTTCCTGGCAACCGAGCGACGTAATGAGCGTATCGAGACCGGTGATCGGAATACCGGCAAAGCTCGTCCTTGTCGGGTCTTTCTTACAAAGCTGCTTGCCGGCGCGGATGCGATTGTCATCCTCGTCGAAATGCTCGTACGAAAGCCAGCCGCGGAAATTGTCCGATGGCTCGAAACCCAGCGTGGCGCGGACAGACCACAGTTCGCGGCCATTGACGTCATTGCCGGTCACTGTGTTGTCAGTATAGCCATCGCGCGAAGTAACGGCGCCTGCAACGCGCAGCGCCACTTTGTCGCCGACTGGCACGTTGACCATGCCCTGGCCTTTGAGTGTGTTGTAGTTGCCATAGGTCAGCGCGGCGTCTGCCTGGAACTCACCAAAGACAGGCTTGCGGGTGATGATGTTCACAACACCGCCGGTCGAGTTACGTCCGTAGAGCGTACCTTGAGGACCACGCAGAACCTCGACGCGCTCGATGTCGAAATATTCCTGCTCGTAAAGGAAGTTGGCACCAAGTGGCACATCGTTCTGGTGGATACCCACGCCGGCATCCGAAGACTGGGCCACAGCGTCGTTACCAATACCGCGGATCTTGAAGTTGCTTCCGGTGAAGTTGCCCTTGGTGAACGATACGTTTGGAACAGCTTTCACGAGGTCGGCGCCGCCAGTCAGCTGCAGCCGGTTGATCGCGTCTTCGTCGAAGGCCGAAACGGCGATCGGAACATCTTGGATGGATTGCTCGGTTTTCTGCGTGGTGACCGTGACGGTCGCCAGCGTCCGGGTCGATTCCGGTGCATCAGCTTCCTGTGCCCAGGCCGCCTGACCGAACAGTCCGATTGCCAGCGCGGAAGCGCTCGCAAACAAGACGGTTTTCGAGTCTGATTTCCGTGTCATTCTGAATTTTCCTCCCCTCGGGCCCGTCGGGATTGCAGGCCGCGAATTGTGATATTTGGCCGAGTGTCCTCATTGGCGGGACAACTTCAGTGACCATCACAAATAGAGTGAGGGGGTGTTGTCAACATGTTTACAAGACCGTCATGCATTTGATCTGACGCAGGTGTCATAAATGTAACGCTGACGGCTTGGCCCTTTACGTAGGGGCTGGTAGAGCCGCGAAATGAATCAGGATCACTCATCAGCGCTCGTACTTTTCTCCGGCGGACAGGATTCGGCGACCTGCCTGGTTGACGCTCTTTCGCGTTATGCGCGAATTGAGACAGTCGGCTTCGATTACGGACAGCGCCATCGGGTCGAACTCGAATGCCGATCCGCCTTTCTGGAGTCGATTCGTGCACACTTTCCCGCATGGGGCGAACGTCTCGGCCCGGACCACATGCTCGATGCGAGTATCCTCAAGAGTCTCGGCCACAGCGCCATGACCGATGACGTCGCCATCGAGATGACAAAGGCGGGCCTCCCCTCGACGTTTGTTCCGGGGCGAAACCTGCTTTTCTTCACGCTTTCAGGGGCTTTGGCGTATCGCCGGGGGCTTGATGTCCTCGTCGGCGGCATGTGCGAGACGGACTATTCAGGCTATCCTGATTGCCGCGCCACCACGATGGCGGCGCAGGAGCAGACCCTCCAGTTGGGCCTTGATTCTCCTATCCGCATCGAGACACCGCTGATGTATATCGACAAGGCTGCCACATGGGCCATGGCCGAACGCCTCGGCGGGCAGCCCCTGGTTGACCTGATCGTCGAGCAAACACACACCTGCTATCTCGGCGACCGCGACCACCGGTATGATTGGGGTTACGGCTGTGGCACGTGCCCGGCCTGCGAATTGCGCGCCTCGGGCTGGAAACGCTGGAAGGGCGCCGCATGACCTGGACCGTCAAGGAAGCCTACTACACGCTTCAGGGCGAAGGCGCGCAGACCGGCCGCGCCGCCGTTTTTCTGCGCTTTGCCGGATGCAACTTGTGGTCGGGTCTTGAACGGGATCGCGCCACTGCCGTCTGTCGCTTCTGCGATACGGATTTCATCGGCACAAATGGCATCAACGGCGGCAAGTTCCGCGCGGCGGCCGATCTCGCCGCTCATGTCAAAGCCATATGGGAAGCCGAAGCCGGCCCGGCGCGCCCCGCTTATGTTGTCTGCACCGGAGGCGAACCTCTTCTCCAGCTCGACGCCCCCCTGATCTCGGCCCTCAAGGCCGAAGGATTCGAGATTGGCGTCGAGACCAACGGCACGATTGCCGCGCCTGAAGGGCTCGACTGGATCTGCGTCAGCCCCAAGGCCAATGCCCCCCTCGTCCAGACGAGCGGTAATGAGCTGAAGCTGGTCTATCCGCAGATCGAACCCGAAGCGCAGCCGGAACGGTTCTCGCAACTGGACTTTGCCCACTTTTTCCTGCAACCGAAGGACGACCCTGATGCGGCCCGAAACCTGCAGGGGGTAACGACCTATTGTATGAAGAATCCCCAATGGCGACTGAGCTTGCAAACCCACAAACTGATCGGGCTTCCCTGACACCGGAGGGCCGCGTCTTCGCGATCTCCAAATCGGTGAATTTCGAGGCGGCCCACTATATGGGCGGCAAGCCCGAGGGGCACCCCTATCGCAATGTCCACGGGCATTCCTTCCTGTTGGAAGCGACCGTCTCCGGCACGGTCAAGCCGGGCGAACAATGGGTCGAGGATTTCTCCCATCTCACCGACAGCTTGCAGGCAACCGCCGCCAAGCTGGACCACAAGCTGCTCAATGATATTGAAGGGCTAGACGTGCCGACACTGGAACGTATCTGTCTCTGGGCGGCGGCTGATCTGGCCCCGAACCTGCCCGGTCTCAGCCGCGTCGCCATCTCCCGACCCAGCCTCAACGAGCGCTGCGAACTGGTTCTGTAGCCGTCGTCACGAGACGAGTTTCAGGCCCGCGATCCCTGAAATGATCAAGGCGATACTGCCAAGGCGTATGGCCGAGGCCTGATCACCGAACAGCCACATGCCCAGCAGGGCCGTGCCGACAATGCCGATCCCGGTCCAGATGGCATAGGCCGTGCCCAGTGGCAGGTCTTTCAGGGCCAGGCTGAGGAAAGCGAACGATGCGATCATGCAAGCCACGGTCAGCACGCTCGTCAGCGGTTTTGTAAAGCCGTCTGCCAGTTTCAGGCCAACAGCCCATCCAATTTCGAGAAGTCCTGCAGCGAACAGATAGACCCAGGCCATATGGCGCCCTCCGGCGGTTGGCGGGTCGTCCCTCACGCTGTGCATATAGGTGGGCCCCGGCGCCGCTTGAAATCGTCGGCGCCGGTTTCCAGGCAGGTCAGCTTTGGCGTTGCAGCCGCTTGGCGAACTTGCGGGCGAACCGGTCAGATGCCCGATTGGCGTCATACCATGTTGTCGGGCCCGCCTGGCGGATATCGGTTTCAAACCAGTCATATGTCAGGCTGCCCATTTCGGCGCCATTCGCATCGAATGCCGTCGCCGTCAGCTTCATTCCGCCGATGCTGACAGAGCCGCCATAGTCGAGGCCTGGCTGGTCGCCGAGCTGCTTGAAGGTCGGCTTGGTCGGCACGGCGCGTTCGATGGTCACCATAACGTTTTCCACCTCGACCCCGGCCTTTTCGAATTCGCGCATCAGGTCCTGCTTGATCTGCTTGGCGAGATAGGCACCTTCGCGCACACCATAATCATCCTCAAGCGTCTGCTCGAAGTCTGTCGAATAGCCCACCGAGATATCCGTCGCCAAAGCGGCGGGCGCGAAAAGCAGGGCGGTCGCGGCGGCTGCGAGTACGTATTTCATCGGGTCATCCTCCTGAATATTCCTGTATCATACCATACTACGCCGCCGCCGCTTCCTGAAGTCACAGCGCTGTGAGCATACGCCTCAAACCGTATCGACGAACACGATCTCTGCGTCATTCACGCCTTCCAGCGTCAGGCTTTCTGCGCCGGTCACCGCTGCCCCGTCACGGGCATTTAGCACTTCGCCATTCAGGCGCGCCGATCCGGCCGCCAGAACGAGATAGCCGTGCCGCCCGGCCTTGACCTCGTATGTCAGCGTCTCGCCGGCCTTGAGGGTCGCGCCCAGCACCTTTGCGTCCTGCTTGATCACCAGGCTGTCGGCCTCGCCGGTGCCGGAGGCAAACACCGCCCAGCTGCCCGAGCGGTCGTCTTTCGGAAACTTGCGCGCGCCCCAGCTGGGTGTGCCGCCTGCTTCGCGCGGCTGGATCCAGATCTGGAACAGCGTCGTGGCTTCGTCTTCCTCGTTCCACTCGGCATGCTGCACGCCATCACCGGCGCTCATCACCTGCACGTCACCGGCTTCGGTGCGGCCATGGTTGCCCAGCGAGTCCTTGTGGGTGATCGCACCGGTGCGGACATAGGTAATGATTTCCATCGACTGGTGCCCGTGGGGCGGAAAGCCGGCATGCGGCTCGATCGTGTCATCGTTCCACACGCGCAAGGCGCCTTCGCCCATGCGGCGCGGATCATGGTATACGGAAAAGGAAAAGTGGTAATTGGCGTTCAGCCACTCGTTCTTGAAGCGACCGAGATTTTCGAAACGTCTGATATCAATCATTGTCATGCTCCGTTCGGTAAGTGTTGCGTTGAAGCCTATATGGCCGGGCTGAAAATCCGGGCTAGGGCGGGGCATGGATCACTTTTATGCACATTGCGCATGATTGGACGCCGCCCCGGAAACCGCTACCTGATGTCGTGATGCTTCCGCTCGTCCACCATCCTGACTATGACGCCCGCACTGTGGCTGACGACCATCGCTTCCCGATGCGAAAATACGCGCTGGTCGCCGAGATGTTGCAGGCCGAAGGCCATGCCTTAATTGCGCCGGTCCATGCCCCCGAAAGCTGGCTTCATCTCGCCCATGCGCCCGCCTATGTCAGCGCCATTCTCAGCCAGACGCTGGACGCCAAAGCCGCCCGCACCATTGGCTTCGACATCACGCCCGCCATTGCCCGGCGGTCGCGCGCCGCTGTCGGCGGCACCTGCCTTGCCGCGTGGCTCGCCCTCGAACACGGCGCGGCGGTGAACCTCGCAGGGGGCAGCCACCATGCCGGGCCAGACGGCGGCGCGGGGTTCTGCGTGTTCAATGATGTTGCCGTCGCCGCGAAGCTGCTGCTCGAAGAAGGCGCTGTCCGGCGCGTGGCCGTGATCGATTGCGACGTGCATCAGGGGGATGGCACGGCTCTGATCTTTGCGAATGAGCCGCGTGTCTTCACCGCCTCGCTTCATTGCCAGGGCAACTGGCCGCGCATCAAGCCGTCTTCTAATCTCGATATCGGCCTGCCAAACGGTGCAGGCGATGCGGCCTATCTTGCCGCGCTTGACCAACTGGTCAGCATATCGCTCGCCAACGGGGCGGATATCGTTTTCTACAATGCCGGTGTCGACCCGCATGCCGATGACCGCCTCGGCCTGCTTAGCCTCACTGATGAAGGCCTTGTCGCCCGCGACCGTTTTGTTGCGGCGGCCTGTGCTTCACGCGCCATCCCGCTCTGCGGCGTCCTTGGCGGCGGCTACAGCGCTGACGCGAGCGCCGTCGCGCGACGGCATTGCGGACTGGTGGCGTCGCTGAATTAGCCGTTGAGGGGCTTGCTCCGACTCACGCACACGCTCACAACACATCCCATGCCTCCCAGCCCCCAGATCAAGGATGCCCGCGCAATCCTGAAGCGCGTCTATGGCTTCAAGGCCTTCCGCGGCCTGCAGGAAGACGTGATTTCTGACGTGCTGGAAGGCCGCGACGCGCTGGCCGTGCTGCCCACCGGCGGCGGCAAGTCGCTCTGCTATCAGATCCCGGCGCTGATCCGGCCCGGCTGCGCCATTGTCGTGTCGCCGCTGATCGCGCTGATGTCCGATCAGGTGGATGCGCTGAAACAGGTCGGCGTGCGGGCCGAACGGCTCGACTCTTCGATGGATTTCAATGCCCGCGCCGAGGCGCTGGAAGCGGCTGAGCGCGGCGAGATGGACCTGCTCTATGTCTCGCCCGAAGGCCTTGGTACCAATCTCGCCCAGCGCCTTGCGGGCATGAACATTTCCCTCATTGCCGTGGATGAAGCCCACTGCGTCAGCCAGTGGGGGCATGATTTCCGGCCCGACTATCGCGCCCTTGGCCGCCTGCGGGAACTGTTCCCCGGCGTGCCCCGTCTCGCGGTCACCGCCACCGCCGACACGCGCACGCGGGACGATATCCTCGCCCAGCTCCAGCTAACCGATCCTGCTCTTCATGTGGCGAGCTTTGACCGCCCGAACCTCACCCTCTCTGCTGAGCCAAAAGGCGGCGGTCGCACGGCCCGCGTCGTTCAGCTGGTCAAGGCACGCGGCGGTGTCTCCGGTATCGTCTACGCCGCCACGCGCAAGGGCACGGAGGATGTTGCCGAGGCGCTGGTGCGCGCCGGCATCCCCGCGCTCGCCTATCATGCCGGTCTCGACGCTGATGTACGCCAGGAACGCCAGCGCCGCTTCCTGCTGGAAGAGGGCCTCGTCATGTGCGCCACGGTCGCCTTTGGCATGGGCGTCGACAAGCCGGACGTGCGCTTCGTCATCCATGCCGACCCGCCGAAAACGCTGGAAGCCTATTGGCAGGAAGTCGGCAGGGCAGGGCGTGACGGCGAACCTGCCGAGGGTGTGGCGCTCTATGGCCCGGCCGACATGGCCCGCTCCCTGTCATGGACGCATCAGGGCGATGCGCCCGAAGACGTCAAACGCGTCCAGCTCACCAAGACGCGCCAGCTGTTCGCCTTCTTCAATGGCGACGAATGCCGGCGCGGTGCCGTCCGGCGCTATTTTGGCGAGGAAAAGGTCGAGCCCTGTGGCGTCTGCGATGTCTGCACGTCAGAGCCGGGCCAGATGCATGACGCCACTCGCTGGGCCCAGATGGCCGTCTCCGCCGTCATCCGCTGCGGCCAGAAGGTCGGGCGCGGACGGCTCATTCTCCACCTGATGGGCACCACGAAAGACGGCTTCGACGAAACCCTCTCCACCCAGTCCACATTCGGCGTCGGCAAGGACCTCGCCAAGCCCGGCTGGGACCGCGTCTTCGATGCCCTCCTGTTCGACGGGATGCTGGCCGAGGGCGGCGATACGATGCGCCCCTGCATCATCGTGCCGGATGGCGAGGCCGCCCGCGCCCTGTTCCGGGGCGAACGCACGCTGATGCTGCGCGAAGATGTGGCAGCGGCCCGCAAGAAGCCGGCGAAATCGCGGGGCGTGGCAGCCGCCGCCGCGCTCGCAGACCTGTCAGGCCGCGACCAGGACCTGTTCGACGCCCTCCGCCTC
>TARA_R110000751_G_scaffold26901_7_pt1 | contig 22582 bp, 19 predicted proteins | sample TARA_R110000751 | Tara Oceans TARA_R110000751 (sample SAMEA4398001) | marine metagenome | biome: Polar Biome; feature: [MES] marine water layer (ENVO:01000295) within the mesopelagic zone...; material: water (ENVO:00002006), including particulate matter (ENVO:01000060) such as...... | reverse complement strand
CTCAGTTTGGTTATAGTTATCAACAACTTGTGTAGTGTAATGAGTCTATTAAATACTATTTGTTATTGAACGTTCAGCGATAGCTGACCGAAGTATGAGGAGTGCCAGAACTTGTTCTGCAATAACAAATATATTTAATTATGCGATTGAAACGTAACTTGACTTTGTCATTTATTTCTTATACCTTCACTTACGCAAGTCACTATCATTGTTGCTGTTGTTTACGACACAACCATTAGTTATTATCTCATTACATATTCATTGAATGAACTGCTCTCTGTCGCTTGTCTTGATAGATAGAGATACAGATAGAGATAGAGCAAGTGTGTCATACCATATCATTCTATTGGATATGTTTCCTATGTTTCATATGTTTAATATGACAATGAACTCACAAAAACACATAAGGGGGGGATGGTTTCAAAATAATTGCTGGTAGGGGAGTAAAATAATATAGTCCTCTCTCTCTTGTCACACAATAAGGATCTGGTTTATAAGGTTTGTCTGGATAGCATGAAGTGTGGGGTGGGGGGATTAATTGAGGGAGTAGTCAATGGTGTAGGAGATAGATCCAGTAACTTTAATAACTTCGATAGAGTGAATCCAGAAGAACAGTTTGTTTTTTTTATGAGTAATAAGATGTTTAGATAGTCTATTGAGTGCGGAGTGATATAGGAAGGGGGTGGGGAATCTAAAATCATCATCTAAGGTAAGGGTAGTTACGTCAGGAACGAAGGTATTCACTTGTTTCTTATTGGAGGAGTTATAATACTTTAGTGTAACTATGGCTATAACTACGTTTGGTTTATATCCAATTTCGTAAGGGTGTTTAGATATTAGATTATTAGGGTCACTAAGTTGTTCCATAATTGTTGATAATATTAAAACATTGTTTTAAATATATGTGTTATATTTGAAATTAATGATTCAAACAATAGACATACCTATATACAAAACTAAGATATTAGTGTTTAATAATGAAGAAACATTAAGAAGAAAATTTCCAAAAACTAAATTTGACATACAAAAAGATACAAGGGGTTACAGCTGTACGGTAGATAACATCCATATAATTTATTTACAAGAATATAATATACCTATAATAACACACGAGTCATTACATGTTTGTTGGTACATACTTTCTGAAAGAGGGATCAAATGTACACCAGACAACCACGAAGCTCAGGCATATCTGCTGGAGTTAATAGTATTTAACGTATTAAAAAATGAATGGAATGAATGAAGTAAATGTAACCAGATTAGATTCTGAATGTATAATAGTAGACTATATAGTATGCAGAAAGATACATGGGGTGTATTGCGCTACAAGTAACCACGAATTAGGGGAGAGGAGAATAGAAGCTCTTTTTGAATTTATAGAAGATGAAAAAAGGCTTAAAGCCAAGATGGATATGAAAGAGGCTGAAAAAGCTGTAAATTTGTTATTGTTAGAAATTAATTTTAAATATAAACAAAACTAAGATGGGATCTAATTTAAATAAAAAAGCATACTCTATAAAGTTAGCTGAAAGAATAAAAGCTACTGAGCGTTACACAAAAGAAGGAGAAGATAGAAGAAAGACATCTTCAACTGAAATAGGTAATCCAGCATATAAGACTGAAAGAGGATGGTGGAAAAAATAATTTCTTTTATTGAGGGTAATTTAAAATTAGCTGGAGATAAAATTAATGTAATTTCTACTACACAAAAGGAACAGGTACTTTATAGAATGGAGGTGTGTAAAGATACCTGCATGAAAAAAGGAAAGTGTGAACATTGTGGGTGTAGTGTGCCGGGAAGATTGTATTCTAAATTAACTTGTGATATTGAAAAGTTTCCAAATCTTATGAAAAAGGAAGATTGGAAAAAGTATAAAAAAAGAAATAACATTATTGTTAAATGAATTTAAAGATAATTTTAGGAGTAATATTTATATTATTTGGTTGTAATAAATATCAAGTTGTAAGTGAGGTGCGAGTAAACCTATATCATTTACATAATCCAAAAACTAAAGATGCTGAGGTTATACTAACAAAAGATACTTTAGAGATAGGTAAGTTTTATAAATTGAAAAATATTAATATTATCAGCAGTCCATATTATGGTAGACCAAGATTAAAGAGTAGATGATGTATAATGAATTAATAGAATTAGATAAAGAAGGTAATGTTCTAATGCAGGATAAAACTATATTATTAATGCCTAAGCTATTTGAAGTTTATAAGCACAAGAGAATGGGTAGTGATATGGTTAGATGGATTGTATGTATAGCTGATTATAAATCTCCATATAGAAGATTGCCAGAACAAGAAAGAGTAAGAACAGTAACTTATAGTATATTTAATAAGTATAAAAACAGTAATTGCGAAGATGATATAGTCTTAGATGCATTACACGAATACAAGCAATTACAATACGAACCATTAATGGATCAATACAATGCCATGAGTGAACAGATGTATAGAGTAACTCAAGTATATAGAGAGATAGTACCTACACAAAGTAATCTTGAAGATTTAAATGACATAGCTATTAAGATGGAGAAGGCCGCATTAGCGAGGGATAAGATAAAAGCATTAATATTAAAAGACCAACAATCAGAAGCTAAGATATCTGGTACTTCTTCAGACAATTTTTCAATGATAGAGAATAAACTTAGAATAGAAGATAATTGATTAGTGCTGATAAATATAGACCAGTGCTTTTTGATAAGAGCGCAAAAAAGCTAACACGTGGTTCTATAGACCATCATAATTATTGGAATGAACAAATCAGAAGATGTAAGGATGGTTGGAAACCAAGCGGTGGAATCTTTATGCCTGGACCTTATTATTTCTATTTAAACTTTTCTAAAATACACGCCTATGATGAAAAGACAGGCAGAAAGAGAATGTTACCTCCAAGCTATCGTGACCAAGATCATGAATATTATACTGAAATACATAATGCTAAAGAAGGTGGTTATGGTATTATAGTTGGTAAAGCAAGACGTAAGGGTTTTTCTTTTATGAATGCAAATGTCTTATTATGTGAATGGAGTATATATCCAGATAGTGAAAATGGTATTGGAGCTCAGATGGAACACTATGTACAAGATTTTAGAAAGAAGATGATGTTATCATATTATTCTCTACCTACAGAAATGAGAAGTCAAACATTACACAACAATGAGCTTTTATTACAATCAGGATATAAAGAAAAGGAAGAGGGAGCATGGATTGAAAAAGGTATGAAGAGTATGATTCATTTTAGAGTAATGGATAAGCCAGATGCTTTTCGTGGAACTACAATGACATATTGGGTATTAGAAGAAGCTGGAGAGTTTAAGAAATTAAAGAAAGCATATTACGCTAATGAAGAATGTTTTAGAGAGGGAGCATTACAATTTGGCGTACCTATTATTGGTGGTACTTCTAATCAGATAAGTAATGAGAGTGAAGATTTTATGGAAATGTATTATAATCCAGAAGAGTATAATCTAAAGAAAGTATTTATACCTGCAAGCAAAGTCTATCATGGATATTTTAATTATAAGACAGGGGAATCAGATGTTATAGGAGCTACTGAACACATAGAGAAAAGAGCTGCTGATAAAAAGGCTTCAAGAGATAAAGCATTGTATTATGCCTTTAGACAAGAGATGCCTCTTAAAGAAGAACACATGTTTCTTCAGGTTGGTACTACTCCATTTGACTTAGATAAAATCAACATTCAAAGAACCAGCATATTAACTAATAAGAAATTAAATATTGTTAGAAAAGCTAATTTAATTTGGGAAGAAAATAATAATGGTAAATACATATTAGGAAGTAAACCAACGGTTGAGTATTGTAGTGATGGTAAATTTAAGATTCTACACGAAAATATAGAAAGCCATAAAAATGTAAATGTATCTGCAGTAGATCCATACCATGTTGATGATTCATTGGATAGTAAATTTACGGATAGAGAATCAAAAGGTTGTATGTGTGTATATCGAAGGTTTGTCAATATGGATATTCCTGGTGAGTTGCCTATTGCTATGTACACTGATAGACCATATTCAAAAGAAGATTTTTATGAAAACTGTTTAAAATTAGCTGTATATTATCAATGTCAAATATTGGTAGAATATAATGATGATGGTTTTTTAAAGTATTTTATAAAGCATAATATGACAAGATACTTAAAAGAAAGACCTCGTTCTGCTGATTCACCATATAGTCAAGCATCTAATAAGTATGGTATTCACATGAAGAGCTATCAAAAAGCTTTATTAGTAGAATTAGTAGATGAATATGTTAAGAAGAGTTTTGAAGATATATATTTTATGAGTTTATTAGAAGAAATGGCAATTTTTGGTAAACGAAATACAGATGAAGTAATGGCTTTTGGTATGGCTCTAATGCATGACATGGACACTACAAGAAGAATTATAAGTAAGGAAGAAGAAGAAGATGAAACAAAAGATTTTTACCCACATTTTAAAAGAACTGATAGTGGGAAAATAGTTGCAGTAACAAAAAATAACATAACTAACTTTCAAAATGGGAAAAAATCTCCTAACTTTGACTATAACTTTGAAGAGGAATGAATAATAGCACGCAATTTCCAAGACAAAACATACCCAGTAAAGAAAAGAACGAAGAATGGGTACTTAACTGTGTAAATTCGATATTAAGTTATCAAGATACAGGGGATAGATACAGAAATGAAAAGGTAAAAGACCATGAAAACTATTTAATTGCAGAAGGTCATTTTGACACTAAACAATTTGAGTATGTTACTGATATGTATGGTATTACAGCACCAGCAAGATTAGTAAATTATCCTATTATAATGCCTAAACTTGATTTGCTTGTAGGTGAATTAGTTTCTCAACCGTTATCATTTACAGCTTACGTTACCAATAGAAGTGCTATAAGACGTAAGAATGAAAAGAAAATCCAAGTAGCAGCAGAGTTTATTCTAAGACCCTTACGTAGAAAAATGGAAGAGGTTACAGGGACTGAATTTAAAGATGAAGATTTAGGATTAGAGATACCAGAAGATGTAAAAGCATTTCAAGAATATAAATTTAGAGATGCAATAGAAGATCAAATACATGTAGGATTAAATTATCTTATTCAAAAGTATAGCTTAAAGGATGTGTTTAAAAGAGGCTTCTATGATATGGGAGTTACATCAAAAGAATTTTATAGAACTATTATTAAAAATGGAGACCCTTTTCCAGAAAGATTAGACCCAAGAACAGTTATATATGATCCTGATTCTGAAAAAGAAACTATTCAAGATTGTTTATATGCTGGTGTAGATAAATATTACACTATTAATGAAATCATAGATAGATTAGGTCATATATTAACAAAGAAGAATATAGACTATTTAGAAGAATTACAAAATATGGACTCAGCTTGGTTTGCTGATAATAATGTTCCATTTAGTTCTTATATATATTCACAAAGTACATCATTAAAAATTAGAGTTGTAGACGTTCAATGGAGATCTATACGAATGATGAAGTATAAAAAATCTGAAAATAAATTTGACCCTGAAGTTCCTTATTATAAAATGCTTGCAGATGATTATAAAGAAAAGAAGGGTGAAGATATTGTACGTAGACCAATTGTAGAAATTTGGAGAGCTACTAAAATAGGACATGAATTATTACTTGAATGGGGTCCAAAACCTAATCAATATAGATTTGAAGAAAACTATGCTGAATCTAAATTAGATTATTTTGGAGTTATAAAAACTAACTTTAATGGAAGAACATTATCTATAGTTGACTCTTTAAAGAATATACAGATATTATATAATGTGGTTATGTATCACATTGAGTTATGTATGGCAAGAGCTGGTGGTAAATCTATTGTATATGATGTATCTCAGAAACCAAAGAACACTCCATTATCTGATGTTCTTTATCACGCTAAAAACTCAGGATTAATATTAATTAACTCAAAACAAGAAGGTCAACAGATATCTACATTTAATCAGTTTCAACAAATAGATTTCACATTAAGTAATTCAGTACAACAATTAGTTAATCTAAAGCTAATGTTAGAAGATACTGCTGAAAAGTTAACAGGTATTTCTGCAGCAAGAAGTGGTATTCAAAAAAGTGGAGATTTAGTAGGAGTAACTGAAAGAAATGTTCTACAGTCAACTACCATTACAGCACCAATGTTTGATTTACATTATAGAATTGTTGGAGATGTACTTCAAGACCTTGCAAATAAAATGAGAATGGCTTGGGCGAATGAAGGTCGAATGGCTAATGTATTTGGAGATATGGGAATGCAAACATTTAAAATTGACAAAGCAATCTCTAAAGATGAATATGGAATCTTTATAAAGAATAGCAGTAAAGAAGTTCAAGATAAAGCATTAATGTTACAGTTAATAGAACGATACTCTTCTACTGGAGCTATTGAACCTTTAGCCGCAATACAAGCTGTTAGAGGAGATAGTGCTACAGAAGTTGAAGGAATATTAAAGGGTGCATTAAAAGAAATGAGAGCTCAACAAATTGAATTACAAGAAAGAGAAATAGCTGCTCAAGAACAGAAAAATGAAATTGATGCTACTAAAATACAAGTACCAGTTAATGTTGCTCAAATTAATGCAGATTCAAGCATACAGGTTGCTCAATTAAATAATCAGACGAAAGTGCAAATGCAGACTGAGGAGTTATTAAATGATCAAGATATGCAAAATGCAAATAAAAATGCTGACCTGGATAAAATGTTATTTGAATCTGATAATGAAGATATGGAGCATTCAGATATAGTGCCTCCAACACAAAAACAACCAGTTGATCAAAGGATTGAAGTTGTAAGAAAGAGTGAATAATTGTATATTTGTTAATATAATACTTTAAAAAATGGAAGAAAATGTAAAAGAAAATGCTGTTGTGGAAAATGTATCAACAGAAAATGTAATAGAAGAAAATTATTCTACAGAAAATGAAACATTAGAGGCAGTTGAGGAAACAAAAACTGATGACAGTGTTAAAGAGTTTGATGGAAAAGCGTTTGCTGAGTCAGCGTCTTTTACGGACAAACCTCAAGAAAATGAGAAAAAGGAAATCGAAACAAATGAATTTAGTTGGAGTCAAAATAAAGAACCAGAAGTTGAAAAGGAAAAATTACAAGAAAATCCTACAACTACGGAAAATTCTTTTGATTGGACAAGTACTGGCATTGATGGGGTTAAATCTAAAGATGATTTTGATAAAAAATTACAAGAATTTAAATCTTACGAAACTAAGGTTAAGGAGTATGAAGTTAGTAGTGTTAAAAACAATAAGATTAACAGATTAGAGAATTTTCTAAAATTAGATGATAAAGCATTATTAACTAAAGATTTAGAACTTCAAGGATTTAGTAAAGAGAAATTAGAAGAAGCAATAGATACGTATGAGTATAATAATACTATAAGTATTGAAGCACAAAAAATAAGAAATACTGTTGATCGTGCAATTAGTCATGAAAAACAAAATGAATTGAAATCTCATAAAAACGAAGAAGCAAAGCTTATTCAAGAAAGAGAGAGTTCAAAAGCTGAATTAAAAAATCATTTAGAAAATACCGAAACAATGTTTGGTTTTAAAATGGCAAAAGATGAGGCAGGTTTAACAAGTGTAAGAAATGATCATTATGAATATATTACTTCAGGAACATTTCTTAATAGTGTAATGGATAGTAATACTAATTTATCTGAAGCTGCTTGGCTTTGGAAGAATAAAGAAACTATTTTTAAAGCATTAAAAAATAACGGTTTTCAAAAAGGAAGGCAGGAAATTTTAAATGATATTCAGAAACCAGAAGTTGTAGGAACGCAAAGAATCTTAGACCCTTCAGGAAAAACTGATGAATTTAATCCAAATGCTTTTATTTTTGGAACATAGAAAAACGAACAATTCGATAATTAATAAATTAATATAAAAAAGAATGAAATTTCATAGTGGAACTTATGGGAAGGAAACAATTGAAAGTAATGCTTTGGTAACAAACTTACTTAAATATCCTGAAATTGCGCGTAACTTAATACGTCAATACCCTCAATATTCATTAACATACTTTGTTGATGGAACATCTCGATTTGCTAAAGAAGAGCTAATCGGAGATAATTCATTTAGATGGTCTATCTTAGGAAGAACAAACAGACCTTCTACTTGTACTGGAACTAATGTCGGAAACGGTGTTGGTTTAACTCAATTCTCTGTTGAATTTGAGGAAAATTTTTTAAACCCAAATGATGTAATCAGATTTGCTGATAAATCTCAAGCGGTTGTAATTGGAGAACCTTCAGCTACTGCTGGTGGATATACTTTTCAATTAAAGCTAATGAGTACAGATTTAACTTTAGCTGTTACTGCTCCGGCACTACTTGCTGGTGTTACTGTTGGTAAAACAGGTACTGCATTTACTGAAGCGTCTGAAAGAGGTTACGAAAATCACGTTTATCCAGACTGGTATATCAATCACTTAGGTATTACTCGTAAAGCTAAATCCATTAGTGGTTCAGCTCTTACTGATGTTACTTGGATTGAAGCAGGTGGACAAAGATTGTGGTACTTTGCAGATCAAGAAATTGCAATGGATGAATATTTATATGAGCTTGAATTAGATTCATGGTATTCAACTTCGACAATGGATGTGAATGGCAATTCTACAGTTTTTGATTTAAACGGAAAACCTTTAATTAAAGGAGATGGTTTACTTAGACAAATTGATGCTGCGAATGTTGATACTTACTCAGGTGCATTAACTGAAAAAAGATTAACAGACTTTTTGGCTCAATTGAAATTAAATACAGGAGAGAAAAATGCTCATTGGATGGTATTTACTGGTACTGCTGGTATGGTTTCTTTTCATGAAGCAATGAAAGATTTAGTTTATCCAAGTGGTAACTTAATCTACGATGCAATGATAGGAAAAGACCAAGATATAGGTGTTAATTTCACTACATATAATGCTATCGGTCAAAGAATGACTCTTGTACATAATCCTCTTTTTGATGATCCAAACTTGCATGGTAATGATATTGACCCTGCTACTGGTTATCCTAAAGAAAGTTTCAGAATGGTATTCTTGAATATGGGAACAACAAATGGTGTTTCTAACATTGAGAAGAAAATTAAAGGAGCTGGTGGAATTAATAGGTCTATGATTATCAAGTATATTCCTGGTATGGTAGATCCATTTGATCAAGGTTCAATGAGAGCTGCAAATTCAAGAGATGCTTTCACATGTGAGATTCTTTCAGAATCTGGTATTGTGGTAAGAAATCCTCTTTCTTGTGGACAATTATTATTTGCTTAATTAATAAACCCTGATAATGGAAAAAGTAGAAGAAAAAGAAGTAAAAGAGATGTTAGCTAAATGTTTAACTGAAGGTAATGCTGAAATTAGATTAAGAGACCATAAACGAACTGGTTCAATTACTGTAAGAGATTACACTGTTCTTGAAACTGGAGAGTATAAAAAGTTTGTTGATAAATTCGGTAATATTAAAGTGACAAGATTTACTAAAAACAGAACATATAATTTATCTGACCCTACACAAGCGTTAGAATATGAACATGTTAAAAATCATCCAATTTATACTAATGGACCCACACCTATTTTAGAGTGTGTTAATGTAGAAGAAGTAGCTCAAGCTGATGTATATCAAAAAGATATGGAAGCAGAAGCAAATTATATCGTACGAAAATTGTCTGGAGAAAAGCTCAGGGATTTTGCTCGTTTACTGCTTATAGGTAAACGAATCATAATTGGTGAGCAAACTTCAGATAATGTTATAAAACGTGAAATTTATAATTTAGCTGAAGATTCTAATCCTGGCGGTGTTAGTGGAGCTCAAAAAATAGTAAATGCTTGGGAAAATCCTGATAGAAACATTAGAGAATTACTTGAAAAAGGAGTTGCTAATACTACTTTCATGATTAAAGATGGTGTTTATTATTATGGTAAACAGAAGATGGGAACAACTAAAGAATATGCTATAGAGTGGTTTAATAAGAATAATGATATTTTACCTCAAATTAGAAAAGAAATAAACTCTAAAAAATGACAATAGCTGAAATGCATACATTAATAGATTTGCTTTTAGATAAAGCAGATGCTCCCTGGTTTAATCCGAGTGAAAAAGATAGATATCTTAATCTTGCTCAGATTGAATTTGTGGAAACAAGATATATGCAATTCGAAGCAATTGAAAAAAGAAGAGAAGAACTCTTGCCTTTAGTTAAAAACTCTCCATACGTTGGGGTTGATTTAATTAATTTAAATACAATTACAGATTTTCTTTATGTATTAAGCATACAAGCTTACATGATTGATAGTTGCGTTTCAACAGGTTTAAGAATAGAACCAGTACATCCAATTCAATTAGATGATTTTGCAGGTTCTCAAGGAGATCCTTTTAATAAAACATCTGATAATAATGTAGGATATACTCAATTTAATAATGGAACAAATGATATAATACAGATTCATTCTGACACAATACCATCCAATATTAATTTATTTTATTTGAAAAGACCTATTGATGTTAGCATTACAGTTCCGACTAATAGTGAATTACCAGTTAGTACACATGAAGAACTTGTAAATATAGCAGTACGTAAAATGATGATGACGATTCAAGACCCTAATTATCAGGTTCAGATGAATGAGATTCAACAACAAGGACAATAAAACTTAAATTATGAGTAAAGAAAATTTAAAAGAAAAAAAAGTGACTGAGTTACATAAGATAGCTTCAGATATGAAAATTTCAGGATATAAGTCTTATAAAAAAGATGAGCTAATTGATGTTATCTTAAAAGAAATAAATCTTAAAGGAGAATCAAAAATTAGCGCTAATGAAGTTGTCGTATTAAAAAGTAAAAGAAGAAATCCAATGACTTGGTAAAAAAAATATAAAAATAACCCATAAAAATAAAATAAAGTGGAAATAGGAAGATCATACATAGCGTTAAACGCAAATAGCACTGTACCGGCAGTTACTGGTACTACGCTATTATTAACACCCTCATTTAGCATTGACACAAGTACTGTAGCACCAGGACAAGTTGCTGTTAAAATAGGGCAAGCTGCAGGAACTGCGGCTAAAGAAACAATAACATTGGTAAACAATGCTGCTGTTGGAGATGAAGTAAGAATTACTTTAGTTAGTAATGATACATCAAGACAACTTTGGAGAAAAAGTTACTCTGTAACTGTACAAGCTGGATCTGTTACACCAACATTAGTAGCTGCGGCTTTAAGCGCTCAGATAGCTCTTGATGGTGCACAAGCATCTTGTCCATATACTGCATCTGTTGCTGCAGGAGTTATAACAGTTGTATCTAAAGATTTAAATAAAGATTCTTTAAATGCTACTGTTTATACAAATTCTGCAACTACAACAATAACTGCTGTAAGAACAAATGGTGTATTAAGTGAAGGACAACCTTCTGATTTAGAAGCTCGTGGTATTCCAGCAACTGATATATCTCTTGCAACTTATTCAACAGTTAGATTTGAATATGAGCCAGTAGCTGCTCAACCATTCATTGATATGAAAGGAAAGAAATCTATTGAGATTTTTTGGTATGGAACACCTGCTAATGCAACTGCATTAGAGACGATTATCAATGCTCTTTAGTAAGTTGATTGTTTAATTATAAGAGCTGACATTTAGTTAGCTCTTTTTATACTTTTTATATGCCTACATTAAATGAATTTGCATACAATATTCGTAACATAGCAAGAGCTGGACAAAGTGATGCTGATGATGAAAGATTGAAAATTAGTATGATTAAATTTTGGATTAAAGGCTATAGAGCTAAATTAATTTTTGAATATACTAATGCGGGTAAATTAATTGACCCACAATTAGTTCAAGATTTAGGAGTTGTGCCTTTAATAGAAGTTGATAAGGCTGATTCTGATTGTCCTGAATGTATTGAATGGGGTTGTAAAATATTTAAAGTTGAAATACCGAAATTAATAGATTTACCAAACAATAGAGGATTAGTTTTTGTTGGACTAATAGATAAGCAAACACCAATAATGCTTGATTATCCAGATACAACAATTTTTAAAAGAGCAACAAGATTTGGGAAAAAATTCAATCGTAGTTATTTAATAGGAAATGTTTTATATGTAACTACAGAAAATACAAATCTTGATTTAAAATATATTAATATAAGAGGAGTTTTTGAAGAACCGACATTAGCATTTAATTATACTGCTCCTGGTTGTGAAAAAGTTTGTTATAGTGATAATGATCAATACCCAATCGCAATGCGTATGTATGAACCCATTACTAAACAAATACTTCAGAATGAATTAAATATGACTGTTAACAGTGTTACTGATGAGTTAAATGATGCAAGACAAAGTTATCAACCGCAAGGATCGTGATGGTGCTTTTACACTTTATGGAATATACTTACTGACAAGAGAAGAAGTAAAAAAAGATATTTTAAAGTTGCCTAAAGGTCGTACAAATGTTAAAAATATAGGTTATAGACTATATGGTGATATTATACGTTCATATTTTGCAATAATATTTCGAAAATTATTAGAGGGTTATTCTTATCCTTTATTAAACAAGTTTGGCACATTAAAAGCTGTCAAAACTTTGTGTACAAGATACAATCCAAGTACATTTACCTTTCTAAGAAAAGACAATAAACTTATTAGAAAAAAAGTTGAATTAGATATTAATAAAACTGATGGTTTTTTTTATTTTATATTTTGGGATTCTGCTAAAAAATACAGACATTACAGATTAAAAGTTTCTCCTAAATGGAAAACTATATTGTTTAAAAAAGTAAAAGAAGAGGAAATGGATTATCCAGATTATAGTTTATTAAGATATGGAAGGTATGCTACCAATAGTTATATACATAAAATAAAATAAAATGAGCTCTTCAAATAATAAAATATCTTTATATTCAATCATAGGTAATGTTGTAGGAAATCTTGGAATAAGAAATGTCAATAATGTAATAGATGATTTTGCAAGATGGGCTGTTGATGCTGAATTAAAAATAGGAAGTGAAGGAGCATATAGAAGATTTGAATGTGAGATTGATGTAAAAGATAGAAGAGCATGTTTGCCTGATAATTACATCTCATTAATAGCTTTAAAGAAAGGTCAAGAGATTTTAGACTTATCTATGCAAAGTTTCAAGTTATTCAATAAGGGAGCCGATAGAGGAGCTCAATTAAATGATAACAAAGATTTTGTAAGTGGAAATTATCAACCATATGATCCTGGAGTACCGAATGTATTAAGTGTAGAATTTTTAGGAAGCTATGTTACAGGAGAATCAATAAGTATAACTGTATCTTCTAATAGAAATGGAACAGTTAGTATAAACACTTTTAATTATATAGTTCAAGTTGCTGACACATTAATAACTATAGCAACCAATGTAGCTAATCAATTTATGTCTGTATCTAATTTAGGATATTCAGTTATAGCTTCTGGTTCAGTTTTAAATATAACAGCTAATGATAACTTGACAAGTTTAACATTAACTCCATTTACAGATAGCTTATTAGGTACTATAGTTGTCGCAGTATTACAAAACAGAAGATTACCTTCAAATTGTGAAGTTGTTTCTACAACTTTAAATACAATCAAATTTACATCTCCTAATTTAGCTAATTTAACAGCGTCTAATTTAAATACTGGTTCTTCTTCTCAACATACAAATTCAATTAATATGTTTGGTCAACCAAGTGTTGGATATTCTGCTACAGCCAATAAATATTCAATAGAAAATGGATATATCTATTTTAATCAAATGAATGAAACTAAAGTTGGTTTAGCTTACTTAGGATTAGATTTAGATGAAGAAGGGTGGCCTTTAATAAATCATTTACATGAAGATGCTGTTACACATTACTTAATGTATATGTATAAAGCAAGAGATTTTTATGCTGGAAAATTACCAGGAAATGTATATAAAGAAATGCAAGCTCGTTGGTTTTGGTTGTGTGGACAAGCAAGGGGAGATGATGAAATGCCAGATGAAAATGGTTTAAGAGCTTTATCAAATGCTTGGGCTCAATTACTTCCTTTACCAAATAAAAATTATTTTTAATGGCTGAAGATACTCAAGATCAAGGAATGAATACCTTTCAAGAAGGTATGCGTATGGATGTTGATAAATTAAATCAACCAAATTCTTCATATAGATATGGATTAAATGGAAGATTAATATTCAATAGAGACGGTTCTTATGCTTGGGAGTCAGAAATGGGAAACAAATTATCTTTTACTATTAATCCGGATTCTGGTAGTGGTGTAGCTGGATTAGATTATAAGCCTTTAGGGTGGACTGGTCAAAGTGATTTAATAATAATATATAGTAAAGATTCAGTTACAGCTTACAGTGAAATAGGATTATTTATTGTTGATGCAGATGGAACTGGAAATTATAAAACATTGTTTAATGATAGAAATGATCCAAATGGAGATTTATTAAATTTTACTATTGAAAATCAAATAGAAGCAAGGTTTGTTTATGAATCAGATAATTTAATTAGAACATATTGGGTAGATGGTGTTAATCTTCTTAGTAATCAACCACGAGTATTTACATTTAAATACGATAATACTTCACCTATTACTTCAACTGCTTCATATTCAGCTGTATCTATTTCAGTACATGAAATTAATCTACAAAGTGAGGTTAATATGGGATTAATTAAATATGTTGAAACAATACCAGCAGGTGGAAATATATTATCAGGTTCTTATCAATATTCATATAGATTAATTACAGTAACTGGATATAGAACTCCTTGGTTTCCATTAACTGAACCAGTAATAGTTTCAACAGATAGTGTTTCTCCTTCAAATCCATGGGATTATGAAATGGAAGGAAGTGGTATAGATTCAGGTAAATCAGTTGAATTAGAAATAAAAGGAATTGATCAAAGATTTAATGAAATAGAGGTTTTATATGTTTATCTAACTAATGATCAAATACCTACACAAGCATCTATATTTGTAATAACAACAATAGATGGAACTACAATGACTTTTGACCATAGGTCAATGAGTGGGGAACCAATTTTAATAGAAGAAATACCTGTATTTTTTCAAGGAATAAAAAAAGCAAAAACATTAAACATTAAAGATGCGTCTTTATATGTAGGAAATGTAGTAGAAGCTTCATTTGAAATAAATAATATCGAACCTGTATTAACTGGAGTTTCAATTAAACCATATTTTAAAAATATACGCTCTGATGAATATCCAATTAGTTCATTTATAGATGGAAGAAATTCGGCAGTAGCCGCAGCTCCACCAATAAGTAGACAATCTGTTGTCGCTGGAGGCGTGTGTAATAAGACATTACATACGTCTGCAGGAGGGGTTGAAAGTTATGATGTTATAGATGAGTATTCTAATTATAAAGGAACACAAATTTCTCATTTAAATAAAGGATATTTTAGAGGAGAAACCTATCGTTTTGGAGTAGTGTTCTTTGATTTGACAGGATTTCCAAGTTTTGTTTATCATATTGCTGATTTAAAAATGCCTGAACAATATGAAGATACGTATTCAGCTGTAAGATTAAAGGCTGATGGTACAACAATTAGTTTACCAACAGTTACATTGCCTGAAAGATCATTTACTACTTGTAATTTTGGAGATTATTTTGATGATTCAGCTATAGTTGGTTTAGATGGTAGTGATACGACAATATCTTATTTAAGGATAATGGGTGTTGAGGTTAGTGGTATAGATATAACAACTATAAAAACACAAATTAGTGGATTTATGATTGTTAGAGCTAAATGTGATAATTCAATTTTAATGCAAGGGTTAATTATGTCGTGTGTCCGAGACCCTGGCGGAGATTCAACTACAAGACCAATGCCTTTCGGTCATGATGCTTGGTGGGATTCTTCAACATTAGACGTGCCTACTGCAACAAGTGATATAGCTGACATACAATTATTATATGGTGAAGAAGCTGATGAAGAAGAATTATATGGTATAAGACCAAATACCAGTGTTTTTTATGCTCCAGATTTAGATTTTGGTTTTGCGCAACTTCCTAATGTGCATACTGCAGATTTAATAAAATTAGTTAGTACTTGTTATCAAGAAGGGCATGCTTGTGTAGGTACTGAAAATAATAATGGTTGCACTCCTTGGGCTAATCAATATTTTACTTGGGGAGAAGATGGTGGGTTAACTCCAGAGGCAGATAGAGGAAGAGAAGGTGTAAGAAAATTATATAGAACTAAAAATGATTCTCAAGGTTATCCAGGTGACCCATTAAATGATCCTTATCCACAACATGGTGCTATTGCTGATATGACTTATATATTAAATTTAGCACTTGGAGCTGGAAGAGATAATTATGAAGTTGGTATAGATTTAAAAAATCAAACTAATTTTAAAGATGGTAGACATATGGGGTATTATGGAACTGCTGTTGATAAACACAGACACTGGGCTTGGGGTAAAGGCAATTCAGTATTTATAAAACATGGTAATTTTGCTCCTAACAATTTTCCTACTTCAACGTTTCCTAATACTAATCCTTTGTTCAAAGAGCCTACTTCTGAGGGAGTAACAACAAATATGGGAAATTGGATATGTAATTATACAAGACCAAATAATTTTCCATATGGTGGTGTGTCTGAATCTTCTTTAGAAAGAACAATATTTTTTAGTACAGGTCATTATCAACCAGTTAACAATCCTACGTTTGATACACAAGGAATGCCTGCCAATGATATTTTTGATGAAATAGAAGTTTGGGGTGGAGATTGTATTTTAGATTATATGGGTTTTGCAAGATTATATCCAAGAATGCAAGACCCTATTAATTGGAAAACTGACCCAAGAGAATATGGTATAGGAGAAATATTTCCATTTGAAAGTAGAGTACATCATCCATTAAGAAATGCACCCTCACAACAAAATCCTATTTTTAGTGATGTAGGACTAAGACCACAAAAAGAATTAGAAGATGCAGATACAAAATGGGGAGATGGAATATTTTATGATACAGATGATAATAAATTAATAGAAGAATTTGATATTAATGCAGTGTTATTTTATGAAGAGTCAATAATGTTATTTGCACCAAAACCTATACGTTTTACAGCTATTGCAAATTTTCCTATTAGATGGAGATACACTCCTAATAAATTTTATGGAGATACTATTGATACTTGGAGAATATTTCAAGTAAATGATTTTGATGATTTAAATGGAGAGTATGGAGCTATAACAAGTAGTTTGTTTTTATTTAATCAAATCTATTCTTTTCAACAAAGTGCATTTGGAAGATTAAGAGCATCTGATAGAGCTTTAATTGAATCTTCTAATCAAGGTTCATTAACTACTGGAATTGGAGAAAAATTAGACGGTATAGATTATGTTAATACTCATTTTGGTAATCAGCATCAATGGAGTTTATTTAGTTCTGGAAAAGCTGCATATTGGATTGACGTAAATCAAAGAAAATTCTGTCGTTTTGCTCAAGATGGATTTGTTGCTTTAAGTGATGTTAGAGGGTTACACCAATTTGCTCAAAATGAATTAAAATATTATGAAAATCATGATACTCCTGTAGATGGATTTGGTATAACTGGAATTTATGATTTTGAAAATAATGCTGCATTTTGGTCATTTAAAAGAGATAGAGATCTTTTATTAAAAGATGTTACTGCCTTTTATATAGTTTCAACTCCAACAAGAGTGTTAGCAAATGATTACATTATTATAAATAATAAAGATATTATTCAACTTACTGATTCAGGTGTTATATCAGTAAGTGATATAATTATACCTAAAAACTCTACAGAATCAGGAACTAATGAGTTAATGATATTTTTTATTTTATTTAGTGGCTTAGGGCAAATTAATATTAAACAAAAAAATCCTAATGTTGCTCCAGTTTTAATACAATCGATTAACGGAGCAAATTATATAAAAGTTTATAGAGAGTCAATAAATGATGATTGGATAGTTTTAACTGATCAAGTAGGTCAAATTCCAAAATATTATAATACTATATCATTTAATGAATTAGCTAATAATTTTGTTGGATTTCATAATGCTAATCCGAGTTTTTATTTTACAACAAAAAATTATACTATAGAATATAGAGATTCACAACAGTTTTATGCTAAAAATATAGGTCTTATTGGTAATTATTTTGGAAATACATGGCATTCTATATTAGAACCAATATTTAATCCAAATGCTATGTACCCTAAAGTGTTTGATAATTTTAAAGGAAATGTTAATTACAATCTTCAAACTACATTAGTGTCATTAGATATGATTACTGAGTCTACATTAAATACAATTAATCTATCTTTAGATACAAGAAAAGAATATAAAGAAGATATATTAAGATTTCCACTTAGAGCAGAAAATCAATTATATAGAACAAGAGGAAAATCTTTAACTATGATTTTATCAATAGACAATAGTACATATAAAACTTCAAGAATATCAAGTATAACCACATCTTTCAGGGTGTCAAATAGAATATAATATGGCTTTATTTACAGACAAAAGAGAATTAAGTAGACAAGCAGAGAAGGTTCCATTTAAGGGTGTAGAAGGGAAAATCAGGAGGCTTGGCACAGCTATAATGGGTTATGATCCAGATACTGGAGAAAAGAATATGGGAGGAAAGGTTCTTGGAAAATTACCATTAGTCGGCTTAGATACTTTAACAAATTTAGGAGCAAGAGCATTTGCAAATGATTCATCAGATGCTAATGAAGTTATAAAAAAAGGAACTAAAGATGAGGTAGCAACAGACGTTAATAAATTAAATTTTGCTTGGCAAGCTTTTAAAATATATTTAGCTGCAGGTGGTAGTGTCGGTGGTGGTGGTGGTGGAGGCGGTGGTACTGTTGATCCGTCAGTTGCAACAACTGGTGGAGAAGTTGCTGCCGGTTCTGGTACTGCTGTTCCTGGAATTGACCCAACTCAAGGATATACTGCTACTCAAGCGACACTCGATGCTACTACGGGTAGTACAACATTAGCAACTGATATGGCTCAGGTAGGAACATCTATGACAGCTCCAGAATTAAATATAGCTGATTACAATATAGTTGGTGAAGGAAGTTCTTTGCCAAATTTACCTGAAAATATAGAAGATGCAGACCCAACAATGAAAGAGAAATTTTTAACTTATTTAAATACAAATTTTGATGGTGTAGATGGAAGAGAAGATGGTACTGGATTAGATGTAAATAAAGAAGATGTTGTAAGTAGGCAAGGAATAGATGTTTTTGGAAGAGAAGGAAGTGGAACAGGAGAAGGAATTGGAAGTGATCCAACATCTGAATATGAAGATAAAGGTCCATTTACTGGAATGACAGCAGAAGAAAAAAAGAAATTAAATGATAATTTAAAAAAAGGAGTTAATGTAGCTCAATCAAAAAAAGGTAGATTTGAAGAAGGTGATTTTAATACTTGGAAAGAAGAGGCAGAAAAAAGAGGATTACAAGTAGTTGGAAAAGATGCTGTTGATGGTCAAGGAAATATAGTATCTTCATTTGATAATGAACAGGCAGAAAAAGATGAAGCAGCAGCAGCTACAAAACGAGGATTCAAAGAAATGTTAACTGGTAATATTGTTGGTGCAGGTATAGGTTATGTAGGCTCAAATGTCGCTGCAACAAGAGGATATGAAGATAGGTATGATGAACTAAATAGTCAAAAATCAATTTCAACAAGTTATTTATTATAATTATGGCAACAAAAAAAGATACAGATGTTACAAATATCAAGATTTATTATAATGGACATTTAGTTAGATACAAGAAAGATGGAAAAACATTAATAGATGTAAAAGATTATAATACAAATCCTTACTATAAAGAAACAAAGGGAGATGACAAAGGTAAAAGCCCGGATGCTGTTTATAAAAATAGAATTAAAGAAAGTGTAGAAAGTAACAGCTCTAAGATTAAAATAGATCCTTCAAAATTTGGTAAAAAATTAAATGAAGCTGATTTTTATGAAACATATTATCCTGTAGTTAAAGATGCATTAAAAGGTTCTAAAGTATCTCCTGAATTAGCTATGATACAGTTATCTAAAAATTCTGATTGGGGAAAAAATATAACAAAAGATAATGGTTTCAGTCAAGCTTTTTCGAAACTACATGGTAATAATGAAAAAGGTTCTTTTGCTAATACACAAGATGGTCCAAATTTAAGTACATATAAAACTTTTGGAGAAGCAGTAAAAGGTTTTGCAAATTCTATAAATTCAAATCCAAAAATACTTAGTACAAATAATGTAAATGAACAATATAAACTTTTACAAAAATCAGGATTAACAAATGCCTCTGAGGATTTAGAAGTTTTAGATAATAAAACACGAACTAAATTAGAAAATAAAGGAAGATCATCTTCAAAGCCTAATCAATTTGTAGAAGTAGATACTGAGGCCTCAAGAGCTGCTTTAATTGAGAATGGATATGATTCCGATGATGAAAGATTAAGAACTTTAGGTGTGGTTTTTACTAAAGGTGATGGTGCAAGATGGAATAATTCTGTTTCTTATCCAGGTATGCATAGGTCTGTAATGACAATGCCTACAGATTATGATTTAATAAATGCAAATGGAAAACAATATATATTAAATAATGATGGGGGTGCAGGACAAGGTAAAGTTATTTCTTTTAATGGTAAAACAAAAGATGGAGCAGCTAACAGTTTAGAGCTTGGAATTAACACTTCTACTTCATCTAATGGCTCGGTCAATGTGTCTGAATCAAATCCTCCTGAATTTTTTGCAGAAGAAGCATCTGAATATGTAAAAACTATAAATCAGGACAATAAATTAACAGATAAAAATTGGAAAACTATAAATGAGTATAATGATATAATTGAAAATATATCTTCTCCAGAAGATGAAGAAGCATATAAAAATGAGTCTTCTCAAAATTTTTATGGAAGTGACTGGAAACCAACTAAAGAAAATATAAACAATAGTGTTTTTAAATACCAACAAGATCTTGCGCCTTTATGGATTAAAGAATTAAACGGTCTTGTAGAAAATACAGAAGATCGTTTAAAAGCTGAAGAAGATAAACTTTCACAAATGATACTTGAAAATGTTTCTGATGAAGAATTAAACAAGCAAATTAATTCAGTAAATTCTGTTAAACAAAATTTAGAGAAAAATAAAACAGATGTTAAGAATGATATACATGCTTTAGAATGGGCTATGGATCCTGATTTTAACATAGCAGGCAAGCATTATAATGAAGTACAACAAGCAAATGCTAAAAAACTACATTGGGGATGGGGAGAGAATAGTTATCAAAAAAATACAAGAGATCTGTATGAAAAAATGACAGCAGAAAATCAAGCATTAATCAGTGAATATTCTGAAAAATTTAAACCTGCTAAAAAAGATGATGGTACTACTGAAGAAGAAACAACTAATGAAACAATAACTAATGATGTAAACCTTCAAGTTGATAATTCTGATAGCTCAACAACCTATGGTTACAATCCAGGTGGTGGTAGTGGTAGTAGTAATAGCTATACAGGGAGTAATGAAGTAGTTGTAAATAATTTAGAAACTGGTTTTGATGAAGATAATAGAATAGAGGGGAATTTTATTCCAAAAACTGATTCTGCTAAAACACTACAAGATAAACTTAAAAATGTAAATAATGCAATTAATGCTTCTAATGAAGAAGTAGAACAAGTTGGAGAATATGCTCCAGATAATCAAGGATTAGATTATGGTGGTTTTATTGGAGATGCTGGTAGAGCTTTAGTTGGTATGTCAGGTGCTATGGGGGAAATTCCAAAATATGAAACTGGTGAAATGTATAACATGGCTAAAGATGATTTAACTGCAAGAAGAGATTTAGGTTTGACAGATGAAGAATTATCATATGGTCAAAATCTTGCAGAAAGAGGTTATGGATATGATGTTAAAAACGTAAGAAGATTAGCTGGTGGTAGTTCAGGAGTTGCTTTAGGTAACTTAGGAAGAGCTCAACAACAATTATATGGTCAATACGCAAATCTTGGAGTTCAAGATCAAGCAGCAAGAAGAGCAAATAGAAAACAATTTAATCAATTTGCTGTTAAAGATGAGGTTGTTAACAGACAAATGTTTGAAGATGACTTAGGACAAGCCATGATGAACAAACAAGCTGGTGCTGCATTAGTTGGTGACGCTTTAGGTAACATAAGTGAAAGAAATCAATTTAATAAAGCATATGGTAAAGGTTCTGCATTTTATGAAAAACAAAAATCTGATTGGACTTCTACTGAACAAGAAAAAATTAATGCAAAAGAGGCTCTAAAATATAATAAAGAAAAATATAATAAAGATTTACAAGATCAAAAAGCTGAGTATGAAGCTGAATTAGAAAAAATATCTGATACTGGAGAAGTGTTACCAATATTAGATAATGCATTAGCATTTGTGGGTGATGATAATGAGCCTTCTTTAAGTGCTGATAATGATGTTACTTTAGATGCTGATAATGACATTACTTTAAGTGATTACTCTGGAAATAATCCAACTAATGTAACAGGAGATGTTAATGTAAGTGATGCTTCG
>TARA_R110000751_G_scaffold286999_1_pt1 | contig 22601 bp, 17 predicted proteins | sample TARA_R110000751 | Tara Oceans TARA_R110000751 (sample SAMEA4398001) | marine metagenome | biome: Polar Biome; feature: [MES] marine water layer (ENVO:01000295) within the mesopelagic zone...; material: water (ENVO:00002006), including particulate matter (ENVO:01000060) such... | reverse complement strand
TTACCGAACAAAAAATAGCCACATGATATTATTTGAAATCATTTGATTAAAGTTACCGTATAGAAAGCATAAAACGCTCCCGTCGATGTCCTAATTACAAAACACTGGAATGAAACTCCAAGAACAAATACAGCTCTTAAAACTCTTGTTCAAAGGACGAGACGATGTATTTGCCTTGCGATGGGAAAAGGGTAATAAAAGTAGCTACATGCCTGCCTATCATTACGACCCCTATATGTACCGCCTACACAAGCAGAAAGGAGGAACATTCAGTAATTATAAAGACAAGACTTATTTAAAATTAGATGGCCATCAATTATCAAAACATATAAAAGGTGAGCAATTTATTGGTGTTTATCCGCTTTTAAAGGATAACACCTCTTGGTTTATCGTGGCCGATTTTGACAAGAAAGACTGGAAAGAGCAATCCGTCAAAGCCATAGGTGTTTGTAAGGAAAATGGAATTCCTGCTTATTTGGAACGTTCACGTTCCGGAAATGGTGGACATGTATGGGTGTTTTTTGAACAACCATACCCGGCTACAAAAAGCAGAAAGATTATATTGAAACTTTTTGAGCAAGCGGGTATTTTTTCGCTATTTGATAAGAACACAAGTTTTGACAGACTGTTTCCAAATCAGGATTATCTATCGGGAAAAGGGTTTGGAAACTTGATTGCCCTTCCACTTCAGGGAAAAGCTTTTCAATATGGAAATTCCTGTTTTATCGATCTCGAAACATTTTCACCTATCCAAAATCAATGGCAATTTTTAAAAGCCATCAAAAAAGTTTCGACAATTCATTTGGATAAGGTTTTACAAGCATTATCCAATCAAAAAGAAGAAGCAAGAGTTCTTTTCAAAAACAGCATTTCCAGTTCTGGAAGATTGCATATTATCTTGAAGAGCAGTGTTATAATCAATCGAAGTGGCTTAATCCCACCAATGGTTGATTTTCTAAAAGAACATTTGAATTTTTTCAATGCCGATTATGCGATTAAAAAAAATACTGGAAGAAGTACTTGGAAAACGGAGCGGTATTTCAAACTTATCGATGAAACCGAGAACACCATTGAAATTCCGAGAGGGTTTATAGGAAACTTGGTTCGGTTTTGTAAGCAACAACATATTGATTATGAATTTATAGATCAAAGAAAACAGTTGAATAAAGTTGGGTTTTCATCTACAATTCAATTGCTAAAACATCAATTCCATCCAGTAGAAACAGCGACAAAAAAAGATTTCGGAATCATTGTGGCCCCTCCGGGTTCGGGAAAAACAATTATTGGGCTGAAAATTATCGAGCATAAACAACAACCTGCGTTAATCCTTACCCATAGAAAACAGATTGCAGACCAATGGACGGATAGAATTGAAACATTCTTCGGTATTCCAAAAAGAGAAATCGGTAAAATAGGCCAAGGAAAGATGAAGATTGGTAAGCAGATAACAGTGGCATTGATTCAAACTTTGGCAAAGAAATTATCCAATGAAAATGATATGGGAAAATTGGCATCTGCTTTTGGCACCATTATCATTGACGAATGCCATCATATTCCAGCTAAATCCTTTCGGAAGGTTGTCCATAAACTTTCTCCTTATTATCAATATGGGTTAACGGCTACCCCTTTTCGGAAAAACAATGATGAAAAACTATTGTTCGTCTATTTGGGAAATATCATTTCTGAAATCAAGCCCCAAGAAATTGAACATTACAAAAAAGCACGGGTTGTAATTCGGGAAACCAACCTTAATGTTCCCTTTAACTCAAAAACTGACCATTTTGAAACCCTTTCCAAAATATTGGTCCACGATTCCGAAAGGAATAAACTGATTTTAAGCGATGTTCAAGATGAACTGAACAAAGGTAGAAAAGTAGTAATAATCACAGAGCGAAAGGAACACATCCAAACGCTGCATCAGTATCTGAAAAATCAATACGAAGTTGTTCCGATTTCCGGTGATGACAATGTAACTTCACGTGCCATGAAATGGAAAAGCATCGAGCAGGACAACTATCAAACTATTATCACTACTGGACAATTCTTTGGTGAAGGAGTGGATATTCAAAGTATATCCTGCTTATTTTTGGTCTATCCGTTTGCCTTTAAGGGCAAACTAATCCAATATATAGGAAGGGTACAACGTTCTGAATTAACACCTATTATTTATGATTATCGAGATAAACAAATCCCATATTTGAACAGGCTCTTTTTAAAACGGAACACTTACTACCGAAATCTAGACCGACAAGCTACCTTATTTGAGGATTTACAGGAAACCATTGAAAACAGAATGCCTCTAAGTGACATCGATAAGATTATCAAAGTCGCAATCCACGATTTGGATTTTCATTACGGGATGGTCTGTTTTTCGTATAAACTATCAAATGGTGTTTCACTTAAATTTGAAATCGAGAATGAAGAAGTACAGCCAGAATTCGAGGTGTTAAAGCCTTACTTTTCCAAAGTTCTAAATTCAAAATCCGTTACAGTTCGTATACATGTTGGATTTGAAAATGATGTAGTTGTTTCACAACTGGCCACTTCGGAAGATATTGACCATATCAATAAAGAAATAGTGGATAGTGTAAAATTTCAGTTTATTGAACTAAAGTTTATTAGGAGTGGAAAGTTGGTAAATAAAGAGGATATTGAAGAAGCTCCTAAAACAATAGGTTCTTTCTTTGGTTCTGAAGAAAATTTACTGGAAAGCCTATTGAAAAACAGCAAGTATGTCCACCATAAGCAGTTATTGTATCTAGCAAAACAGCATCAGAATAAAAAGCTAAAAATTAGGTTTGTTTTAAATCCATTTTCATTCGTTTTCCTTTTAGAGGGAGAACAAAAATTTCACATTGTTTTGGAAACATTAGACACCAAAGAGGCGACCTATGTTTGGCATCTTTCGAAAGAACATTCTTTTTTCAAAATAGAATTGGAACGCATCAACCGGAAATTGAACTGGATACGTAACAATGGGCGCCAATCATTTTTGGAAACCAAAAGCGAAAATTTCAGTAGGATAATCCATGACTATAGCGAAGATAAAAAAGGGTTCTATAAATGGAAGAATGCTTTGGAGGAAAGGTTAGTCTAATAATTGTGCGCTTATAAAACTTACGGTTAAATAGATTGTTTTAATATTTAACAAAGTTTATATTTGCACCGTCAGAAAGTAAAGCAATTTACTTTGAGTTCATTTAAGTATCGTCAACAAATCGGATAACAGTTGTCTCTTTAAGACTGTAACTGGTTGATATATAAATAATGGCGTGGTTGGATTCAAACTCTGCCACAAACATTCAGGGTGATACGGAATATCCAGGTGGACAATGAGGAGTTGGACTTAAAATTGGGAATTGATTGCCATATTTGGATCAATACTTCTTGGAAAAGGTCTTTGGTATCTTCAGCATCTTTAGAGTAAGCGGAACAAATTCTCAGCACCTTTTGCTCATTTTGTTCCAATGCCTCTAGAAAAGTGGTTTCAAATTCTTTGACCATTCTTATATCCTGTCTATATTACTTTAGTTACAAGAGCTCTAAAAATATGACACTTTGGTCATCTTTTTTTAAGTTTTATGTCAAATACCTTCAGATGTTGGGCTCAAGAGCTATATAGATATCCGCAACAGCCAGGATCGTTTTAATTAACGGCTTGATGGCTTTTGAAAATATAGGTCTATAGTTCCATTTGCCGTTCTATTTAGTAGCTTTGATAATTCGATTTTTAATACCATTTTGCCTCTCAAATTATATTCTTCTCCGATTGTTATTGTAACCCTTCCCTCAATTTTTCCTCTCTATAATAAAGATTGAGGTCATCCAAAAGTGCCTCCTCCCCTTGCGGCAATAATCTATTGGCAATAGACAGAACTTGACGGATATACTCCTTTTCATATCTGTCGTTGATCTCATCACATAATTCGGGGTCTATTGCCTTTATGGCCAGGTAGAGCATGGCTCGGACGGTCAATACTAGGTCTACATGGTTGTCCACATAAAAGAGACTTACCTCAAACTTGTTTTTAAAGAAGGAGTGAGGCTTTAATGTAGGGTGGTGATCCAGTGCCTGATACTTTAAGCTATTGATCAATTTTTCTTCGTTCGGGTTCATAGTTCATATTTATTCTGATGATTTTGTTTTGGCATTGTTCAAACCATTCAGCTTTTCGGTTACGTAGTCCATAAAATCCATTTGACTATGGGGCAATATATTTAGGACCAGTTCCAGGACTCTACAAACGCTGTCATGTTTGGTGACATTTTGATTGTTCGGAGACAATAACATTCCGTTCCCGTCCAGAGCAAATACACATACTTCAAGAAGGCTCGCTATGTTCAACAGCAGATCATTGTTGTCCCTTACCTCTAAGGATACTTTATGATTTCCTAATGGATTACTTGGATCCTGTTTTAAAAGCCCCATAAGATTTTGGTGCAGTTTATGGATGTCGTTAAAAGTCTTTAATTTTTTCTTTTTCATAAGCTGTTTATTAGGGTTATTATTAGGTTTTCAAATCAGGAAGTAAATTCCGGATCTTGTCAAGAAATTCCATTTCCTCATAGGGTATCATATTGAGTATATACCCGAGTACTTCTTGAATATTCTGTTCGGGTTCTGGAACAACACTATTTGGAGTGCGTTCCGCATCCAATGCCGTGATGCATACCTTTAATAAACTAGAAATCATAAAGGAGGTTTCCAGATACCCGTCTGTAATAAGGTTTACGGTATAAAGTTCCTTTTTGGAGGGGTAGCGCTTTAAGGTATGGAAATGTTCTTGGGCCAATTCGCTTATTTTATTCAAGGTTATATCGTCATCAAATTTCATTTTTTTCTCATTAAAAGCATCCTCGTTTACAGAAGGGTTTTCTTGGTGATGTGCTCGATTTTCCCAGTACTTTCGGCATTCCGCCAATTTATCCTCAAACAGTTCGGAAATTATGGCATATATCCGATTAGCTTTTTCCTGTATTATTTGAATTTGGGTTATGTTGATATGATAATTGTTTTGGTACCGTGTAGTGATATAGGCCTCGTCCAATAGCCTCAATAAGGATAGTTCTTCCGCAATATCGGTATTGAAAAGGTTGCCCAATTCCGGTACAAATGGTTTGATGTACGTTTGATGTTCTTTGATACTATGGCATTTCCGTTCCTTCCCCATTGTAAAAAGTTCCACTCTACGGAACCACAATTCTATATACTGGTGGAGCATAAAGGCGGCTTGGGAATGATTTTCCTTTTCCAGAAAGAAGTTGGCCCCTTCCATGAAGCCATTCAGTTTTGCACGCTCTTGCTGGAAGTCGAGCACTATACGGTTCAAGGTATCCTCATTGGGGGAATACCTGTGAAATACATTTGTTCCTGTATCTGCATTGTTGACGATCAGCTTTTCCCAAGAACAATTGTGGGCAAAGAACAAATTCCCTTCCTTTAACTGCTGCTCAGCGTATTCATAAGAAAATATGCGGCACAGATAATCTGTCTGTTCCTGAAAAATTTTGGCAACCATGGAGGATAGTTCCTGGGTCAATGAAGAACAATTTCCCTTAAGGATTACAATTAACAGCGGCTTTGGGAAACCTTCTGTAACAACTATTGATTCATAGATATACTTGATTTCCAATAGCGAATGTAGGTTGTCTATAACCTGATCTCGATTGATATAATTCTTACTTTCCATAGTAGTCATATTAAAGTTTATGAATGTCTTTCAGGATTTTTAATTTTTTCTTTTTCATAGCCTGTTTAATAGGTTAGGTTTGAGGTTTCTATTTCCGTTACTGTTGATTAATTCTATTATGAGCAATTCCCTAGTGTCATAATTTTTAATTAATTCTTATGAAGTAACTCTATAATTACAATGTACCAAACCAAAACAGATTGTATATTACCAATTGAATTTGGTATTTTACCAATGGCATTTGGAGATTTTCCATTATCTTTATTAATCGAAAAAAGGACAACAAAAAGTAAATTTCACACATGAGCACTGCAACAAAACCAAACCATATTGGAAGGAAGATTGGCCGAATAAGGGAATTGCGAGGAATGAAGCAAGAAGCCTTGGCCATGGAGCTCGGCATTAGCCAACAAAGCGTTTCTTTAATGGAGCAAAGTGAAACTATAGAAGAAGACAAACTTGAAAATGTAGCCAAAGCCTTAGGTGTAACCGCAGAGGTAATTAAGAATTTCTCTGAGGAATCTATGATTTACAACATTCAGAATAACTATGAAGGCTCTAACAAAGGAGCAAATTCTATAAGTGTATCTAACTTTAACTGTACATTCAATCCACTTGACAAATTATTGGATGCACATGAGGAAAACAAAAAGCTCTACGAACGATTGTTAGCTGCTGAAAAGGAAAAAATAAGTTACTTGGAAAAATTGTTGGATAAAAAATAATACTATTTCTTATAGAGACTTATAAGTTTAAAACCATAAGTGATTTTACATTAGACGAATCTCTTATGGTTTTCTTGTTTTGTTTCGGAAATGATTTCCATAATTCTAAATAAGGATTGCTTGCGTATCCAAAGAAAAAGATAAGTAGGGGGAAATATTGAACTAGTCCTGAACCAGTTCCTGCGGGAGTTGAAAAACCCAAAAGTTTTCCAACCCCCTCGGAACCGCTGATAAAAGCATGGAGCATAGAAAAAATGCCCCATGCCTTTATTTTTGCTAACGCGAAGTTGGTTGCCCTGAGTAAAAAGAGAATCCACTTAGCAAGCCCAATCCTCAATTTTCAGATGATTTTGAATACTATTTTAAAACAGTCAATACAAAAACAAGTTACCATAAACAAGGCTATCCAATGCTTTCTGGAGCTTTTTGTTTTTAGAGTGGTAAAACATAGGAACAACAATTTTACCGCGCCAAAAAGGGGTGGACCTAGCCTATTTTCATATACGTCCTATCTATGGAGTATCTATGGAGTATCCATGGAGTATCTATGGAGTATCTATGGAGTATCTATGGAGTATCTATGAAAGGTAAAATTAACAAATCTAAAGGCTCACTACAAAAATTACACATGAGTATAAGTGAAAGAATTATGTTTCACTCTCCTAACTTGTAATTAACCACTACAAAACCAACTTGTTGACTAGGAGCATTGGAATCCAAGTTCCATTGATGCATAAAAGCTGTTTTCTTGGCAGGCTCCAACAAACAGGGATGTGTATTGGTAGTTCCCCTTACCCCAGGAGTAGCACTTACCACTTTACCATTTCGGTCCACAACAATTTTCACGACCACCCTTCCTTCTTCTTTGCATTCTTGCTGTACCTTGCTTTTATTCACTAAAGATCTTCCGTTGAGTCCATAACCTCCTGTACCACTGCCCGATCCTGGACTTCCATAATAGCTTGTTGCATATGAGTCCCCGTCTTGCCGGCCTATAACACCTGCCTTATTATCATCTCCTTCTCTCCCCGAAGTAATTCCTCCAGACTTATTAAAGCCTCCTATCAACTCATCGAGCCTATTCTTTTTAGTCTGCTGATCCTTTTCAACGGCAACTTTGTCGACACTATCAAAATTATTGAAAAATTTAGCGATTAGATCCTTAGTAGAGATCGCTTTATTTGAAGCTGACCGATTCACCTTTTGAACACCATATGTTTTTAATATATATCCAACAGTATTTATATTGCTGTTTTTCATTTTATTAAGTTGGTCATTGGTCAAAGAGTACACTGCTTTGGCAGTGTCATCTACATAGTAGGTTTCTCCCCTGTCCATGCAAGTTATAACATTTCCGTCATCAAGATAAATTATTAGTTTTCCACTAATTATTGTTCCTTGCAGTGAAGATTTTGTAGTCACAGCAATAACCGCCGTTGCTCCATCCTTGGCAAATAATACATTCAAGTCTTCCCCGTCATCTAAATTAGATTGTAGTGCAAAAGATTCAGTACACGGGTAACTATTTTCGCCAATGAAGAATAAATTCTGTCCGTTAGCTGTTAGTGTAATGAACAGTATGGCAATTAAAATAATCGGAATCTTTTTCATATTTCCTTTCATCAAATTATTGCTAATGAGTTTTATTCGAGATTAAATATAGCATTTATACCCATAGCACTTAAAAATAAGACCTGTGCAAAAGTAAATTTTACGCAGGAGTACTATGGAAAAATTGTACAGAAAAATTGGTATAGAAATGGAAAATACTAATCTTAAATGTGACTTAATGCAAAACAGGAATGTATTAATTGCCCTGCTAAACATAGTACATTTGACATAAAGTGGTTTTAAGGAGCCCAGATTATAATTGGATATGATACCGGAGATAAAATAAGGATAAAAAAATAATTACACTGAATAGCCCAATTGGATGATTCCGAAAAACGAAGCCAGTCCCAGCGGAAGTTAAAAAACCTCTGGGTTTTCCAACCTCCTCAGTCCCGCATATAAAAGCCTAGAGCGCAGAAAGAACGCACTAGGCCTTTATCTTTGCCAGCGCACGGTTAATACCATAGATAAAAAGAAATGTTGTTGCAAATTTACCTAAGCAATTGCGCCTTAATTAGATTTTACTTAACGCTTATCTTCCCTAATACTACTAATAATGGACAGGATCCATACACAGGTGTGGGTTATAAAGGATTTAGGATTTTATAAGTAAATATTAAGGAATTAATAAACCCAGTTTATAATTTCTATAATACAATAGACTTTTATAGTGTCTGATGGCTTACTCTAGTTTTTATTATTGTCTAACGCATACCCCTCATGCCAAAAGTAGTTGTCTATAAGTTTAAAGATTGGATAATGAAATTGATCAATTTTTAGTAATTTATTTTGGAGTTTTATTAAATCTACCTTATAATTTTCTTTAAATATAAACAGGCCTTCAAGGCATTTCTGATTAATTCTAATAAAATTAAAACCCTTAGACTTCGCTCCATCATTAAAATATCTGTCAAAAGCTGGACTGCAACCGAGCGTGCCAATAACTATTTTCGAAATTAGAGTGTCTGTAGGTTTTCGTTTTGTCAGTGCACCTTTTATCAAATAGTCAAAACTATAATAGTGTTGTCGTAAAGCGTTGTATAAGTTCAATAGCTCAGGAATATCACTTTTCACAATTTCATAATTTTCGTTACATCTTAAAAAATAATATTGTTTAATGAGTTTTACGGCTCCTATATGTATAGTGTAATCCTTGTGACTAATGGCAGTTGACCCTCTATACATGCCCCAACTTGCTAAATAAAAACCTAAATGTAACGCTAAAAAAACATCGTCTTTTTTTGGATTGGCAAAAGCATAATAGCAATGTTTCCATGAATTATATTCATTAGTGGAATCTAGTTTTATTAGATGATGATAGTTTAGGATTTTATCTGGATTTAAAGTTTTCAAAGTTTATTTACTTTATCAGTTTTAATTGTTTAGCTATATCTTGGGTAAACTTAGTCATTGGCCTTTTATGAATATCCTTAGATCTAGTATAATTACCAACTAGTAATCTTTCTGCCATTGGTATCTTATTCGGATAAAGTTTTTTAAAAGAATCTCTTAGCGAATCTAAATAGCTCTCATTGTAAATTATCGACTTTAGTAAGAGTTCTTCGGCGATATCCTTTTGCGTGGCGTAAATTCCTTCTATATCAAATGAACTATTTAATCCTTTTTTTAAGGGGTCGTCAAATTTTATAATGAGTTTATCCACAACTCCATTTATTCTATAGGAAACAATTGATTTTCTGTCAAGTATAAATTTAAAAGGTGAATTTTTTAGATCGAATGGGTCTTCTGAGTAAACCTTGAAATTTACTGAGTTAGTATTTTTTTTTCCATTGCATGGACCACAAACAGGTAATAGGTTAAAAAATGAAATACTAAAGCAAGGATATTCTGATTTGGGTAAAAAATGGTCAACCTGAAATTTAGCAGACTTTTTTCCTTTTATTGTTCTAACGGTTACTGCCAATTGAGAATTACAATATATACAGGATTTTATTCCAGTCTTTTCAAAATATCTAGCATAATAATCATATCTTAAATTAGTATAGCCCATACGGACTAGCAACTCATTCTTAAATGTTCTATGGTATTTGGAAATATCAGCTCCTGTAATAATATTATCAAATAAAATCTTGAATCTATTAATTTCTTTTGGTTGTGCTTTTACAATATCTTCAAATTCATTAATTAACGTATCAAGATAAATAATTTCTTCTTGGGAGTGTGGTGGTAAGGGAACTGGAGGGTTATTTCTTCCGCCATTCTTAGTAGGGGAATTTCTAAATTCAATAACAGACTGTTTTGCTAATGAAATTATTAAATTAATTTCGGAAGAATACAAATTTAGAATATCAGAAATTATTTTTTGATTGATGGATATCATAAATCTTTTTTTCTTTTTTTTAGTTCTTGGAGCCTTTCAATTTCGTTATCAATTCTCTTTTCGTTGTAGAATTTACTCAAATACAATTCTTTAAGATCGTATTTAAGTAGAGGTTCTCCTATTATTTCTATGAAATCTTCTGCTTGATTTGAATTCCATGGGAACCTTGGTTTTTCATTAGTTTCATTCTCTTCTGAACTTTCATCAAAAGTTAAATATCTTAATAAATCTTTAATTTTTTCTTTAGCAAACTCACCCATAAACCCATTTTTAAGAAAAAAATCATTTGCAAGTAAATCATGTACATTCGCAGCATATGTTTCCTCTTTAATATTTTCGATAGTACCGTCTTCTAGTCTAAGTATATTCGATGTTGGTATATCAGATAGAATAAAAGGAGAATGAGTTAAAAAAATTATGTTGATGCTATAATTGTCTTTTTTTATATAATTTATTGATTTTATCAATTCCTTGATGTAAATTCTTTGAAATTCTGGATGAAAATACAGCTCAATTTCATCCAATATTATATTAAAATTTTGATAGGACACGCCTTCGTCAAAATTGGTGGAAGAGATAGAATCTAGGTTTGTTAAATGATATATTACAGAATTAATACTATATATCATCTGCTTCTCTCCCGAACTCAAGTCTTTAAAGAATCCCTTCTCCTTAAACTCAAAATCAATTTCAAAAAAAGAAGGAGGTAGATAATAAGTCAAATTGAACCTTCTATAAATTTTGTCTTCACCTTCGGCTAAATCTATAACATCTAGATTAATTTTTGAAGTCACATTTAAATCATTTAGATTATCGCTTATCATTTTAGTTATAGCACTATTAATCTTATCAGCTATGCCTAATTTAGTTGATGTAGAAATAAGAAATTCTTTTTTTGTATTATTTTCGAATTCATAAAAATCGTGAATCAAAAAATTTAGCGCTTGCCTTATTTTAAATGTGCTATGTGTGAAATCTGCCGCTAACCTTTCGAAGCATTTTTTTATTGTTTCTTTCTTGGAGTTTGTTCTAAAAGCGCTGTTTTTGAAAGTTTTAAATTGTGGGTACTTTTTTACAATGTCATGAGCTTTTTTTAAAACATATTCAATAGTAAGTGTTTTTATCTTACTATTATTAAATTGAGAATTTCCGAAATCATACTTGGGATAAAAGGCTTCAATTAACGCATGAAAATGTGTTTTTTTAAACCGACCTGTAAATTCTAAATAAATTGATTTGTCGTCAATAAGTAACAGATTGGTGGCAAACTGATCGGGTTTTAAGCCTTCCTCACCAATAGTCTCAAATTTCTGAAAATCTAAATTGAGAATCAATTTATTTACAATTTTACCATTAACTAAATTCCTTAAACTATTTTGTTCCTCTTGTTTGTCTTCTAGTGGCATGAAAACATTCCCTAGTAACCTAGATTTAGACAAATAGGTAAGTCTATTTATATCAATTTTACCCTCAGTTCTCATTGGATTTAGAACAATAGGTGTTTGATATCCATCGTTTTTATGAAAAATAGACTTTAGCCATATTCCTGTTTCATTCGTATTTAGACCATACAAGGAATAGTTAGCCAAAATTGAATAGAAAAAAAAGTTACGTAGAAATTTAATATTATCAGAATCTTGCTTTAGGCTTATAGTGTTAATAGAATTTTCCGCATTCGGTTTAAATATTGAACCATGTTTGTTATTTGCTACAGTTTTTTCGAAAGTTAACAGTTCGAAGCCACTGTTGGTTTTGGTTAGGCTGTAAATATTATGATCAATTGAGTAATAGAGTTGACATTGAAATGATTTGAAGTTTTTCAATTCTTTATCCAACTTTTCTTGGTCTTTAATATGAAGCTTATGCGATTTTTTAAAATTGTTTATATTAATTAAATCTAATTGAACAGATAGACAAAAAACAAATAAACTAAAAAGCTCCACAATAGTACTTTTACCACTACCATTTTTTCCAACTACAGCAGATATATTTATGTGTTTTCCGTACAAATTTTCTGGAATACTTGCTCTGTATCGAATTTCAACAACTTTGTTTTCTTCTTCATTTAAATCGAAACTAAAATCATTATAAAACTTATAAATCTCATTGGTTTTAAGATTTTTTAAAAATCGATTATCACAACCCTTTAATGGTTTGATTGCTATTAGTTTAAATCCTTTCATTATAAATTTTATGTCATTAAAATGATTATGCTATTTTTAATCCCTAAATATTTTATAAGCTTCATGTGCAGTTCTGCTTAGGGGAAGCTTACACATTCACTTTGATATCAAAAAGAGTGATTGGTTTTATTTAGCATACCAACATTTCAAATTATCTTTTGCTTGATAGCACTAGACGGGTCAAAATAATTAATAAAAAATTTGTTTGCATCATACTTTAAAAGGTTAGTATGATTACTTGCAACAAAACTCAATAGTTCACAATATCTTTTTCGCCATGAAATAGGTTTGGTATCTATGTAATGTGGAGAAACTACCACATTTTCAGCACCGTCAAATAGAAAATAGCTTAAGAACTTTTGTTGCTTCAATTCATATTTAATTGAAGATAATTGATCAATGTACTCTTCGCCTATTGCGTCATCTGGGAATGCAGCAAGAATTACAACACTTCTATCTGAAAATGGCAGAACGGTAGTTATTATACTGGATACTTCTTTGGACAAATCATTTATAAGTATTTTTTTTCCAGAAGGCATTTGGTGAGGAGTAATATACGCTGCACAACCAATAGGGATGGTGTACGGATATTCAAATATGGCATATTCAAATTCAGAATACTGCTTGTTAAGTAACCACTTATTAATTTTTTCGATAGGTGCGTTTAGATCATCAAGTGCAGCAGATACACCCATTTTAGTTTCCCATAATTGCCTCGGAGAATTAGTTTTATTAAGAAAGTTTACAATTTCAGAATCGGTTGAATTATAAAATTTGAATTCTTCGAATTTTCTATGACAGGCAATCGCCATTGAGCGATAGGTATGTAAAAATAGATGTTCGTCATTGTTTATATCAGTAATTTCAGGCTCATTTTCAATTACCTTAAATATTTCTGTATCGTGAAATTTACAAAATCCATCAAAAGTTGTGGCCGCTTTACGACCTGTCGGCTTAAGATCAAAAAAATTATGTGTGAAATTATGTTCTCTCTCACTATGGACATATACATACTTGTTTCCTTTTTTATCCTTCTCTAGAAATCGAAGAGATCCCTGCCTTTGAAGACTATGGGCGCTTTTTATAGGTAAAATGCATTCATCTTTTGATGGGTGGAAACAATCTTTAATATTAGCTTCAGAATGAATTTTACGCATCATTCTGTTAAATTCTTTATTAAGCTCAATGTAATCTTTATTTGCTTTTTCTGCATTCATAGTTTAATCTAATCGATTCACTTAGAAATGGTGGGTTTAATAAGAATTTACACTTTTAATCGTTTTTAACAGCCTTTTAGAATTTTTTTCTGCTATAAGTTTATTATTGATACTTCTTCAATTCAGCGGTAACAGGATCATAATAATAATCACTAACACTACCATCTTTAATTTTTTCTACCATTTCATCAATAATGAAGATTGGTACTAAAAACCATTCATCTGGTTTTACGTCCTTTCCAAAACGGTCTTTGATTTCAATCTTTAATTTTGAAGCGTTAAAAAATTTATGAATTACCTTTTCAAGTTTAACTCGATTTATATTGGCTAATTTATACGTGGCCAGAACTTCAACATCTGCCATTAGAAAGGTAGGATCATTTTTCGCATTAGAAATGCGTTTTTTAACATCTCCCCCGGTTACTCCTATTTTATGGACAACATCTTTGTTTTCTTGAACCATTGGATGATTGGATAGGCTGCGCAGAACGTAAATAGTTCCGCTTTCTTGATCATCTTCATTTACTTCTCCAGAAAAGAGAGGTCCTAAACCTGGATCTGTTATAAACCTACTAGTTTCGTCCTTGTACATGGCTCTAATCAACGACCTCAATAAAATATTACTCTCGGTGCCATTTGAATATATAACTCTTAGACGCGAATCTTCTTCACCGTTTGGCGCTTTAAATGATTCTCCAATTTCCGCTATAAGCGCAATTTGTCCTCCTACTATTAAAAATTGGGCCTTTTTTAAAGTGGTTTTAGTAAAGCCGGCATCCTTGCGAAACCGAACAGTTTCTCTTAAACCTGAATCAATTTCCTTTTTTATTTGTTCAAATAGATGCTTGAATTGTTCAAAATCCTCACATCGTGTTCTATTTGCAATATCTTCGGCTGCTTTTTTTTCAGCACGGGTTTTTACATGTTTTAATTTTGTAATAGACTTGTCTGCATCAATATCTACACCAAGTTGCTTTAGTAATTCTTCGTCATCAATATCATTTGAAATATCTACTATCTTATCCTCCTGTCTCAATATATTTTTGGTGTCAAAATCCTTAAGTAACTTTAAGCACTCCTTTGAACTCTTAATTTTATCAAGTCTAACAGCATAAAGTCTTTCAAAAATATCATTGTTCTCCCCATGCTCGGGTACCCTACCATGCTCCTCAACAAAATTTAAAATCTCCTCAAAACCAGCGATAATACGCTGTTCCTTTGTATTATACTGCTGTACCTTTTTAACTTCAACCTCTATACCTAGTTCAGCTAAAAGCGCATCATCTTCATCCGTAAATTTTTTATTTTCAGCCATTACTTTCAGATTTTAATCGGGCGAGTACAGCTATGCCTTGGGCCATTCTTTGCTCCCAAGGATCTGCAGATTTTATATCTGGCAATCTCCCTCGTTCTTTTTTAAATTTTAAAGCGCGTTTGGCCAAATCACGGGCCTCTTCCAATGATATATTTTGTTTTCTGGCTGATATGACTTCCGCCATGGCTTTTAGACTACTTTCGTTCATAGACTTAGAGAGAATGGAATATGCTTCACTAAAAGGATTAATACTATCAATCCAATCCACATCCAATTCACGAACATCCATTGCAAACTTACGTACACCATCAATTAAAGCGGTATTCGCTTTTTCGCCAATCCCACTTTCTCCATTGACAATTTCCTTTGCCTTTTGGGTTATATTAAGTGCGGCAATGGCGTGCTGCCTTACCGATTCTATATCTCCCTCATCTAAATTAGGGTATTTATCTTTTATAATTTTCCCCATTCTAACCTGGGTTAATTCCTCAGGCACTAACTCTTCGTCAAACATGCCCCTTTCTATGGTTTGCTTATCTTGAACAAAGGCAGCAATTACTTCATTTAAATCTTCCTTGCAAATACGTTGTGCATCTTTACTTTTTGGCTCAGTAAGTCCTTTAATCTCAATTTGAAATTGTCCTGTTTCTTCGTTAAAACCTACATTTTCTTTTTCTGGGTTATAACCTTCTTCACCGTAATCGTACCCTTTTACAGGCTCGCTTTGAGGATTCTTCGGGGTAAAATTAAATCTTGGTGCGAGCACTTGCTCCATCAATAAACTAGCGGAAATAGCTTTTAGCGTATCGTTCACGGCATCCGTAACAGCATCTTCAGAAGCGTCAGGTTCTGCAATCAAATTTGTAAATCTTGACTGTGTTTTATTAGGTGCGTCCCGAGTGGCACGACCTATAATTTGCACAATTTCAGTTAGACTGGAACGGTAACCAATGGTTAGTGCATGCTCACACCAAATCCAGTCAAAACCCTCTTTGGCCATACCTAATGCAATAATGATATCGACATGGTCCCGATTCTTTTTTGCTTCCGGCATCTTCAATGCAGCAGATACTCTATTACGCTTTGTTGCATCATCATCAACTAAATCAGCAATTTTTAAGGTTTTACCGTCTTTAGTTTTTACCAAATGAAAACCGGTTTTGGAATCTATACCTTGCCATTCTCCCAGTTCATGGATGATATGTTCAACCTCCTTTATTTTATCGCCCATGCTCTCACGAGAATTCACATTGGGAATATGAATAATGGTCTTTTCATTAGGGTTTAAAACATCTAGAATCTCATCTGCATAGGCTCCACTATAGAAATAATACCCAATATTTAATGTCTTTAAATGCTCATAACCATTGAGCTGTTCATAATAGGTATACGTGACGGTATCAAATTTAGCTTCATCATCTGGCATTAAAACTGGGTTTGCATCACCTCTAAAATAAGAACCGGTCATAGCCACAATATTCATTTTATCACGTTCTACCAGTTGCTTAAGTTGCGTTCCAAGAACATTATTCTCGTCAGCACTAACATGATGAAATTCGTCTATTGCTATTAGTCTCTCGTCAAAAACTTCTATTCCCAGACGTTCTATAGCAAAACGAAACGTAGCATGGGTACAGACTAAAACGGTATCATTACTTTCTAAAAAAGATTTCACAGAATTGACCTTACTACCATCTTCTCCCGGAGAATTACAAAGGTTCCATTTGGGCTCTACGGACCAATCATGATAAAACCCAAATTTAGTAAGTGGTTCATTTGCAAAACTTGAACCTATGGACTTTTCCGGTACTGCTATGATGGCCTGTTTTATTCCTTGATTATTGAGTTTATCAAGAGCAATGAACATTAATGCGCGGCTTTTACCTGATGCCGGAGGTGACTTTATTAGGAGATACTGTTCACCACGCTTATCGTAGGCGCGCTCCTGCATGGCACGCATTCCTAATTCGTTAGATTTTATAGAGTTACCGGTACTTTTATAGTTAACGGTAACAGATGGTATTATTTTGCTTTCTTTCATACAGCTTTTTCTTTCAAAGTCATTTGGGTGTACAGTTCAAAAAGTTTCTCAAGGCGCTCCGTATCATTTTTAAAACGGCGGCCAATATAGATGCGTTCCAGAACTTCGTCATTTCTATCATGTGCTTGCCTTAAGTCTTCCGGTATCTTTTCAGGGTCATACAAGTCTGCAATAGTCGCTGGAAAATGGCGCTCCCGCGCAATTAAAATCTCTTCAGCACAAATGGTCAAATCTACCTTATTCTTAGTTGTAAGTAAGGGTAATGGAAAATTGTTCCAACCGATTGTATTGGAATATCGAATCCTAGTTTCTAGTTGTCCACAAACTGTTTTTATCCAAATCAAATGGAGAGTAGATGCTATTAATGAAATGCACCAAATAGGAGCATCATACAATGCGAAAACGGCATTGCTAACAGTAGTTTTTTTATCTACAATTTCAACAGGTAAATAATTTCTTGACTCAGATGAATGACCGGGAATAACAATAGTATGGTTTTTCCCAATATACATTTCACGCATTTGATGCGCACGTTCAGCCATCTTATTTGCGCTTTTGTCTTTACTTTTAAGGCGTAACTTTTTGACCGCTTCAATACGTTCTTTAAGCTCAATAATGTTAGATGCTTCTTCTAAATCATTATCTTCTATCCAAATACAATATCGTTGTATACCTTTTATGACTTCAGCAGAACCAACGATTTTTTTTATAAATTTATTTTTTTGCTCATTATTTAAGCCTAAAGATTTTAGTTCTTCATTTCCTATTAGCAAGTTACCCCCATCGACTGGTTTATTTCCAAATTTCATTTGTGGTAATGCGGATATTGACTTTGTAGACTTTGATATAATTATATCTCTACTCGCAACTAAATAGGCATTAATATTTTCAGTAATTTTTTCTATGGTTTTATCATTTTCAATAGAAAATAATTTTTTTTGTCCTTTAGTATCATTCGAAATACCTACTATTACGACAGTTACACCAGCATTATAACTAGCCAAATTAGCCCATTTAAAAGAAGAATGTGCAAAAATAATTTCATGCCCACTTCTAAAAATTAGTGGCCATAAAATAGGAACTATTTGTCCTTGGCAAATAGAATTAGTTGAAACAAAAGCAGAAGTAGCATTGGTATACTTTCCATACTCTACAGCCTTCATAAACCAACCAGATACATAATCCAAGGATTTCCAACTTTTGGTGTAGTTTTTAAAAATTGATTCTAAATCACTCTTTTGTTCCTTTGATTGATTCGAAGAACCAAGGTATGGAGGATTACCACAGATATATGTTTCACCCCCTTCATTTTCGAAATCAATTTCTACTTGTTCAAGGTTAGTACTAAAAAGGTCATCAGCATGCAGTTTAACGCCCGTGCCAGTAGGAGGACAAACCGAAAGCCAATTAATTCGTAAGGCATTACCCTTTGTAATCCAGTTCTGTGCATCCAAAGGCAAAAATTCAGCTAAGGCTAATTGTTGCCCGAGATATAAAACATCGCATTGAAACTCTGCAATAATAAGAGCTAATCTTGCAATTTCCGCTGAAAAATCTCGTAATTCAATACCCCTGAAATTGGTCAATGGAATTTCTGATGAAAGATTGGGTTCTCCACGTCGTATATTAATTTCATTCTCTATTTTTCGTATTTCCTTATAGGCAATTACCAGGAAATTTCCAGAACCACATGCAGGATCAAAAACTCGAATACGAGACATTCGCTTTCGTAAATTAAGAAGCTTTCTAACATTATCACCTGCTTCCCCTAGTTGAGTTCTTAAATCATCAAGGAATAGTGGGTTAAGTACTTTTAAGATATTTGGCACCGATGTATAATGCATGCCAAGCGCTCCACGTTCGTCATCATCGGCTACGGCCTGAATCATTGAACCAAATATATCAGGATTGATTTTCTTCCAATCCAAATTACCCACATGAAGTAGATAAGAACGGGCGATTTTCGTGAACTTCGGACAGTCGATAGAACCGGAAAACAGTTGTCCGTTTACATAAGGGAATTTAATTGCCCAGTTACGTATTTCTTTCGATTTTCGTTTGGAAATCTTAGTATCCATAGCCCGAAAAATTTCGGAGATAATTTCATGAACATCAGTAGCATCAGACGAACTCATTTGTTGCACCGTTCCGGTGAAAAGATTATCTCCACTAAAAATATTCGTGTCCTCGGCAAAAAAGCAAAATATTAATCTGGCCAAAAAATGGTTCATGTCATGCCTGCGCTCAGCAGTTGCCCAATCTGGATTGGAACGCAATAATTCTATATATAGCCGATTTAAACGACCGGTCGCCTTAATATCAAAAGCACTTTCCCTAATTTCCTTTACCGTACTTATACCTGCCAATTCTAAGAAAAAACCAAAATGCTCATGAAAATCTTTATACTCCGATGCTAGGGTTTCGCCACTAATAGTATTTTCAGACTGAAAATCAATACCATCGGTCGCAAGTATAAATTTCGCCTTCGCTTTTAAGGTTGCTGGGCTTTCCCTCAAGTTTGTTAGGGTTTCCATTACCTTTCCTTCTTCACATACGGCAATATGAATATTATTGCGTTGAAGAACACTTCCATCCATTGTGGATTTATTGGAGTTGCCATCACGTAGACGCTTTATGGTAGTAGCTTTATTACCGAAAGCTTCCAAAAAAGCATAGGGGAATTCTTCCCTGTCAAATGGTTGACTAGCAAGTTCCGATACTGCTTCTTCTATTTCTACTGCGTTCATTTAGTTTATGCTCTACAATTCAGTTATTAATTTAGTTTTCAACCACTCAAAAGCTGTTTCTTGGTCATATTCAATTTCTGGTCGCAATAAGGCTTCCATATCTCCTGTAAAATTGGGGTCGCTTTCCTTTAGTGCCATATTTAGTGCAAACTCTTTAAGAGTAGGTGGTTTGCCAACCGAAAATGTCATATATTCATTAAAGCATTTAAGAATAAGGTCATAATCTAACTTCAGATACAATCTGGCAAAATCCAAATCAAATAAATCACGTCCTTTACTACGTTGGTATAGTGCACGTAATTTAGTGCCTAGTAGCTCGTTAATGTCATAAGTTCTAATGTTAGCACTCCCTGTAAACCAATCGCTTTTTACCTCAAATGGAAATTCCACCCAAGGTAGTACATTAAAATGCTCTTTGCAGTTAATTTCTAATTTTAGGCGTAACCGTATGTCCTCGTATTCCGAAGTAAATCTATAAAACGCTTTTGCTCCATGACCACTAACTTTAGTATTACGAGGTTCCTCAAAAAAAGTAATTACCTCCGCGATGCGCTCCATAATTGGTTTGATGGGGCCTTCCTTAATTTGAACCAAATCAATATCTTCAGAATATCTAGGTGCGGGGTGGAGGTATAGTTTGTGTAATGCCGTACCACCTCTAAAAGCTAGATTCTCTCTTAGAAAATCATCAGAAAACAACTCTACCAGGGTTCTGCTTATGACCAAATCTTGTTCTACTTGTGAAAATGATTTCCATGGGGCATGTTCTTGCCAGGCTGCTATGTAGGGTCTTGGAATCATATATCGCTCTCTAGTTTGATGTTTACATCAACTTTCCAAAAATTAGTTACGGCTCCAGCACTTTTTTTGGATGATGGGTTGAGCAAGATGGGATAATATTTTATTGTTTTGAAATATTCAGTAAGTAATTGTACTAATTCCTCATCATCGTTTTCGAATCCATCAATGAAATACCCCAATCTTTGTAAAGTGCTTTTGTGCGGATACCAGGACAATAAATCTGATAAATTGGAGTAGGTGATACTGTCCATAAGCTCTTCTAGGACAGAGAGCATTCTATTCAATCCGCCCAATTTATTTTGATAGTGAATTAGGTCCACAGCGGTCAATACTGGATCTGAAATTTTGAAAATTCCAGCATCCGATTTTTTAGTAAGGATATTTTTTTCAGGCCAATTGGTGGTAGTAAAAAAACGTATATCCAATGCCCCTTTGTTTATGTCCAATAGGGTTGGCTTTGTAGTAATTATATAATCACGCTGAATTTGCTGATGACTTGCACCATGAAATTTTGCTGCGGAGTATAAACCGATATAATAGGGCCTTTCTAAGTATTTAAATAGCTTTTCGCTATATAATTGAATCGGCAGTTTGGTCTGTTTCGAGTACCTAGGGGGGATAATGAGAAAAAATTCCCTTCTTAGCGGAATAATATCCCCTTTTTTAGTTAAGTATGATAAATCCGTTGTTAGATCCTCCTTATCTTTCTGGATCACCTCTTGGAGCTCATCCTTGGAAAAGGAGTATTCTTCAAGTGAGAGTTTTTCTTTTATGAAATCGGCGAGATACAATTATAGTAATTTTCCGAGAAAGTTAGTAATAATTACTAATTATCTCGCATTTTTACTAAAGTATTTTTAATTGAGTTGTTGAACTTCAATAATACTTCCAGACCTTTTTCTACAATATCAGTATCTAACTCTTTAAGATTGGCTAGGTAAAGGCCGGAGTCTAATAATCAGAAGTTGTTAGTGGAGGGCCTGTGATGGCCATGTATTTAGCCTAAAATCTAAGATTTCAAAAATGTCTTTTAGTTTATAAAATTCCACCGTTTTTCACTTTTGCACTATTTTCATGTAACATGAAAAAGCGAAATAATTGAAAAGTGAACGTTAAGATAAAAGCAATTATAAGTAATATTCAAATGAAACTAGGAAAATTTGCGCCAACACAAAAGAACGTGCGCAAATCTTAAATCGGTATGAAAAACATGTGCAATTGCCATTAATTACTTTATGCAATCGTCGGCTTTAAATTGAACTGGCCTTAAACCGCCATATCTAAAGTATCAACAAGGTAGAGTCTATTTTTGGCTAACCCTACACCAAAGCGGAAAGGGATATCAATGAATTGGATTCAACAAAAGCTAAATGGGAGACAAGGATATCCAAGTCCCTGCGGAAGTTGTAAAACTTCTGGATTTTTCAATCTCCTCAGGACCGCTGATAAAAACATGGCCCTATTACTTCGAAATTACTGAAATTAGATTGTTAAATAATTTATACTGAATGATAATTCATGTATTAAATATAAAATTGAATCTTAATGAATGATAAATCATTCACAAGTTGGCATGCAAATCGTGATTGGCTAATGACATCTGTTTCAACACCTTTTTGTTTGAGGCAATTGGCAAAACTATGCCGGGCAATAGAATTGCTTGCATTTTCAGGTTACAGTGATATGGACTTGAAAATAGCTTGAAGAGATTTTAGTAAAATTGTCCGTGTTCATTCATTTTGACTGTTCATTGTCCATGAACATTATAAAAAAATGAACGGTTATGATGGAATATCGCAAAAAGGATTTCATTTATAAAGTTATTTCAATGCTATTTTTTTCAATTAATTGTTCGCTTTGAAAAGTTAGTGAGTATTTGCATTAGTTGTAACCGGAAAATAACAATGTCTTATAATCGGCAAATAAGAAT
>TARA_R110000751_G_scaffold301692_1_pt1 | contig 22652 bp, 19 predicted proteins | sample TARA_R110000751 | Tara Oceans TARA_R110000751 (sample SAMEA4398001) | marine metagenome | biome: Polar Biome; feature: [MES] marine water layer (ENVO:01000295) within the mesopelagic zone...; material: water (ENVO:00002006), including particulate matter (ENVO:01000060) such... | reverse complement strand
GTCACGCAGGGGGTCGCGGGTTCGAGTCCCGTCCAGACCGCTAAAAGCTCTCAAGAAATTGAGAGCTTTTTTCGTTTATAAACTGTTTTATGGCCAACCACTACGTTTACATTATTTATTCTACTTCGCATGATGTCTATTACAAAGGATATTCCACAGATTATTTAATGCGATTGGAGCAACATAATCAAGGCAAAACAACATATACCAAAAATAAAGGACCATGGAAACTTGTCTATGCAGAAAAATTAGATTTCAATAAAGAAGCTCTTATAAAAGAGAAAATGTTGAAAAGGCAACATAGGCAATATCTACTCTGGCTTTTCAAGCAAAAAACGAACCTTATAAAATAGGTTAGTATACATGTCTCGGCTCAGCCGAAAGGGTCGCGGGTTCGAGTTCCTGCTTGTCTCGGATCATCCGAGAACCAAAACTAAAAAAGCCCTCAAGAAATTGAGAGCTTTTTGCGTATATAAATAATTTTAGCTTTGCTTAAAGTTATATTAGATGATTTAACTAAAAGATTTAAATCAATTTCCTCTTGGTTCTTAGCATTCTCTCATTCATTATTTGAGCATATAGAATTTGGTTTTCTTCAATTTGTCTTTCTCGATCAGAAACCTCAAATACAGATTCGTCACTTATACGAGCACTAGAAAATTCTTCATCTTTTTGACTGTCGATAGTTAAATCGTTCAACAATAGATTTAACTCGTTAGAAACTTCAGTTTCAGATAAAACTACGGTATTTTCTTTCGAGACCACAGATTTTAATAGGCTTAAAAATGTCATAAGTATTGATTTGGGGTTTAGTATAAAACGACACCAATACTAAAATAGTATATTTTAAAGTAATCTTTTTCTTACATATTGTATTTATGCTTAAATATTCTGTACTAACTTTAAAAAACTATAATTAACTCATTAACCTTTAACAATACCTGTATGAATGCAAAATTCTTATTTTAGAGCTTCTAAAATACTACAACAGCAAAAAAATAGTTACCATATTAGAGAATCCCTTATCTATATTTATGTTGAAAAACTGGTATGTACTTTATGTAAAACCTAAGAATGAAAAAAAGGTAGCAGAAAGACTATTGAGTCATAAAATTGAAGTCTACTGCCCGATGGTTAAGGAGGTTAAACAATGGAGTGACCGAAAAAAAACTATTGAAGCTCCCTTATTCAAATCCTATGTATTTGTACAAATCGCAGAATTAGATCGAAAGAAGGTATTTGAAGTACCCGGTGTTGTACGATACTTGTTTTGGTTAGGCAAACCTGCTATAGTTCGCAATAATGAAATGGAAACTTTAAAAATGTGGTTATCTAATGATACGGTAGAAAACTACAGTCTATGCAAATTAGAATCTGGTGATAAGGTTGCCATCAAATATGGGGCGTTAAAAGACCAAAAAGCTGAAATTATAGAAGTAGGTAAAAAACGCGTAAGACTAGTTCTTGAAGGCATGGGGGTTGTTCTTAATATGAAAATCAAAGACCTTGTTTGATCTTCTTTCTATTTTTAATTGGCTAAAAGAACAATCTAACCATACCACAAAAATAAATCTACTTCCATAATTTTAAAATTTGAATTTACCGTTCGTCCAAGTTCTCTACACTTTATCTAAGTGTAATAAATAATAAAAATTATACCTTAAATATAGTGGTCTTTAAATGATAATTATACTCATCAATTTATGTTAATATAGTTATAAATTATGTCCCATAATTAGTTATTCATAATTTATAAATTAGATAACATTAAAGTTTGGTATGTAAGACTTAGCTACTTATGTTTGCCATAATTATTTCATCCCCCGTAAAATTTTTAGAAGCCATTAGGTAGGCTTCATTTTAATCTATTATACCTTCCGTTAGTTCTTAAATATGGGGCTGACAATGCGGAGCGCTACGCCAAATTTTAAATCAATAAATTCTTTGGGTTTCTAACATTAGTGCTAACTCATCCTTACAATATTAATATTATAACCATTTCATCTATTTACAAGTGATATGAAAAAATCATTTTTTGTAATACCACTTTCATTTTTAGCCCATATTATAATTGTTAATATAACCTTATATATATTAACGCCTGACACCTATTTAAATACTTTCAGTATTGCTTTTTTAAATATATCATGGTTTTTGATTACTTATAGTTTAGACTTTTACCCTACTGCTAGAAGAGAAAGCTTTGGTCAAAGCCTTAAAAACTTCTTTAAGCTTTATTTACTATTTGGTTTAGTCTATTTTACATCCTTTGCATTTTTGAAACCCTACTCATATTCTTGGCAATACCTATTTTTGGTTTATCTTCTAATCTGCTTATTACTAATGTTATTTAGAATATTTTTTTACTGGTCCAGAAATCTTGTCAGAACCAAAGAATATGTTCATACAAGAACTGTGGTTATAGGCAGAGATAAGAACCTCAAAAAAATTCGCCGCATTTTTGACATCCCAAAATATGGCTACAGATATATGGGCTATTTTGACAATTCTAAATCTAACAGTCCTACATATTTGGGTAACATTGAAAGTAGTTATGAATATATCTTTAAAAACAATGTTGAAGAAGTGTATTGCATGGCATCACGATTGTCAAAAGATGAGATAAGACATTTGATGAATATTGCTGATAACAGCTTAAAGAAACTTAAGATAATTCCAGATAATAAAGAACTGTTTTCAAGAGCAATGTCCATTGAATTATATGATTCTGTACCCGTTTTAAATTTAAGGGCCTCACCTTTAGATCTAGAATATTCGAATTTAATAAAACGAATATTTGACATCATCTTTTCTTTATTAGTTATCATCTTTGTTTTATCGTGGTTAACACCCCTGGTTTTTATTCTCATGAAGCTAGATTCAAAAGGGCCATTGTTCTTCAAACAAAAGCGCCACGGGGTCAATAAAAATACATTTTGGTGTTATAAATTTAGATCCATGACTAAAAGTGATGATAGCGATACCAAGATGGCAACAAAAAATGACATGCGTGTTACCAAGTTTGGCAGGATTTTAAGAAAAACTAGTATAGATGAACTTCCTCAGTTTTTTAATGTATTAAAGGGTGATATGAGTATTGTAGGACCAAGACCACATATGGAAGTGCATACAAGGCAATATGAAACTTCTGTAGAAAAATATTTAGTTCGTCATTTCTTAAAACCAGGCATTACCGGATTAGCACAAGTTAAAGGATATAGAGGTGAAATTATTCACAAGTCAGATATTGTCAATAGAGTTCGTTATGATATCTTTTATATGGAAAAATGGTCTATTCTATTAGATATCCAAATTATTATACGCACTGTTACCAATATCTTTGTTGCTGATAAGAATGCGTATTAAAATTGCTCAAAACTTCACTACATTTATTATCAACAAAATAACAAATGCATAAGAACTTGTTTGTGCATTATACCAAGGCAAATTCTAAGTTTGCACTAAAAAGCAACTAAAAAGACATATCCATAAAGATGAATGATATCAATTTTGATTTAAAAACTTCTGAGAATAAAAATTTAGGGCAGGTTTTCAAGTCTTATTCTAAATATTGGCTTCTAATTACAATTTCAATTATCACCTGTTTGGCACTTGTTTTTCTATATTTAAGATATAAGGCAGTTAACCAATATGAAATTAATAGTACCATTTTTCTTAAAAACAGCAGTGCTGGAAAAAACACTGGCGATATTGAAGATTTTCGAGACTTTGGTTTAATTAAAACATCGCAAAGTTTAGAAGATGAAATTGGCATCATCACTTCCTCTGATATCATGGAGGAAGTAATCACAGATAATTTTTTCAACATAAAATTTTATCATAAAGGGAGTATAAAGGATGTTGAAATATATGGTGAGGATGTACCTGTGCAAATCTTAGTTGATGAAAACGCAGAAATTGTCCCTTATGACCTACCTATACATTTAATTTTTTTTGATGAAACATCTTATATATTAAAAACAGAATACGAAAAACAAGAAATTAGCAGTACACATGCTTTTGGTGAAACCGTAACCACCAAGTATGGTACAATCACAGTTTTTAAAAAACCGGAAGTAATAAGCATTACTGAATTTGACCCAAAGATCTTCGTCTTAGCTGATAAAGAAAAATTAGTAAACGAATATTTAAATAACCTAAGCGTTTATCCAGATAATGATACGGGCAGCCTGCTTAGAATGACCTTTGTATCCACTCATAAAACTAAAGGTGAAGATATTCTTTCTAAATTAATTGACACTTATATAAAGAGAACTATAAAATATGAGAATGAATTAGCTGAAAATACTATCAAAATTATTGACAATCGTCTTAAACTTTTATCAGGTGAAATTGAAAATGTAGAAAAATCGGTTGTTGCTTTTAAGACTAAAAATGTAGTTACCGACGTTGCTAGTAACGCTGATAGCTACATACAACAAGCAAACGAGTACAAGGAAAAAGCTTCGGAATACCAAAGCCAAATTAACATTTTAAGTCAAATCGAACAAACTTTATTAGACGGTACTATAGAAAACTCTATAGGTGGAGGTTTTTCAATAAATGACAGAACACTTACTGATCAAATAAGCACATATAATTCTACGCTAGTAGAACGTCAAAACTTATCGCAATCAGCAGTTACCTCTAATCCTATGATTGTAAAACTTGATGCCAATCTGTCAAATCTACGTCAGTCGATATTACAAAATGTACAAAGTTCTAAAAATGGGCTTTTTCTAGCAAAGAGTAATTTACAAGAAAACGCTAATAGATATGATGCCCAATTAGCAAGAGTGCCAGGTATGGAAAAACAATTGTTAACCATTAGTAGAGACAAAAGTACAAAAGAAGGTCTTTATCTATATCTCCTTCAAAAAAGGGAAGAAGAAGTATTGTCATTAGCTGTACCAGCATCTTCTACAAGGGTTGTCAATAGACCAAAAGCGGGTATCTATCCAATTAGTCCGAATAAGAAACTAACGTATTTAGCCGGTTTATTGCTTGGTCTATTTTTACCTATTTCTGTTATTTACTTTAAAAACGCTTTTAATACATACATCACTTCAATTGAAGAAATTAACAATTTAACAGAAACACCGGTAGTTGGCGAAATTTCCAAACATTCTGGCGCTAAATTAATTGTTACAAAACAAGTAGAACGCGAAGAACAATCACATACTTTAGAACTCTTTAGATTGCTGCGCTTTAATTTAGAATATCTTAAACATGATCAAAAAAATCAAACTATTCTTATAACCTCATCGGTTAAAGGAGAAGGGAAAACTTTTATTGCTGCTAATTTAGCGTTGTCTTTGGCTTCTATTGGAGAAAAAGTAGCGTTACTTTCTTTAGACTTAAGAAAACCCACTTTAATGAGTTGCTTTAATTTAGAGGAAAAAATTGGTGTTAGCGATTTTATCATCAAAAAAGGGATAGACAAAAAATCTTTATTTCAAACTTACAATGAAATAGAAAATTTGAAATTAATGGGATCCGGTATGGTCATAGGGCAAATTAGCACCACATTATTACACGAACGTGTTGGAATTTTAATCAATGAATTAAAAAGTGAATTCGACAGAATTATAATAGACACAGCGCCTATTGGTCTAGTGTCAGATGCTTATGCTTTAAATCCTTTTGTTGATAGCACCATATATGTAGTTAGAAAAGACTTTACCAAAAAGGAGCATATTGGCATTGTAGACAATATTTACAAAAACAGTAAGCTTAATAATTGTATGATTTTATTTAACGAAACGGAACCTAAAGAAACTTATAACTAGCAAAGAACAAACAGACCTTAATTGTAATCTTAGCAAATATAAAAGTTATAAATGGCCTTAAAAAATAGAATTCTAAGTAATGGCTTAGCGTCAATTTTACAAAAATTGATCAGGGTTGTAGAGCAATTATTTCTAGTACCTTTTTTTATCACGGCATGGGGTGCCGCATATTATGGTGAATGGCTAACCCTTACGATTATACCAAGTGTCATGGCATTTAGCAATCTAGGTTTTGGTTCAGCAGCGGGTAATAATTTTGTATTGACGTATGCGTCAGGAGATCAACAAAAAGCGGCAAGTATAAGCAAAACTGGCTTCTACATTATTACCATTATGATTCTCATAGCCATTTTGGTCAGTGCATTGACTATTGTAGTATTAGATTATTTTAATGTTTTTGAAAAATCGTTAATCGATAAAAGCGATGCAATAATTGCCGTCTCGTTTATGATAATTGCGCAATTACTTATGTTCTACCTGCAGCTTATGGAAGCATATTACAGAGCTGCACAAAAAGCAGCACTAAGTATAAACTTGATAACCTTAAAATCTACTTTTTTAATTGGCACAGGTTTATTGGTTTTGGTTTTAGGATATGGGGTTATTGAATTTGCAATCACCCAATTTATAGTAACACTAGTTTTTATAGTATTATATGGTTTAAAAGGAAGAAAAGTCATAGGTCTTTTCAAAACCCATAATGGTGTAAAAGACAAAGTAATTTTAAAAGATATTACTTCAAAAGGGCTAAGCTATTTAATGCTGCCTGTATGGCAAATTATTTATTTTCAAGGATCCACATTTGTTGTAAGAATTGTTTTAGGACCAGAAGCTGTTGCCATATTCAATACTGTAAGAACACTAAGTCGATCATTTAATCAATTTTTGTATTTGGTAGAGCCCACTGTTTTTCCTGAGTTACAATATTATATTGGCAAAAACCAATGGGAGACAGCAAAAAAAATATTTCGTATTTCAATTTTAGGTGTATTTCTAATGTCAATTATAGGGTGTATACTACTCGCAATATTCGGACCTTGGTTTTATGCCATATGGACCAAAAATGAATTAGACTTACCTAAAGCAATGTGGTATGTTAGCATTTCAGGTTTAATATTCAATGCATTATGGTACAGTGCAGAAATGGTATTCAGAGCGGTAAATCAACCTAAAAAAATGGGTGTTTTCGGTATAATAAGTGCTGTAATCTCCGTTGCATTTACGTATGTATTTGCTCAACACCTTGGTTTAGTCGGTGCAGCATTAGGTGCCCTTACACTAGATATATTATTAGTCATCTTAATTCTGCCATTAGGCTGCAAACTTATGCATATGTCTATTGGAGAACTGTTTAAACATGGTTTTGCAGATTTTACTACATTAAATCAACAACTAAAAAGTAAACTTAAAAGTTTTAAAAAATAAGAAGGTAATTGTAGCATAAAGTTTCTACAACTATTGCATTCAACGAATGACAAACTCCAAAAATCATAGCATACGTCAAATAAACTGGGCGCTACGGGTATTACTCGTAGTTGGGGTTATTGGCGAACTAATTTTCTTTCCTTCTGTGCCTAATTTTTTTGGCTGCGTAATGGCAATAATCAGCTATATGGTTTTTAGCTATTTTTTTAAGGTTGAATACATTCGTTTATTTCCATTCTCATTTCTTATGTTCTTATCAATGTTCATGTATAGGTTTTTACCTTTATTAGGTACTTTGATTGAAGGTAAGCCAATCACATATGGTTTTGAGAGGCCTTACCAAACGTTCATTGGTGAAATTATTTTGTTTTTAATATCGGCATTTGCATTTTATTTTGCTTGTAACACTAATAAGGATTATCATCAAACTAACATACTGCAGAAGCTTTTAATTAAACTAAATTTCTATGAAATTAACGCTTCAATAATTTGGGGTATGGGCTGTATTGGCTTATTCATTAAAGTTTATAACTTAAGTAAAGGTGCTGCAGAATATGGTGATATGGGCGGTAAATTTTTAGAGGGTTTAGAATATTTAATGTTTGCCCCTATTTGTTTACTATTCCCTTCATTATTAGGCTTGAAGTATGAGCAAAAAAAAATTGTGTGGGTATATAGCATAATTTTAATACTAATTAATATTGCTTCAAACAAAAGACATCTAATTATAACTCCTATTGGTACTATTGGAGTATTATTTCTTCTTTATCTAATTTTTAACAATTTAAAACTAATAAAGCTAATTTCACCAATGAAACTAATTCTAGGTGGTCTTTTTTTGTTTATATCACTGACAGCTTTAAGTAATTTGTCTACAGCCATGCTGCATACTAGAAGTACCATGCTAAATAATGCAGAGCAAAGAAAGAACGGTGATAAACTAAAAGCATTTGAAAAAACAATTGAAACTTTACAAAATGAAAGTTTAATGAAGAGATTAAAAAAAGGTAAATATAAGATTGAGAAAGCCCCTACCATATACCACCAGAGCTGGACAGAAGATTATCTTGATAATTTTATGCTCGCTAGATACGCAAATCTGCGAATCACTGATCAAACATTATATTATGCGGAAAAAATAGGCTATGGAAATACAAAAATGCAAGAAAATTTCAAAAGTAGTTTAGTTGCTTTATTTCCTACTCCGTTTTTAAACATTGTCGGCATAAAATTTGACAAAAGGGCAAATGAATTTTCCAGAGGCGATCTTTTATCAGACCAAGGTCTAGGTGGGTATAAAGTTACTAGTCATCTCGCAGATGGTCTTGCCACTTTCAGCTTTTGGTATTTCCCTTTACAGTTCCTTATTTTTTTTTTAATGTTTAAATTATTAAACTCATTAGTCTTAATTAAAACCAGTACAATAGTTTATGCACCTTTCGCATTAATGGATGTTTTTGGATTTTTAGGCAAATTCAGAAATGCCAATGGTATAACTAATGACTTTGCTTTTTTAATACGTGGGTTTATTCAAGGTATAATAACCTACTTAATTATTTTTCACGCAGTACGATTATGCTTGAAAGTGTTCAATAATAATATAAAAACAACTTTTTAAAATCAAAAAGCATTACTTATAAATAATAACACCGATTTTGAGTAAAAACAATAATTTATTCAGATTTAGTCTACATACACATCAATTATTAGATTAAAAAACGAATTGCAGATATCTTCTTATACATTTTATTTTTTCTTAAAGAATTATATTAATAATACAATTTACTAGAATTTCCATTACCGAATATATCTAATGGAGATATTTAAATGCTAGTACCCCAAATAAAACTTATTCTTTCTACCCAATTATAAATTCCTATACATATGAAAAATAATAAACGTATTTTATTCGTCGGGTATAATTTTTCTCCAGAGCTAACCGGTATTGGAAAGTACTCTGGAGAAATGATGCATTGGCTTGCAGAAAAAGGTCACAATTGCACAGTACTTACATCCTATCCATACTATCCTTATTGGAAGATTCAAGAACCTTATAGAAAAAACAGATTTTGGTTTAAAAAAGAGGTAACCAACTATGAATCTAAAGGAAAACTTACGGTAGTACGTTGCCCTATGTATGTGCCAAAAAAACCAAGCGGCTTAAAGCGAATTATTTTAGACACGACATTTACAATATCAGCTTTTACTGCGATTATTCCGTTTTTATTTACCAAAAAATATAATGAAATCATTACAGTCGCCCCTTCTTTTCAATTTGGCTTATTAGGTGTTTTCTATAAAAAAAATAAAGGTGCCAAGCATATACATCATGTTCAAGATATGCAAATTGAAGCTGCACAAGATTTAGGTATAATTAAGTCCCCAAAGCTTTTAAAAGCGTTATATGGTGTAGAAAAATACATTTACAAAAACACTGATATCATTAGCAGTATTTCTGATGGTATGATGGAAAGAATTGAACGTAAAGCTGACAAACCAATTTCATTTTTCCCAAACTGGACAGAAACCAAAAACTTTTACCCCATTGAGGATACCTCTAAACTAAAAGAAGAATTCGGGTTTAAATCTACAGACTATATTGTGTTATATTCTGGAGGCATAGGAGAAAAACAGGGCTTAGATGCCATATTAACCTCTGCAAAAAATCTAGTTTCTCATCAAAATTTACAATTCATAATTTGTGGAACAGGACCTTACAAAGAAATTTTGAAAGAAAAAGCAGAAAGCATGAATTTAAACAATGTTCATTTTATGCCTTTACAACCAAAAGAATGTTTTAATAAATTTTTAAATATTGCCGATATACATCTTGTCATTCAGAAAGAAAAAGCCAGTGATTTAGTGATGCCCTCAAAATTAACGACTATACTAGCTGTAGGTGGGTTGGCTTTAATAACAGCGAACCCAAACTCTAGTTTACATCGCGTGGTCAGTAAACATGGAATGGGTATTTTAATTGCTCCAGAAAAACAAGAAGCTTTAGATACAGGTATTTTAATAGGTCTTGGTGAACTAGACAATCAAGATATTAAAAATGCAGCTCGTGCTTATGCTGAACAATATTTAGCCATTGATACTATTATGGATAATTTTATCGAAAAAATCACAGCTTAAATAATATCTCTAAATTGTCTTTCATCGATTAACTCAATAAAACAGGCAATGCTATCTATATTCAAATTCAGGTAAAGTTATTTCGACACTCCTAAATTATACAAATACTATTTTAAATTTTCGATTTTTATCTCTTTATTTTGACATAATTCAGTATAACTTGTCGGTACTTATAAGTAACCTCTACAACCAAATTAATTAAAAGAAAATAAAATTAATCGTATACTAAATGAATAAATATTTAAGCGATAAATTAAAATCCATTTCATTCATTCTAATGGTTATGGTAGTATTTTTACACTCCTACAATGTCGGTATAAAATATAATAATCAACTCGTCCAAACAGACCAATACATTAATTTGTTTATACAAAATGCTATTAGTGAAGGTTTTACTATAATTGCTGTTCCATTATTCTTTATCATATCGGGGTATTTACTTTTTTTAAATTTAAAAAATGGGAGATTAAATACATTTCTGCCAAAATTTAAAAAAAGACTAAAAACCCTAGTAGTTCCCTATTTGTTTTGGTCATTATATGGTTTAGTATTTATTTTTATTCTACAAGCCATACCTATTTCTAGGCCTTATTTCAATAATGAGTTAATTATAGAATATTCATTACTTAAATTACTTAACACCATATTTATAAAACCGGTACCTTATCAATTATGGTTTGTAAGAGACTTAGTCATTCTAATTCTTCTATCACCAATCTTATATAGAATAATTAAAATTTTCAAACCACTAAGTCTAGTATTATTTCTATTTACATGGTTGTATGAATTCAATTTTGTTATTTTTTCAAATGAAGCGCTTTTCTTTTTCATGATTGGTTTATATCTAGCAATAAATAAAATTAGCTTAGACCAACCAATTCTTAAAAAAAATTATGCTCTTTTAATTGTGTTTTGGATAATAATAGTTTTAATAAAAACTTGGCTAATTTCAATTCAATTTGAAGATGAATGGATGATAATAGCTTTGAATAAACTAAGTATACTAATTGGTGTGTTAAGTTTATGGGGGTATTATGATTATAAATTTAAGGATACAGATATATCAAAAACTAAAATTTTTCCATTATTTCAATATTCCTTTTTTCTTTATGCTTTTCATGAACCTTTGTTAAGTATTTTTAGAAAAGGATTTCAAAATTTATTTGGATCTTCTGAAATTTCATCAATTTCAGCCTATTTTTTAGCTCCCATAACTACTATAATAATAAGCATTTTAATTGCTTATTTTCTTAAAAAAAATGTACACAATTTATACTCCATTGTTACTGGAGGTAGATAGATGAAATTTTTATTAATCAAAGAATTAAATAAAGGTTAGTATATATATATACTACTCCATTGCTTCTTTAAAATTAGAACTTAATAATAGTGAAAATTAATTTTTTCTTTCGAAATCCCAAGATTGGGCATTCTATACATAGAGTGTTCAGAACATTAATAGTGGAAATTTCCAAATCAGAAAAAGTACAAATAAATAATGTTCCAAATCAAGGTTCAATGCCACTTGATATAATTATTAACAATATTTATTCCTACAAAAAAAGGGACAAAAAAGCAATTAACCACGTTACAGGTCATATTCATGATATACTAATGGCGTTACAAGGCACAAAAACTGTTTTAACCATTCATGATTTGGTTTTTTTAGACAACGTAAAAAATCCTATTAAACGATTTTACAAATGGTTATTTTGGCTTAAAATTCCCATTAAGATAGCAGATGAAGTCGTATGTATTTCCAATCAAACAAAGGAATCCATTTTAAAAAAAATGAAAACGGATAAACTCACCGTTATCTATAATGCAATAGACCCTATATTCAAACAAGTCTTAAAACCATTCAATAAGTCAAAACCTATTATTCTACATATAGGCACAGGTTGGAATAAGAATTTAGACCGTACAATTATGGCTTTAGAAGGTATACCTTGTCATTTAAGAATTATTGGAAAGTTAAATGCTAATCAGCTAAAACTTCTTAATAATCATAAGATTGATTTCTCAAATCAGTGTAATCTAACCGACGAAAATATCAAGGACGAATACATTAAGTGTGATATCGTAAACTTTCCTTCTGAATACGAAGGATTTGGTATGCCAGTTATTGAAGGCCATAAAACCGGAAGAGTAGTGGTAACCTCTAAAATAGAGCCCATCATTGAGGTAAGTGCCAACGCAGTAGCTTATGTAGACCCTAATAATATAGAATCTATAAGATTGGCATATTTAAAAGTTATTGAAGATACCGACTACAGACATTCTTTAATTGATTTAGGAATAGAAAATGCAAAACGATTTTCTGTAGAAACGATAGCAAAACAATATCTAGACCTATACCAAAATTTGAGTAAAAAATGAGAATACTTCAAGTGATAGCAAGTATGGACCCGAAACATGGAGGTGTCTGCCAAGGCATACGTAATACCATTCCAGAATTGCAGAAAATGGGCATTGAAAGTGAAGTAGTTTGTTTGGATGATACTAAATCAAATTATTTGGGGCAAGATTCATTCGTAATTCATGCCTTGGGTAAAAGCAAAAAGCTTTGGGGATACCACAAAGACCTCATTCCTTGGTTGCTGGCTAATTTCAGTAAGTATGATGTGGTGGTGGTAAACGGTCTGTGGTTGTACCAAAGCCATGCTGCTATAAAAGCCATGTTAGTATATAGAAAGACTCATGATGTCTCTCCTAAGATCTATGTCATGACGCATGGTATGTTAGACCCCTATTTCCAAACTGCAAAAGACAGGAAGTTAAAGGCATTGCGTAATGACGTGTATTGGAAAGTGCTAGAGAACAAAGTAGTAAATGAGGCAGACGGTATACTATTCACTTGCGAAGAAGAACTATTGCTCGCTCGCACTACATTTCCAAATTACAAACCTAAAAGAGAGATAAACGTAGGGTATGGCATACAGCCGCCACCAGCAAATAAAGAGGGTATGCGTGAAGCTTTTGTCTCGCATGTGCCCGAGTGGAACGGAAAACCTTTTCTTGTGTTTTTAAGCAGAATACATCCTAAGAAAGGCGTAGATATGCTCATAGCTGCCTATCTCAAACTAGAAAAAGAACTAGGTGAGGTGCCACAGCTAATTATTGCCGGTCCAAATGAACATGAGTATGGTAAGGAAATGCAAAATTTAGGGAAAGTATCTAAGAATATTTTGTTCCCAGATATGCTAAGTGGTGACGCAAAATGGGGCGCTTTTTATGAAAGTGAAGCCTTTGTATTGTCTAGCCACCAGGAGAATTTTGGAATAGCCGTTGTGGAAGCCTTGGCCTGCAACAAACCTGTTTTGATCAGTAATAAGATCAATATCTGGCGAGAAATAGAGAAAGGACTGGGCGGTATAGTTAAGAACGACACCCAAGAAGATACTTACAACCTATTAAAACAATGGTTTTTATTAGGTGAAAACGAAAAAGAAGGGATGGCGTTGGCCGCACATGACGTATACCGTACATGTTTTACTATGGAGCGAGCAGCAGAACAATTTATCAATGGAATTAATAATTAAACTTGCCAAATGAAAAAAACAGGAATCATTACTATATTAAATGTAAATAATTATGGTGCCGAGTTACAAGCCTTTGCTTTGCACCATAAACTCAAACAGATGGGATACGATAATGAAATTATCAACTACCTGTACTATAAAAATCCGCTGTATAAGGGAGAAGCTGCTTCGAGACCTTTAATCAAAACATCGATAAAAAATAAATTGAAGGATCTTGCTTTAAAGTGGATCGACAAGTATAGTGCTTATAAATATCCTGAAATTGCAAAAAAAAGAAAATTACGTTTCTTTGATTTTCATAAAGAACACACTTCTTTATCAAAAGTATATAAGAGCTATTCAGAGTTATATGAGGCAAAACTAGATTATGAGAATTATATAGTTGGTAGTGATCAAGTTTGGAATCCAAATAATGGAACCAATTTAGCTCCATATTTTCTGACGTTTGCCCCAAAAGAAGCAAATAAAATTGCCTATGCCTCTAGTTTTGGCGTTGGTCTAATTAATAAGGGTTATTACCCAAAATACAAAGAGTGGCTTAATAATTTAACTCATATTGGTACGCGAGAAACAAGTGGAGTTGGATTAATTAAGAATATAACTGATAGGAGTGTTGCACACGTTGTAGACCCAACGTTACTGTTGAAAAAAAAGGATTGGGAAAGCTTAATGGTGCCTTACAAGCATAAGAGCCCTTATATCTTATTATTTATTTTTAAAAAAAATAAATATGCGGAGGAATTAGCATATAGAATTCAGGAAAAAACAGGTTATAGGATTATTCGTGTTTGTAAGAATGAAATTCCTTTAGAGTCCGATGATAAAATATTAAACATTAGAGACTTTGGACCACTAGAATTTTTAGGTTTATATAGTGGCGCTAGTGTAGTTTTGACAACCTCTTTCCATGGTAGCGTCTTTTCCCTAATTTTTGAAAAACCTTTTTATACCATTACACCAGCAAGTAAAAATAATAATAGCCGTCAAGAGAGTTTGATGAACATGATGAATATAAATAATAGGTTGTTAAAAGAGGGTGATAAGATAAACTTAGACAATTTATATGATATAGATTTTGATGATGTCAAAACCAGACTAGAAGTTCAAATAGAGAGTTCGATTGAATATTTAATAAAGTCATTAAAGTAATTTAATTATTACAATGTAGTCAAAATCTAAATTATGGAAGAATTATCAATGGCATCTACTAGACACAAATTTTCTGTATCAAATAAAATTCGACGGGCTATTTGGAATATCACATATCTAATTTTGTTTAGACCATTTTCTTTACGAATATTTAAAAAATGGCGAATATTTATTCTCCGCATTTTCGGTGCAAAAGTTTCATGGAGTAGTATGATAAATTCATCTGTTAAAATTTGGGCTCCTTGGAATTTGGAAGTAGGTGATTATTCGTGTTTAGGGCAAAGGGTTAATTGCTACAATCAAGGTCTAGTAAGTTTAAAAAATAATGTTACAGTTTCGCAAGACTGCTCCTTGTGTGCCTCAAGTCATGATTATACAAGTAAATACCATACTTTATTTTTATCTCCAATTGTAATAAATGATAAGGCATGGATTGCAGCCGAAGCTTTTGTTGGACCAGGTGTGTCTATTGGTGAAGGGTCTGTTATAGGCGCAAGATCTTCAGTTTTTAAAGATGTAGCTTCATGGGTAGTAGTAGGCGGGAATCCTGCTAAATTAATTAAAAAAAGAGTGATTAAAGACTAATGAATTCTATAACAACAATAATTCTTACCTACAACGAAGAGCAACATATTACGCGGTGCATTAAAAACGCACAACAATTTTCTGATGCTATTTATTTGGTTGATTCATTTTCTTCTGATAGAACTGTCGAAATAGCAGAATCATTGGGTGCTAAGGTGTACCAAAATAAATGGGAAAACAATTATGCCAAGCAATTTAATTGGGGGCTTAAAAATCTACCCATAACTACTGAATGGGTGTTTCGTTTAGATGCTGATGAATATTTAATGGATGACCTTATCACTGAAATAAATAATAAGATACCAAAATTAGAATCCAAAATTTCGGGTGTTGTTTTTGAACGAAAAATGTTTTTCTTGGACACATTGATGACCAAGGGTATGTTGCAAATGAATATGTTACGATTGTTTAAGTATCGTCATGGTTTTTGTGAAGAGCGTTGGATGGATGAACATATTATTCTCACGGAAGGAGAAAGTACTATGTTTGATGGCTATTTTGTAGATCATAATTTAAATCCTTTGGGTTGGTGGATTCAAAAGCATAATAATTATTCTATAAGGGAAGCTGTTGATTTATTGGACTTGGAATATCAGTTATTAAAACCCAAGACCAAACAAGCAGAGCAGTATGCACTATCTGCAGATGCACAATCCAAACGTAATAAGAAAAAGAAGTATGCTAATATGCCCCTATTTTGGCGCTCCTTTATTTATTTTGTATACAGGTATATTTTTAAATTTGGTTTTACACAAGGTAAAGAAGGTTTTCTGTGGCATTTTTTACAAGGTTGGTGGTACCGTACTTTAGTAGATGCTAAAGTATTTGAAATAAAAAAAGAGTGCGGTTCAGACAAAGAAAAAATAAAATTGTTCGTATTAGAAAACTACAATTTAAAACTCTAGTCTAGTTTAAAATTAATTTACCTTTACCTCTCCACTAACTTTACATTCTGGCGTAAATTTCGCCTTCACCAGATGTTTAGTAAATACTGCACCGTAATAAATATATCTTTTACCCATCCGCTTAGGTTCTTTCACTAAACGACCTAACCACTCTAGCCCTAAATCTTGCCAAATTTTATTGGGTCTTTCTATAGTACCTGCATAGAAATCAAATACTGCCCCTATAGAGCAGATAATTTTAGCATCTAGATCTTCTTTATGGGCATGGCTCCATTTTTCTTGTTTTGGTGCTGTCATACCTACAAACAAGACATCTGGCTTAAAACTGTTTACAGCATTGATCATTGCCGCAGTATCTTCTTCTGTAAAGCTTGGTTTATAATGTGGAGCGTAGCATGCAAAAGTAACGTTAGGGTATTCTTTTTTTAATCGTTCCCCAATTTTTGAAAGTGTTTTGTCTGATGCTCCTAAATAGAAACAAGAGCCATGTATTTCATTTAATCTTTTCAATTGATATTCATGAAAATCTGCACCAGCTATTTTTTTTATGGAGACCCCGTTAAGCCATTTAGCGGCAGCAACAATACCAACACCATCTGGCAATATAACATCACTTGCTAACAAGGCATTTTTAAAGACCGCATCTTCTTCTGATATACAATACGAGTATTGATTAATGGTACTTACCAATAATTTAGATTTTATTGGCAGATCGCTAAGTGGAGCATTATAAATTGGGTAACCAAGGCATAAGACTTTTGAATCAACTTCAGTATTCATCGTAAAATTCTAAAAAAGCCGAAATTATAATTTTATTTAAGTAGAATAGTTATAAAATATTGTATCCTATTTTCAACAATTATTACAATAATATCGGGGGTTAATGGTTGATGATACAAATATATTTATTTCGCCTTCAACCCTAAATTTCTTCTGTTGATTTGCAGAAAAATATAGTTATAGCGTAGGTTGCAGCGCATTATATTACAAGAAATAAAGTTTCTTTACAGTAATGTGTGTTACTAATCTTACAAATACTGTTGTTGGTTAAATTATATTATTATTTAACTTATCTTAAAGATTTGAAAATCTGTACTTTAATATTTTAAAATTATCTTTACAACCTTAATTAAAAGCTTTTAAATTCTTGTTCTAATCATATTCCCCTAAATTATATGAAGAACAAAAACCAACTGCGAACTAAAAAACTCTTTCAGAATTTTAAGATCTAAAATCATTACCGAATATTTGATAAATATGATCAGACCTACATCTATATATGCCACACTTCTATTCTTTATATTTTTAACATTCCCTTTGTTACAATTAAGTTCTTGTGCTTCTGAATCCGACCTTTTAAAAGAGATAAGTGAAGCTGTTGAAGAAACTAATGCCATCTCAAATGCAAAAATCACGAATTTTAGTTTTCTTTCTGTTGATAATGATGGTTTGACCACAGATATTATTGGCACTCTCGATGAAAATACAAAGACCGTTTATATTGAACTAGATCCCCTAGTAATACCTATTGAGCAATTGGTACCTACTATAGCCATTTCACCAGGATCTACGGTAAGCCCTACATCTAAAACAACACAAGATTTTAGTCATGAATTATCTTATACCGTGACTTCAGATAATGGAACAAAAACCACGTACAAAATTATACCAAGCATTATTGGCAATATTTGTACTTCTAATTTACAAGATTCTGGACCTATAAAAGTTACTGCCAATAATCAACGGATAGAGAACCTTTATATTAGAACATCTAACCAACACGGTATTGAAATCAATAATTACACAGGAGTAGTAATTTCTAATTGCATTATTGAATATACCGGGAAATTTATGGGTATTAAATTTACAAGTGCAGATAATCTCACGATAAAAAATTGCTCTATTAAATACGTTAACGCACCAGCAAAAGGTCCCTTAGAAGATGCTGATAGAAATTGTATAGAAGGAATAGGTTCTAAAAATATAGTAATTACGAATGTTAGAGTTGAAGATGGTTCTACCGGTATTCGCTTAAATCAATGTGATAATTCTATTTTAAAATATATTGAGGGACATAATATGAGAGGGCCTTTCCCTAGAGGTCAATTAGTACAATATGACAAGTGTACAGGCGGGCTCTTAGAAAACTTCTCTGTAATAAACGACCGCGATATTGCCTGGACAGAAGACAATGTAAGTATTTATAAAAGTGGCGGGCAGCAGATAAAAAAAGGGTTGATCGTTGGCAACAACAGCCCTACCGGTGTTGGTGTACTATTTGAAGACCAAAATACCGAGGGTGCAAGAGGTGGTTATGGAGGAATAGTTGAGGATGTAGATTTTTTAGAAATGGGCAACGGTGTAGTCTCATCTGTAGAAGGCTCTAAAAATGTAAGTTTTACAAGAATACGTGCCAAACAGATTATATGTGGCGAACTTGGTCAAAACAGAGGGAAATCTACCTCTAACTCCCTAATTTTCGGTGCTTTTGGAACTACGGCCAATACCGGTGGAAATAGTATAAACGACTGTATAGTTTTCAATTCATGCAACCCTACCAATATTGTTTGGCCAGAACATAATTTTGACGTCATTGACTATAGAACCGATATAGATTTTGAACCTAGAAACCCTATAGTTCTTAATTTTAATTGTGATTAAGGAGAATTCAATAATTATAAGTGAGCAAAAGAATAATCAAAATATTACCCATTGGTAGAATACCCTGGAATTCTTAAAAAACCGAGTATTTTTCTGCGTACTATAGTGTCTTTAAAGAAAAATTTGAAATACCTTCTATCTGCCTTTATATCCCTAATAATAAAGTTAGGATGGACTAACGGAAAATCAATTTCTTGTGCTTCATTATATTGCCTTGCATCATTGGCACTAATAGTATGTGTGGCATCTTCACCAAACCCAACATTTTTAATCATGTTTTGATTTGGTATAATTGACAAGCCAGAATTTACCAGTTTGGCGTAGTCCCATTGATAGTCCCACCAAGAGACCTCTTTAGCTTTAATAGTTTTTTCAATTTTGCTTAAACGATATTTCTTTTCAATAAAATTTGAAAAATACTTATCAAAGTATCCTTTCCTTTTTAACTCAGGATATGTAGAAACTTCATAATCATAGTTTTTCCATGCTCTTCTCCAACTTGCCCAACCCCACTCATGACTAAAATAAGAGAAGTAATACGAGTAATCTGAATCTGAGATATAGCCGTTCTGAAAGTTAGAACCACCAATATGCATAATCTGATTGTTATCTTTATATTTTATTAAAAGCTCTGAGCAAAATCTAAAAAAACTAGCTGAAGGCAAACAATCATCCTCTAAAATAATACCCGCTTCTTCATTTTCAAAAAACCAATCTATAGCAGTTTTAGGTCCTAGCCCACAGCCAATATTTTCTTCCCTGAAAAGTGTTTTAACCTCACAGTCCCAATCTACTAAATCTATAATAGCTCTAGTTTCTTTACAACATTGATTGTCCTTTCCGTTATTTCGTGGTCCATCGGCCGCAACATAGAGTTTTTTAGGTTGCGCCTTTCGTATCATGTCAAAAACCTTTTTTGTTTGTTCGGGCCTATTAAAAATGATAAAAAGTACTGGTGCTTGTTCTGTTTCTGTTTTCATTTTAAATAGTCTTCATTTTTAAACAATTGCCAAATGATTGGAAATAAGGTTTTACCCCATAATAGTAAGAATGCTTGCGGTAGGTGAAACGGAAAATGCACCTTAACAAATTGTATATATTCTTTATATGATAATCCCGTAGGACTATACAAATACGCTATTCTTTCTTTTAAATTACTGTCTTGAGGCAGCCAATTGACTCCGTGATCATTTGTGCAATAGCCACAATATGAACTTGAGATATACGTTTTAATGCCTTTTTTCAAAGCTTTTAACGTATAATCAAAATCTGCAATACCGTGGGTGTAGTTTTCTGTTAAAGATCCAATTTCTTCATATACTTCTTTTGGCACCAACATAATATTTGCATTCCCCAACTCGCATTGTAGAGGAAACTCATTATTAGGGATTAACATTTTACTTTTAAAAGTCAGTCTATTTAATAGTTGATGTCCGCCATAAGATATTTTCTTTGTATCTGGATCCGATGTTGGTCCTACAATAATACTTTTGGGGTTCTCAACTGATTTCAAATCCCTTAACAATCTAGTAATCGTATCTTTAAATACGATGGTATCATCGTTTAATAGCAAAAAGTAATCTGTATTCTTTTCGTGCTCATTAGCAAATTTCCATGCCGCTCGCATACCACCTGCCCAAAATAAATCTCCGGTACCCTGAATTATTTGAAGATTTTTAAATTTCCCCTGTAAATATTCGGTTGTACCATCGGTACTTCCGTCATCAACCAAGAAAATATTTAAATCGAAACCCTCTTCTAATGTGCAATTAGACAGTGCTTCCAAGCAGCTATAAGTCTTTAACTTACGGTTGTGACACGTAAGTAAAACGGTTATTAATTTATTTTCTTTAGTTGGCATTCTCTCTACTTTATTTCTACTATTAAGCTGGTAATTTTCGATTTTTTCTCATTTCAACATACACCTGATATGGCGCCACGATCAACCCATTAACATTGGTTATCACAATAGCCATACAAATTCCAAAAATACCATAGCTTAATTCTACCGATAAATAATAAGCAATGGGGACAAAGAATATGATTACAAAAATGGAAATATAAAATTGCAAATTTACTTTACCCATACCATTTAAAACACTTATAAAAATCTCTGAAAAGCAATTAGATAGTACAATCAATAGTACACCTAATGAGGTTATAAATGGTATCGTTATTATTTCACCAATCCATAAATTGTAAATAGTTGGTGCTATTAGTAATACAATAATGCTTCCTATTGCAATAACACCCCAGATCAGCAATAACTTATTGATTAACTTTTTAATCCACCTATAATCATTGTTTACCTGGGCATTGGTAACCGAACTCCACACCGGACTAAGGATTATACCGAATATTAAAGATGCAACGCTAAAGAGTTTAAAAGCGATATTAAACTCCGTAACCTTTTCTGGTGTAAAATACTTACTTATTAAAAAGTTACTTGTTTGAAATTGCACCATATATGCAATATTCAAAAAGAAAAACTTAATACCCAAAGAGAAAATTGAACCTAAAGTATCTAGTGTAGGTCTTTCTATTTTCTGTATTAAATCTCGTCTTTGAACAATAAAGAAATATGCCGTAAACAAGAATATGGAAAGCACATTACTCCCCATAACCACGAAACCTAAATTAAATAATGAAGGCTCAGAAAATTCTCTTAAGTATAAAATACCAATTAAACCAAGCGCATTACCAACCAATATTGTTCTCGCAATCATTGCTGGTTTCTGTAATGCGTATTGTATAGGATTATAGATTTGAAATATAAACTGCAAACTAAAGAACGAAATCAACAAGAATACTAATTGCTGTAATTCTGTACGGTACGAAACATCCACTCCTAGAAATTCATCCCACTTAATTTGATTCGTAAATATGATATTTAGTGTAAAAATTAAAGCTGAAATAAGAATTAGTACCGCTGCTGTTGTGTGTACTAGCTTTCTCTGTTCTTCTATATCATCAAGTGCTACTGCCTCTGAAAACTTATTACGTAAACCATTACCAAAACCTATGTCTAACAATGTAAACCATGTTAGTACAGAACTTAGCGTTAACCAAATACCATAACGTTCTGCGTTAACGAAATTGATAACCAAAGGAACAAAGAGAAAGTTTATCGCCGTCCCCAAGCCTCTTAATATTAAGGAGGAAAACACATTCTTGACCAATAAGTTAGTTCTAGAATTCCCTTCAAAATAAGATTGAATAAATACTTTAACTGTATTAAACCTTTTTATCATTATAAATTATTGGGTCTTTGCAATTGTAAAAATTCTGATCTGTATTTAAAGGACAAAGTTGAAAAATCTTGATTCTTAAATGTGGGTAAAAATATAAATATGACACAAATTGGTAGCATTAGTATGGGTTCGCCAAAACTTAAAATTAGTAAAATCATTACGGAGTAGATTACATACTCCATTTTACGCAAATATACCTTGCACAAAGCA
>TARA_R110000751_G_scaffold111808_6_pt1 | contig 22810 bp, 19 predicted proteins | sample TARA_R110000751 | Tara Oceans TARA_R110000751 (sample SAMEA4398001) | marine metagenome | biome: Polar Biome; feature: [MES] marine water layer (ENVO:01000295) within the mesopelagic zone...; material: water (ENVO:00002006), including particulate matter (ENVO:01000060) such... | reverse complement strand
CTTGGCGACTTCCATGAACGTGTTCATGCCGATGGCCCAGAAGAAGGAAAGGCGCGGCGCGAACTTGTCGACGTCCAGCCCGGCAGCGACACCTGCGCGGATGTATTCGATGCCGTCGGCCAGCGTGTAGGCCAGCTCGAGGTCTGCCGTCGCGCCAGCTTCCTGCATGTGATAGCCGGAGATCGAGATGGAATTGTATTTCGGCATGTTCTGAGACGTGTAGGCGAAAATGTCCGAAATGATCCGCATGCTGGGCTTGGGCGGATAGATATAAGTGTTGCGGACCATGAATTCCTTGAGGATGTCGTTCTGGATCGTGCCGGCCAGCTTGTCCGGCGTGACGCCCTGTTCTTCCGCCGCCGCGATATAGAGCGCGAGGATCGGCAAGACGGCGCCGTTCATGGTCATCGACACGGACATCTTGTCGAGCGGGATGCCCGAGAAAAGGGTGCGCATGTCGTAGATGGAATCGATGGCGACGCCCGCCATTCCGACATCGCCGGAGACGCGGACGTGATCGGAATCATAGCCGCGGTGGGTGGCCAGATCGAAGGCGACCGAGAGGCCTTTCTGGCCCGCTGCGAGGTTGCGGCGGTAGAAGGCGTTGGAGTCTTCGGCGGTGGAGAAGCCGGCATACTGGCGCACGGTCCACGGCTGGTTCGTGTACATGGTCGGGTAGGGGCCACGGCCAAATGGGGCGAGGCCCGGATAGTCATCGAGATAGTCGAGGCCTTTGGTGTCTTCGGCGGTGAAGGCTGTTTTGACGTCGATGCCTTCGGGCGTGTGCCAAGGCTTGCCCAGCGTGGGCACAGCGGATTTGGCGTGCGGGGCGCCGAGTTCGGCAGTGGTGAAATCGGGAAATTTGGTCATTGGGAAAGCCCCAGTTCTGCGTGCGCGAGCTTTAATGTATGGAGCACATCGCAGCCCATGAAGATGTTGGAGTCGATGCCGGGGGCCTCATGTTTGCCCGCGAGCCAGACGTGGCGGGCGCCTGCGGCCTTGAGCGCGGTTGCGGCGGCTTCGGCCTCTTCTGGATAACGTGTGTCGCTGCCGCAGAGGACAGCGATATGGCAGCCAGACGCCTTGTAGGCAGCGGCGAGTTCTGTGGCGGATGTCGGTGCGACCGGCGCCTCTTTAGATGCAAGTCCACCTGCGGCGAAGAGGTTGCGGGCGAAGTCTGCGCGAGCCGAGTGTTCAGCGACGGCACCCAGCGTCGCGACGAATATGTCGGGGGCCTTCTTCGCTGACGCGGCTGCATCGCGAAGCGCCTCAAACGGAGCCGCAAGATGGATTGGCGTGAGCGCGGCGCATGTCAGGACAGGGGTTTGTGCAGCGGGTGCGGGTTCGGGTTTGGCCGCATCGGCGACGGGGGCTGCGATCTCGTCAAGCAGCGGGAATTCACTGACGCCGGTGATTGGCACCTTGCGTTTGGCAATGTCCTTGGCGCGGGCATCGCGGGTGGCGACGACGCGTGATTGGACGGCGCCAGCGAGCAGGCTGTCTGCGAAGCCGCCCTCTTTTTCGATCTGCTGGAATTCAGCCCAGGCCGCATTGGCGAGGTCTTCAGCGAAAGTTTCGGTGAACCAGGCGCCACCGGCGGGGTCGGCGACGCGGCCGAGCTGGCTTTCTTCCATGGCGATGATCTGGGTGTTGCGCGCGATGCGGCGGCCCAGTTCTTCGGGGATGCCGAGCGCGGAATTGAACGGGCGGACGGTGACGATGTCGGCACCGCCAATGGCGCCAGCGAAGGCCGCTGTGGTGCAGCGGAGCATGTTGGTCCAGGCGTCATACCGGGTCAGCATGCGGGCTGATGTGGTGGCTTGAATGCGCATGGGCACCGGCGAAACCTCAAGCAATTGAAGGCAGCGGGCCCAGAGGCGACGCGCGGCGCGCAGCTTGGCGACGCCAAGGCCGTAATTGGCATCAAGGGCGAGCGCGAAGGTGATGCGCGGGGCGAGCGCGGCAATGTCGGCCTCCGGCAGGCGGCGCAATGTGTCGACGGCGCTGGCGATCAGGGCGCCAAGTTCCTGTGCGTCCGAACCACCGGCTTCGTGCACCATGCGGGCGTCTATGCGGATCAGACCGGCGCCAGTGAAGGGGCCGGAGAGGCGGGACAGCATATCAGCCAGCGTGGCGAACGTGTCGGCGAGGGGGGAGGTTAGTATGCCTGTGCGTGCAAGGGCGCCGAGCGGGTCGAGGTTGAAGTCGAGTTTCAGGGCGCCGGGGTCAGGTGCGCCTTCGGCCCATGTTGCGAGCAGGCCGGCGGCGATGAAGCCGGGCGCGTCGACAGGGTCAAGCGCGATCGTGGCAATGCTGGCATCGACGCCGTCGAGGACTGTCTGAAGGTCTGCCAGGCCGGTGACCTGAACGCCTGTTTCCCCGGACGCATCCAGGGTGAGTTCGATTGAAGAGACGCCGCGCTCAAGGTCGCGCAGGATTTCGGCATTGGTCGTGGCCGGGTCAGGGTGTGTGAAAGCCTGACGGATATCCCAGGGCAGGTAAGCGTCGGGCGCGGCGGTTGGTCCGCGCAGGTAGGGCGCGGCGCCGGGCGTTCCCAGCGGGTCGGTCGCCGAGGGAAAGTCGCTCTCGCGATAGAGCGGGCACACGTCCAGCCCGTCAGCCGTATGGCGTGTGATCGAGTCGATGCCCTTGCCCTTGAGGGCCTTGTCGACGGCGGCCAGCCATTCGGCTTCGGTCGCGTCCGCGAACGCGCTGCTGAGGGGGAGGATGTCGTCTGCCATGATGTCAGGTGCCTGTATTCTCTTCGTGTGTGTTGGTAATGGAGTTGACGCCAACGTAAGGTCAAGGCCTAGCGCAGGGGCAGGGGTGCGGCCTGATGCCCGTCTCGGTGCTTGTGGCCCCGCTGTGAACCGTATTTACTACAGTCACAGGGATGAAACGGGCAGGCGCGCAGCGCCGCCAAGCAGGAAGGCAGAAGCAGATGAGACTGGAAAAAGCGCGGATCGCACCGTTGGCCGATGCGGACATGGATGCAGAGCAGAAAGAGACGCTGGAAAAGACGTTCAACGGCCGGCCGGTCTACAATATTTTCCGCACGCTGGGACGGGCGCCGAAGGCATTCAAGTCTTTCATGCGCTGGGGCGGCTATATCCTGTCGGATTATAACAGCCTTGCCCCACGCGAGCGCGAGATCGTGATCCTGCGCACGGGCTATAACTGGAAGTCCGGTTATGAATGGGCCCAGCATGTGCGCATCGGCAAGGAATGTGGACTGACCGATACCGAGATTCACCACATCAAGGACGGCCCGCTGGCGCCGAGCTGGTCGGCGCTGGAAAGCGCGATGATCCGGGCCGTGGACGAGCTGACAAGTGACGCCTTCATTTCCGACCAGACATGGGAGGAGTTGGCCGGGCTGACCGAAAAGCAGCGCATGGACCTGGTGATGACGGTTGGCCAGTACACACAGGTGTCGATGATGCTGAACTCGTTTGGCGTGCAACTGGACGACGACCTGGAGCTGGACCCGGACCTGAAGGGATGAGCCTGGGTGATGTCGCGGGCCGCCTGACTGACAAGGTGGCAATTGTCACGGGCGCCGGGCAGACGCCGGGCGAGACGATTGGCAATGGGAAGGCCATGGCCCTGTTATTCGCGCGGGCCGGTGCGCGTGTTCTGTGTGTCGATCGGGACGCGGCGCGCGCCGCCGACACGGTGTCTGAAATTGAAAGCGAGGGCGGCATCGCGGGCATCTGCGCGGCAGATGTCACCAAGGCGGATGATGCCGCGCGCATTGCGGCTGAGTGTGTATCAGCGTTTGGCCGGGTCGACATTCTGGTCAACAATGTGGGCATTGGCGGCCACGGCGACGGCCCGGCGCACAAGCTGAGCGAGGAAGCGTTTGACCGCATCATGCGGGTGAACCTGAAAGGCGCGTGGCTGGTGACGCAGGCTGTTTTGCCAGGCATGCTGGAACAGCGCAGCGGGGCCATCGTGAACATCTCGTCGCTTGCCGCGATCGCGGGTGGATTCCAGGTGGCCTATGAAATGTCGAAAGCGGGGATGAACCGGATGACGCGCAGTGTGGCAATGAGCGGCGCGTCGCGCGGCGTGCGCTGCAATGCCATCATGCCCGGCCTGATGGATACGCCGATGGCGATTGGTGGTATCGCGGCGGCGCGGGGAATTTCAGAGGAGGACCTGCGCGTCGAGCGGTCGAAGAATGTGCCGATGAAATTCATGGGCACCGGATGGGACACGGCCCATGCGGCGCTGTTCCTGGCGAGCGACGAGGCGCGATTCATCACGGGCGCGATCCTGCCGGTAGATGGCGGCGGCAGCGCACGGGTGGGTTAGCCGGATCTAGCTAGGCGCCCAGTTGCCGTGGAAGCCGGGCGGGATGCGGTGGGGTATGTGGACCAGTGCCAGCGGATCTGCAGTGAAGTTCATTGCATCGAGGATGGCGAGATCTGTCGTGTCGGTGTTCGTGTCAACGACATAGCCCATCAGCCAGCCATCGCCTTCCGGTGCATCATCGGCACGCGGAATGAAGACGAACTCGCCGGGCACGCGGCCCGCGCCGAAATCATGGGTTTCGCGGGTGCCGGCATCAAGGTCGTGCTTGTAGAGCTTGGTCTGGTCGAACACTTCGAACCCGTGATCTTCCGGCAGGGCCATTGTGTAGGCATAGCGGTATCTCTGGCCGGTATAGCGTTCGTCAGGCCGGGGGAATTCCTGCGGGGACTCGTCCAGCACGGTGCGAGTGACCTTGTGTGCCGCCGGGTCGATGATCCAGCGTTCGAACGTGACCTTGTCTGAATCCGGACCCTGCTTGCTATCGGCGAACATGGTGTTGTGGACGCTGACATCCATGATGACTGTGCCATCATCTGCCTCGTAGGCATTGCAGGGATGGAAGACGTAGCAGGGTTCGATATCGCACCAGATGACATCGTCATTCTTGCCATGGCGCGGCATCAGGCCGATGCGGGCCTTGTGGGCCGGGTTCCAGCGATAGGGGAAGGACTGGCCATCGAGCAGGGTCTTCATCGAGAATGTGACGGGCAAGTCCATGATGACGACATATTGCTTCGTCACGGCGCAATCATGGATTGACGGACCGTGTTCGACCTTGATCGGCTCTTCGCGGATCACCTTGCCACTGGCATCAACCACGGTGTGATGGATGGTCGTGGCATCAAGGGCGTAATAGGTGATGGCGTGCATTTCTCCGGTCTCGGGATCGAGATGGGGGTGGGCCGAGAAGGAGTTCTTCAGTGTGCCACCAAAGGGATCATGCGCGAGCGTGTCGAGTTCGTCGTTCAGGCGCACGGGCCAGGCGCCCGCCTCGACCAGGGCCCATGTATTGCCATTGTGGCCGATGACATTGGTGTTGGCATTGTCCTGTGTACCGCGGCGCGGGCCGGGCGCGGGTGCTTCGCCAAGCGCGGCAGACACCGCGTTGGAACGGACCCAGCGATTGCGATACCAGAGCGCCTTGCCGTCCCTAAGGCTTACCCCGTGGATCATGCCGTCGCCGGAAAACCAGTGATAGGTGGCCGGGTTGGGCTGGGTGACAGGGTTTGGGCCGATGCGCAGGTAGCGACCGTTGAGGGCGGCCGGGATTTCGCCGGTCACGGCCAAGTCTTCCAGCGTCATCTCTGCGTCGACTGGCGTGTGGATTCCGGTGAGGAATGTGTTGTGTTTCTGGCCCATCCGGGGGCGGGCTCGATTGAACTCGACAACCTTCATGATGCCTTTGGTGACATTCTTCTTGATCAGGGCTTCGACGGGACTGGCCATTGGAAAACTCCGGGGTTGAAACACGGTGAGATAATGTTTACAGCATTAACATGAACGCGAATGATAACACTGTCAACATAAGATCGCCAAAGGGTGGATATCATCATGGCGACCTGCGGGTTGCGTTGATCGAGACCGGCCTGAGGAGCCTGGAGCAAGGCAGTGCGGAGACGTTGAGCCTGCGGGAGATCGCGCGGGAAATTGGTGTCAGCGCCACGGCGATCTATCGTCATTTCCCTGACAAGGATTCGCTACTGTCGGCGCTGGCAGCCGAAGGGCTGGCCAAGCTGGCGCGCGAACAGAAGGCGGCGGGTCTGGCAGGTGGCAAGCATGGCTTTGCCGAGATGGGCAGGGCCTATGTGCGGTTTGCCATGAACAATCCCGCCCTGTTTCGTCTGATCTTCTCTTCCCTACCAGCAGCAGACCCGAATTGTGAGAACCCGGAAGACTCGCCGGGCTGGTTGCTGCGCCAGACCATCAACGCGCTTGCCGGACCAAAAGCCACTGACGCGCAACGCCGAGCCGCCGTTCTGCGCGCATGGGCGCTGGTGCATGGCCTGGCGATGCTCATGCTCAGCGGCCAGATCGCCGCCAAGGATGCCGACAAGATGATCGACGAGGTAATCAGCGTCGACAGTCTCAAACTGGGATAGGTGTGCGCTGCCTGTCCCAACGTTACCGCTTGTCCCGGCCCACGGGGCATCTAGTTTCAAACCCAAGACCATCAATCCTGTGAGGAATTTCCATGGCACTGCCACCCGTCCTGCAAAACCTTCGCGTGCCCGTCATCGGCTCGCCCCTGTTCATCATTTCCAATCCTGATCTGGTCATTGCCCAGTGCAAGGCGGGTGTGGTTGGCAGTTTTCCGGCGTTGAACGCGCGCCCCGGCCCGGTGCTGGACGAGTGGCTCGACAAGATCACGACGGAACTGGCCGAGTGGGACGAGAAAAACCCTGATCGCAAATCCGCGCCCTATGCCGTGAACCAGATCGTGCACAAGACGAACAATCGCCTCGATCATGATGTCGAGATGTGCGTGAAGTGGAAAGTGCCGGTTGTGATCACGTCGCTGGGCGCGCGTCAGGAAGTGAATGATGCGATCCATTCCTATGGCGGCATCGTGCTGCACGATATCATCAATATCGTGTTCGCCCACAAGGCACTGGAGAAGGGCGCCGACGGCCTGATCGCTGTGGCCAGTGGCGCGGGCGGCCATGCCGGCACACTGTCACCCTTCGCCCTGATCCAGGAAATCCGTCAGTTCTTCGATGGACCGCTCGCCCTGTCCGGCTCGATTGCGACCGGGAATGCCGTGGCGGCTGCACAGGCCATGGGCGCTGACCTCGGCTATATCGGCTCGGCGTTTATTTCGTGCCACGAAGCCAATGCGGTTGATGGCTACAAGGACATGATCGTCGACTCCAAGGCGGGCGACATTGTCTATTCCAACCTGTTCACGGGCGTGCACGGCAACTACCTGGCACCGTCGATTGCGAAAGCAGGCATGGATGTGAACAATCTGCCGGAATCCGATCCGTCGGCGATGAATTTCGGGTCTGGCGGCAATCAGGAAGCCAAGGCCTGGAAAGACATCTGGGGCTGTGGCCAGGGCATTGGTGCGATCAAGACGCGCATGTCCACGGCGGAATATGTCGACCAGCTGGAGCGGGAATACAATGGCGCGCGCGATGCGCTGGCCAAGCGTCAGGCCTATACGGCGGCGGCGTCGCTCGCGACTGTCTGATACAAACGGGGCTTTCCCGCTGACGTCATCGCCCGTTCGCCTTTAGTCCAAGGCGGACGGGCTTTGTTTTTCCGACCGTGGCGCGCACGGGCGCATCATGGCGTCCATGCTGATTGCTCATTTCCCCGACGTTGATATCGCTAGCTGGCGGTGGCCGCATTTCAGCCCGCGAGAGCTGGCTTGCCGCTGCGGCGGTCATTTCTGTGCTGGGGAATACTGGCACGATGAAGGGTTCCTCGATCCGCTGGAAGCCCTGCGCGCAGATATCGGCAAGCCCCTTGTGGTGAATTCGGGCCATCGCTGTGACCAGTGGAACCTGTCGGTCGGTTGGGCGGAAAACTCCCGGCACAGGACAATTGCGGTCGACATTGCGCTCGCCGGGCATGACCGGTTCAGATTGCTGGCGGCGGCAGAGCGGCATGGTTTTACCGGCATTGGCCTCGCGCGGACATTCATTCACCTCGACCGGCGGCCTGTGCCTGCGCGCTGGTTTTACAAGCGGCGTGCATCCCTATGGCAGACATAGCAGGCTTGGCCGCCAGCGCCGCAGGCGGCGGGATCTTTGGCCTGATTGGATCGGTGATCGGACGGGCAGCAAGCCTGGTCGAGCGGCGACAGGCCCAGACGCAGGAACGTGCCCGGTGGGCGCATGAGAGCCGGATGGCGGACCTTCAGATAAAGGCCGGACAATTGGCGAGCGAGCAGGCACTTCAGAATACCGAAGCCGCAGGCCGTTGGCAGGGCTGAATGCGTCGCTGGCGGCAGAGGCGGCCATCGAAGACAGTTATAGATGGGTGAACGCGGTGCGCGGGCTGACACGGCCTTTGCTGACGCGGCTATTATGGATCATCACAGGCTGGGGTTCCTTGGGTCTGGTGCGGCGGCCCGGGGCGAGATTGTCGAGACGGCGACCTTCGCGGCGACGGCTGCGACCCTCTGGTGGTTCGCAGATCGCCGCCCGAGGCGCGATCTGCGTTGATCCTTTTCTGTGGCGTGTTACCCTTTTTGCCTAAAAGGGAGAGTGATCATGGCACCACAGGAGATGGTGGATCTGGGTTCCGCGGGTGCGGCAGACACGGCGAAAGCAGTTCGTGCAGGGATAATAAGTGCGCAGGAGGCCTGTGAGGCCGCCATCGCGCGGATCGAGCACTTTGACGGAAAGCTGAATGCTGTTGTCGTGCGGGATTTTGACCGCGCGCTGGCAGCGGCCCGGCAGATCGACAAAACGCGTCAGCCCTTTGACGCGCGGCCCCTGCTGGGCGTTCCCATGACAGTGAAGGAATCCAATGATGTCGCGGGCTTGCCGACGACATGGGGGATGGAAGCGTTCAAGGATCTGGCGATTGGGGCAGATGCTGTTGTCGTGCAACGCCTCAAGGCCGCCGGCGCGATCATTCTTGGCAAGACAAACGCGCCGGTTGCGCTGGCAGATTGGCAAACCGAGAACCCGGTCTATGGGCGCACGTTGAACCCGTATGATCCGACACGATCACCCGGCGGCTCTTCTGGTGGAGCCGCCGTGGCGCTTGCAACCGGAATGGTGCCGCTGGAGATTGGCTCGGACATTGGCGGATCGATCCGCATTCCGGCCCATATGTGCGGTGTGTTCGGACATAAACCAACCTATGGCATCGTGCCGACGCGAGGACACGGCTTTCCGGGAACGGACGGTGTGGATGTCCCGCTGGCAGTTGTTGGCCCGATGGCGCGCAGTGCGGGCGATCTCGTTCTGGGCATGAATGTGATTGCGGGGCCCGAAGAGGGGGTAGGCTTCAGGCTGGACCTGCCGCCCGCGCGGCATAAATCGCTGACCGAATTTCGGGTTCTGGTGCTGGACACGCTGCCGGGCACTGTGGCTGATGCGGAGACGCGGGACGTTATTTCCAACCTGGCCGACAGCCTTTCCGAGGCAGGTGTTGCGGTTTCTGACGATGTAAGTGTTCTGCCGCGTCTGGACACGATGCACACGACGTATGTGAAGATGCTGAACACTGTCATTACGCGGGGCACGCCGGGCGCAGAGCCGATGGATGCCCATGAATGGATGGAACTGGTGGATGAGCAGATGCGGGTGACCCGCGCCTGGCGCGCCATGTTCGACGACCATGACATCGTCATCGCGCCAGCGTTCGGCACGCCGGCCTTTCCTTATCAGACCGATCCGAATTGGGGGAACCGCACCTTGATGATTGATGGTCAGGCCCAGCCCTATGGGGCCCAGTTGGCCTGGGCAGGGCTAGCGACATTCCCGGGCCTGCCGTCAACCTGTGTGCCTGTGGCGAAAAGAACGACGGGCCTGCCAATCGGCCTGCAACTGATCGGAGCGCCCTATGGTGACTGGACGACGTTGGGCCTGGCGCAGCTGATGGAAACGGCGGGGCTGACGCGATAGGCTGCATCTCATTGCGCGGCCCGGCGGGCTGGGCCAAGATCAACCTCTTTGCGGGAGATGTGAGGCATGGCCAAGCCGGACAAGCTGTTGGTGATTGACGAGGGCACAACCTCGACCCGGGCAATTGTGTTTGATCGCGCGTTTGCCGAGGTTGCGCTTGCCCAGCAGGACCTGACGCTCGGCTTTCCCGAGGACGGCTGGGTGGAGCAGGACGGCGAGGAAATCTGGTCGCGGACGTTGGCTGTATGCCGCGAAGCAATTGTGGCGGCGGGCGGTGTCAGCGAGATTGCGGCGATCGGTATTACTAATCAGCGCGAGACGACGCTGGTGTGGGACCGTGCGACCGGCAAACCGATTGCACCGGCCATTGTCTGGCAGGACCGGCGCGCGGCGCGGGTCTGCGAGGCGATGAAAGCGGAGGGCCATGAGCCAGCGGTGCAGGCCGAAACGGGCCTGCTGCTGGACCCTTATTTCTCCGGCACGAAGATCGGCTGGATTCTCGACTCAGTCGAGGGCGCACGCGCGCGGGCCGAGGCCGGCGAGCTGGCCTTTGGCACGGTCGAATGTTTTCTGATCTGGAAGCTGACGGGCGGGCAGGTGCACGCGACGGACGTGACCAATGCGTCGCGCACGCTGCTCTATCGTCTCGGGCTGGGCGATGACGGTGGCTGGAGCGACGCGATGACGTCGCTGTTCAATGTGCCACAAAGCCTGTTGCCAGATGTGAAGCCGAATGCGGCTGACTTCGGGATGAGCGATGAAAGCCTGCTTGGCGCCGCGCTGCCGATCCTGTCAGCGGCGGGCGACCAGCAATCGGCGCTCGTGGGGCAGGGGTGCCTGGAGCCAGGCATGGCGAAGATTACGTATGGCACCGGGGCTTTCCTGGTGGCGAACACAGGCGGCGTACGACCGGATTCGCAGAACCGCTTGCTGGGTACGGTGGGATATGAACTGCCCGGAGGCGGCGCGATGGCGCTGGAAGGGTCAATCTTCAATGCCGGAACCGTGGTGAAATGGTTGCGGGATGATCTCGGCATCGTCGCCTCGGCGGAAGATACCGAGAGTGTGGCGGCTGGCCTGAAGGGAAATGGCGGGGTCTATATCGTGCCGGCCTTTACCGGGCTTGGCGCGCCGCACTGGAATGCGGATGTGCGCGGCACGATCAGCGGCATCACGCGGGCGACCTCGGCGGCGCATCTTGTGCGGGCGGGCCTGGAATCAGCTGCCTATCAGACACGGGACCTGCTCGACGCCTTTGCGGCGGATGGCGCGGAGATACGCGAGTTGCGCGTCGATGGCGGCATGGTGGCGAATGACTGGCTGATGCAGTTCCTGGCCGATATCTGCAACCGGCCTGTGCTGCGGCCTGACTATCGCGAGATGACCGCGCTTGGCGCAGCGGCGCTGGCGGCGATGCAGCTGGGCTGGCTGGACGCAAAGACGTGGTCCGAGCGGCCTGTGCAAGGCACGCGCTTCGAGCCGAAAATGGCTGACGCGCAACGCGACGCGCTGATCAAGGGCTGGCAGGACGCGATGCGCAAGACGCTGGCCTGAGACCGCGTCGGGCTCGGCTTGAAGCCATTCTCGAATTTCAGCACAAAAAAAACCGGCGGAACAGTGTTCCGCCGGTCTCTGATTATTGGAGTTCTTTAGACTAGAACTTCTTGCTGATGTTCACGAAGGCACGGCGGCCACGAACGTCGTAACCGGTTGCGCTGAGTGGCGTGTTGCCGGCGCTGAGCTGAACGATGTCAGACACTTGCGGTGGGTGCTCGTCGAATACGTTACGGACACCGCCCGTAAGCGTCCACGTGTCACCCGTCCAACGAACGGAGAGGCCGTGTGTCCACTGGGCTTCGGTGTAGACCTTATAAAGGCCTGTCAGAGCGAAGTATGCCTGTGGATCGTTGTAGTCAGCGGTGAAGTAACGGTTGTCGTCCTGGCGACCGATGAAGTCGGTGAACCAGGTGTACGTCCAGTCACCACGGTCAAGACGCAGCGATGCATCACCAACAACGCTCGGGTAACCGATCGTGCCGTTGAAATCATTGTCCGAGATGCCGGACACGAAGTCGGAACCGAACACGTTGATGTAACGTTCGAAGGCCCAGTTGACGGAACCTTCAGCAATCAGCGTACCGAAGTTGAATTCCTTCGTGTAACGGACTTCGAGGTCGATGCCGTTCTGCGATTGGGAATCAACGTTCAGGGTTGGTGCCTGAATGTTGTCAACGTTGTATGCACCGATCGTTGCCGTGCCCGGATTACGTTCGAACAGGGCACAGAAATCGTTCGGGAAAGCTGTGGTTCCGTAGCAACCGCCAACAATCTGGGCAGCTGTGAGGCTGGTGATCTGGTCCTCGATTTCGATTTCGTAGTAATCGACAGCGATGTTCAGGTCAGCAAAGGTTGGCGTCCAGATGATACCAGCGGTGAACGTGTCACCTGTTTCTGGCTCAAGCAGTTGGCCACCACCGGACGTGATCACGAGCGCCGAAGAACCGGTACCTGTGTAATTGTCCGGAATGCCCGCAGCCGAGCAGTTTGCGCGGATGTTCGGGTTGGTCGCATCGGCCCAGTTGACGCAAGGGTCGATTGCCGTCTGGCTTTGGAAGCCCGTCTGGTCTTCGAGGAAGAGTTCGAACAGGGCTGGCGCTCGGTAAGATGTACCATAGCTTGAACGCGCGCGAAGGACCGGGTTGATCTGCCAGTTGAGGCCAACTTTGTAGATCGTACCGGAACCACCGATGTCGTAGTCGAATGCACGGACTGAGCCCGAGAATTCAACATCTTCAGCCAGTGGAGCGCCTTTGAGAAGTGGAACATTCACTTCGGCGAAGACTTCGGAAACACTGTTGGTGCCTTTCGTCGGGCCAGCTGTCGAAGACCCCCAGATGTCGCCACCCTGGGTCAGAACACCCGGTTGGTCGTCAATCGAGAATTCACGGTATTCTGCACCAAAGCCGAGGCCAACTGGGCCAGCAGGCAGTTCGAACACTTCGCCGGCAAGAACGGCCGTGAAGGTTGTTTGTTCGTAGACGGTGCTACCGGTCTGGTAGCCACCAACGGCAGCCACGAGATCGTTAACCGCTGCGCCGGAGAGAATGTCCGGGTTCAGCAGGTCGATGGTAGGAGGCGCGATCGTATCGGCAATGCCGTCACCGTCGATGTCTGCAACGCCATCAAAGTTCCAGTCGCCTGACTTCGAAAGAATGATCTCGTTGCCGCCATAGCTGCCTTCACCACGCGAGTAGCTGCCGTCGAGTTTCCACGACCAGCCGTCAAGAACGCCTGGCGAGAAACCACCGGAAAGCGACGAACTCGCATAGTAGTAGTCGAGTTTGATGTCATCGACCGTTGGGAATGGTGCAACAATCTGCATCAGACCACCAGCCGAGTTGTCGTACGTTGGATCATCGATGTAGCCACAGAAGCCACAAAGGGAACCCGAACCAACAACCGGGAAGAACTGGCGCCAGCCTTCGACAGATGTTTCACGACGGCTGAACAGCAGTTCGGAGTCCCAGGCGATGCCGCCAAGGTCGATGTCAGCTGTACCGAAGATCGAGATGTTCTCGTTGCGCGGGATGAAGTCCCGGTTATCCAGGAACGGACCGTCGAGGTAATCTTCAAAGAAGGCTACGCCATCGGCTGTGTAGCCGGTGCCGACGCGTGGACGATAGCCCGGGATGAACGCGCCTGTGCCTGTTCCACCCACGATGCCGTCCGGCGAAGGAATGAGACGCTCGCCGGTGAAGGCGTCGATAGCCGTGTTGTAGTAAAGGTTGTTACAATTGTCAGTCGGGCGAACGCCACGTGCCGAGAAGTTCTGACGATCGATCAGACCACCACCGTTCGGGTTGTTCACGTAATCGCGCGAGCAATCGAGGTAGTCACGTTCGCTGGTGTCGAGCTCTTCTGACAGACGGTATTCAGCCGAGATCGTGAAGTCAGCCGAATCGCCGATCTGGAAACCATAGGCGCCGCTGATCGAATACTGCTCGCCGCCGGAATCAAATGGGCGGGTCGTCTGGAAGTTCATTTCCAGGCTATCGACTGAGTCGCGTGTGATGATGTTGACAACACCACAGACAGCGTCCGAACCGTAGATGGTCGATGCGCCGTCTTTCAGGATTTCAATCCGCGAGATGATCGATTGCGGAAGAACGTTCAGGTCGAGTGCTGCGATCGAACCGCGCGTACCGGCCGGACCGGGGCGCTTGCCGTCAACCAGGACCAGCGTACGGGTGTCACCACAACCGCGAAGGTCGATGGTTTGGGCACCGATGCCGCCGTTTGTGACGAAGTTCTGGAACGTGTTGTTCAGCTGTGTCGAACCGGAAGCGAGCGATGAACCCTGCAGCAGTGCTGCGGTATCAACAAGGCCTTCCAAAGTCGCGACTTCGGCCGTGATCACCTGGATCGGTGAGGACGACGCGAAATTGTCGCGTGCGAGCAGCGAACCGGTAACAACGATTTTTTCCTGGCGAGCTTCGGCTTCAGTAGAGCCTTCCTCGACGATGGAAATGACGGTGTCATCTTCGGTTGTCGCTGTTTCTGTTTCCTGCGCATTAGCTGCGCCGGTCAGTACCAGCGCGCTGACTGCGACGCTGCTGAACACAGAACGACGAATGGATCGTCTATTCATTGATAATACCCCTAACTAGTGACCTCAATTTATTTCCCGTGGCGCAAGCGCCAGCGACCCCGACGTAAACCTCCGGGACTTGAAACATGTTGAGCCGCTCGAAACCCAACTGACAAGCCTTTATGACAGATTATTAATGGGGTGGGGATTTCCACCCTCTCTGTGTGCTTTTTCGGCAACATTTTGCCCGACGTCGTGTTAAGGCATAAAAAGCTTGATAACCGTATTCGCAGCGGTTTGGTGCGCGCGACCCTTGACGCGACCCGGCCCGGAAAATACTGCAGATACTTCACTTTGGAGGAATTAATGATGATGAAACGCTTCGTAGCGGTGGGTTCCGCCGCGCTTCTTGTCGGCGCCATGATCGCGCAAGGCGAGCCTCTTTCAAGCGAAGATTTTTCCAAATATCCTAATGTTTCAAGTGTTTCCATGTCGCTCGAGGGTGACATGCTTGTGGGTGTCATCGCTGATCCTTCGCAGAATGGCGAAACAACGGCAGCAGCCTATTGGGACCTTTCCGGCGAGATCGATACGACCAAGCCGCTCGTTCCAGCCGCGATCACGCCAAATAGCGGGAAAACAACGTTCTACGCCGCGGCAGCACTGAAGGACAAGAAATCGCTCTGGTTCACAGTCCAGCCCTATATCGGCGCGCTGTACGGTTGCGGTGAAGGCCGCGACACGGGCGCGACGAAGAAGTATCTCGAGAAAGCCTATATGGGCAACGAGAAGGTCACGAAGATCGATGACCTGCCGGATGGCCGCGCCGAGATCGGTGCGAACAAGGACACGCTGCGTTGCTTCGAGCTGGTGGGCGAAACCAATATCGCTTCGCTCCTGCCGCTGGACCCGACAAAGATCGTGATTTCGCGCGCCTCGACCAAAAATGGCACCAGCTTCTTCTCGCACGACCTGTCGAATGGCCGTGAAAAGTTCCTCTACAAGGCCAGCGATACGCAGGCGATCCAGATCTCCGACAGGGACGGCATGCCGGTTGCCCGCACGGAACTGGAATATGAGAACGGTGCCTGGCGCCAATACATCAGCCTTCCGGATGCCAACGGCAAGTTCAATCGCGAGGACGCCCTGTCGGGCGAGATCTCCACTCGCTACACGATGAATGTTGTTGGTCGCCAGAATGGTACCGGCAAGTATTTTGTGATCACCGACAGGTTCTCGGACAAGACCTCCGTCTACCTGTACGATGCGGAAGCGAACTCATTCAGTGATACCGCCGTGCTCGCCCATCCCGAATTCGATATTTCGAGCCTGATCTTCTCGCGCCGCGCAGAAGATTTCGGCGACCTGATCGGCTTCAGTTATGATGGTCCAGTCAGCACTGCCTACTGGCTTGATCCCGAAATGAAGGGCATTCAGGACGGTCTTAACGCGGCATTCCCGGGCAAGCATGTTGCACTTGTAGACTACACGGCAGATCGCAATCGCGTCCTGTTTCAGGTCTCGGCTCCCAATTCGCCGCCTGCCTATTACGTGCTGGTCAACAAGTCCAAAGTGGCCGTCATCGGTTCGCAGCGTCCGTGGATCGACGAGGATTCGCTCGGCAAGGGTGACTTCGTCTATTACACCGCCCGCGACGGGATGAAGATCCCAGCCATCATTACCTATCCGGCCGGTTACAGGGAAGGCGACAAGGCAAAAGGCGCCATCATCGTGCCGCACGGTGGCCCTTGGGCACGTGACTATGCCGGATTCGATTCGTCAGGCTGGACACAGTTCTTCGCCAGCCGCGGCTATATCATCATGCAGCCCCAGTATCGTGGCAGCGCCGGTTGGGGACGTGAACTCTGGCTGGCCGGTGACGGCGAGTGGGGCCAGAAGATGCAGGACGACAAGGATGATGGCGCCGCCTGGCTCGTTTCGCAGGGCTATGTCGATGCCGACAAGATTGCCATGCACGGCTACTCCTATGGCGGGTTTGCGGCGATTGCCGCTTCAGTCCGCCCGAACAGCCCCTACCAGTGTGCGATTGCTGGGGCCGGCGTCGGCAATCTGGCCAAGCTGGCGAACGAATGGGGCGACAACCGCATCCAGCGCATCGTTCAGGGTGACACGGTCAAAGGCATGGACCCGCAGCAGAATACCGACAAGGTGAACATCCCGATCCTGATCTATCACGGTGACTATGACGTTCGCGTGCCGATCTTCCACAGCCGCGAATTCTACAATGCAATCAAGGACCGTCAGCCCGACAGCGAGTTCATCGTCTACAAGCAGATGGGACACCAGGGCAACAAGTGGCTGCCCGAGCACAAGGGCGACATCCTGGACCAGATTGACCGCTTCCTGACCACGAAGTGTAATATGTAGGTAAGCGCTCAGGTCCCGCGACGGACCAGCCAAGATCAACAAGCGTCCCGGTGCCCAGGCATCGGGACGTTTTTCGTTTGGACATAAAAACGTCGAGCGCGGGGCTGTCATCAATTCGCATGCGGGGTGATGAAAGTCGCCGGGATAACCGCGGGCGAAGGATGCAGCCGGAAACTGGTGCCGCGAGGGAGAATTGAACTCCCGACCTCGTCATTACCAATGACGCGCTCTACCACTGAGCTACCGCGGCGTTGCCGTTTGCAAGTCGCGGCTTTAGCTTATGACTTACCAGATGAAAAGACCGTTTAGCCGCGAAAAGCTGTTCCAGATGTCCCATACGCCAAAAGATCCTGCAAAAGCCATCCGTCGTGCCGAGGCGCTGCGAGCGAATCTGAAGCGCCGCAAGGCTGCTGTGCGGAAGACCAAGGACGATCCGCCAGCCGAAATGGACGCCAAACGCGAATGAATCGGCCGGACCTGACCTCTCAAGCGTTCAAGCGTTCGCCCCACGCGACGTTGGCGCGGTTGGTGGAGCAGGGACCGTTTTGTGAAACCAAATTACCCATCTTCGGACCGATGCTGTGCACGACCCGGCATGGGGCCACGCAGGCCCTGCTGAAGGGTTCCGACGATTTTGCCGTGGACGCGCGCAATGCCGGTCACAAATCGGCCTTCGGCCTGCCATTCCTGCCAAAGGTTTTCCGCACGCTGGCAAACAACGTGTTGTCGTTGGATGATCCTGACCACAGGCGGCTGAGGCAGTTGGCGGATGATCCGTTCCGGCGGGTCAGCATCGAGGCCATGCGGCCGCAGATCCAGCAGCAGGTCGACCGGTTGCTGGATGAACACGTGGCCAGCGGCGATTCGGACCTGGTGGCTGGATTTTGCCGCAAGCTGCCCTTGCAGGTGATCTACACCGTGCTGGGCATGAGCGAGGCAACGCGAGCCCGGTTTGACGTGGCCATGGGTGCGTTCACCGGCGGAGAATCGCCCCTGATGATGCTGCGCGCGGTGTTCGCCCTCAATCCCTTGATGAAGGCCCTGCGCAGGGAGCTTGAGCAGCTACGACACACTCCGCGTGCGGGCCTGATGAGCGAACTCGTCCATGCCGAACAGCAGGGTGAACAGATGAGCGAGGATGAACTGGTCTCCATGGTGTTCATCCTGTTCGTTGCGGGCCACGAAACGACCACGCACCTGCTCTCGACCAGCATCTATACGCTGCTGACCGAACCCGGCGCAGCGGAGGCATTTCGCAGCCTCGAGGGTGACTCGCTCTCAATCGCCATCGACGAGTTGATGCGGTTTACCGGACCGGTGCAGATGACCAAGCCGCGTTTCGTGCGCGAGGATATGGAATTCGGGGGTCAGACGCTGAAGAAGGGCGACAAGGTCATGGCCTTGCTGGCCGCCGGGAATGTCGACCCGGACGTGTTTGACTCTCCGCTGGAACTGGACCTGGCGCGCCGTCCCAATCGGCACCTCGGATGGGGCAGCGGCCCGCACATGTGCCTGGGGCTGCATCTTGCCAAGGCTGAGGCCGAGCTGGCACTTGCAGAGCTGTTCCGGCGGGCTCCGAACATGGCGCTGCTGACGCCGCCCGATACGCTGAAATGGATCAAGCGGTCGGGTTTGCGGGGGCTTCAGGTGCTGGCTGTCAGCCTGTGACAGGGCCTGCCTGCCCTGAATGGGCTGCGTTTGCGCCTGAAGGTACCACAATCACGCCTTTCCCGCGCCGTGAACCAGACTATAAGTGCGCGCCATGGATAGATTGAACATCATTGGCGGCGCTCAGCTGAATGGCCGCATTCCCGTCTCCGGCGCCAAGAACTCGGCGCTGAAGCTCATGGTCGCGTGCCTGCTGACCGACGAGCCCATCACGCTCACCAACATGCCCAGCCTCGCGGACACGCGTTTCCTCGCGCAATTGCTGGAAACACTGGGCGTCGAGGTCTATTGGCCGAAAGGTGAATCGACCTGCCACCTGAACGCGGCCGAGCTGAAAAGCACGATCGCGCCGTATGAGCAGGTGCGGAAAATGCGCGCCAGCTTCAATGTGCTCGGCCCGCTGATTGCCCGGTCCGGCCACGCAACGGTGTCGCTGCCGGGTGGCTGTGCCATCGGCGCGCGCCCGGTCGACCTGCATCTGCAGGCACTGGAGGCTATGGGCGCGGACCTGAAAGTCGAAGCCGGCTATGTGAAGGCTGCCGCGATCCAGGGACTGAAAGGCGCGCATATCGTGTTTGCCATGCCGAGCGTCGGCGCCACCGAGCATGCCATGCTGACGGCCACACTGGCCAAGGGCGAAACCATTCTCGAAAATGCCGCCCGTGAACCCGAGATCGAAGATCTCGCCGTTTGCCTCAACAGCATGGGCGCGAAAATAAGCGGCGCGGGCACATCCACCATCCGCATCACGGGCGTCGAGAAACTGCGTGGTACGACCCATGCGGTGATGCCGGACCGGATCGAGGCCGGAACCTATGCCATGGCGGCGGCCGCTGCCGGCGGCGACGTCACGCTGGACGGTTGCCCCGTCGAGGCGCTTGGCGCGATGATTGCCAAGCTGCGCGAAGCGGGTGTCACAGTTGATGCTGACGAAGCCGCTTCAACCTTGCGCATCCGCCGTAACGGAACACGGCTGAAGGCGGTCAGCGTCGCGACCCAGCCGCACCCGGGTTTTCCGACAGATCTGCAGGCCCAATTCATGGCCCTGATGAGCCTGGCGGACGGAACCAGCATCATTCGCGAAACCATCTTCGAGAATCGATTCATGCACGCGCCGGAGTTGTCACGCCTTGGCGCCGACATAAATGTGCGGGGGCAGGAGGCTGTGGTCAAAGGCGTGCCGCATTTGACAGGGGCGCCCGTGATGGCGACAGACCTGCGCGCGTCGGTCTCTCTTGTCATTGCGGGGCTTGCCGCCGAAGGTGAGACCGTGGTCAACCGTATCTACCATCTGGATCGCGGGTTTGAGCGGTTGGAAGCAAAATTGACTGCCTGCGGCGCCAATATCACGCGCCTGTCTGGCGAGGACGAGTAAGGGACTGGGATGTCTGAACCAAAAGCGCTGCGTCTCCTGGCCGAAACAGCCGAGGACCTTGCGGTCATTGCGGCGGCCGTTCAGGATTCGATCGTCAAGGCGGGCAGCCTGAAATACGAAGCCCGAAAGAACCGGTTTTCGCTGGAACTGAACCGCTTCCGCTGGGAAGCTGGCCAGCCGCGCAGGAAGGAAGGCGCGCGCGTTCGCTCGCTGCTGGCCTTTGATGGGGTACTCGGCGCGAAGACGCGGGCCGTCACCAAGGTTGACCCGGAACTGATCCTTTCTCTGCTGGAAGTGACATTCACACCGGCAGACGAGCCACCCGGCGGCACCGTTACGTTGCTGTTTGCGGGTGATGGCGAGATCACGCTGGACGTGGAAGTGCTCGATGCGACCCTGCTCGACAGTGATTATGTCTGGCCTACACGCAACCTGCCGAGCCACGAGCAGAGGCGTCGATAGGTGTTGCGCCGTTTCGATTCTGCCGCGCCTGGATTCAAGGATGCGTTTGCTGCCTTCCTCGGTGAAGATCGTGGCATGGGGCATGACGTTGCCAGTATCGTCCGCAAGATACTGGAAGATGTTGAAACCCATGGTGGCAAGTCAGTGGCCGATTACACGGCGAAATTCGACGAGTTGCAGATTGATCCGACCACGCTGCAATCCGACAATGTAAACCTGCACGCGCTGGCCGCCGAATGTCCGGCAGACCTGCGCGAAGCGATCGATTACGCGCACGACCGGATTGCAGCCTATCACAGTGCACAGCGACCTGCGGACCATTCGTTTACGGATAGCTCAGGCGTCGAGCTTGGTTGGCGTTGGACCGCGCTGGAGAGCGTCGGCGTTTATGTGCCGGGTGGCCGCGCGAGCTACCCATCGTCCGTCCTGATGAACACGGTGCCGGCGAAGATTGCCGGGGTGGAGCGTATCGTCATGGTGGCACCCGCACCGGGCGGCGAACTGGCTCCTGCCGTGGCCTATGCTGCGCTGAAAGCGGGCGTCGACGAATTCTACCCGATTGGCGGCGCGCAAGCCGTTGGTGCACTGGCCTTCGGAGCCGGGCGGCTCAAGCCTGTCGACAAGATTGTCGGGCCCGGCAATGCCTTCGTGGCAGAGGCCAAGCGCCAGGTCTTCGGCCGCGTCGGCATCGACACGATTGCGGGTCCGTCGGAAATACTGATCATCGCCGACCACACGGCCAACCCCGATTGGGTTGCCGCCGACCTGCTGTCCCAGGCAGAGCACGATCCCTCCAGCCAATCCATCCTGATAACTGTGGATCGGGCTGTGGGCAAAGCTGTGGAAATCTCTGTGGAAAACCAGTTGCAGGAATTGGCGACCGGCGAGCGCGCCCGCGTTTCATGGGAGCGCCACGGCGCCATCATCACCGTTCCGGATTTGGACACCGCCGCAGCCATTGCCAACCAGATCGCGGCCGAACACCTGGAACTCGCCATTGGCGATCCAGATGCTCTCCTGCCGCAGATCCGGCATGCCGGCGCAGTTTTCCTCGGCCACCTGACACCCGAAGCGCTGGGCGACTATGTCACCGGTTCAAATCACGTTCTGCCGACCAGTCGCGCAGCGCGTTTCGGCTCGGGCCTTGGCCTGTATGACTTCCTCAAACGGATGAGCGTCCAGCGGGCCAGTCCGGAAGGCTTCGCTGCGCTTGCGCCAGCGGCCATCCGTCTGGCCGAGGCTGAACGCCTGCCGGCGCATGCGCGGTCGATTTCCATCCGCACCAACCGGGGCGGGGGCGATGGGTGATAATCGGCTGATATCGATCAATATCGATGAGGACACGCTGGGCGCGAGCAACCCGGACGCTGAGCATGAGCGCCGTGTCGCCATTTTCGACCTGATCGAGGAAAACAGTTTTGCCCTGCTGGATCATGATCGTGGCCCCTATGCGCTGACCCTGTCCCAGGTTGAGCGCAAGCTCGTCTTTGCGATCCGTGACGAGGCCGGGGCGGATGTGCACACGTTCATTCTGTCGATGGGGCCGTTCCGGGGCGTGATCCGCGACTATTTCATGATCTGCGACAGCTATTACGACGCGATCCGCAACCAGACCCCGCATCAGATCGAGGCCATCGACATGGCACGGCGCGGCATCCACAACGAGGGGTCCGAACTTGTTGCGGAGCGGCTGGAAGGCAAGGTCGCAGTTGATTTTACCACCGCAAGGCGGCTGTTCACCCTGATCTGCGCCTTGCATGCGGGGCAGACCCGCTAGGCCGTCGGCCCGGCGATATCGCGTCAGCCAAGAAAAGCCGCTTTCGCTTTTTCGATATCATAGTCCTGTTCGGTCAGGTGTTCCGGGTCCCATTCGCTGCGATGGATACCGAAGAAATCACCCCCATAGACGTGAATGGCGCCGGTCAGCTTCTGGATGGGGTTCGTGACGGAGTGAATCACGTCCTTGCCCAGTGGCGAAACATCGCCCGTCGACATTGCCTGCGCGCCCGCCGCCTCAATATGTCCATCCGGGGCGTCTTTGATCCGGCGCCAGAAAATATTGTCCTCCCGGCCACCATAAACGCCAATCACGGCCCACATTTCGTGATTATGCGGCCTCAGCGTCATGCCGGGTTTCCAGATCACGTTCAGGATGGTCAGGTCGTCGGCGTGATACAGGGGGACAATTCCCCCTTTGGTCGGCTCGCCGACCCCTGCCAGCACTTCTGACGGATCGCTGAACGCGCGCGCCACAACCTCACACACGCTCTTGTGCGTGGGGTCTGCGGCCGCTGCTGTGCGGCAATCTTCAACGAACCGATCAAGATCAAGCATGGTATCCTCCGGACCTGCCAGCCATAAGACAGCAGGGGCTGACGAACAAGCGTGAGCCTCTCTGACCTTCCGCGCTTGCCGGAATCTGTGCAAAGC
>TARA_R110000751_G_scaffold261692_1_pt1 | contig 22926 bp, 21 predicted proteins | sample TARA_R110000751 | Tara Oceans TARA_R110000751 (sample SAMEA4398001) | marine metagenome | biome: Polar Biome; feature: [MES] marine water layer (ENVO:01000295) within the mesopelagic zone...; material: water (ENVO:00002006), including particulate matter (ENVO:01000060) such... | reverse complement strand
CCACCAGAGGGCGGTTAAAGGCGATTGAAGAGCAGCCAAAACCATTACGCCTTGAGCTTCAGGAAAAGCGCGGTCTGATTGCGGGCCTCAAATTGATTGACCAGGTAAGCCAGGCAAGTATGCGGTCTCCGGATAAGCCGGTTTCGACCATAAAGCAGATCAATGCTGTTAAGGGTGGTTTCAGGGGGTGTTTGCGGAAGGGGGCGGAATCCTACGCTAAGTAAGAGCCCGCTGAGCAGAGTGATATTGTGAAGTAAAGGGGCATGTGCCCATTAGAACGGGATTGTTCCTCGCGCAAGGTCGGACTCAATTGGAGCACGCTGTGCAACACTCCTCGCTCGTGCCACCTACACCTGTCGACCTCGCTCCGCCCCTTGACGTTGTCGAGCGAGAACGACTGCTAGGCCTTCATCGTGGCCATTCGTATGGAGAGGCATGCGACAAGTCCGGGCCTGTTCTCGCGCACGGCGAGTGTGAGCCGCGCTCCTTGCCTTTCGGCGGCCGCCTTTGCGATCGCCAGCCCCAAGCCGCTCCCCTCGCTATCCTGCGGCCTTGCCCTGAAGAACCGTTCAAAGACGCGGGGCATCTCTTCTTCTGCGATGCCGGGGCCGGTGTCACGGATTTCGATCCGTGCTTCTTGCCCGGCGGTTACCACCGCGACGTCGACGGTCCCGTTGGGTGGCGTGTACCGCACCGCGTTCTCGACCAGATTGTCCAGGATGACCTCGAAATCGGCTAGCGAACCGATTGTGATAGCCTGATCCTGGCGCGTGATGCCCAGGTCAATCTGCCGGCTCTCCGCGAGCGGGGTCAGGCGGGCAACGGTATCGAGCGCAAGCTGGACGAGGTCGACCGGCTGCGGCGCGGGTGCGGTCTCGTGAGCGTCGTAGCGTGCGAGGCGCAAGAGCTTGCTTACAAGGCTGGTGGCCCTGCCGATTCCGGCTTCGAGCTCGGTCAAACGCTGGGAAAATCGGCCATCTCGATCATCGTGCCGAAGATTATCGATTTGAATCTGCAGCGCCGAAAGCGGTGTTCGCAATTCATGGGCTGCATCCGAGATAAATCGCCGCTGGCGCTCCAGCAATGCGCGGAGCCGCGCTAGTAGAAGATTGATTGAGTTCACGAAGGGAACGACTTCAGCGGGCACGTCGTCGATCGGAACGGGATCGTCTGCCCCGGCGTCTCGGGAGGCGACCGTGACGGCCAGGCGATTGAGCCGGGTCATGATCCGATCGACGATCCAGCTCAGTGTCAGCAATGACAATGGAATCAGGACGATAATCGGGAGCGCAGCCTGGAGCGCCGCATTGGCCGCCAGTTCCTGCCGGACGCTCATATCCTGGGAAACCTGAACGGTTCGATTTGGCGTCGCGAGGGTGTAGACCCGCCAATTTTCGTGGGCAATCGAAATGTCGGTGAACCCAGTCGCTTGTTGCCAAGGAATACCAACGGTGGGATGCGATCGTCGCAACGGCTGGCCGGCCGGGTCCCAGACCTGAATGACGAAGTCGTCCTCGGGATCGTGTGGCACATCGCCAACCGGGCCAGCCGCTGGTACCGGGCGCGCGTCCCCGACATAGAGCGCGATCTGGCGCAACTGATTGTCGAGGAAGTCGGACGCCTCGTTCCTGACGAGGAAGTACGATGTTGTCGCCGCGCAGACGCCGATGGTCGCCATTAGCCCGGCGAGCCAGATGAAAGCCGTGCGTCGGATCGAAATCGCGCCCTTCACTTGGGGACCATCCAGCCAGCTCCTCGGACGTTGCGTATGATGTCCTTGTCGAACTTGCGCCGAACGTAATGGATGAGCACATCGATGGCGTTGCTTTCCACCTCTTCACCCCAGCCATAGAGCCTTTCCTCGAGTTGGCCGCGAGAGAGAATGGTGCCGGGACGATCCAGCAATGCCTGCATCAAGGCAAATTCGCGCGCTGGCAACACCTCGCTACACCCGCGATATTTCACCTCATGACTCGATAGATCGAGCTCAATCTCGCTGGTGTAGAGGATCGAAACCGCCTGACCGCCATGCCGGCGCAGGACCGCGCGCATGCGTGCGAGCAGTTCTTTGACCTCGAACGGCTTCACCAGGTAGTCGTCGGCCCCGAGGTCGAGCCCTGCGACTCGATCGTCGAGTTCGTCACGGGCAGTGACCACCAGGATCGGCCTCTTGTCGCCGGTCGTCCGCAGAGAGCGCAGGATTTCCAGGCCCGAACGGCCTGGCAAGCCGAGGTCGAGCAACACAAGACTGTGGCCGCCAACAGCGACGGCTTCGTCCCCGAGGTGCCCGTCACGCACCCAGTCAACCGACATGCCCGCATCATTGAGTGCTTGCACAAGGGCCCGACCGAGCATGACATCATCATCGATCACAAGAACACGCATGCTTCAAAGTAGCCTAAACGCGTACACCTGCACAGATTCTAGCGCAGACCGACCGCATTTGCGGCAGATCATCTAAGACCCTCCTAATTCTGCTGGCGTTCCATGCCCTTTCCAGTCCGCAGAGGAGCGTTAATCATGATCATCCGCCATCGGATATCCGCCGCACTAGCCGTGCTGCTCATGCTGTCGTCCGGCGCAGTTTCTCCCGCTTTGGCACAGGAGAAACTCGTTGCGCCCGAGACGAACCCACCGGGCGACATACCCGACAATCAGGTCTTCATTATCTACAACTCTCCTGACGGATTTGATCTGAAGGTGCCCGAGGGGTGGTCGCGGACCGCGATCGACCATGGCGTTCGGTTCTTCGATAAATACGATGAGATAGATGCCACCCTCGATACGGCGAGTGCCGCCCCAACGGTTTCTTCAGCCAAGGCCCACGAGATCCCGGACCTCAAAGCAGCCGGACACGCCGTCAAAGTGACCGCGATCAAGGTTGTGAAGCTTGCGGCCGGATCGGCTGTCCGCATCAGCTATCTGTCGAATTCCGCGCCAAATCCGGTCACAAACAAACAGATCAGGCTCGAACATGAGCGCTTCATTCTGTTCAAGAATGGCAAGACGGTCACTCTCGACCTCGCCGCTCCGGCCGGCGCGGATAACGTCGACCAATGGCGGCTGATCTCCAATTCTGTGCAGTGGAGGTGAGTTCATGCCCGCGTTGGAGGCGACAGAGCTTTACCGCTTCTTTCATGCTGGCGACGACGAGGTCGTGGCTTTACGTGGGGTTGCCCTCACCCTCAATGGGGGCGAATTCACCGCATTGAGGGGGCCTTCCGGCAGCGGGAAATCGACGCTGCTTGCCTGTCTTTCCGGGATCGATGAGCCGGACGGCGGCGTGGTCTCCGTCATGGGCGAGCGCATGACCCGACGCCCCGAGCCGGAGCGGGCTCGGCTTCGGGCTCGCCATTTCGGCATCCTCATGCAGTCCGGCAATCTGTTCGATCACCTGACGGTGCGGGCCAATGTCCGTCTCCAGATGGAGATTTCCGGCCACGGCCGATCGGGCGAAATCGATGGCCTTCTCCGTGGCCTGGGCCTTGACGGCCTCGCCGGTGTCTTGCCAGCTCACCTTTCAGGCGGCGAGGCAGCGCGCGCTGGCCTCGCCGCGGCGCTCGCGGCGAAGCCGTCAATCCTGCTTTGTGACGAGCCGACCGCCGAGGTCGATGCAGCGACAGAACAACTCGTCATCGATCGGCTCATCGAAAACTGCCGGAGCGGCGCCGCCGTCCTGATTGTCACGCACAGCCCGGCGCTCGCCGCGCGGGCCGATCGCATTATCGACATCCGGGATGGAGGCATTGTGCATGGCTAAAACCTTGGCAGTGGCCACGGATCTGTGGCGCAGCTTCCAGCGGGAACGGGGCGTCGTGGCTGCCGTGCAGGGCTGCTCCTTCAGGATTAACGCCGGCGAAACAATTGCGATCATGGGGCCTTCGGGTTGCGGAAAGACGACGCTTTTGAACCTGATCGCGGGACTGGACGCGCCAAGCTCAGGACGATTGGAATGGCCCGGGCTTGGCTCGTCCGACAGATTGCGCCCCGGGCGGATCGGTGTCGTCTTCCAGTCTGCCAACCTGATGCCCGCACTCTCCGCCGTCGAGAACGTCGAGTTACCGATCCTTCTCGGCAACGGTATCGAAGCCGAGGCGCGCGCGTTGGAAGCGCTTGCCGTTTTCGGGGTCGAAACGCTGGCGTCGAAGCTTCCCGAGCAGCTCTCCGGCGGCCAGGCCGAGCGGATCGCTGTGGCCCGCGCCATTGTGACCAATCCGGAATTGCTTGTCGCTGACGAGCCGACAGGCCAGCTCGATCAGGCTGGCGCTGCGACACTGGTTGATCGACTCCTTGTTTGGGGTCGACAGACCGGAAGCGCCATCATCATCGCCACGCATGACGAGCGTGTGGCTGCAAAAATGGGCCGCATCTGGCGGATGCGTCACGGCAAATTCGAAAGCATGGTTGAGAGGGCCGCATGTACGGGCACTGGTTGATCGGACTTATCCGAACCCGCTCCGGTCGCCTTGTGGGCACCATCGGCGGTGTGGCGCTGACAGTCGCGTTTATCGCGTGCCTGGGCGCGTTTTTGCAATCCAGCGCGGCTGAGATGACGGCCCGGTCGGTCGCCCAGGTTCCCGTCGACTGGCAGGTCCAGATGCTGCGGGGGGCGGATCAAGGTGCGGTCGAGGCTGCGATCCGCTCTGCCGCGCCGGTTACCGGCTTTCAGTTGATCAACTATGCCGACGTACCAGGCTTTGAGGCAAACACAGCAGGCACCGTGCAGACCACGGGGAGCGGCACGGTACTTGGCATAGGACCGAACTATTTCGACCAGTTCCCGGCACAGGTTCGACGGCTCGTGGGATCGGTCGACGGTGTCCTGATTGCACAGCAGACTGCCGCCAACCTGCATGTCGCGGTGGGGGATCAGGTCGTCGTCCACCGCTACCAGGCGCCTGACGTCAAAGTGACGATCGCCGGCATCGTCGATTTGCCGAACGCCGATGCCATGTTTCAGGCGATCGGCGTCCCGGCTGGCGCCGCACCACAAGCCCCGCCCGACAACGTTCTGCTGTTGCCGATGTGGCAGTGGCAGCAGATGTTCGAGCCGCAGCGCGCGAGCCGGCCCGATACCGTCAGGACCGAGTTCCACGTCAAGCTCGATCACCCCGACCTCCCCTCCAGCCCAGTCGCTGCGAGTATCTGGGCGACCGAGCGTGGGCACAATTTCGAGGCCCGCGTCGCTGGAACCGCGCTGCTTGCAAACAACCTGGCTGCCCGCTTGGGGGCAGTTCGCGAGGATGCGCTCTATGCTCGGATGGTCTTTCTATTCCTCGGCGCTCCTGGGGCCATCCTCGCTATCTTGCTGACGCTTGCGGTCGCTGGAGCTGGGCGGGACAAGCGCCGCCGTGACCAAGCGTTGCTGCGCCTGCGCGGAGCAACGGTCGATGCCGTCCTTCGTCTGGCCGCGGCTGAAGCGATCATCGCGGGCGTCGGCGGTGCCGTCCTCGGGATTATCCTTGGCGCGCTCGCCGCGCACTTCGTCCTTGGGGCGGCACTCTTGCGCAGCGCAGCGGTTCCTTTGCTCGGCACCGTCGCCGGAGCCGGGGTCGCGTTGTCGCTGGCAGCGATCCTGATCCCTGCCTGGCGGGATGCCCGTGGCTCGACCATTGCTGCTGCCCGCCGGCCAATCGGCAATGGCCGGGCACCGCTCTGGGCCCGCTTCTATCTCGATCTAGTACTGCTGGCGATCGCTGCGGCCCTCTACTGGCGGTCGGCAGCAAGCGGATACCAGGTCGTTCTCGCTCCGGAGGGTGTGGCAGCGACGTCAGTCGACTACACCGCCTTCCTTGCCCCTGTGTTGCTCTGGACCGGCTTGGCGCTACTGGCCATGCGGCTCGTTGGGGCCGGGTTGCGGAATGGTCGGCCGGTGATCGGCAGAAGCTTGCGACCCGTCGCTGGGCGTCTTGCGAATGTCGTGGCTGCCACATTCGGGCGGCAAGGCCGGCGGCTGACTGCTGGTATCGGTCTTGCCGCGCTTGCTTTTGCCTTCGCCGCCTCGACCGCGATTTTCAACGCAACCTATGAGGCTCAGGCACGTGTCGACGCTGAACTCACCAACGGGGCCGATGTCACCGTCACGGGCACATCGGCTGCGCCTGCCTCCCAGGCACTCGGCCGTCTTTCGACGCTGCCGGGCGTGTTGTCCGCCCAACCGATGCAGCACCGATACGCTTATGTTGGAACCGACCTTCAGGATCTCTACGGCATCGATCCGACGCGCATCGGGACAGCCACGGCGATGTCCGACGCCTATTTTGCCAATGGCGACGCCAGGGCGACACTTGCCGATCTCGCGCGAACGCCCGATGGCGTGCTGGTCTCTCAGGAGACCGTGAATGACTACCAGCTCAGCCGCGGCGACAGCATCAACCTGCGTCTCCAAAATGCGACCGATCACCAATACCACATCGTTCCCTTTCACATCGTGGGCGTAGTGCGCGAATTCCCAACCGCGCCTAAGGATTCGTTTCTGGTTGCCAATGCGACCTACATCACCCAGCAGACCAGTTCAGCGGCAGGCGAGATCGTTCTCATCCGTTCGAACGGCGATCTCGCCCGCGTCGCCCGGAGTGTCCGAAACGCAACCGCGGGTTTGCCTGGACTCAAGGTCAGCCAGATCGGTGATGCCATCGCCCTGATCGGATCGAGTCTCACAGCAGTTGATCTCGCCGGTCTAACGCGGCTGGAACTTATCTTCGCGCTTGTCATGCTTGCCGCATCGGGCGGACTGGTACTTGGTCTTGGCTTTGCCGACCGCGAGCGCTCCTTTGCGGTTCTCGTGGCTCTCGGAGCCAAGCCCCGACAACTCGGCGCCTTCGTTTGGAGCGAAGCGGCTTTGGTCACCGGCAGCGGCATGGTCCTGGGTCTCACCGCAGGCATGCTGGTTGCCTATGTGCTGGTCAAGCTGCTGACCGGAGTGTTCGATCCGCCGCCCGAGGTGCTTTCGGTGCCGTGGCTCTACCTCGTTGCTCTCATCGTCACGGCGGCGGGCGCCGCTTTGCTGGCTGCCACGGGTGAGGCACTGCGCAGCCGCACACACGTCACCGAGAAGCTCAGGGGGGAGTAAGGCCATGCTTTCCTCGCAACCCATGCCGCCATTGCGGGAAACGATGGATTTCGGCGGCCGAAACCTTGAAAGGAAAAGAGAATGAAATCGCGAATGATTATAGCCGCGATGCTGGTGCTGGCACCCATCAGTGCCGCATTCGCTGCCCAGGTGTCCGGCACGATTACAGCAATCAGCAAGAATGCCGATACGATCACGCTGTCAGACGGCAAGGTCTATGCCCTGCCCGAAGGGATTGAAGACACCAAACTCCGTGTCGGCGAGAAGGTCCAGCTAACCTACGCCGACAAAGCCGGTAAGGCGGTCGTCTCGCATCTGATTCCGCAGAAGTGAAGATTGCGGCGGCCGGCGCCCTTACCGGCCGCTGTTTTCTCGCGCGAGCGGTCGTTCCCGGCGGCACGCCGCCGTGCGTTCTAATTCTCAGCTAATTGAGCCTGCGTAGTCAAAGTGGGCCAACCGAACGCCAACGGGAGAGCAGCGAGTGTATCGCTACCACCGCGGGCGCGCCTTCCAACCGGCGAGGGACGATACGGAAGTGATGCCCTTCCTCGCATAACCAGAGTTCAGGGAAATCCGCTGATGAGACAGATTTTTCTCGCCATCGCGCTCATTGCCGCTCTGGTGGCGGCGTTTACCAGTTTTGAGCTCTACGCCAGCACCGCACCCGCCAAAACGGCCAGCCTCGGCGATCTGTCGTCGTTCAAAACCATCATAGCTGACGTCCAGACCTTCGCCTCCAAGGGCGACCTCGCCGGCGCCGCAAAACGCATCACCGATTATGAAACGGCGTGGGACCAGGCCGAGACGGCGATCCGCCCGCTAAATCAGAACGACTGGGGCAACATCGATGCGGCCTCCGACGCTGCACTTAAGGCCCTACGCCAATCGAGCCCGTCGGCGGACAAGGTCAACAAGACTCTCGCTGCCCTGATGGCGGTTCTCAACAATCCGGCCCAGCCCGCTCAATAGGCGGACGACGAACAGTGTCACCCCGCGCCCGAACCGCCCTTCGAGTGGTTCGGCGCCAAGTAAGGATACTCGCTATGTCTGCATCGACCAGCAAAGCTGCTGTTTATAATCGTGTTCCCAGCGTCACGGCCGACTTCTGGCTCATCAAATTGATGGCCGTCACCATGGGTGAAACGGCGGCCGACTATCTCAATGTGCAGATGGGTTTGGGGCTAACGGCGACATCGCTGATTATGTCCGCGATTCTGGCGATCGCATTGGTCTGGCAATTTGCACAGAAGAAATATATTCCCGCCTCCTACTGGCTTTCCGTGGTGCTGATCAGCATCGTTGGCACGTTGATTACCGACAATCTGGTCGACAATTTCCATGTGCCGCTGCTGGATACGACGATTGCCTTTTCGATCGCCCTGGCACTGACTTTCCTGCTGTGGTTCCAGACGGAGGGGACGCTTTCGATCCACTCCATATTCACCGGGCGGCGCGAGGCCTTCTATTGGCTCGCCATTCTGTTCACCTTTGCGCTCGGCACGGCGGCCGGCGATCTGGTGGCTGAGAAGTTCGCCTTGGGATATCTGGCTACCGGCGTTCTGTTTGGGATGATCATCGTCTCGCTCAGTATCGGCTACTTCTTCCTCGGTCTCGATGCGATACTCGGCTTCTGGCTGGTCTACATCCTGACCAGGCCCCTTGGCGCTTCGTTCGGCGATCTGATGTCTCAGCCGGCGCAATATGGCGGGTTCGGTCTCGGCACGATCATAACCAGCGCAATCTTTCTCGCCGCAATCGTCGCGATCGTCATCTTCATGAGCGTGCGGCATGAAGGCGAGGAACTGGCTGTGATCGACGAGGATGACGCATTGGCAAAGGCCAGCCAAAGCCGGCGTTTAACGGTTGCCGAAGAAGAGCTCTGATGCGGCCCAGCGATCCATTGTCACCGCTGCGGCGTCTGCGCTGGCCAGCCTTTGCAACTATCACGCATCTGAAAATGATCAAACGCCGCCGCGCCGGCCGGTTCGCAGTGCAAGGTGAACTCCGGACGGCGATCCGGCTGCTTTGATCGTCGGCGACCTACCCGCAGGGTGTGAATAATCGCCCTCGAAGCGCGGCCGAAGGTATTCCAGGGACGAACCAGATGCAGACTTCTCAACAGCGGCTCGTCCGCACTCTTACCAATTGGTTCTTGGCCGCAGCGATGCTGTCAGCCTCGCTGGCGGCTGTCGTCGAGCTCCATGCACTGGAAGAACTGGTGGATCGCCCGGTTGCTTTATTTTTCGCGAGCCACCGAGATACGATATTGGTACAGACCGCCCGATTTCTGACTGACTTCGGCAAAGCGTACTGGTCATCATTCCGGCCGCTGTTTTCTTCTTGCTATTCCGGTTCGTGTGGCGAAAGCCGCTCTATGCATGCCGAGCACTCTTTGTCTTAATCAGCGTGGCATCGACCGGCATTATCGTCGATATTCTCAAAATCGTATTTGGTCGCGCGCGGCCCGAATTGCTTCTCAGCCAGGACATTTTTCAGTTCTTCTTTTTCCGTTTCGGACACGAGTACAATTCATTCCCATCGGGACACACCGCCTGCGCCATGGCGGCAGGTGTCGCTCTGGCACTGATCTTCCCGAAATGTCGCAGCATGGCGCTTGCCGGCGCGATCATACTGGCATGCACGCGCTTCATCACCACCGCGCATTACATCAGTGACGTGGTGGCGTCCTCGATGATCGCCGTCCTTGTCGTTCCAGCTATCCGGATTGCCTTTGCTCGATACGGCTTGCCCTTGAGCGAGCACGAGGCGTTGGTAGACACGCCCCGCCATCGGCTGGTTGCCAAAACGATCGGCACATCTATCAATGCTCACAATATCGACGGTGCCGACATGCAGGCGGCCGCGCCAACCATCTTCGGCGTGGTGATTGCCGCCACGATCATGGCGGTGTGCGGTTTGGTTCCCAATCTGGCACTGATCGAATGGCAGGAAGGCTCCTTTCCCGATTATCAGCCTGTGCTCGAGTGGTGGCTATGGTCTTCCCTATACGTTTGTATCGGCTTCGGGACTCTGGCCTGGGCATGCGAGCGAAAGCTTAGGCCGATGCAAGAACGCGCTTTCCACAATCCCTGAGTTCACCCTTTGGACCAACATAGCGATAAAGGGTCACGCGTTCGATGCCGAGCTCGTTGCATAACAGCGACGGATGTGTCGCGCTGCGCCATTGCTGCCTAAGCTAGACGCATTCGCGCCGTGATTAGGGCGATCTTTCTGACGCCTTGGCGGCCACGAGCCGGCTACGCAGGTCCGCGTTAATGTCCTGTGCGCAGCAGCAGAACCCTGCCGTCCCAATCCGTATCCGCTTCATCGTCGGAGCGTACTGCAATACGTCCGGATCCAAGCATTCGCGCCAGAATGTCACGCGGGGTGTTGGCATCGGCCAGCGTTGAGACAATAGAGAAAAGCGCAAATGGCCGCTCGACCCGTTCCTTTACGACGGAACCGATCCAGATCGGCGCCAGGGTTCCCTCCATGACATTGAGGTCGGCGTCCCAAAGCCGTAGTATGAAGCGTGTGTCGTTCGGTGCGGCACTGTTTTGCAGGACAAGGGTCAAGCTCGGAAGCATCCCGCTGTCGAGATGAGGCGTAACCGGCAATTTGACAGGGCTTGTCTTCGCGGTCAGCCAACCCAGCGTATTAGACAGCGCCCAGTTTGCGGGCAGACGCCATCCCTTGCTCAGCAAATCCTGGCGAATTGCAGACAGGTCTCCCGCCCATTGGATCGTAAGGGGTTCTTCGATCTCACCCGTCAGATCGATACGCCGGGGCGGCAGCCGCTGCCATTCTGACGTCCACCAGCCGCTGGCCATCATCGTGGGTATCGTGCGTTTTACGGCATAGCGTTCGACATCAAGCGAATGATGCCGATAGACGTTCACTCCGCCGGCGAGCGCGAGTGCCCCGCAGGCGAGGACCATCAATGATGCCGCGCCAACGGATTGGGGCGGCTTTCGCATGTAGAAGAACCCAAGCACGGCTAGCCAGGCCATGCCGAAGGCGAGTCCCCCGGCCGCGTCCGAGAACCAGTGCGCGCCCAGATAGACACGCGAAAACGCTATCAGCAAAGCAAAGGATAGAGCGGTCAAGGCGACCGGAAGGCGCCAGGCCGGGCGAAGTTCGCGCCCGATCACGAAAGCGAGAAAGCCGTACAGGACGAGATTGACCGTGCTATGGCCGCTGGGAAAGGAAAAAGCACTCCTGCCCGTGTAGAACAGTTCGGTCGGCCGGGCGCGATGAAGCGTGACCTTTATGACCGTGTTGAGCACGGATGCTCCGCCGACCGCGGCCAGCCAGAAGGCGGCCGGACGCCATGCCCGCCTCCAGGCAAGCCATAGAAGCACGGCGATGGTCACCGCCGCCACGACGACCGTATCGCCAAGCTCGGTGGCTATCAGCATTGCGGAATCGCCCGGAACGGTACGAAGATCCTGGAGTGCTTGGTAGATCGCGGTATCGGCCCGGACGAGAGGGTCGCCACTGACGACATCTTCGAGAATGCCGAAGAACAGCCAGGCGGAGCCGACCAGCAGCAGAGCCAGGAACGTCAGTCCTCGGGCGTCGGGACGTGACGGATCGAGAAGATCGAGCACGAAGCGGCCCCAACGGGATCGGCGGATGACCGCGCGTCGCCGAAGCCAGCCTGACAGACCCGATACGAGCGCCGGACCGTGGCGCAGGGCGAGACGGGCGAGACGGATCAGCGCCCAGATGACGACAATGATGAGGACAATCAGAATAGCGAGCGGTTTGGCGGCCGCGCCGAACATGCTGAAAGTCGCGCCAACGAACACAGCGGGCAGAACATGAGACGGCGCCCACACCAGCGCGGACAGGATGTTGGCAACATAGAACCGCCGCATCGACATCTGCAACATCCCGGCGAGCAGAGGAATGAATGCCCGCACGCCGGGTGTGAAGCGGGCGATGAAGACACTTTTGTCGCCATGCCTTGCGAAAAATGCCTCGCTGCGCGTGATGAGGTCCGGATGCCGGTTGAGCGGCCATCGTTCGAGGATTTCGCGGTGATAGCGATGGCCGATCCAGAACGAGAGGCCGTCACCGATAATTGCCCCAGCGCAAGCCGAGCCGAGCAGCGGCCAGAGTTTTACAATCCCGCTTGGCACAAGCGCGCTGATCGCCAGGATCGCGGCGGTGCCTGGTATAAAAACGCCGATGACGGGTATGGATTCCGACAGCGCCAACAAAAGCACCACCGTATAGGCCAAATGCGGATGGGCCGCGATAAACGCGGTGACGGCGGAGAAGACGGACGCCACCATCCCAGATCCCCTACAGCACGGAGGTGATGAACCGATCGAGGCGCGTGCCTTCCCGGTAGAGCGCACGGGTCAACATGGCGGCGACAACACCGATCGCTGCTCCGCCAAGAACGTCGCTCACATAGTGCGTCCCGATAAAGACCCGTGAGACCGCTATCAGAACAGCCGCCGCGAGGAACCACAGTCCCATTCGCCGCATCCCGTGCAGCAGGATCGCCGCGGCGATGGCGAAGGCCGCGGTCGCGTGATCGGAGGGGAATGACGGATCGGCGCTGGGGCTGATCAGCAGATGGGAGATGCCGCCATCATAGGGGCGGATGCGATGAACAAACAGCAGGATGAGCTGATTGATCGCAAGGCCGAGGAGGAAGGACAACCCCGTCGCAACGAGAACGTGTCTGTTGTGCGGCCTTTCCGGTCCTCGCCACCATTGCGCGGCGACCGCCAGCACGAGCAGCGGCACACCAATGGCGGACACCCAGATCATCAGGAAATCGACCGCAGCGCTTGACCCGGCAAGGCTGTTGATGGCGTGGGTTGCGGCGGCATCGAGATCGTAGAGTTGCAACGCTGTATCCTCTTCTTACTTGTTGGCACCTACTGCGGTGGCGGCGCATCAATGATCCCGTTTCGCCTCCGACAGAGCGGCCTTTACGAGGCGGCTTCTTAGGGGAAGGAGGCCCAGCACGGTCAGTGTCGCGAAGGCCGCGCCCGCAAGAAACGTCCCCTGAGGCCCGGTCGCATCCCACAACGCCCCGGCGATGATGCTGGCGGCGAGCAGCGCCACACCGCAGATCAGGTTGAACATGCCGAAGGCGGTGCCGCGCAGTTCCGCCGGCGCGGTCTCGGCGATAAGCGTCGAGAGCAGGCCCTGGGTGAAGCCCATGTGAAGGCCCCAGAGCACGACGCCAATTCCGACCGCGACCATGCCGGCCGCAAAGGCCAGCACCACATCCGCCAGAATCAGCAGGATCAGTCCGACGATCAGGATCGTCACCTTATCCATACGATCGGACAGGATGCCGATGGAATAGGCAGACACTGAATAGGTGAGGCTCATGAGAACCATCACGATCGGGATCAGCGCGAGAGGCAGGCCGATCGATTGCGCGCGCAGGACGAGAAACGCTTCGCTGAATCGCGCCAGCGTGAAGATCGCGGCAATCGCCACGACCCACCAATAAGCAGCATCCAGGCGGCGCAGTTCCTCGCGGCGTAACGGCATCCGAACCTTGCGTAACGCCTTCGGGCGCTCGGGCTCCTTGACGGCGACGATAATGAGCGCGACGGACAGAAATGCCGGAATGACGGCGATCCAGAACACCGCCTGGAAGTGGTCCGCCGTCAGCCACATCAGGCCCATGGCCAGCAGAGGTCCGAGGAAAGCGCCAATGGTGTCGAGTGACTGGCGCAGGCCGAAGCTCGCGCCGCGTAGATCGGGCGGTGCGATGTCGGCGACAAGCGCGTCGCGAGGCGCACCTCGTATACCCTTGCCTATGCGATCGATGAAGCGAGCGGCGATCAGCCAATCGAGCGATGAAGCCAGCGGAAAGATCGGCTTGGTAAAGGCGGCAAGGCCATATCCAAGAGCCGCGAGGAGTTTCCGTTTGCCGAGCCAGTCGCTGAGCGCCCCGGAAAACACCTTGGTGATCGATGCCGTCGCCTCGGCAATGCCTTCGATGATGCCGACGGCCAGCGCCGAAGTGCCGAGCACGGCAACCATATAAACGGGCAATAGCGCATGGATCATCTCCGAGGAGATGTCCATCAGCATCGAGACGAAGCCGAGCGCCCAGATGCCGGCGGGAATACTGCGACGGGTTACGGCAGGGGACGCTTTCTCGCCGGTGGCTGCGCGTTTCCCGGCCTGTTCGCTCATTTCAGCGGTTCTCGTCGTGAGCGTCGAAGACGCGCTGCGCGTAGCTGTCGAGCAGCGCCTCGCAGGCGCGCAGTCGCTCCGAGGCTTCCTCGGCCAATCTCGCGCCATAGAAGTCGAGCTTCTTGATCTTCTCCAGCCAGCCTTGCAGTTTCTTCAGGTCGGTGTCTTCCTCCTCGAGTTCGGCATAGGTGAATTTTTTGATCGCGATTTCCTTGGCGATCTCCTTTTCGAAATCGGCGCAGCGGCCGAGGAACTCGCGGTACTGCTCGTCGCGATCGGCCTTGAAGCGGGTGATCACCTTGTCTTCCTGAGCCCGGTCGAGTGCGACGGTCTCCAGGATCACGGTTTCTCCGCTCATCTCGGCCACATCGTTCTCCAGCATCTTGAGCCGGCGGACATGGTCGTCCGTCTTCGGCAGGAGGCAGACACCGTTTTGCAGATAAACCGCGCCCATGCCCTTTAGCCGTCGCCAGAGCGCGATGCGCTTGGCGGCCGGCTCAGGTGGGACCTTGTAGGTCAGGAGAAGCCAGGATGGAGCGGTCATGATTCATCAGTAATGAAACGACCGTAACATTACAAGAGAAACGTCAACGGCCAAACGATGGGATTGGCTCGCTCCGGTTCTTGCGATTATTATATAGGGGGGTATACTATATTGGCAAAGCTGGAGGTTCGCATGTCGCACACGACCCGTGAAAAACAGAAGCTGCTCAACCGCGTGCGCCGTATTCGCGGCCAGATGGAGGCGGTTGAACGCGCGCTCGAAGAGGAAAAGGGCTGCGCCGCGGTGTTGCAGCTCATCGCGGGAGTGCGCGGTGCCGTGAACGGCCTGATGGCGGAGGTGGTAGAGGACCACATCCAGCATCATGTGGCCGATGCCGATCTCGACCAGAAACAACGCAATGAGGGCGCCGCCGAACTGATCGATGTCGTGCGCGCCTACCTCAAATAGAACCGGAGTTGGCGCCATGGCCGTTCACGACACCACCCACCGCCGCAGGCTTGCCGATGAGCCTCATGGGCATTTGGCTGAGCCGCATCCTCATGCGCATCATGATCATCATCATGAGCACGACGATCATGAGCACGGTCACGATCACGACCATCCGTTCGAATGGCCGGAAGCAGTGCGGATCGCGCTTGTCGCGGTCGCGGCGGCAGCGGTGTGGTTCCGCTTCTGGGAGCCATTCCCGGCGTTCAGCATCATCGGCATCGTCGGCCTTCTGATCGGCGGCTGGCCGATCCTGAAGGAGGCGTTCGAGAACATTGTCGAGCGACGCATGACGATGGAGCTGTCGATGACGATCGCCATCGTCGCAGCGGCCGCGATCGGCGAGTTCTTCACGGCCCTCGTCATCACGCTATTCGTTCTCGTCGCCGAGGTGCTGGAGGGGCTGACCGTCGGCCGGGGCCGCAAAGCCATCCGCGACCTGCTGGAATTCCTGCCGCGCGAAGTATCGGTGCGTCGGGCCGGCGCGATCCGGTCGGTCTCGGCGGAAGAACTGTCGGTTGGCGACGCTATTCTGGTTGCGCCCGGCGGCCGCATCCCGGTCGACGGCGCGGTGCTGTCGGGCCATTCCTTCGTCGACGAATCGCGCATCACCGGTGAATCGATGCCCGTCGAGAAGGTCGCAGGCACACATGTCTTCGCCGGTTCGATCAACCAGTCCGGAGCGCTGGAAGTCGCAGCGGAACGGATTGGCCGCGACACGAGCTATGGCAAAATCATCGAGGCGGTCGAGCGGGCGGAAAAGTCGCGCGCACCGGTGCAGCGGCTCGCGGACCGCCTGGCCGGCTACCTCGTCTATTTTGCACTCGGCGCCGCTGTGCTGACCTTCCTTCTAACACGCGACATCTATTCCACGATCTCGGTGATCATCGTCGCCGGCGCTTGCGGCATCGCTGCCGGCACGCCGCTTGCGATCCTCGGCGGCATCGGCCGTTCGGCCAGGCTTGGCGCGATCGTAAAGGGCGGTGTGCATCTGGAGACACTGGGCCAGGTCGACACCGTTGTGCTCGACAAGACCGGCACGCTGACCTTCGGACGCCCGGAAGTAAAGCAGGTGGAGTCCGTCGCCGGCACGACGGCCGATCAACTGCTCGATGCGGCCGCAACGGCCGAGCTGCGCTCCGAACACCCGCTTGGCAAGGCCATTCTTGCTTACGCCCGCCAGCAGGGTCGCGAGATCGCCGAGCCGACCAGCTTCGGCTACACGCCGGGGCGCGGCATCACCGCCAAGGCTGATAATGCCGTGATCCTGGTCGGCAACCGCGCCTGGATGGCGGATAATGGCATCGGGGGTATCGGCGTGCCGGAGGCACCCAGCCATGACAACGGCGGCGCGGGAACCGAGATCCTCGTTGCCCGCGACGGCGTTCTCCTCGGCAGGATCGTCGTGGCGGATGCGGTCCGGCCAGAAGCTAGGAATGCTATCGCTTCCCTGCAGCGCATGGGCATTCGGACCATTCTGCTGACGGGTGACGCCGAGCGCGTGGCGAGCGCTGTCGGCGGGGTTCTCGGCATCAGGGAGATCGAAGCGGAATTGCTGCCGGAGGACAAGCTGAAACGCATCGAGGCCCTCGTGGCGCAGAAGCGTGTCGTCGCCATGGTCGGCGACGGCGTCAACGACGCCCCCGCGCTGGCTCAGGCCAATGTCGGTGTCGCCATGGGGTCCGGCACGGACGTGGCGCAGGAGAGCGCCGACGTGGTGCTGCTCGGAAACGACCTTGAACGCTTCGTCGAAACGCTTGCCGTCGCGCGACGGACGCGCGGGATCATCTGGCAGAACTTCGTCGGCACGATCGGCGTCGACACGCTCGGCATCGTGCTTGCCGCCTTCGGCTTCCTCAATCCGTTGCTCGCCGCCGCGATCCATGTCGTCTCTGAACTGGTCTTCATCCTCAACTCGGCACGACTGCTGCCGGCCCGTGCCAACGGGGGCGCTGAGAACCGGACGGCAGCCTCCGTGATCGGCGATGGCGACGCTGCCGGCGGACAGGCGGTGACAAATGCGTGAGAGTTATGGTGACGTCGGCCTTGTGAATTGGGGCGCGAAGCTGATGGAGTCGACATGCGCCCAGCTCTGTTAGAACCGCTGCTTGATCGAACCTATCGCCGCCTCTTTGCGGCGCAGGCGCTATCCCTTGTCGGGACCGGCTTGACGACGGTTGCGCTGGCGCTTCTCGCCTACGATCTCGCCGGCAAGGATGCCGGCGCGGTGCTTGGCACGGCGCTGGCGCTCAAGATGGTCGCCTATGTCGGCATCGCACCCCTGGTCGGCGCGATCGCCCACCGGCTGCCGCGCCGGAGCTTTCTTGTCGCTCTCGACCTCGTGCGCGCCGGCATCGTTCTGTTCCTGCCCTTCGTGACCGCGATCTGGCAGATCTACGTGCTGATCTTCGTTCTGCAGTCGTGTTCGGCCGCCTTCACGCCGACCTTCCAGGCAACGATCCCCGATGTCTTGACTGACGAGAAGCGCTACACCGAGGCGCTGTCGCTTTCGCGGCTCGCCTATGATCTGGAGGCGCTGCTTTCTCCGACGCTCGCTGCCGCGCTGCTCACGATCACCAGCTATAGCACGCTGTTTGTCGGCGACGCCGTGACCTTCCTCGTCTCGGCCGGCCTGGTGCTGTCGACGGTGTTGCCGGCGGCAAAGTCGGTCGAGCGCACCGGCGGCATCTGGTCGAAGACGACCTACGGGATGCGGCTCTATCTGGCCACGCCGCGCCTGCGCGGGTTGCTGGCGCTCAATCTTGCCGTGGCCGCAGCGGGCTCGATGGTGATCGTCAACACCGTCGTCTATGTCCGCAGCATTCTGGGCGGCGATAATAGTGCGGTCGCCTGGCTGATGGCCGCTTCCGGCGGCGGATCGATGCTCGCGGCACTCCTCCTGCCGCGTGTCCTGACATGGGTCCAGGAGCGCACAGCAATGATCGGCGGCGCAGTACTGCTCGCGCTCGGTCTCGCAGCGGCTGCGACATTGCCGGGCTTCGCCGTCGCCGCCGGTCTGTGGCTGCTTCTCGGCATCGGTTCCTCGCTGGTGCAGACGCCGGGCGGGCGGCTTTTGCGCCGCTCCTCGCAGAGCGAAGACCGCCCGGCGCTGTTTGCCGCGCAGTTCGCGCTATCGCATGCCTGCTGGCTTCTCACCTATCCGGCCGCAGGCTGGCTGGGCGCAACGTTCGGCCTGGCCGTCACCTTTGCGGTGATGGTTGCGGTGGTCCTCGCCGCCGCCGGGCTCGCCTTAACGCTCTGGCCGCGCGCCGATCCTGCGGAGATCATGCACACGCATGAGCCGCTCGAGCACGATCATCTGCACGTCCATGACGAGCACCATCAGCACGAGCACGAGGGCTGGGAAGGACCGGAGCCGCACCGCCATTCGCATCGTCACGCGCCGATCCGGCATGTCCACGCCTTCGTGATCGACGGCCATCATCCGGCTTGGCCACGGTGTTGACTGTAGGACATGCGTGAAGATGATGACACGTCGCTGTTGGGGTTGGCGCGAGCTTTTTGCTTCAGATGTCCAGTAGTGATTTCCAACCGAAGCTCATGCAACGCCGAGGACGCGCTTTCCATAATCCCTGAGCTCGCCATTCGGGCCAACATACCGGTAGAGGGTGACGCGCTCGATACCAAGTTCGTCGCATAGATCAGCGACGGAGGTATCACGCTGCGCCATCGCAGCCTGGGCGAGACGCACCTGTGCCTTGGTGAGCGCGAACTTCCTGCCGCCTTTGCGACCACGCGCCCTCGCAGCGGCGAGACCGGCCATGGTGCGTTCGCGAATCAGGTCCCGTTCAAACTCCGCAAGCGTGGCGAAGATGCCGAACACCATGCGACCGGATGCGGTCGTGGTGTCGATCTGCGCGCCTTTTCCGGTCAGCACCCGCAAACCGACATTGCGGTCGGACAGGTTCTTCACTGTATTTACCAGATGTGCGAGCGACCGCCCGAGACGATCCAGTTTCCAAACCACGAGCACATCGCCGTCACGTAGGGATTTAAGGCAGGCAGTCAGGCCGGGGCGATCGTCACGACCTCCCGATGCAAGGTCATCATAGATGTTGTCGCGCTCGACGCCGGCGGCGCGCAAGGCGTCGTGCTGCAAGTCGAGGGACTGCGAACCATCGGCTTTGGAGACACGGGCATATCCAATCAGCATGTATCACAAACGTTGGTTTGAGGCGGCGCAGCCGCCGCGATCGATTTGTTCGCTAGAAATGTATCTTAACCAGCTTCATAAACAAAGCGTCTTGAATATGATCAGATTTTGAAAAAGGAACATCGATGCCGCGTCGCGTCACTCTAACCGATCGGCAGAAGGATGCGTTGTTGCGCTTGCCGACCTCGCAGGCGGATTTGCTGAGACACTATACCCTGAGTGACGAAGACCTCGGGCACATCAGGCAGCGTCGGCGCGCTCACAACAGGTTCGGCTTCGCCTTGCAACTATGCGTCCTGCGTTACCCAGGTCGCGTGCTGGCACCGGGCGAGTTGATACCGGCGGAGGTGGTCGAATTCATCGGAGCGCAACTCGGCCTTAGCGCCGATGATCTCGTTGACTATGCCTCCCGTGAGGAGACGCGGCACGAGCATCTTGCCGAGTTGCGGGCACTCTATGGGTTCCGCACCTTTTCCGGACGCGGAGCACGTGAGCTAAAGGATTGGCTGTTCCGGGAAGCCGAATTGGCGGTGTCGAACGAGGATGTCGCTCGTCGCTTCGTGACCGAGTGCCGACGCACCCGCACCGCTCTTCCTGCGACATCCACGATCAATCGGCTTTGCGCTACGGCTCTGGTCGATGCTGAGCGGCAAATCGAGACGCGGATTGCCGGCCGGTTGTCCATGCCGATCCGGGAACAGTTGTTGGCATTGCTCGAGGAGACGGTTGACGATCGGGTGACCCGCTTCGTTTGGCTGCGTCAGTTTGAGCCTGGCTCGAACTCTTCGTCATCCAACCGGTTGCTCGACCGGTTGGAATACCTGCAACGTGTCGATCTTCCCGAGCATCTGCTGGCCGGTGTTCCTGCCCATCGGGTGACACGTCTGCGTAGGCAGGGCGAGCGGTATTATGCCGACGGCATGCGCGATCTCCCGGCGGACAGACGGCTTGCGATTCTGGCCGTCTGCGCGTCGGAATGGCAAGCGATGCTTGCCGATGCCGTAGTCGAAACCCACGACCGGATCGTCGGCAGGCTCTACCGAGCTTCGGAGCGTATTTGTCAGGCGAAGGTCGCCAACGAAGCGAACGCGGTGCGCGATACCCTGAAATCCTTTGCTGAAATTGGCGGAGCCCTGCTCGATGCACAGGATGACGGCCAGCCACTGCACGATGTCATCGCGAGTGGATCGGGCTGGGACGGATTCAAAACCCTTGTCGCGATGGCAACCAAGCTGAGCGCCACCATGGCGGGCGATCCGCTTAATCATGTGCTCGACGGTTATCACCGTTTCCGCCGATACGCTCCTCGCATGTTGCGCCTGCTCGATTTTCGGGCTGCCCCTGTCGCGCAGCCACTCCTGGAAGCGGTTACGACCCTGCGCACCGGTTTAAACAATGCCGCGCATACCGCCTTTCTGCGGCCGAGCTCGAAATGGCATCGCCATCTTCGTGGCCAAGCTGCGGGCGATACCCGCCTCTGGGAGATCGCGGTGTTGTTCCATCTGCGCGATGCGTTCCGCTCCGGAGATGTCTGGCTGGTGAGGTCCCGGCGCTACGGTGATCTGAAGCACGCACTCGTACCTGCGCAGGCCGTGGCGGAAAGCGGCCGCCTCGCCGTGCCATTGCGACCGGAGGAATGGCTGGCAGACCGGCAAGCTCGCCTTGATATCAGGTTGCGCGAGCTTGGCCGCGCTGCTCGTACGGGCACGATACCTGGAGGGTCGATCGAAAACGGCGTCCTGCATATCGAGAAGCTCGAAGCCGCGGCGCCGTCCGGCGCGGAGGATATAGTTCTCGATCTCTACAAGGCGATTCAACCCACACGCATCACCGACCTCTTGTTGGAAGTGGATGCCGCGACCGGCTTCTGCGAGGCATTCACGCACTTACGTACGGGAGCGCCCTGCACCGACCGGATCGGGCTGATGAACGTCATTCTTGCGGAAGGGATCAACCTCGGCCTGCGCAAGATGGCCGATGCCACAAACACCCACACCTTCTGGGAGTTGATCCGTATTGGACGGTGGCATGTCGAGGGCGAAGCCTACGACCGGGCGCTGGCCAAGGTGATCGAGACACAGGCGGCGCTACCCATGGCCCAGTTCTGGGGCATGGGCACTTCGGCTTCGAGCGACGGTCAGTTCTTTGCCGCCACAGAGCAAGGGGAGGCGATGAACCTGGTCAATGCGAAATACGGCAATACACCGGGCCTGAAGGCTTATAGCCACGTCTCCGACCAATACGCGCCGTTCGCGACCCAAGTGATCCCGGCGACGGCGAGCGAAGCGCCCTATATTCTCGACGGCCTGTTGATGAACGATGCTGGCCGCCAAATCCGCGAGCAGTTCGCCGACACGGGCGGCTTCACCGATCACGTCTTTGCCGCGTGCGCCATTCTCGGCTACCGGTTTGCCCCTCGCATCCGGGATCTACCGTCCAAGCGGCTCTACGCGTTCAATCCTTCGGCTGCGCCGGCGCACCTGCGGGCTCTGATCGGCGGCAAGATCAACCAGGCCATGATCGAGCGAAACTGGCCCGACATCCTCCGTATCGCCGCCACCATCGCGGCCGGGAGCGTCGCGCCGAGCCAGATTCTGCGTAAGCTCGCGTCCTATCCGCGACAGAACGAACTCGCGACGGCCCTGCGGGAAGTCGGCCGCGTCGAGAGAACTCTGTTCATGATCGACTGGATTTTAGATGCTGAGCTACAGCGCCGAGCCCAGATCGGGCTCAACAAGGGCGAGGCCCATCACGCCCTGAAACGGGCTATCAGCTTCCATCGGCGCGGTGAAATCCGCGACCGTTCCGCCGAAGGCCAACACTACCGCATTGCCGGCATGAACTTGCTCGCGGCGATCATCATCTTCTGGAACACCATGAAGCTGGGTGAGGTCGTCGCTAGCCGGCAACGCGAGGGAAAGCCGCTATCGCCAGACTTGCTGGCTCATGTCTCGCCGCTCGGGTGGGAGCACATCAACCTCACCGGAGAATATCGTTGGCCGAAGCCTTAGCGTAGGATTCCGCCCTCTCCCGCAAACGACGCCTTTCAGGCAGCGTTAACCGCTCTGTCCACCCTCAAAGTTGCATCCATACCCTGAAGCCCTTTACCTCAATAGCAGAGGATGGTTTTTCCAAATCTCATAAAAGGTTCGATAGTGATGAGCATGTTGCTTAGCTCATAATGTCCTGTATATTGCACATTATTAGATTTTATGCTTATAATATCTGGTATATTATACATTCACCTATGGTTCATCATGATGACGCTCTATGATATTGGCAGGACAATTCGGGAAACACGCAAATTTCGCAAAATGCGTCAGGAAGATCTGGCCCGGGATGCCGGCATTGCCCGATCAACGCTCAGTGCACTTGAACGTGGCCATATCCAGGAGCTCGGATATAGCAAAGTCCATCTATTGCTGTCCTTGCTTAATCTTGAAATCAAAATCGGCCCGGCAAATCATTATCGGCCGACGTTAGAGGACTTGATGGCAGAAGATGATTAAA
>TARA_R110000751_G_scaffold307851_1_pt1 | contig 23036 bp, 20 predicted proteins | sample TARA_R110000751 | Tara Oceans TARA_R110000751 (sample SAMEA4398001) | marine metagenome | biome: Polar Biome; feature: [MES] marine water layer (ENVO:01000295) within the mesopelagic zone...; material: water (ENVO:00002006), including particulate matter (ENVO:01000060) such... | reverse complement strand
TCAAGAACCTTTAGTTCCAAAGGGCACAGCAAGAATTCAACAAGTGCTTAACGTACCTAGAGGTGTGGCTGGAAGGGCACCACCAATCTTTTAAATCTCCTTTTGTTTCAACTATTACGTTAGTATTCGCGTCGACTTCTTGTAGAAAGTACAACAACAACTATCAAAAATCCCTAAACAGTTCATGGACTTGACAGTTTCAGAGTCTTGTATAATCTGCTCTGTTTGCAATCATTAAAGGTTTATTACATGGATAAACATTCAGGCAACAGGGATGATACTTCTGACATCCAAGCAGCTGAAAAACACTTACCAGAATTAGCCCGTGCTTTTAACGCGCTTGAATTGGGTGATTTTAGGCTAGTGATTGATATCGCCAAAGGAGTATTGCGAAATGATCAACAAGTACCCCAAGCGCATTATTTGATTGCCAGAGTCGCCATTGAAACAAGGCAATTGGACATCGCATTAAAAGGCCTAGAGACAGCGGTAGAACTTGATGCTTCAAACTCAGAATATTGGGCCTTTTTAGCATTAGTCTATAGTCAAATTGGGAATTTGCTAAAAGCCGAAAAAGCGGTTTGGAAAGCACAACAAATAGGCAGTAATAAATCTTATGTATTGCATCCCGCTGCACATGTTTTGAGTGTATTGGGACACGTCAAGGAAGCAATAGAAAATCTCGAAAAAGCGACCCAGATTTCCCCTGATAATTCTATATATCATCGCGCCCTTGGCATCAGCTTGTTGGAAGCAGGGGATTTGCAAGGTGCGCAGCAATCGCTTAATAGGGCGGTGAGTCTTAACAAAAATGATGCCGAGTCTTGGTGGACATTATCTTCACTGGTGAAAGCAAAAGACAACGTTATGGCTGATCAATTGATTAGCATTATGCTAGAAACAAAGACAAACCCAAGGGAGCTTGCATTTCTAGGTTATGCAGCAGGGAAGTTATTCGAGGATACACAAAGTTGGGAGCAAGCTTTTGCAGCTTTTGAGCATGGGGCCGCGGCAAAACGCAGCCTTGTTAATTATAACCAGGCCCAAGCCCAAAAAACCTTTGAAACTATTAAAGCTGTGTGTACAAAAGATTGGCTACAAACCTCAGTGAATGAGTTTAGTGACGTTGCCCCAATATTTATTATCGGACAACCCAGAACGGGCACCACACTTGTAGATCGCATTATTTCTAGTCATAGTTTAGTGCACTCTGCAGGTGAACCTTTGCAATTGGCAATGTCACTAAGGGCAATATCAGGTACTCGTACTAAAGAATTTATTTCAGCAGAATTAATCAATCAATCTAAGTCTATAAAAGGTACAGAATTAGCTGAATCCTATCTATCGGGGTTAGCTAATCTTCGAGGAACAACCCCTTATTTTATCGATAAGTTTCCCATGAACTTTATGTTAGTGGGATTTATTTTAAAAGCGTTCCCAAAAGCCAAAATAATTCATGTAACCCGTGGTCCAGCAGATACTTGTTTTGCCGTTTTTAAACAGCTGTTCGAAGAGGTATATCAACATAGTTATGATCAAAGAGAAATGGCTGAACATTACATTCTGTATCGTAATTTAATGGAGTATTGGCATAACATTTTTCCGGGTAAAATTTTTGATGTGGCATATGAAGATGTGGTTGCTGATAACGAAGGCCAAGCTCGCAGTCTGTTGCAGTTTTTAGACCTTGAATGGGAAGATGCCTGTATCCATTTTGAAGAGAATAATACCGCTGTAGTGACCGCCAGTGCAGCACAAGTGCGTGAAAAGGCACATAACCGTTCTGTTGGTCGATGGAAACACTATGAGAAGCAACTTTCACCCACATTAGAGGTTCTAAAGTCGGCCGGTATAACGCCCTAATTTGCACCGTTAGGCGATGTTTGCTGGAAGTTATCAATGACAAAAATAGGGTGACCGTTTGAATTAGTGCAGTATTGGCGAATACCTTTAGTATTAACTTGCTCATATTTATAATTCATAGATTGAGTAAAAATTCTAAAAACAATAACTCAATTGGTGGGCCTAGATAGCAACCTTACTAAATACTAAATCAGCTACCTACTTCTGATTTTTGCTCAGCTCTATTTTGATCCATGAAATTTATCGCCTGATTCACAGCATTGACTGCATTCATTTCCATCTGTTGGCGTTCACTTGGCGCTAAATAAAAAGACATGTCTACTTCGAACCTAATATAGCGTGGAGGGATTTGATTTAATGCGAGGCAGCATAAATCTGCCAAATAATCTTCATCTTTAGTTTTATCCAAACCCAAAAACTGAATTCTTTCTAATACTAAATGCTCATAATAGTTATGTATATCATCGTCTAGTTTCATATTATTTTTAACCTCATAAGTTCTTCTTCGCAGCTTACTATAAACATTAACGGGAGATTTCCCATAATAATTTAACATATGTTACCTTCTAAAAACTTAAAGAGCGTTTATTGCTAGTGAAAGGTTTTTATTTGGAAAAATCAATCCATTCGCTCAAAATGTAAACGAATATTTACTTGTTTGGTGCGAAAAACCATCTTTTTTATATATCTTATAATCTAACGCATTACTATAGTTGACCCTAATCCCTACTTCCGTATATCATCCCCCACGAGGTTCACTACCTTTTTTATATTAAAAGTCGTTTCAACGACAACACACACTTATTGTGGTCCAGGGAGACATACATGTTTAATTTTAAAAAAAGTGCTGCAGCACTATCTGTAGCTGCGTGCTTGGGAGTATCACTTCCAGCTCTAGCAAATAATACCAACGGTGCCATTACTGGTAACTCAGTCACTACTTCAGGCAGTGTACTAACCGGCGTTACAGTTTCAATCGAAAACTTAGATACAGGCCTTAAGCGTTCTGTTGTATCCAATGATGATGGTGCTTTCCGTTTTCCATTGCTTCCACCGGGGCCGTATAAAATTGTTGCTGAGAAAGACGGTTTCAATACAACTATCGAAGAAAATGTTCAGGTAGGTATTAGTGGTAAGGTTAATCTTAACCTTACACTAAACGACGCAAGCATGGAGCGAATCGCTGTAACGGGTTCTGCGATATCTCTAGTTGATATTACAAGTAACAGTACTGGTATCGTAATCGATTCAGTTACCCTTGATAGAGTGCCTGTTCCTCGAGATTTGACTAGTGTTGCATTGCTGGCTCCTGGTACAACTAAAGGTGACTCGAATTTTGGTAACGTACCTTCAATTGGTGGTGCTTCTGCCGCAGAAAATGCTTATTACGTAAACGGTCTTAACCTAACTAACTTCAGAACTGGTGTGGGTTCAAGTAACCCTCCATTTGAAATGTTTGATACTTTTGAAGTTAAAACAGGTGGTTACTCTGCAGAATATGGTCGTGTAACTGGCGGTGTAGTTAACGCTAAAACTAAGAGTGGTACTAACGATTTTAAATGGGGTGTCAACGTTTTTATAGAGCCTGACTCTCTTCGCGAAGATAAGCCTAATGCTGTCAACGCACTAGGACAAACTAATATTGATAACTCTGGTGACGAGAATACTTACTGGGATGTGAATTTATGGGCCAGTGGTGCAGTTATCGAAGATACTTTATTCTTCTATGTACTTTACAACCCACGTTCTGATGTATTTGATTACCTTGGTAGAGAAAACCAAGTTGGTGACGATCTAGTACGAAGTGTTTTCAAAGATGAAGACGAAGACGCTTTTTGGGGCGCTAAAATTGACTGGTATATCAACGAAAATAACATACTAGAATTGACTGGCTTTTCTGATAAAAGCGACACTATAAATTACACCTATACCAGTACCAATGGCGTATTGGATGAAGGTGTTTTTGGTACAACCCAAGAAGGTGGTGACAACTACAGCATTAAATACACTAGTATCTTGTCTGACGATTTTTCAATTTCAGCCATGTATGGTGTCAACGAAGCGAATAGAACCACTTCAAGTCCATTAGATGCTAACCCAGCTGTTTATCGACGTTTTGACAGTACTGGTGCGTTTGTTAGAGGTGGTAACTTCGGTAACTTCAATATTGATGTTGGTTCAGATGAACGTGAAGTTTTCCGTATCGATGCTGACTGGTACGTTGGTGACCATGAAATACGCTTTGGTGTAGATTCAGAAACCTTAACAGCAACTGCAAATACTACAAACTCTGGTGGTAACTATTACTTAATCTATGTTGATGATGTAACTGACCCTGCTAATCCTACACCTTATGAAGTGCGTAGACGTACCTATATAGCTGGTGGTGATTTTGAGTCTAAAAACTTTGCTTATTATATTCAAGACCAATGGCAGGCGACTGATCAATTAGTCATTAACGCAGGTCTACGTAATGACTCTTTTGAAAACTTTAACGGTGCCGGTGAATCGTTTATTAAATTAAGCAATCAATGGGCGCTTCGTTTAGGTGCGGTTTATGATGTACATGGCGACGGCGATTCAAAAGCCTATTTTAGTTATGGTAGATATTATTTACCAGTAGCGGCAAACACCAATATTCGTTTGTCAGGTGCAGAAACCTATATTCAAGAATACAGAGCCTTTGAAGGTTTTGCGGATGCGTCTATAGATCTTCCTAACTTTAATGAATCTGGTCCAGCTACTTCTCCAATTCAGGTGTTTTCTGATGGTGACGTACCTACCACAGAAGCAATTGTAGACCAATCTATTGACCCAATGTATTCTGATGAATTTATTGCAGGTTATCAGTTCCAGTTGACTGACGAGTGGAGCATGGCAGTTCAAGGTACCTACCGTGAATTGGCAACCACTATTGAAGACGTGGCAATTGACTATGGTTTTAATCAATATTTAGAGCGTGAGTTCGGTAGATCTTGTGAAGAGTGTTCAGGCTTCCATTATTATATTCTAACTAACCCTGGTACTGATTTAACATTCCAAGCTGACGATGGTGAAACCTATACCATTCCTGCCGATGACCTTAATTACCCAGAATCTATTCGTAAGTATGCGTCTGTTGATGTGACTTTTGAAAGAGCTTGGGACGGTGTATGGCTATTAAATGCTGCTTATACTTGGTCTCATAGCTGGGGTAACAACGAAGGTTATATCCGTTCAGATAATGGCCAAGACGATGCTGGTTTAACAACTTTGTTTGACCAACCTGGATTGTTAGACGGTGCTTACGGTAACCTTCCTAATGACAGACGCCATGCAGTTAAAGTATTTGGTTCTTACCAAGCAACTGATGACTTAAACTTGGGCATAAATGTTAAATGGCAGTCTGGTCGTCCTAAGAATGCCTTCGGTTATCACCCAACAGATTTGTTTGCTCAGGCTTATGGCTCTGAGTCATTCTTCGCTGACGGTGAATTAGTACCTCGTGGCTCATTAGGTACTACTAGCGCTGTGTTAGAAATAGATGTCACGGCAAGTTATAATATTCCAATCGGGGAAGATTATGATTTGACTCTTCGTGCAGACATTTTTAACGTGTTAAACAGTGACACTGCGACTGAAGTATCTGAAATCTATGACCAAGAAACTTCAGCGGGTGCTGGAACTGGTCTTGTTAGTCCTGAATTTGGTTTACCTTCAAACTGGCAAACACCACGTTTTGTTCGTTTAAGTGCCTCGTTAAGATTCTAAACTTGGTTTAAAACCTTAGTTAGAAAGCCCTGCAATAGCAGGGCTTTTTTATTATAGTAATGAAATAAATATAGTGATGGTGGGATAATCTCAGCGAATGAATGATGTAAAAAATATTTTGAATAACTTAGTATCTGCTGTGAAATCCGGCGATTCAAATAAAGCACATGACTGTTTATCATTGTTACTTGCAGATAAACCCAATTTAAACGCGAGTTGGTTAGGGGTGGCCAGAATGGCGCTTCTATCGGGTGAAGTAACATCTGCTAAAAAAGCGTTAGCGCTATTTGAAGTCAATGGGAAGAAGCCTTTTACAGATCAACTTCAACAACTAGCTATGTTAATTGAAACTGGGCAGGTTCAGCAAGCTTTTGAAAAGGCCGAAGGCTTGGCAAAAGATAACCCCAGTAGACCAGAAATTTATCATCTCTTGAGTACGGTCGCCATGCAGCTTGGTAAAACGGAATTGGCGATTAACCACGCAGAAACAGTGTTGAAACATTGGCCTACTTCGGGACAGACATGGCTAATTTTGGCTTCAATACAAAAAGCATCAAGCAATTCAACACTACTCAAACGTATGTTGGCAATAGAAAGCGCTGTTAAGGGCACCCCTAATCAAGCTTCAAAGTCATGCTTTTATGCGGCTTTATGCAAAGTATATTTCGATCTTAATGATTTTGATCAAGCTTTTGAATATGCTGAAAAATCCAATGCTTGCCTTGCAGAAATTCAAAAGTATGCAGTTGCAGAAGATCGTCAAAATGTGCGTTATATTGAGTCTCAACTTGACAGTTTTGTAGAAACACAACCGTCTGATAGGCGAGTTGATGCAGATAATCCCATATTTATTGTTGGCCTACCTAGAAGTGGAACAAGCCTGTTAGAGCAGATGTTATGTAGTCACTCCAAAATCATTGATGGTGGTGAATTTAACGGAATGGAGCGCGCGTCAAGATGTTTAACTAAGGGACTTCCTATAGGAAGTCGAGCAGAACAATTAGACGTCCACATTATTGAAAAACACGCCCAAGAAATTCGACGCGCATACTTGCAATATGCCCATGAAAAATTTGGTGCGAGTGGAATAGTAGTTGACAAGAGTATGACAAATAACCGCTATTTATGGTTAATTAAAAAAGTCTTTCCAAATTCCCCAATCATATTTATAAAAAGAAATGTCTTAGATACGGTTTGGTCTTGTTATAGAACTCACTTTAGCAGTGGATTCGCATGGTCAACAAGTTTAGAGAATACTGCCGAATATTTTTCTATTGAAGAGTCGCTAAATCGACTGTGGTTACAGAAATTTAAGTCTTCAATTCTTGAAATTAATTATCAAAACTTGGTAGAACACCCTGAAGATTTACTGATTAAATTATGCCGTTTCTGTGGATTAGAGTACGAAAGATCCATGTTGAAATTTCATGAGAGCAAACGCGCTGTATTTACCGCCAGTGTTGCACAAGTTAGAGTAAGTGTGCATCAAGATGCTATCGGCTATGGTAAAAAAATTGAGCGTAAACTTCAGCCTTTTATTGAACATTATAAATATTCGATTACTGAATTTGATTAACAAATTCAGTAATCACATTTTTGAATGCTGATAAAAGGGGGGAGTGATTTCTTGTTATTATTGGAGTTTAGAATATTAGTCTTCTTGTATGAGCAAAAAATTGGGCTAGATGATAGCCATAGCTAGCAAGGAAGATATTACTCTTTGAAATTTTGCAACTATTTAATTTAAATAAATGTGTACTATAACCCTCAGTACTTCCTTGACAATTTGCTAACTTCCGTGTGAATATTCTCTAGTCTTAGTCTTCAATATTTTGAATTCTAAGCCCCTTAAACAACAGAGTTTAATAGTCCCTTGTCAACAAATTATATGGCTTGACGAGGATTTAAAACAAAAAAATTGGTTGGGAATTATGTCCAAAATGAGCAAGAGAAACCTTATTGCTTCTGCCGTCGTTGGTGCTTTAGCACTCGGTAGCAGCGCCGTTGTCTCTGCAGACCCGTTAAATGAGCTTCATAAAGAAGAAGCGAAAATTCACGCGGCTGCAGCGAAATCCCAAGAGAAGATCAACAACCTGTTTGAACAGTCACAGGAATTGTTTGTTGAATATCGTGGTGTTGTTGACGAAACAGAAAATCTGAAAGTATATAACGATTATGTGGCTACGCTTGTTGCTGATCAGCAACGTAGTATTGATTCATTGCAAACTCAGATCGATGGTATTGAGGGCGTTAAACGTGGCGTAGTTCCGCTAATGTTTAGAATGATTGACAGTCTTGAGCAATTTATTGAGCTAGACGTTCCAATCAATCTAGAAGAGCGAAAAGAGCGAGTCGAACGTTTACGCGATGTTATGGCTAACTCAAATGTCACAACCTCAGAACAATTCCGTCAGGTAATTGAAGCCTATCAAATTGAAAACCAAATGGGTGCTGCGAGTTCGATTCGCGCATACCAAGGTAAGTTGGATTATCAAGGCACTGAAATTACAGTTGATTTCTTTAACCTAGGTAGAACCGCACACTTAGCTTTGTCTCTTGATGGGAAAAGTGCATGGGTTTGGGATAATGATAACCGAGCATGGGAAGTGTTAGGTGCTGAATACCTAAGTGCAGTTGTAACAGCTGTTAAAATGGCGAATAAATTATTGCCGCCAGATCTTCTTAAATTACCAATCAAAGCTGCGGAGTAATATTGATGAAAACTGTATTTAAATCCATATTAGCTGCTGTGGCGATTGCTTTAATGGCTTCTTCCGCACAAGCGGCTAAATCATTAGAAGAGCTTCTTGCAGAAGTTAAGCAGAATCGTGTGTCTGAAGCACGTATTAATAAACAACGTGAAGCAGAATTCCAATCAGCTCGTGCTGACAAACAAGCTTTATTAAGAAAGGCACAAGCCGACCTTAAAGCTGAGACGTCTCGTGGCGACAGATTGCAAAAACAATTTGCTGACAACGAAGTGAAATTAGCAGAAAAAGAAGTTGAGCTAACTACTGCTACTGGTACGTTAGGTGAGATGTTTGGTGTGGTTCGTCAAGCATCTGCTGAAGCTTATGGTCAAATTTCTACTTCTATCGTTAGTGCTGAATTCCCAGGACGTGGTGCGTTTTTAAAACGTATGTCTGAAGAGTCAAAAGGCCTTCCAAATATTAAAGAATTGGAAGATCTTTGGTTTGCACTTCAAACAGAAATGACTGAACAGGGTCGCGTTTCACGTTTCACTACTGAAGTGGTAAGTCTAGATGGTGGTTCTACACAACAAGAAGTGGTTCGTGTTGGTACTTTCAACTTAATCGGTGAACAAGGCTATTTAGTTTACGATTATGAAAATGAAATGGTTCAACCTCTAGGTCGTCAACCAGATGGATACCTAGTGAGTTCTGCTTTTGAAATGAGAGATACTACTTCAGGTCTTGTTCCGTTTTATGCGGATCCTTCAAGTGGCGGAATACTTAGCCTATTGAAAGAAAAAGCCACTATGATGGAACGTTATCATGCTGGTGGTCCAGTAGGTTATACCATCACAGTTATGTTGTTTATTGGTCTAATTATAGGTTTGTATAAAGTTGTTACTCTTACCATAGTAGGTGGGAAAATGAAGTCTCAACTTAAAAACATATCTAACCCTTCTAGCACCAACCCTCTTGGTCGTATTCTTAAAGTATACGGTGAAAACAAAACTGCTGATGCAGAAAGCCTAGAGTTAAAACTTGATGAAGCTATCTTGAAAGAGCTACCTAGAATCGAAAGTGGTATTAACGTCATTAAGATCTTTGCTGCTATTGCTCCTTTATTAGGTTTGTTAGGTACGGTTATTGGTATGATCGAGACTTTCCAACAAATTACTTTGTTCGGAACAGGCGACCCTAAATTGATGGCTGGAAGTATTTCAATGGCATTGGTAACAACCGCTCTAGGTATTATCGCTGCTCTACCATTATTACTGACTCACAGTATTGTTGCTGGTCGCAGCAAATCTATTGTACATATTCTTGATGAGCAGACTGCTGGTATCATAGCCACGCATGCTGAGACGGAGAAAGCCTAAGATGTTATTTCTGATAGAACAATGGGAGTCTGTCAGGGATTTTATTGCTGCTGGCGGTGACGTACTTTACGTTGTCGCAGCTGCGCTCTTTCTTATGTGGGCATTTATGATAGAGCGCTTCTGGTATTTGGCTTCTGTTTTTCCTAAGTTGCGAGATGAGATTGTCTCTAACTGGGATGCACGAGAAGACACTACCTCATGGTATGCGCATAGAATCCGTGACACATGGATTTCACAAGCTTCAGATGGTCTAGGTACAAGAATGTTGCTAATAAAAACACTTGTAGCTATGTGCCCTCTAATTGGTCTGTTGGGAACAGTTACCGGCATGATCGGTGTGTTCGAGACCATGGCAACTCAGGGTACAAGTAACCCTCGTCTAATGGCTGCAGGGATTTCTATGGCTACTATTCCAACTATGGCTGGAATGGTTGCTGCTTTATCTGGTGTTTTCTTTAGTTCTCGTTTGGAAGCTAAAGTTAAAATAGCTAGAGAAAAGTTAGTAGATGCCTTGCCCCATCATTAAAGAGAGGATCTTATGGGTCGTAAAGTTCGAGTAGAAGAAGATGCTGAAATTGATATGACACCTATGCTAGACATAGTGTTCATAATGTTGATCTTCTTCATTGTTACCACTGTTTTTGTAAAAGAAGCAGGTGTTAACGTTAATAAACCTAATGGTTCACTTGCTGTCATGCCCAAAAATGCAAATATTTTCATCGGAATAACAGAAGATGGAGATGTTTGGATTGATAAACGTAAGGTTGAAACAGATCTTGTGCGTTCTAATTTAGAACGTTTAATGGCTGAGCAACCCTCTGACGTTATCATTATCCAAGCTGACAAAGAAGCTGAACACGGAGTGGTTATTGAAGTTATGGATCAAATTAAAGCGGCCGGTATTGATCGCATCTCAATTGCAACTGAAGGTGGTTAGTATGGGTCGATTAATAGTTTCTATATTTATTGGTGGTGTAATCGCTTTTGCTCTTTTTGTTTTAATGGCAGAGTTGATTTCTAATTCTGGAAAGCCACCACCAGATCCTGGTAAAACAGTTGTAATTGATATTGTTATGAATACACCAGATGACGCGACGCAGCTCAGACAACGAGTTCCGCCGCCTCCGCCTCCTCCGCCTAAACAGCCTCCAAAAATTGAGCCTGTTGAACCGGATGTGGCTGAAGTGAATACAGATGGATTAGGTTTTAATATGCCTAGTGTAGATGTAGGTGGTGCGTCGGTTAATATTGGTAGCGTAGGTGCAATGCGTGATGGTGATGCTACACCTATCGTAAGAATTGAACCAAAATATCCGGTTCAAGCAGCACGAGATGGTAAAGAAGGTTGGGTTAAACTATCTTTTACTATCAACGAAGTGGGTGGTGTAGAGGACGTCAAAGTTATTGATGCGGATCCAAAGCGCGTGTTTGACCGTGAAGCAAGACGTGCGCTAGGTAAATGGAAATACAAGCCCAAAATCGAAGACGGTAAACCGATGAAACAATTCGGCCTAACAGTGCAACTAGACTTTAAGTTGGATCAATCATAATGAATAAACATCTAAAACATTTATGTGTGGTTTCAGTGATGTCTGTTGCCACTATTATTCCGACTAGCGTTTATGCTCAGGTTTCAGCTCCCATTGCTTGCCCAGATTATAAGCGCGGAACGACTAATATTCCTGGTCAAAAGGTTGGTAAGAAAGTGGGTAAAGCCCTAGAAGCTTACAATACTGATCTGATTGATGAAGCATTGGAAATTCTTTATGAAATTGATGCTTCTGATACATTTGACCGTGCGTTTACCGATAGATTTATCGGTAATCTGTTAGCGACTCAGACGGGTAAAGCACAAAAAGCTATTGAGTACTTACAAAAAGCTGTTGCGCCTAATAAGCTTAACGATGCAGAACAAGTTGGTACTTTAAAGTTGATTGCTGATTTGAGTCTTCAGGAAGAGCAATACGATAGTGCAATTAAGTACTACCAAGAGTGGATGAAGGTCACTTGTAAAGAAGATTTTGACGTCTACTTTAGAATGGCCAATGCTTATTATCAGACAGGTAAATTTGCTGAAATTATTGCGCCAATCAATAAGGCAATTGCCTTAGCTGAAAAGCCTAATAAAACAGCTTATGCACTTAAAATGACTTCTTATTACAATCGTAAAATGTATAAAGAAACAATTGAAGTGCAAGAAGAAACTGTTCGGATATTTCCTGATGACAAAGCTCAGTGGACGCAACTTGGTTTCTTTTACATGCTTGTAGAAGATCACAAGAAGGCATTGTCTACATTTGAGATGGCTTATAATCAAGGTTACCTAACTAAGGCAGCTGAGATTAAGGCGCTGAGTCAGTTGTATTCTATGAATGATATACCCGTTAAAGCGGCGCAAATATTAGAGAAGCATGTTAAGTCTGGTTTAGTTGCCAAAGACGAAAGAATGCTGTCTTCTATTGCATCTTCATATCAACAGGCTAAAGAGTTTAAGGAAGCGGCTGACTATTATGGACAATCAGCTTTGATGGGTTCTGATCCTGATTTGTATCAGAAGCAGGGCATGGTGTATTACGCTATAGAAAAATATAGCGACGCTATTGCTGCACTTCAGAAAGCTTTGGATGGAGGCTCAGATAAAACTGGCGCCATTCATTTAGCTATGATGCAAGCCCATTTTGATAAAGGTGATTTTAGATCTGCTTACAAACATGTATTGGAAGCAAAGAAGGATAGATCTACAGCTCGTAATGCTCGAAGTTGGGAACCTTATATCAAGGAAAAGGCTAAAAACCGCAATATTAAACTTTAATTCAAAAAGCTCCTAAGGGAGCTTTTTTTACATTCCACATTTGATTAACTTGCTAAATATAGTATTTTAGCGCGCCTAATAAGTGTCCAATCTTAAGCTAATATCAGAATAATTAATGCAATACTTCATTTCAGTTTTTGTCAGTGCTTTTTTAGTATTTCTAATACAACCTATTATATCAAAAACAATACTCCCTTGGTTTGGTGGTGGTGCCAGTGTATGGACCACTTGTATGTTGTTTTTTCAGTTCTTTTTATTGATAGGGTATTTATATGCCTTCACACTGACTAAAATCCTAGCTGTACGGTCTCAGATTGTTGCGCATTTGGCACTATTGATTCTGAGCTTGTTTTTATTGCCACTTAGTCTTGCTGACATTCAAACTATACAAGTAACAGGTACGCCAACCTGGGCAGTATTAAAAGTACTGTTTTTAGGGCTTGGTTTTCCTTATTTGATATTGTCAGCGAATACACCACTTTTGCAGCAATGGTTCACCAGCGAAACTAATGGCGCGCAACCCTATAGGTTATATGCCATTTCGAATGTAGGTTCATTTCTAGCGCTAATTAGTTACCCAGTCTTAATCGAACCTTTTATGTCACTCGATTGGCAAATTAAATTATGGTCCATTATTTATGGGGTATTTGTGCTTTTGGTTGGCTGGATATTTTTTATTGTTGTGAAGCAGAATAATAAAAATAGACCGGTCATTGCTCAGCAGCTTATCAATTCTAAAGTTGGCTTCTTCAGGCTTCTCTTATGGTTTGCACTCTCTGCTTTAGGCGTGATTTTGTTAGTCTCAACGACCAACGCATTGACACAAAATATACCTCCCGTTCCTTTTTTATGGCTGGCGCCTTTAGCGATTTATTTACTTACCTATGTAGTGGCATTCAGTAATCTAGGTATGTATGTGAGGAAAATTTGGTTACCTTTCTTTATGTTGTTGTCATTTGTGGCCTTGTTTATTTATTTTATAGGTGGTCAATTTGACATCATTACTCAGTTAATGATTTATCTTTCGATTTTATTGTGCGGTTGTATGATTTGCCACGGCGAATTAAATTCACTCAAACCGCAACAAGGCAACACTAGTTTGTTTTATTTGATTTTGTCTGCCGGTGGAGTTTGCGGTAGTTTGATAGTGTCTTTTGTCGCTAAAAATGTGTTCAATGAATTTTTAGAATTTCCCTTGGCAGTATTCAGTGTCTTAGTGCTTGCTGCGGCTTCATTGTGGTGGAATAAACAACAAGGGATAGTTGTTACTACTTCCAATAAAACTGCTGTTGCGGCTAATCGTCAACTCTCCATATTGGCTGCGGGGAGTCTCATAGTGGCAGTGGTTTGGTTATCGGCTTTTACTCAACTCAACAATCAATACCAGCAATACGATATTGCAAATGGTCGAAATTTTTACGGCATACTTTCTGTGAAAGATATAACTGAAGGTAAAGTCAACGAAAGAAGGTTAATAGACGGTACTACATCCCACGGAAGCCAAGCATTACCTCTTTCTAAATCAGCTATTCCTTTGAGTTATTATCGCCCGGGTACTGGTGTGCAGATGGTCATTGAGGCGCTGTCGGACAAGGATAAATTAAATGTGGGGATCATAGGTTTAGGGGTAGGGGCGTTAGCAGCTTACGGTCAATCTGGTGACCATTATACTTTTTACGAATTAAATCCATTAGTGTCAGATTTTGCATATAACTATTTTAATTATTTAGACAGTACAGAGGCTGAAGTAGATGTGAAATTAGGCGACGCTCGGGTTACATTGCAAAAAGAGTTAGATTTAGGTGAAAAAAATACTTTTGATTTACTCGTCATCGATGCTTTTTCAGGGGATTTGATCCCCACTCATTTGATGACTTATGAAGCATTTTTATTGTATCAACAGCATATCAAAAACCAAGGTGTTATCGCGATTCACATTTCCAATAGACATTTGTCATTGTTACCAGTTATTTTACATCATAGTTATACTTTAGATATGCAGGTTATGTTTTTTGAAACGCCAGGTGGTGGTAATGAACACGACACACAGTGGGTAGTGTTGACAAATAATAACAAATTAACCCAGTCACCAAAGTTAATTGCAAGGCAAACTGCATTAGTGAAAGAACGTTATCAAAAGGTTTTATGGACAGATGATTATTCAAGTCTTCTGGCTATATTAAAGGTCTTAAACTAAAAAGTGGCTAGTTAAGCTGAATTTTGGATAGGCCATAGAGTCTAACATTCAGCGTTAAAGTGCCTCAGCCAATCAACTCTAGCTTACATATTGTTTTGCTGTAAATATAATAATCTTGCAGCAAATTGTATCCAGAATTTAGGCTTTTTCTAAGAGTATTTTTGCAAAGTTATATTTTAAGGCTTGTTCGATTTGTTTTTTACCACTCAAGCTAAAGTTTTTACAAAGCTCCTTATCCGTTTTATTTTGTATCAGTGCCGCCACCAATAGCTTTTGATCAGGTGTGGCTAATTTTGAGAGAGAAGCCGGATTAACTATCAGATACTCTTTTAAAAGGCGTTTGCAGCTTGAATAGGCGCGTTTCCCGAAAGCAAATTGTCTCAATAAGAGCACATTGAGACATGATCCCCCAGTGGAGGTTGGTTTAAATCGTAGAATTTGCACAAGCATGTCTTCAGACACATTCTGAAAGTTTTTGTCTAACTGATAAAGCAACTCTTGGTAAAATTCAATGTGAATAGCCGTAAGCATTTCCAATCTGTCATTTGTCAAAGGTTTAATACAAATGCCACTATGCTCACCACTTGATATTTCAGGCTTTGCGCTTAGTTTAGCCAGCAAAAATTCACTTTTGTTCCAAAACTTTAATATGTTTGTATTGCAACCAAATGAGGCGGTTAAAAAACTAATTTGATGCTGCTTCGCCTGTTGCTCCACGAAATTAATTAATTGTTTCCCAAGTCCTTTGCATTGATGTTCAGGGATTATTGCTATTCTGCTAATACGCCACTGACTAGCCAATAGGTAAGAGGGGATGTTGTAAGTTGAGGTAATGTTTTGCGCTACTAAATGCCCTTTTACGCGCCTGCTACAATCAGCAATATTTTCGGCTAGTTCGGTAAAGTCCTTGCCTCCTTCTTCGATTATTTGCGCTACTCCTAGTAAAGTTGTGCCTCTGGTCATAACAAAACATTTTATTTCAGGGGCGTCTAATAATCGTTGCAAATCGTCTTGACTGGTTTGGTAGTGGGCGTCTATTAATAATCCAAAAATATCTGCTAATAGCGTTTTGTTGCTAAGTAATTCGCTTTTGGAAATGTACCGACAACTAATTGTTTCGCTCACGGGCTCAATATCTTTGTGACTTTGTGGCTCAGTATGGAATAAAGTGTTTAACCAAAATTGTTCTAAAGTATCCTGTTTATACCAGCGTATTGGTTGTGAAAGATGGATTCTTTTGAAATTAGGTTTTAGTAGAGATAGTTGTTTTATAAAGCGCATTTCAAACCCACGACCGCTGCCTTCATATCCATGAACGGTTGAACTAAACACAATACGAGGAAACGTTTTCGCAAGTTTACAAAGAATATGTACGGGTATTGCAGACGCTTCATCTACTAATAATAAGTCTGGGGGGCTTTCATCTTCTAATAATTTATCTATTGGTTTAAACGTTAGTGAACTTGACTGATAAGTCACACTATTAGAGGTTGTTAACGCATCAGGCAATAATCGTTGATTATGAACAAATACCTGTTCAACAGTGTTAATATGCGGTGCGGTTAAATAAATGGTTTTTTTTGATGTTTGCATTAATCGAGCTGCGGCAATGCCTAAGGCGGAAGACTTTCCGCGGCCTCGGTCTGCAGTTAAAACTAAAGGTCTATTTCTATGTCCTTGTGCAACTTGACAGATTTTTTTGACAGCCATTTCTTGTTCATCATATTTTTTTTTATCTAAACTATCTTCTACAAAAGAAATCTTAGCAGCAAATTGATTGGCAGATAAAATTGCAACGGCACTGTCTCCTCTAAAGGCGTCAACTAAGTGTTGAATGAAAAAACTCTGGGTATCTTTTTGTTGGTAACCATAGGAAATGCGATTGAGTTGTTCGGGATCCGCATAATATGGCCATTGCGATAATTCAGGACATAACAAAACCATTAATCCATTTGCTGTGATAGTGCCACTTAAGGCCATGGCCGCATTGGCCCTAAACCCACTAAAGCAGTTTAGTATCACCCAGTCATATTCATGACCTAATTTTGAGCGGTAGTTTTTAACACTAATATTGTCATATTCAACTTGGGAGTTTCCAACCCATAAAATCTTTTGTTGGTCTTTTTCACGTAATAAGGTGCTAGCAGTTTCTGTTGCCCACGCCTCCTGACCTGTTATGACCAATAACTGCCTATGACATAATTTTGAATGACGTTGTTTTAGCCATTGGTTTAGCTGCTCGGGTAAATTCACAAAAACTTCTTATTTTGGGCGTTTGCACAGTGTTTGCTAGTGTAAGCAAAGTTTTTCAAGAATACGAATGTGGTTTAGGGATATTGCACTTGGTTATCATTAAATACAGTCAAACCTAAAATGGCAAAATAAATACTATTTTAAACTTACAAATTCCTATTCATCTATTGCGGAGGTTTATATGCCTGTTACACTGCTTGCGATTAATGCAAGCTAACTAAAACACTTGTATTGAACAACCAAGGGGAGCCATGTGGCTGAGACTTGAGTTCGCACTCATAAACCCTTATACCTGATCCGGATAATGCCGGCGTAGGAATGGTAAGACAAACTTATTCCCATTTACCTGCCGTAAACCCGGATCTTTTCAAACTTTTCTGAAGAGATCCTTTTAAATGAAATGTAGTAAAAAAACCTTAGCTAGTGTCATTAGCTTAATATTGGTTAATACCCTTGCCACCGCGCAACAATCAGATACTCAAGCAGCAGAAAGCGATATAGAGACCATTACGGTTCAAGGCGCAATGACTGCCACTCCATTATCACAAATGGCGACGAGTATTTCGGTAATAAATGAATCTGAAATTGCAGAGCGTCAAGCGCAACATCTCGAAGATATTTTTAATAGAGCTGCTAATGTCAATTTTGCAAGTGGTGCGAGTCGAGGTCGGTTTGTGCAAATAAGAGGAATTGGCGAACGTAGCCAGTTTACCGATCCGGTCAATCCATCTGTTGGCTATTTGGTTGATGGCATTAATTATTCTGGATTACTAGCAGGTGCCAGCACTTTTGATATTGCACAAATAGAAATTTTTAAAGGACCAAATAGTGCGCGTTTTGGTGCAGATGGTCTTGCGGGAATGATTAATGTTATTAGCAAAGAAGCGACTGATGATTTTAATTTAAATACACAATTTGGTTTTGCGAATTACGGTAGTTGGAATGTAGGGGCCGCTATGGGTGGAGCCTTAAGTGATTCAGTTAATTATCGTTTGTCGCTACATCAAAATAACAGTGATGGTTTTATTAAAAACACCTGGTTAGGTCGCGATGATACCAATAATATTGATGAATTTACCTCTAGGGGTAAACTTAATTGGCAAGTAAGTGATGATTTATCCATTAAAACAGTTGTTCATCTTATTGATGTTGATAACGGTTACGATACATTTTCACTTAACTTAGACAGAACAACCTTGTCCGATGAACCAGGCCTAGATACACAAGAGAGTGAAGCCTTAGGTATCACTTTTGATTACGCAGGACTCGACTTCGCTGATTTACAATTTCAAACTAGTTTCTTACAAGCAGATCTGGGGTACGGGTATGACGAAGATTGGAGTTATGTAGGAATAGCGCCTGGCTGGGAGTACTCTTCTACTGATTACTATTTTAGAGACCGCCAAGACAGCTCTCTTCAGATGAAGTTAAGCAGTAAAAGTCGTACCAAAAATTCATGGGTAATTGGTGCGTATTATTCTAATGAAACCGAAGAGTTAAATAGGCTGTTTTTTGATTTTGACCTTTGGCAAGACGCCACTTTCGATAGTAAGGTTGACCGAATTGATAGTGCAGTGTTCGGACAATATAAATACTTATTATCAGATACTCAATGGGTGACAACAAGTTTACGCCTAGCATCACAAACGCTGGATTACCAAGACTCCAACTTAATCAATGAATCAATTGAACATTCAGATTGGGGGGCAGAAATAAGCTATCACCAACAAGTAGGTCAAAGCAGTATGCTTTATGGGAGTGTATTACGTAGCTTCAAAATGGGCGGGGTAAATGGTCAATCACTAAGTAAAGTGGATGATGAAGATGTCGCTGAGTTTAAGCAAGATATACTCAACAATGCTATTTTCGAAGCTGAATCTCTCATAGGGGTAGAGTTTGGCATTAAAGGTTCAAATCAAGATGGAAGTCTGCAGTTGGATTTCAGCACTTTTTATCAAAAACGTGATGATGTGCAATATAAAAACTCGATTGTAAATGAACAGTCCTTTGTTGATTTCTATGATAACGCCGCAGACGGTAAAAATTATGGAATCGAAGTGAGTATCAATTACATGTTTTCAAACACCCTTGATGCCTTTGCGAACTTGGGATATCTAAAAACCGAAATTAGTAAAATCACCCGACAGGATGGCACAACTATAGATGGTAGAGATCAAGCCCATGCGCCTACTTACCACATAAATGCAGGACTAAATTGGCAAATATCTGAGAGCGTTAACTGGTTAATTGAGTTTGATGCAAAGGATGAATTCTTTTACTCATTTAGTCATGACAACAAATCTGAACAAGTTGTCCTTGCTCACACCAGTTTAGATTTCCATTTAGCCAACTGGCAAATTAGTTTGTACGCACGAAACTTATTCGATGAGCAATATGCGAATCGCGGATTTTATTTTGGTAATGATCCTAGAGATGAATACGCAGCACATGTTTATGAACAGTTTGCTGAACCACGTCGTTTAGGGGTAAACCTTAGGTATCAATATTAATCATATTTTAAGAGCCGAACTAATAATAGTTTGGCTTTTTTATAAGGAGTTTTTATGAAATTAGTTGCAGAATTATCCATGTACCCACTTAATGAACAATACATTCCGCCCATTCAGGAGTTTATTGACCGTTTGAATAGTTACAAAAATATCAAGGTGACTACCTCTGCAACCAGCACAATTGTAAGTGGTGAATACCTGCCCACTATGCAATTATTGGCTGAAGAAATGCAGCGCAGTCATGAAAAAGTAGGGCAGGCTATTTTTGTTTGTAAATTCTTAAATGGCGATAAGATGAGTACCGACATTTAATGGAAAGTTTACTCACACAACTTGCTGCAACTTCATTTTTGGAAGGGATTGCGGTTGTTTTAGCACTCGCTTATGTTTGGTTAGCTGCTCGTCAAAACATATGGTGTTGGCCTTGTGCTTTGGTCAGCACCGGCATCTACATTTGGTTGTTTTGGCATGTATCTTTGCCTTTTCATACCGCCCTTAACTTTTACTATTTGATTATGGCTGTTTATGGCGTGTTAAAGTGGCGTGATAAGCAAGCTGATACTATTGCAGTGCAGAGTTGGCCACTCTATCAACATATCATTTGTATTGTTGGATTGACCATTAGCGCATTCCTATTAAGCCACTTTGCAAATACAGTATTAGACGCAAGATATATTTATCTCGATGCGTTTATAACGGTTTTTAGTGTTTTCACTACTATGCTCGTAGCCCATAAAGTCCGCGAAAATTGGTTGTATTGGATTGTCATAAATTTATTTGCTGCTTACCTTTATTTTGCCAAAGACTTAGCATTAACTGGGATCTTGTTTATTTGTTATACCGGCTTTGCGGTATATGGTTTTAATAATTGGAGGATAAAACCCGTTAATATGCAAAGCCAAAAAGAGGCGATATGAATGACTTAAAAGTTATGTTGGAAGCTGAGCTAACTGGCTTGAATTTTATCCAGTCTGACTTTGATCTCACTGCAATTAATGGGGGCACAATAAACAGTAGTTATCGCCTGCAAACATCTAACCAAAGCTACTTTGTTAAAACGTTTGAGTCAGATAAAATTGCACTTTTGGATAGAAGAAAGTTATTCCGTATTCAATCTGTACTTGCAACTGAGGGACTTGCGGTAAAGCCCGTTTATCTTTCAAAGTCATTGAGTTTTCAAATTGATCAATGGCTTGACTCCCCAACCTTAGATCAAATTGGCGAATCAAGCCTCACCATCACTAAGTGCTTAGCCTCTGCTTTAACAAAATTGCACAACACCAAGATAGATGCGCCAGAACTAGATTTGCCAAGCCAATGGCAACATTATTTAAGTCTAATTGATGTACCTGTTTCAGACTCGATGCAGCAGACATTCGATAAATATGCATCCATATGGTATCGGGCTTGCGACACCAAAAAGGTGTTTTGTCATAATGATTTGGCGTTGTCTCACGTTACCCATAACCAAAATAATAAAATATTTGATTGGGAATACTGCGCCATATCTTGCCCTTATTTTGATTTAGCATCTTGCGTTGCGGTGAATGGTTTTAGCTCATCTGAAGAAGCGAGTTTATGTGCATTCTATGCCCAATATAGTGAACAACGATTATCAGAGGTGGTTAAGAAGGTCGCGATGATGAAACCCCTTGTTGAACTAACCTATAAGCTTTGGTACGAGGCTGCTCGACAGTCAAGTTGACGCTTTAGTTAAGTGAAAATAGGGTTTTAGTTCATAAAACGTGCAGTTGCACATAAGATATCAATACTGAAAGCAAAATCACTTTACCTTTTGTTTTCCGTCAGTATAATTCAGCCCGTCAGCAGGAGTGTAGTTCCAATTGGTAGAACAGCGGTCTCCAAAACCGATGGTTGGGGGTTCGAATCCCTCCACTCCTGCCAACTTTTCTTAAACGTCAGTTATCCCAATTAAATTCATGTTAATCTGTTGCAATGGAAAATACCTCTCATCTAGTGTTAAGTGATTATCAGCGCGCCGTTTTAAATGAAATGGGGATTGTTTCATGGCAGTTAGTCAATCAAAAACAAAATCAACCCAAAGTCGAAAATCAAACTAGTGATCCTGTTGTCACCTCATCTGATGTGGTTTCAAGAGTTGATGCGTTAGAAAAATTAAAACAACTTAAAGTACAGACTCAAAAAAATGAAACGACTGACGCGGTACTAGTGACATGTTCTCAAAGCGATGCCCAACTTCAAATTTTTACTGATGTATTAATAGCGTTAGGGCTGGAAGCTAAGGAACTCAAATATGTTTCGACTGAGCAACTCAGTCACTATTCAGACTATCCCCTTAGTTGGGTTATTGGCGATAACCTAGGCTTCCAGAATAAACAACTGATTACTCCACCTTTATCTGAGTTGTATCAGTCTGCTACTAAGAAACAACTTTGGCTGCAATTACAAAGCGCCAAATATTTAATTGAATGTTAAGTTAATATTGAGTGCACTATCTTTGACTAAGCCTTGTTTTTCACCACTAATTGCTCAAAATAGCGATCCTTATTTTGAGCTTCATAAACAAGGACAATTCTCACCTTGGTCCCGAAAAATATTCGACGATTGTTTAACTAAGCCATATTTTGCCTATTCACTTGACTTAGATAATCAGCCTTTAGGTTATTACATTGGTATGAGAGTCTTAGATGAAGTGACGTTGATGGACATAGTTGTAGGCGCGGCTCATCGAGGTAAGGGGGTAGGGAAGTCCTTATTGCAACATCTTATGGATCATTGCAACCAACATAATATTCAACAAATTTGGCTTGAAGTACGTGAGTCTAATGCCGCGGCAATCAAGCTTTATGATAATGCTGGCTTTATTGTAGTGGAGCAGAGAGTAAATTATTACCCAAGTGAAAAAGGTAAGGAAGATGCTTTGATAATGTGTTGTTACTTAGGGTAAAGCTAATTAATAGAGTATGTGGAAGGGGGACTATCGCCCCCAACTAAGATTTAACGACGTGCAGCCGTTACATTTAGGTTTTCTGTAGAGTCTTGGCGATCAACTGCTAATTTTACAAACTTAGATGAGTTGTAATTACAGCCCACACACATTGCGATAAATTGGTTCATACTCGGGGCTCCGATATTTTTTTCCCAATTCTCGTAAGTCTTGCGTGTTTTCACATTAGCCAGTTTTGCCATTTTAACCGTAGTTAACCCAGCATCAAGACGCATTTTTCTTAGATCTGCACCATTAATATACATTTTTTGGTTCCTCTTATGATTATTGATACAACAGCAGAGTTGTGGATCATTATTATTATTAATCTCTGCTTTCATTCTCAATGTTAAGAGTACAAATAAAAATGTGGATTTGACTCCACGAGGTGAATTAATTGCACTTTATTGGGTAAGATTATGATTCGTAAAGCTATTAAATATTATTTATTATAAAAATAGTTTCGCCTCAGATGAGACGAAAGAATCTTTGGATAATATTTAGTCATTATAAGTTTTGTAAACTTTGTTTTAACAAGGTCAACCGAGTTAATTTAGGCGTGACTTATAGGTGGCTTGGTTTTAGCACCTATGGCAGCAATAATCGCAGTGTTG